>Ga0187871_10001462_pt1 | contig 20542 bp, 15 predicted proteins | sample June2016WEW_16_1_FD_132988 | JGI IMG/M metagenome (GOLD analysis project Ga0187871, IMG submission 132988) | Peatland microbial communities from SPRUCE experiment site at the Marcell Experimental Forest, Minnesota, USA - June2016WEW_16_10 | ecosystem: Environmental > Terrestrial > Soil >...
ATTCTGATCGTGTGTGACCCTGCTACCCGGAGGTCATCGCTCGGACTCGCCGACCAGTTACACTGCGCAACATTCACGCCCTCGGAACTAACTACGGCTTTCCCGGCGCGATCCCAGTGAGTCCCGCAACCTGAGTCCTGAACATTCTGATCGCCCCCCTGATTGCCGCCCCGCAACTCAGTTTCGTTCTGGCGGCCCCGCCCCTGAGTCCCGTCTCCGCTGAGCTTCCAGATCGACCCCATAGCAACGAGCACGATTACGAATATCGCGATGAGCAGCTTTTGACGCGGGGTGGTGGGGGTGTGTGACATGCTTTTTCTCCGTGGAAGACTGTGAGCCCTCAATCGTCAGGTATGGCAACCGCTCAGGTCAACACGCCCTCAGGGAAGGCATCAAATCGCGAATGACCCCTCGTGCCGGTCAACGCGTGAGCGGGCTTTCCTGCGGATAAGGCTTGAGATGCGTAGCGTCCCGGTCCGGTTCGAACAGCCATGCCTTGCGGTCTTTGAAATACGACAGCAGTTTCTCGTCCTGCTGGGTGCCGAGTTCACGGGCCCACACGATCTTCGCCCCGTCGATGTCGGCCAGGTTGTACACCCATTCGCCGTGAGGATTGTGGCTGGCCGCATAGCGGACCACAATCAACTGCTTGCCCGGCTGATCCGCGAGCTGCTGTTCGACTCGCCCGCGTGCGTCGCTGCCGCGTCCTCGATCCCACGACCACGGGTAAGGATGGTCAGGATCGCGCACCACATGATGGAGGTTGCTGGCCGTCACGGCAACGAGCAGCACAATCGCTGCCCGCGACCACGCAATCCCCACTGCCCGTCCTTTCCACCGGATCGTCCGAAGATGCCGAATCCCTTGCACTACCAGAGCGTAAATGACGCACGTAAGGGGCGCCGCATAGTGCGGATTGGAATACACGACCAGAAACAGTCCCGCTCCGCAGGTCACCAGTTCCACCACCAGTAGACGGATTTTGCTGTCTCGAAACACCCATGGCAGCAGCAGCAAGACGGGAAGGGAACCCGTCCACAAAAACGCCGCCGGAAGACCGCGAACTTTTTCCCAAGTCATTCGCAAGACATCTCGCGCCGTGCCCCGATAGGTGTCTGCGATCCAACCGTTGTAGAAATCTTCGAATTGCCGGTTGCTGTAGTGGACTGGTGCTTTCAGCCGCTCCCACAGGAAAATCGGGCTGTAGTATCTGTGCAAATAGAGGGAGTGGGGCAGAAGCAGCGGATGCCCCGTCACGCGCCAGTTGTAATAACCCATAAATGCGATCGTCATCAACAGGACGGCCGCCAGTGGCGCGACCACGCAGCGCGCGGTCGCACGCAACGGTGGCGACCGCTTTCCGCTCAGCCAAATCAGCAGCGCACCCGCCACCGGCAGGCAAAAAATAAATCCCTCCAGCGGCCGGCTGTTGGCCAGGATTGCAATTCCAAGTCCCATAGTCAGACTAGTCATGATCAGACTAGTCATGATCAGACCACCCATGAGTAGACTGCCGCCGACACTCTGCAGTTGCCTCATTCGAGCCAGCGCACCCAGTACCAGCGCTCCTCCAGTCGCGGCCATCGCGCCTCCCCAATAGCTGTTCATCCAGTAGCTGACGATTCCCAGGTTCAACATCGCCAGCACTCCTCCCAGCAGGGCCCATCGAGCGGGCATCCATCCCTGCAGCATCCACACGATCGCGGAGCACATGGCACTAACACTCAGCAGCACGCCAATCCAAGGGCTCCCGGCCACTTCGCCGATCGCCAGTGCCAGCCCCTGTGCTGGCGGAAATATCGAGGAATACGTGGGGTGCGAGAGTACGTGGAAGGTTTCGAAACTCGGCCACTCGGGATGCGTCGGGTTGGCCAAACGTCCGTGCGCAAAGGTGTCGCCCATCAGCAGATAGCTGTAATCGTCGTGGCCTGACGGCAGCGGCACTCCCAACAGCGGCAGCAAGGACAAACGCACACCAATGGTCGCAACGAATATGACTCCGATTGCCAATAGCTTTCGACGGGCAATCCGGGAGCCGAAATTCTCTAATATCTGGAACCAGGAGTTGCCAATTGTCGGCACCCACCACGCTACCAGGCAAACGCCCAACGCCACGGCCAGTTGCACCAGCAGTCCCGAGTACATGTGAGCGTAGCGCGCAACCATAATCGTTTAGAATAGCCGATCGCCTTGCAGTGTGCTGTTGAATGCAAGAAGTTGAATACAACAAGTTGAATACAACCAGCGATTGCGCCAGCAGGTCGTTTCCTTCTCGTGCAATCGCCGCCTCGCTGATAAGATTTCTAACCAAGGAGTGGAAACATGGCTGTAGTTGTGAGGGCTGAGTCGGAATCGCGTCTCCATCCCGTGCCGGTGCCAGCAAGCGTCCCCGTGGAGTTGTCCGTCGTAATGCCTTGCCTCAATGAGGCAGAGACCCTGGAAACCTGCATCCGGAAAGCCCAGCAGGCCCTCGACGAGGCCGGCGTGGTGGGCGAGGTGATCGTTGCAGATAACGGGAGCACCGATGGTTCCGTAGAAATCGCCGGCGGGGCGGGCGCGCGAGTTGTTAGGGTTCAGGCCCGGGGATACGGCAATGCCCTTATGGGCGGCATCGCCGCTGCGCGCGGTAAGTACATTTTGATGGCCGACGCCGACGACAGCTACAACTTCGCCCACATCCCGCGCTTCGTCGAAAAGCTCCGCGCCGGCGCCGACCTCGTCATGGGAAACCGTTTCCGTGGCGGGATCGAGCGCGGCGCCATGCCCTTCCTGCACCAGTACCTCGGAAACCCCGTACTTTCTGGCCTCGGACGCTTGTTCTTCAAGAGTCCGTTTGGAGACTTCCATTGCGGTTTGCGCGCTTTCAGTAAGGCTGCCTATGAGCGGCTAGGCCTGCGCACTACGGGCATGGAGTTCGCCAGCGAGATGGTGGTCAAAGCGACGCTGCTGAAACTCGCAGTTGCCGAGGTTCCCACTACACTTTCTCCTGACGGCCGCGCGCGTGCTCCACATCTACGCACCTGGCGGGACGGCTGGCGGCATCTGCGTTTTCTGCTGCTTTACAGCCCGCGCTGGTTGTTCCTTTATCCCGGCCTCGCGCTGATGCTGGCCGGAACGCTGCTCGAAGGTTGGCTGCTGCCAGGGCCCAGAACTGTGGGCCGCGTCACTCTCGACGTCCATACCATGGTGTACGCTTCCACGTTCGTCCTGCTCGGATTTCAGGCCATCACGTTCGCCGTCTTCACTAAAATTTTCGCCATTTCCGAAGGCCTTTTTCCGCCCGACCCGACCTTCAACAAACTGTTCCGCTACATCACGCTCGAAGTAGGATTAGTCTTTGGCGCTCTGTTAATGGTCGTTGGATTCGGAGCTTCGGTCTACGCGGTCGGATTTTGGCGAGCCCGACAGTTTGGTGCGCTCGACTACTCGAGTACGATGCGCCTGGTAATCCCGGCCGTCCTGCTGTTGACCTTGGGAGCCCAGACCGTGTTCGGCAGTTTTTTTCTGAGCGTGCTGGGAATGCGGCGATCTAATGCTCGAGTCTGAAACGTTCGTGTCTGAAACGCCAGCGGCTGAACAGTTCCTTTCGGAGACGCTTTGACCATGCAGCCTCAGCACGACACCGAGTGTTTGAATGCTGGCGATCCAAGGGCGGCTCACCGAGCCAGGAAACCGCTCAAGGAGTTGGTTCAGCGAGCCCGCGATCCCGAATGGGTGGCAGACACCGCGCTGCGTTTCGTCGCCTACGGTTGGGATCGCGTTTCACCGTCTGAATTTTCTTCGCTCTACCGCCGCATCCGAACCCGCACCATGTGCAGCAATGCCCGCTTGCGAGGGCTTTATCACGGAGTCAGAGACGTCGTAAAGAACGAAATCCCCGGCGACCTCGTTGAGTGCGGAACCGCCCTGGGAGGCAGCGCCGCTCTGATGGCGTTGACCCTGCGTCAACTCGAAGCGCGTCGGACTCTCTGGGTCTTTGACACCTTTGAAGGCCTGCCTGCGCCCACTCGGGCTGACCCGGATTTCGAGGTTGCAAACCTCTATGCCGGTAGTTGTGTAGGCACGCTCGAGGAGGTCCAGAGTCTGTTCACGCAACTCCAGGTCCGCGACCAGGTGCAGTTCGTGAAGGGACTTTTTCAAGACACCTTGCCCGCAGTCGACATATCCCAGATTGCCCTTCTACATATCGATGGGGACTGGTACGAGAGCGTGAAAGCTTGTCTCGACAACCTCTACGATAAGGTCTCCCCAGGAGGGATCATCCAATTGGATGATTACGGATACTGGAAGGGCGCTCGCAAAGCCGTCGACGAGTTTCTCGCCGCTCGCGGAATCCGGGCCCCTCTCAAGAAGTTGGACTACTCCGGCAGAATTCTGGTTAAGCCACTTTCTTCAAGCGAGCCATGAAATGAAGCTGCGCTCCAAAAAGCCAGTTTGCCGGCGCGGGATAAAGTCCTAACTGCGTGATCACTTCTTCCCGCTGCAAACCAATTTCCAGCCAGGCTTTTTGCCATTGGTTTTCCGCCCAATAGTTGTAAGGAAGGGCGACGCCAAATCGCGCATTGCCCACCCAATCCATGAACCGCAGACGCTGAGTCGCCGCAATTCCTTTGCGGTAATGATCCTTAATCAGCACGCATTGTGCTGCCACGCGCCAGGCCTCGCGCAAGAGCACAGCCGGGTCGTTGGTGTGATGCAAAACATCTGAAAACAGAACCGCATCGAAGGACGCGTCCGCGAACGGAATTCTGGAGCCATTAAAGATCTCCACTGGAATGTGCGCGTGATCTCTGGGCAGAACATCCAGTCCTCGGAAGTCCAGATCGGGCCGCTTCGAACAAATTGTTGCCGACAAAAGTCCATCCCCGCATCCCACGTCGAGGATGCGAGCGCCCCTTGGCGCAAGGTGCGCGAACCATGAAGCTAATACTTCGACCCGTCGGCTGATTACCAACCGATCATGCAAAGTTCCGGCGACGTCCAATGAATACTCTCCGCATGTTGTTATACCAAAGTGCTCCGGATTTCTGACTCATCGCCCCAGCCTACTTCCTGCGCCCGCCGTACCTCCGCAAGACTTTCAAACCCTCGGGGTTCAACTCCTCGCCCGCTGCGGGCGGCTGGTCAAGCAGAAACAGTCGGTATGTAGCCGTTAGCCTGCCATCGCCGTAGCGCTCAGGAAACTTGGGTCCAGAGAATGTGATCCAGGTGCTGTAGCCCATGGCGACGACTCCCATCGACACATAAAGCGTGGCTATTGCGTAAACTCCGATTCGCGCCCAACCCAACCTCGCCCATAGTGACCGGAGTTCGTCGATGAGCGCCACAATCGCTATCGATACAACCGGGATGAGATAGCGTCCCTCACCTCCACCCCAAGGTGTGAGCAGCATGCTGCCGAGATAGGAGAGCAAATACACATCCGTGGTAGCGAGCGAACGCCGGCGGCGATAAACTCCGAGAAAAAGCCCGACTACCACAATCAATCCCACAATCCATGACACGGATCTGACGGCCGAAAACCTGCTGATGGGGATATTCAGCGTGAGCTCGCCAAGTTGCCTTAGTCGCATCAACACGATGCCGCCCAACGACCGGGCCAGCCCTCCCTGATAGGCCTGGATGAACATACCTCCGTAGTAGCTGTGGGCGAACCGTCCCCACCAAACGCCGACCACGACGATAACAAACGCTATGCCCCCAACTACGAAACGCCTGTCGCTAAGCCGCCTGCGCACCCAGCCGATCTGTAAGACTGACCATCCGAGTGCCGGCAGCAATGTGACCCCGATCGAGCGAGTGAGAGTCGCGGCCATCAGGAGAAAAATTCCGCCTAGCAACCATGCGATTTGTTGCAGAACTTTGCCCCGCATGGATCCAAAATGTTCGAACGCGGCCAGGCTGGCCAGCGACAGTCCGAAGTAAGGGATATCACTCGCCACCAGAGGAGTATGTTTCGTGATCGAGAAACTCAGAATCGTCAAGAGGCAGGCGACCAAGGCAAGTCGCTCATCCAGTTGATAGGCTTTTCTTGCGATTGCATAGCTGGCGAGTAGCCCTACCAGAAGCCACCCGCAGTTGAGCACGACCAGACTCCATGGTCTTGCCATCCCGATTCGATCGAGAGTCGCGATCATCAACGGGTACCCAAGAGGCCGCATGTTCGCCTTGCTGAGAGTTGCTAATTTCTCGCCATCCGCCGCAGATGCCGCTGCCGTCAAGTAGTCGATAGCATCCCCATCGATCCGGAGGGGACTGAATGCCTGCACTAATTGAATGCAATAGAAGACGACCAACAGGACAATGAGCCAGCGAAGGTAACGGATCGAACGGAAATCGGCAGAGGCGGATAACGAGGAATTATCAATAGGCGTCAGCTGTTTCATATGGCGCGAAATTCTGCTGTGGCTCGCTGTTGTGTTTTTCGCTGTAGGCTGTACGCCGACGGGCGCAAAATCGCAGGTCCTCAGTAGACCACAGTCTGAACTTTGCGCGCGGCAGCTTTATTTACGGCAGCGGCTACCTCAGCAACGGCGGCAGGTGAAAGCTCGGGGTAAAGCGGGATCGAAAGCACCTGTTTCGCCGCGGCTTCGGAGTGTGGGAAGGCCCCGCGCTCATAGCCGAAGTCGGCGTATGCAGGCTGCAAGTGCACCGGCACTGGATAGTGAACCCCCGTCTGAATCCCATCCTCCTGCAGCGCGGCCCGCAAACCATCGCGATCCCCACTGCGCAGGGTATAGACGTGATAGACGTGGCGCGCCCACGACATTTCTTTCGGTCTTTCCACTCCGGAGTCTCCTAAGAGTTCGTTGTACTTTCCCGCGAGCGCGCGCCGCGCCTCCGTCCACCGCTCCAGATGGCGTAGCTTCACCCGCAAGATCGCGCCCTGAAAAGCTTCCATCCGGTAGTTGAATCCGCGCAACACATGATGATACTTCGCGTCTTGTCCCCAATCGCGCAACATGCGGACGGAACGCTCATACTCAGGGTTGCTGGTGGTTACCGCGCCGCCCTCGCCGTAGGCTCCCAGATTCTTGCCGGGATAAAAACTGAAGCATGCCATGTCGCCAATGCTGCCGACCGGTCGCCCTTTGTATTTCGCGCCGTGAGCCTGGGCGGCATCCTCGATTACAACCAGGCCGTGCCTCCGGGCTATTTCCATGATGGGATCCATGTCGGCCGCTTGGCCGTAGAGATGCACCACCAGGATCGCCTTTGTCCGCGGCGTGATCGCGGCCTCAATCGCGGGAACGTCGATCGTAAACGACTGAGGGTCGATGTCCACGAGCACAGGCCGGGCCCCGGTGTAGGTGATCGCCGCAACGCTAGCGACAAACGTGAACGGTACCGTGATCACCTCGTCATCCGGACCCACGTTCGCCGCCAGCAAAGCCAAATGCAGAGCGCTTGTGCCGGAGTTCAGTGCGATGCAGTGGGAGGCGCCGCAATAGGCCGCAAACTCCCGCTCGAACTCTGCCACCTCGGAGCCCAGAACAAACTGACCGCTGTCCAGCACTCGTGCGATCGCACCATCAATCTCAGGCTTAATGCTGTGATACTGCGCTTTCAGATCGAGATATGCGACTTTGATGGATGAATTTGTCATAGTCACGTTGACTAGCTAAGGTTCACAAGCGCTGAGGCTCGCAACAATAGTATCGCACGTCACTCAACCGATCGACGTGGAACAGATGAACCTTTAGCCCCGTTTTTTGCGCAGTTTGATCTGACTGTATTAAGCTAGAGTCGAGAGTCGAGACGTGGAAAAAATGCAGACTGCGTCGAATCCAATAACGAAATACTGTTTCACAGTTCCCCTCATCCGCCACTGCAAGAAGACCCCAACCGCATGAAAGTATCGGTGGCGATGCCGATTTACAACGAACGAAAGACCCTGCCCTCAATCGTCGAGGCAGTGTTCTCAACCCCGTTTGAGATCGAATTGTTGTGTGTGGATGACGGTTCGACGGATGGCTCGAGAGAACTTCTTTCCGAATTGCAATCCAGCCACCCGGGGATGCGCGTTCTTCTTCAACCTCAGAACATGGGGAAGGGAGCGGCCTTGCACCGGGCGATCCTCGAGGCGACCGGCGACTATGTGATCATTCAGGACGCCGACCTGGAATATGATCCAAGGGAGTATGCAAAGTTGCTCCAACCGCTCATCGAAGGCAAGGCGGACGTGGTTTTCGGGTCGCGATTTATGGGAGGCGCACCGCACCGCGTGCTCTACTTCTGGCACTCGGTCGGTAACAAACTGTTGACCCTGTGCTCGAACTGCCTCACTGACCTGAACCTTACCGACATGGAAACCTGTTACAAGGCGTTCGAGCGGGAAATACTGCAGGCGATCCCGCTGCAGGAGACTCGCTTCGGGTTCGAGCCTGAGATTACGGTGAAGGTTGCCAAAAGAAAGCTACGAGTCTACGAAGTGGGCATCAGTTATAGCGGGCGAACGTATGAAGAAGGCAAGAAAATTGGAATGAAGGACGCGTTTCGCGCATTGTGGTGTCTACTGAAGTATTCCGTGACCGAGCCAGCCCTGAACCGACAACAACCGAAACCCTGACTCGCTCGCGCGGTAATTCGTGATACAGCGACATTCCTATGTGTGGGATCTTCGGTATCGTTGCACGGAACGCGCGCATCCCCGACGGCGTTCTGGAACGCGGCACGCAGTCGCTCGCGCATCGCGGACCGGACGATTCCGGCACAATTCTTCTGCGCGACTCCGTTCCTGAGCCGGTTGAAATCGGCTTGGGTAACCGGCGTCTGGCGATCCTCGATCTCTCGGTGCTCGCCCACCAGCCCATGCACGACGCGGAAACCGGCAACTGGATCGTCTACAACGGCGAGATCTACAACTTCCGCGACGTTCGGAACGAACTCGAACAAGCCAGCACAACTTTCGTTAGTAACTCCGACACCGAAGTTCTGCTGAAAGCCTATGCGCGTTGGGGCGAGGCGTGTCTGGCGAAGTTTCGTGGCATGTTTGCCTTCGCGCTCTGGGACGCTTCGCGGCACCGCCTTTTCATTGCCCGCGACCCGATGGGCATCAAGCCGCTCTACTATGCACAAGCTGGCTCCTATTTTGTTTTTGCGTCTGAGGTTCGCACGATCCTCGGGACTGGCCTGGTGCCGCGTCGTATTGACCCTGCCGGCCTCACCAACTACCTGACCTTCGGCTCTGCCTATGACCCGCTCACTGTAGTCGACGGAGTGCATGCGCTTCCGCCTGGACATACACTGACCTGGGAAAGCGGAGTGCTGCGGCAGTCGTCCTACTGGGATCTCGTGGACGACCCAGCGGAGGGACAAAGTTCAGAGCCTTCCTCTGCTGATGCCGAAAAAGGTGCAGCGCAGCGCCTGCAACCGCTTCTTGAGGAAGCGGTCCGCTTGCAGTTGGTGAGCGACGTGCCGGTGGGAATATTTCTCTCCGGAGGCATCGACTCGAGCGCGCTGGTCAGCATCCTGCACCGCAGCGGCGTGACGGCCAGTACCTTCTCCATCGTTTTTCGGGAAGCCGATTTTTCCGAAGTACAACACTCGCGTGCCATCGCTGCCAAATTTCGCACCGATCATCACGAGATCAACGTTTCCGAGGACGACGTTCTGGCAGCAATTCCCGACGCGCTGGGCGCGATGGACCTGCCCACCATGGACGGGATCAATACCTATTTTGTCTCCCGCGAAACGCGACGGGCGGGTGTGAAGGTCGCTTTATCGGGACTCGGCGGTGACGAAGTCTTCGCCGGATACTCCACCTTCCGCACCGTGCCGCGCATGGAGCGCTTTGCCCACTTTTGGAAGCAGGTGCCGCATGGAATTCGCGGACCGCTCGCCTCAGTGTTTTCCGCGCTTGCTCCGGCCAACGATCAGAATCGCAAGCTGGCAGCTCTCGCCCGTGACAACGGCCGCCTCTTACATCCTTACTTTCTCAGCCGCATGCTGTTTACGGCCGGCCAGCGCGATCTGCTTCTTCGAACCGTAGGTTCATCCGCCTCCGACTCAGCCACGGCCTCCCAACGCGATCGCCTTCAGCGCGCGCTCGCGCTCGACCCGGTCAATCGCGTTTCCTATCTCGAGTCGCGCTGTTACATGCTGAATACACTGTTGCGCGACGCCGATTTTATGAGTATGTCCCAGGGCCTGGAGGTCCGCGTTCCCCTGATCGATCACCAATTAGCCAAGGCCGTCTTGGCACTTCCGGGCCAGTGGAAATTGAATGGAGCGCCGAAGAAACTTTTAGTTGGCGCTTTGGCCGGATCGCTGCCCGACGAAATTGTTCACCGTCCCAAGCGCGGCTTCACTCTGCCCTTCGAGCATTGGTTGCGGCAGGAGCTTCGATCCGAGGTCGAGCCGGTGCTCGATGCAAAACGAATCAGCAACGGCCCGCTCGGCAGTTGGTTGGACGGAAGCCAGGCCCAGAGCATCTGGTCAGAATTTCTGCAAGGGAAGATGTCGTGGTCGCGTCCGTGGTCGCTCTACGTGTTGCAGCGCTGGTGTGAGTTGCATTTGGCCTGAGTGACGCTTGCCAGCGCCTAGGTGGTCTTCGTAGCCGTAATCAGCAAAAACAGTCCCGCCCGGCGTCCGAACGCCCGTACCAGCGCCCGCGGAAACAGCTTCCATACCAGCCGGTAGAACCCGGACTGAAATCTTGCCGATGGTTGGTGCAACAACAAGTCCCCGGGGCTGAACTCCACGCGCATTTCCACGTCGCGGAATCCATCCAGCAGTTGCAGCGCTTCTTGGCGAGTGTATGTTTTCGTGCCCGGACTCTCCAGGTGATCGAACACCGACTGCCGCAGCGACTTGCCCCGCAAGATTCCATAACGCAACCACAGCATTGTGCCCGTGACCGAGGGATGGTGATACACCATGATCCTGGCCTGTCCTCCCGGCTTCAGAACCCGCCGCGCCTCCCGAATGCACTGCGGGGTGTTCGGGCTGTGGTGCATTACGCCGTAGGAATACACCACATCAAACGAGTTATCGGGGAAGGGTAGCTGCTCCGCATCCGCAACGCGCAAGTCGGGCTGATATCCTGCCTGTTCACAACGCTGCCGGGCCCTCTCGATGGATGCAGCCGACAGATCCACGCCCGCAGCCTCAGCCCCAGCCTTCAACCATTCGAGATAATCGGCTCCCATGCCCACGCCGATTTCCAGCACTTTCAATCCGCGGGCATTCTGGAACTGTGCGAAGTCGAAAATGAATGGCTCGATCGCATAGCGGGCACGGGCGTGGGCGTCGAAATCTTCCTTGCCTTCGAGGTAGCGCGTGCCGCAAGGTTCGGCGTTCCAGAACTCTCGGACTTCGTCTTTTTGCGGCGCAATCGAACTCATGGCGGTGGCAACCGGTATTTCAGGATACCAGTATAGCCGCGGCCGGCCGCCGAATCGTGCTTCAAGGGCCGCAGTCAGAGTAGAATGCTGAGAGCCTCTCTGTTTTCGATGCCCAAGCTGGAAGACTCAAGTCAATTGCGGACCGAGCGTTCCACGGTGCTCCTTCCTGTAACGGTGATCGTTGCCGCGCGCAACGAGGCCCGCAACCTGCCGCGCTGCCTGGAATCTCTCCGCGATGCCGGCGAAGTATATGTCATCGATTCGCAAAGCACCGACGCGACGGTGCAGATCGCGCAGTCTTATGGCGCGCACGTCGTGCAGTTTCATTATCAGGGAGGCTGGCCCAAGAAACGCCAGTGGGCAATGGAATCTCTGCCTCTCGCCTATGACTGGATTTTTCTGGTCGACGCCGATGAGGCCTTGACCCCGGAACTTGCCAACGAGATCCGGCATGCGATCCAGGATCCCGCCTACGATGGCTACTACATCGCGCTCCGTATGTTTTTTCTGGGCCGAGAACTGCGGCATAGCGGAGCGAATTTCTACAAGCTTTCGCTCTTCCGCCGCGGCAAGGGTCGCTTCGAATGCCGCCTCAAGGACCAGGACCAATCCATGGCCGACATGGAAGTTCACGAGCACGTCGTGATTACAGGGCAGGGGGAGTCAAAAGCGAAGACCGCGCGGCTCAAGCACTCTTTACTCCATCACAACGTAGAGTCGCTTTCGCATTACATCCGCAAGCACGACGAGTATTCCAACTGGGAAGCGCGCGTATGGTTGGCTGCGGACGCCAATGCCAGGGATTTGGCCCCGTCCTTGTTCGGATCGCAGGCCCAGCGCCGCCGCTGGTTGCGCAAGAAGTTTTTCGCAATCCCCGGTTCTCCCGTCCTGTTTTTCTTTTATAAATACGTTTTCTCGATGGGATTTCTGGACGGCATCCCCGGCCTGATCTATTGCGGATTGCAAGGCGTGCAGTTTTTCCAGATCAAAGCGAAAATTTACGAGCTAAAGACGCAGGCCGCTCGAAAGGAATCGATCTAGACAAAATGTGCGGCATCAGCGGTGTGGTCAATTGCGGAGATCGGGAGACATTGGCGCGGATGACGCACGTCCAGGCGCATCGCGGCCCCGACGATTCCGGCCTGTGGGACCGCAAGTTTCCCGACGGCTCCTACATCGGCCTGGGCAGCCGCCGCCTCGCCATTCTCGATTTGTCTCCAGTCGGCCACATGCCGATGTGCAACGAAGACCGCACCGTCTGGATCACCTACAACGGTGAGATTTATAACTTCGCTGAACTTCGTCATGAACTTGAAGGCAAAGGCCACCGCTTCGCCTCGCACACAGACACCGAGGTGATCATTCACCTTTACGAAGAAGAAGGCCCCGACTGCGTAAAGCGTTTGAACGGCATGTTCGCCTTCGCCATCTGCGATCTTCGCCCAGCGATCCCAACGCTCTTTGTGGCCCGCGATCATTTCGGCGTCAAGCCCTTCTATTATTTCCACGATGGCCAACGCTTTGCATTTGCATCCGAAATCAAGGCGCTGTTGCAGCTTCCGGAAATCGAAGCCGAACTCGATCCTGCATCGCTTCACCAGTATCTGACGTTCCTCTGGGTGCCCGACCCCAAGACGATGTTCCGCCATATCTTGAAGCTGCCCGCAGGTTATTACGCAGTTTTGCGCAAGGGCGAACTGAAGCTCACGCAATACTGGGATCTGACTTTTCCCCCGGCGCATCAGACTTACTCGCGTTCGGAAGAGGACCTGGCCGAGGAAGTCCGTGAGCGCTTCCGTCATTCCGTCGAAGCGCAGATGGTGAGCGATGTTCCCATCGGAGCATTTCTCAGCGCCGGCCTCGATTCTTCCGGCATCGTCGCCATGATGGCTCGGGCCACAAAGCAGCCGATCAGAACTTACACCATCACTTTCCCGAATAAGTATCGTGTCGGCGAAACCACTCTTGATGATCCCGAGGTCGCGACGCGGCTGGCGCGTCACCTGGGATGCGAGAATCATCGCATCGTTGTCGAACCCGATGTGACCGATCTTTTGCCGCGCCTCGTCTGGCACATGGACGAACCCACCGCCGATCCCGCCATCATCACCGCGTTTCTGGTTTGCCGCGAAGCTCGCAAGCAAGCGACGGTGCTTCTCTCCGGAGTTGGTGGGGACGAATTGTTTGCCGGATACCGCAAACATGTCGCACACTACTGGGCGCAGGCCTACGGACGCGTTCCTTCGGTTGCGCGCCGAATGGCCGAAGCCGGTCTGGCCGCACTTCCCAGCCTGCGGGGCACTCCGTTGAAGGGACGACTCCGCCTGGCGAAAAAAATGGGGCGCAGCGCGTCGCTAAATTCTGTCGACCGCTTCATCACGAACTGCACGTATATCGATGCGGACCAGAAATCCGCTCTCTACAGCGCTGGCCTGATGGCGGAAGTTTCGGCGTCCGATCCTTCCAGCCGGCACCGAGCCGCGTTCGACCGCGTCAGCGACGCCGACTTCCTGCACCAGATGCTTTATCTCGACACCAAGATTTTTATGGCCAGCCTGAACCTCACCTATAACGACAAGATGAGCATGGCATCATCGGTCGAAGTGCGAGTTCCTTTCCTCGACCGCGAGCTGGCAGAATTCGTTGCGTGGAATATTCCGCCCGCGATGAAGCTGAAAGGCTTCCTGCGGCCGACGACGAAATATATCTTCCGCAAAGCGATGGCGAACATTTTGCCGCCTGAAGTGTTACAGCAACCAAAAGCCGGCTTCGCCGCTCCGGTAGACTATTGGTTGGCCCACGATCTCAAGGAAATGGTGGATGACCTGCTCTCGCCGGCGCAACTGCGCCACCGCGGCCTGTTCCAGCCGGCCGCGGTGCAGCGCTATATTGACGAACATCGCAGCGGCCGCCAGGACTGGTCGATGCAGCTTTGGCAATTCCTCACTCTGGAGTTGTGGATGCAAACATTTCTCGACGGTGGAGCGCGAAAATTCGAGTCGGAATTGGCTCCGTTCGGTCAAGTGGCCACGGCATGAAACAAGTTCTCCAACACGCGCGCACGGGCGAGATCACGGTGGAAGAAGTTCCAGCGCCGCAACTTCTGCCGGGTTGCGTGCTGGTGCGCGTAGCGGCCTCGGTGGTTTCGGCAGGCACCGAACGGGCCTCCGCCGAGTTCGCCCGAAAGAGTCTGCTGCAGAAGGCGCACTCCCGGCCCGATCTGGTGCGCGAAGTGATCGGTAAAGTGCAGCGCGACGGAATATTCTCGGCGATTGAAGCCGTACGCAGCCGTCTCGACCAGCCGCAGAGCCCGGGCTATAGCAGCGCCGGAACTGTGATCGCGGTCGGCGACGGCGTCACCGATCTTCAGCCCGGCGACCGCGTCGCTTGCGCCGGCGCTGGATTCGCCGTTCACGCGGAGATCGCGTGCGTCCCCCGATTGCTGGTGGCGCGGATTCCGGAGCGCCCGGCTGGAGACGAAGTTCCTTGCGACGAAGCCGCTTTCGCGACCCTGGGCGCGGTCGCTCTGCACGGTATACGCAACGCCGAAGCCAAGCTCGGAGATTTAGTCGCTGTGATTGGTTTGGGTCTGCTCGGTCAACTCACCGTCCAACTGCTGAAGGCCGCGGGCTGCCGCGTGCTTGGCATGGACCTTGACCCGCTGCGCGCTGACCTGGCCCGACGGATGGGCGTGGACGGTGTGGCCAGTTCTCCTTCGGCGTTTCGTGATCTTTGCATCGAGGCATCGCGCGGCGCTGGTGTTGACTCCGTTCTGATCACCGCCGAAACGGCCAGCAGCGATCCAGTCAACCTTGCCGGCGCCGTGGCACGCGACCGCGGCATCGTGGTTGCCGTTGGCACCGTCGGCATGGACATCGAGCGCAAAGCCTACTACGAGAAGGAACTCGATTTCCGCCTCTCGCGTTCCTACGGCCCCGGCCGTTACGATGCGGCCTACGAGCAGAAAGGGCGCGACTATCCTATCGGCTACGTGCGCTGGACCGAAACCCGCAACATGGAAGCATTTGTCCAACTGCTCAGCGAGAAAAAAGTTGACGTCGGTGCCCTGATCACGCACCGCTTCTCCATTGAGCGCGCACAGAGCGCCTATACTTTGATCACCGGGAAGTCGCGCGAGCCATTCCTGGGCGTGGTCATTCAATACGCGACCGCCGCAGCCGATTCGCCCACGCTCGCGGTTGTGCCTGAGCGTGCGACCGCCGCGCCCCGGTTTCGGCCTGCATCCTCCGCCGACGTCTCCGTCGGCTTGCTCGGCGCTGGAGTATTCGCCGCCGGCATCCTCGTTCCAGCAATGAAGGCATCAAGTGCCACGACGCTCATCTCGGTATGCGCGGCGAACGGTTCTCACGCCCAACACGTCGAACGCAAATTCGGATTTCAGAATTGCATTACCGATGAATCTCAGCTCATTCGCGACCCTGCCATCGACGCCGTAGTCATCGCCACTCGCCATCACCTGCACGCGAAGCAGGTTCTGGCCGCGCTTGCAGCTGCGAAGCATGTGTTCTGCGAGAAGCCGCTCTGCCTCTCGGAGGAAGAATTGCGCTCGATTGTGACTGCCTATCTCGGAATTCCTGCCGCCGAACGGCCGACGATGATGGTTGGATTCAACCGTCGTTTCGCGCCCATGGCCGTGCGGATGAAATCATTCCTCATGCCAATTTCCGAGCCGCTGGCATTGCACTATCGCGTTAACGCCGGCTATCTTCCCCCCGACCACTGGGTGAATGACCGCGAGCAGGGCGGCGGCCGCATTCTGGGCGAAGTCTGCCACTTTGTCGATCTTCTGATGTTCCTTGCAGCATCTCCGATTGTCGAAGTCGAGGCCCGCGCGATCAGCAACGCGGGTCGCTACAGCGGCGATAACGTTCTGGTCGCGCTTCGTTTTGCCAACAGTTCTGAGGGAACGATCAGTTATCTCGCCAACGGCGATCGGGCGTTCTCGAAGGAGCGCATTGAAGTCTTCGGCGGAGGCAGCGCCGCGGTGCTCGAGGACTTTCGCCGTCTCGAACTGGTGCGCGACGGCCGCAAAGAGATCGTCCACTCACGCTGGCGTCAAGATAAAGGACATCGCGGCGAGTGGGCAGCCTTTGTGCAAGCCGTACAAAAGCGGAACCAGTCGCCGATCCCTCTCGATGAACTGGTCTGCTCTACGCTTGCGACGCTCCGTGTCGATGAATCGGTGCTTACCGGAAAACGGCTCGCCGTGAGCGGCGCGGCGTTGCTCGCGGGCCGAAACCCCAACCCGACCGAATGATCCAATCGCAAGCTCAATTTCAGAGGAGACAAACGTAGTTCATGCTCATCCTGGGCCTCAACATGTTTCACGCCGATGCCTCCGCCGCGATCATATTGGACGGCGAAGTGAAGTTCGCCATCGCCGAGGAGCGGCTGAACCGCCATAAACACTTTGGCGGATTCCCGGCGCTTGCCGTCAAGGCATGTCTCGATGCAGTTGGCGCGAGAATCTCTGACGTCGAACATGTGGCAGTCGGCCAGGACAGCGACGCCAACCTTAGGAAGAAGGTTCAATACGCTCTCGCTAATCCGGCCAAGATCCTGAATTTTATTCGCCTGCGCCAGCGCAAAGAGGCGATGCGCGACGTGCGCTCGCTGTTATCCAAAGCGCTGGACGTCGACGCCACACAGCTCCGTTTTCAGGAGCACCATCTCGAACACCACATCGCACACATCGCCAGCGCCTACTATTGTTCGCCCTGGGAAAAGGCTGCGGGTTTCAGCTACGACGGTTCCGGCGATTTTGTCTCGACGATGACGGCGCGTTGCGAAGGCAACGATATTGAAATCCTCGACCGCGTCTTCCTCCCACACTCTCTAGGCAGCGTCTACACCATGATCTGCGAATTCATCGGCTACAGCCAGTACGGAGATGAAGGCAAAGTCATGGGGCTCGCTCCCTACGGGAAAGATACTTATCGCGACGAGATCAACAAAATCGTCAGGCCGAAGAACGGCGGCTTTCACCTTGACCTCGACTATTTCAAGCCGCTCGGCAGCAATCAAGGGATGCAGGTCTTGCCCGACGGAACGGTGAAACTGGCCCGCCACTTCTCAGCCCGGATGGAAAAACTCTTTGGCGAGCCGCGGCGTCCCCACACCGAAATCGCCCAGCGCGACATGGACCTGGCATTCGCCCTGCAGCAGCGCTTTGAAGAAATCTTTTTTCACCTGCTGAATCGGCTTCATGAACGAGTCCCGCTTGAGAATCTCGCCATGGCTGGAGGATGCGCACTCAACAGCGTGGCCAACGGCAAGCTGTTCGACCATACTCCGTTCCGCCGCACGTATATTCAGCCTGCTGCAGGCGACGAAGGCCTGGCCATCGGCGCCGCTCTGCACACGTATCATTCCGTGCTGCAACAGCCCCGCCGCCACGAGTTGAAACATTCTTATCTGGGTCCGGAGTTTTCCGAGTCGCGCATCCAATCCGCGCTGCAGAACGCCGGATTGCAATGCCGCAAGATGGAACGCGGAGCATTGCTCCAAGAAACTGCCGAGCAGATCGCGTCTGGCAATGTGATCGGCTGGTTTCAGGGGCGCATGGAGTGGGGCCCGCGCGCGCTCGGCAATCGCTCGATCGTCGCCCATCCCGGCCTGCCCAACATGAAAGATGTGCTCAACGCGCGCATCAAGCACCGTGAGTGGTTTCGTCCTTTTGCGCCGTCCATCATGGCTGATCACCAGCACGAATATTTTGAGCACGATCATCCCTCGCCCTTCATGCTGCACGTGTACAAAATCCGTCCGGAGAAGCGCAAGGAATTATGTGCGGTGAACCATGTGGACGATACCGGACGCCTGCAGAGCGTGACTCGCGAGGAAAATTCAATGTACTACGATCTCATCTCGGCCTTCCACCGCAGGACTGGGATTCCGGTCATCCTGAACACCAGCTTCAACGAGAACGAACCGATCGTCTGCACTCCGGAGGAAGCCATCGACTGCTTCCAGCGCACTCGCATGGATGTGCTTGCGATCGGTCCATTCCTGGTGGTCAAGCCCAGACAGAGTGAAGAGGTCGTGGCCGCTTCGGCCGTCGAAAAGAGCAGAGAAGCCTAGCCTCCTTCGAGAGAGCATCGAGTCGCGAAAGTCCTGACCTGCGGACGTAGGGAGTCCCGTCAGCACACGCTCAGTGCACCAGGAATCCCGTAGCGGCAATGACGATTCCAACCACGCCCAGCCCAATGCCCAGCCACCAGAAGATTCTTCGCCCGGAGAGAAGCGTGATCGATGTGACCACGAGTGCTACTTCCAGAAAAACCTCGCTCAGATCAAATCGATCGGCGCGGTTTCTCTCGTGTGCAACTTCCGCTTCCATCTCGTGGGCCGTGTCCTCGATCCCTTTTTGCTCATCCTTGTAGCGTCCCGCTTCGCCTGAATATTTTTCGCGGAGCTTGGCGAGCGCGGCAGCGTCAGTGGTCGCTTCCACTGAAGTCAGATCGACGAAAAGCTCGTCCGTATGCCTGCGGATATTCTTGGCCTGGTAGTAGGCCCACTGATCAGACGACTTGGCCTGAAGAACAACTTCTTCCGTATGCGCACGATGGCCGACCAGCGTTACCACCGCCACCAGCACGGCCAGCACCGCCATGGTCACCGAAATCGGCGCCAGCGTAGGATCATGTTTCGCGTGCTCCGCGTGTTCCTGCAATTCGTTTAGTTCTTCCGACATATCGTCACTCCCCCATGACTTTCACAATGACCCGCTTGTCCCGCTGCCCGTCGAACTCTGCATAGAAAATCCGCTGCCATGTGCCCAGATCAAGTTTGCCCGCAGTAATAGGCACGATGACTTCGTGATGAATCAACAGCGCCTTCAGGTGAGAGTCGCCGTTGTCCTCACCCGTCTCATGATGCCTGTAATCCTCGCGAAACGGTGCCAGATGTTCCAGCCACTCGTCGATGTCCTCGATCAGGCCGCTCTCATTATCGTTCACATAAACTCCTGCGGTAATGTGCATCGCCGATACTAGTACCATGCCTTCGCGCACCCCGCTCTTGCCGACAATCTGCTCGATTTGCGGCGTAATGTGCACGTAGGCGCGATGCGTCTTGGTATGAAATTTCAGATATTCCGTGAGCGTTTTCATTTTCCCGATGCGAGTTCGACCGCAGAATTCTACCGCAGAACCGCTGCCACTTTTCCGCCCGCAATCAGCGCCGCGATGCGCGCAAAATCCCCGTACATCACCCGGTCTTTCTCCATCGTAGGACACACCGACCGGATGGCGGCCTGCGCCGCCTGCCCGCGTTTTGAAGTCTTCAGCGGAGCCAGAAAATCCAGTGCCTGCGCCACGGCCATCGCCTCAATCGCCAGCACGTTCCGCGTGTTGTCGACAATGCGTTTCAGTTTAGTCGCGGCCGTCATTCCCATGGAGACGTAATCCTCCTTATTCCCTGACGTCGTGATCGAGTCGACCGACGCGGGATGGGCCAGCACTTTGTTCTCGCTCACCAGCGCGGCTGCCGTGACCTGCGGCATCATGAAGCCGGAATTCAGCCCGGCGCCGGGAGCTAGAAATGGAGGCAAACCCTCGCTCAGCGCGGGATTCACCAGCCTTTCAATGCGCCGCTCGCTGATGCCCGCCAGCGCACTCAGCGCGATGGCGAGAAAATCCAGCGCAAACGCCAGCGGTTCGCCATGAAAATTTCCACCCGAAATCACGTCGCCCTCGGCGTTCTTCGGATCGGTAAGGAAGACCAGCGGATTGTCGACGGCGGAATTCGCCTCTGTCTCAAACACTTCGCGGCAGTGTGCCAGGGTGTCGCGCACCGCGCCGTGCACTTGCGGGATGCAGCGCAGCGAGTAGGCGTCCTGCACCCGTCCGCAAGTCCGGTGCGAGTCGCGGATTTCACTGCCTTCCAACATGCGCCGCAGGTTGGCCGCAGTCTTGATTTGTCCAGCATGCGGCCGCGCCTGGTGAATGCGTTCATCAAAAGCAGCATCTGTGCCTTTTAGCGCGTCACAGCACAGTCCTCCGAGAACATCGGCGGTATCGACTAACGTTTCAGCCGCCAGCAATGCCAAAGTTCCCACGGCCAGCATCGCCTGTGTCCCGTTGATGAGCGAAATTGTTTCCTTGGCCTCCAGCACCAGGGGCTTGATCTGCGCCCGCTTAAGACACTCCGCGCTGGGAACGCGCACGTTTCTCTCG
>Ga0187871_10001464_pt1 | contig 20525 bp, 20 predicted proteins | sample June2016WEW_16_1_FD_132988 | JGI IMG/M metagenome (GOLD analysis project Ga0187871, IMG submission 132988) | Peatland microbial communities from SPRUCE experiment site at the Marcell Experimental Forest, Minnesota, USA - June2016WEW_16_10 | ecosystem: Environmental > Terrestrial > Soil >...
GCGCCGCCGCCTCCTCAACCAGGCTGCTCGGGACGCCGACGCCCAGGTCCTCGTGCTCGGGTTCAACCTCGACGACCTCGCCCAGACGGTCCTCATGAACCTCGTGCGGGGCGACCTGGACCGAATCGGTCGGATGGCGCCCCATCGGGTCCGTCAACCCGGACTCGTCCCCCGCATCGCGCCCCTCGCCCAGATCCCCGAACGCGAGGTGTTCCTGTATGCCCAGTTGACGGGCCTCCCATTCGACCACGGGGAGTGTCCGCACGCCGGTCGTGCGGCGCGGAACGTCTTCCGGGAGGTGGTGTGGCAGCTCGAGGAGGCCCAACCCGGCACCCGGCAATCGCTCCTCCGCACCCGGGAGCAGCTCCTCGACCGGATCGCCACGGTGGCGGCCGTCGGGGCGCCCGGGCATTGCCGCGTCTGCGGGGAGGCGGCCAGCTCCGAGCTGTGCCGCTCGTGCACCTACCTCGCGAGCGTGCGCCTGCCGATGGTCCCGGGCGAGGTGCCCTGATGGATCCGACGCCCGGCGAAGGCAGCGACCCTCGCGCTTCGGTTCGCAAACGGGTCCTGGTCGTCGGCGCCGGCATCATGGGCAGCGGGGTGGCCGCCCAGGCCGCCCTGGCCGGCTACCCGGTGACGCTGGTCGACGTGAACGAGGAGTTCGCCCGGCGGGGCCGCGACAACGCGATCCGCGCGCTCGACCACGCGGTCCGCAAGGGGACCGTCGGCGCCGGGGACCGCGAGGCGGCGCTGAACCTCCTCGAGGTCGGGATCGGGCTGCGGAGGGCCGAGTCCGCGCAGGTCATCGTCGAGGCGGCCCCCGAGAATCTCGAGCTGAAACGGAAGGTCTTCGTCGAGGTCGAGGCCTACGCGGGACCGGACACCCTGCTCGCGTCGAACACCTCCTCCCTCCCGATCACGGCGATCGCCGAGCCGATGAAGGACCCTTCCCGGCTCGTCGGGATCCACTTCTTCAACCCGGTCCTTCAGATGCCGCTCGTCGAGGTGATCCCCGGACATACGACCCCTCCGGAGGTGGTCGACCGCGCCCGGGCCTTCGCCGTCACCCTCGGGAAGACGGTCGTCACCTCCCGCGATACCCCGGGGTTCGTCACGAGCCGGGGGATGGCCGTCCTCGTCAACGAAGCGACGTGGATGTTGTACGAAGGCGTTGCCACGAAGGAGGACATCGATACATCCTACAAGCTCGGGTTCCACCACCCGATGGGGCCGTTCGAGCTGGTGGACCTCGTCGGCATCGACACCACCCTCGCCATCCTCGACATCCTGTGGGACGGTTTCCGGGACGCCCGGTACCGGGCCTGCCCGCTCCTCCGAACGATGGTCTCGGCCCGCAAGCTCGGGCGGAAGACCGGTGAGGGGTTCTACCGGTATCCTCCCGCCGGGGCGCGCCCGTGACGAGCGTGGACGGCGGCATCGACCTCCTCCTCCTCGTCATCGTCTCGCTGCTCCCCGCCCTGGTCTACCTCGCCTGGGTCCGGCGCTCCGCCCGGTTCCAGCGCGAGAGCTGGGGCCCGCTCATCGGGGCGTTCCTCTACGGGGCGCTGTTCGCGACGGTCGCGGCCGCCCTCGTCGAGGTCGTCCTGGTCGCCGCCGGGACGGCCGCGAGCATGCAGTACCCGGCGCCGGAATTCACGTTCCTGAACGGCAACTCGACCCTGGGCGGCATCTTCCTCGTCCTCGTCATCGCCCCGTTCGTCGAGGAGGCCCTGAAGGCGTCGGGGGTCTACTCCTACCGGGACCGGTTCCGGAGCATCGCGGACGGCCCCGTCTTCGGGGCGTCGGTCGGTCTCGGGTTCGGGTTCTTCGAGACGTTCCTCTACGGGCTCGGCGCGTACCTCGTGGGCGGGCTCGCGGTCGGGATCGCGCTGATCCTGGTCCGGAGCCTCTCGAGCGTCCTCCTCCACGGCAGCTCGACCGGGATGTTCGGCTACGGGTTCGCCCGCAGCCGGTTCAATCAGCCCGGCCCCGGCACCGGGTCGTACTACCTGCTCGCCGTCGCGATGCACGCCGGGTTCAACGCCCTCGCGTCCCTCTCGGTGATCCTGGTCCTGCTCGGGGTGTCGGGCGTCGCCGTCGTCACGGCGTCCTACCTGGCCCTGTTCGCCGCGGTGTTCTTCGCGTTCGGGGCGATCGAGCACGTGCGATCGGTCATCGCGACCGCGGACTTCCCCGCGATCCAGCTCGGCTCGTCCCGGTACCGACCGCGCGGGGGAAAGGCTCGGGCCCCGCCGCCCCCGTCGTCCTAGAGCTTCCTCCGGGGCGGCGCCCCCTCGCGCTGCCACTCGGATTCTCCGATCGACCGGTAGACCGACTCCGCCTCGTCGGTCGCGGGCGCGTCCCCGGCCTGGCCGACGTCGCGGATGCGGGTCTTCTTGAGGAGCCAGTAGTGGATCCGCCAGGTCTTTCCCCGGGAGACGGTCGCGTCCTCCTCCTCGCTCGTGAGGAGCCCCTCCTCCTCGAGCTGGTAGAACCGGTCCCGGTCCTCGCTCGAGAGCTTGTTGTCGAGCACCGTGCCCTCGGCACCGAAGTACCCCAGCACCATCCGGGCGGTGGGACGGGCCTGCTCGGCGGTCATCTTTCCGTGCACGACCAGCGTGCGTTCGATCGCGCGGGTGAGTTCGGCTTCGGTGATCGATGCCATCCCGACCGCTCGGTCACCGCCATCGCCTTGGATAAGGTGTGCGCGCGAGAGGCAACGGGGCGGAACGGTTTAGTGACGGACCGGGGTCGGCCCGGCCATGACCGAGCCCGTCGCCTTCGAACCGACCTCGGCCGTGCAGGACGCGGCGCGGCGGGCGCTCGACCGCGGCCTGTGCCCGGAATGTTTCGGGCGCCTCTTCGGGCGGCTCGGCCACGGTCTCACTAACCCGGAGCGGGCGGAGCGCCTGCTCACCCACCTCGGCGCTTCCCCTCCCCCGCGCACCGGCCCCTGCACGGGGTGCGCCGACATCTTCGCGAAGCTCGACCTCTGGGTCGAGCGGGGCCTCCGCTCGGTCGAGGGGTATGAGTGGCACCGGTTCACCTGCGGGTCCCGCTGGGAGCCGGAGCTCCTGGCCCGGGAGGAGAACCTCTGGATGCAGGTCGGCTCGGAGTGGGGCGAGAGCGCCCGGTCCGCGTTCAACCGGGAGTGGGGCAAGGCGCTCGAGGCGCGCACGGGGGCGTCGGGGGGACCGGACCGGCCCGACATCGTCTTCCTCGCCGACCTGGCGGTCGGCCGCGTCGAGCCCACCATCCTCCCTCTGTATGTGCGCGGCCGCTACCGGAAGCTCGACCGCACCATCCCCCAGACCCACTGGCCCTGTCGCCGATGCCGCGGCCGGGGGTGCGACACCTGCCGCGGGACGGGAAAGACCTACCCGACCAGCGTGGAGGAGCTCGTCGGCGCCCCCCTCCTCACCGCAGCGGGCGCCTCGGAGACCCGCTTCCACGGGATGGGCCGGGAGGATATCGACGCCCGGATGCTCGGACGGGGCCGTCCGTTCGTGCTCGAGCTCATGCAACCCCACCGCCGGACCGTCGACCTGGCCACGCTGGCCCCCGAGATCGCCCGCTCCTCCGAGGGACGGGTCGAGGTGGACGAACTGCGCCCCGCCGAGGCGACGGACGTGGTCCACGTCAAGGAAGCCGCCCCGGAAAAGAGCTACCGGGTCGGGGTCGTGGGGTCGGTGCCGGTGGCAAAAGTTAATGAGGCGCTGGACGTCGCGACCGGCCGAGCGATCGCCCAGCGCACCCCCACCCGCGTCGCCCATCGCCGCTCCGACCGCGTCCGCGCGCGTCGGATCGTCGCTGCGCGCGTCGTCGAGGCGGCGGACGCCGGCTTCACGCTCGAGATCCGGACCGAAGCGGGTACGTACGTCAAGGAGTGGGTGGAAGGAGATGGCGGTCGTACCGAACCCAACCTCGCGGGCCTGGTCGGAGTCCCCCTGAAGGTCGGATTCCTCGATGTGCTGGACGTTCACGATACGGTAGGTTAGATCCATGGTGAAGAGTTCGAAGGGGTTCCGTTCCCGCAGCCGCGGGACGTTCACGAAGGAGGTCCGCGAGAAGGGCATGCCGCCCGTCAACTGGTTCCTCCGCTCGTTCGAGATCGGGGACCGCGTGACGATCCGCATCGAGCCGTCCGACCCGCACGGCCAGCCCCACCCCCGCTACCAGGGCCGCACCTGCACCGTGGTCGCGAAGTCGGGTCGCGCCTACCGCATCGAGTTCCTGGACGGCGGCAAGCCGAAACAGCTCGTCGCCACCCCCGTGCACCTCTGGCCCGTCCCCAAACCCGAGGGGACCCATGCCTGATCCGGTCCCCCTCGCGCGCGTGAAGGACCTCCTCGCCGAAGAGGCCGCGCACCGTACCCTCCCGCGGGAGGCCGCCCTCGCGCTCCAGCACGCCGAGCTGTTCGTGCGCCTCTCCTCCGAGCAGACGGAGAAGCTCATCGCGGAGCTCCGGGCGCTGCCGTATGTGGATGCCGTCGTCGCGGTGAAGCTCGCCGACACCCTGCCCCAGTATCCGGAAGAGATCCGGCTCCTGTTCTCGAAGGAGCGGGTCGCGCTGGAAGAGGCGCAGGTCACCCAGCTGCTCGAGATCATTGCACACCACCGATGAGCGGGATGGGAGACGGTGGAGAGCTACGCGCACGTCCTCGATTACCTGCCGAACGGTCGGCAGACCGAGCGCGGTTTCCATCGTGAGCCCCTCGCCCTCGCGGTCGGCGAGGACGAGCTCAAACTGTTCGAGCTTGTGCCGCGCCTGGGCGCCCAGCTCGCTCCCGGCCAGCGCATCCCGCTCGTGCCGCTCGAGGGGGTCCCGCCGCCGATCGACCACGTCCGCCGTCGCCTCGCGTACGACGAGCTGACGGTCTCCGCCCGGTCGGAGCTGACCTCCGCGCTCGAGCGGATCGTCCGGGCGAACCCGTCCCGCTACCTCCGCTTCTTCAACGAGGCCCCCGCGGTGTCCCGGCGGTTCCACCTCCTGGAGCTGCTGCCGGGGATCGGCAAGAAGACGATGCAGCAGATCGTGGACGAGCGCAAACGGGCGCCGTTCGCGAGCTTCGAGGAGATGGAGACCCGCCTCCACCTGAAGAACCCCGAGCTCTTGATCGTCGGCCGTATCGAGCAGGAACTGAGCGGTGTCGAGGACAAGTACCGGCTCTTTGTCGCCCCCTGATCCGCCCCCGGACGCGCCGCCCGCCGTCCCGACGACGGCCTCCGAGGTCCGCGCGGCGCTCGCACGCCTCGAGATCCGCCCCTCGCGCGGGATGGGGCAGTCGTTCCTCACCGACCCGTTCGTCGCCGATGCGGAGGCGGCGCTGGTCGGCGTTCCGACGGGCCGGCCGGTGCTGGAGATCGGCGGGGGATTCGGCCAGCTCACCGCCGCGCTCCTCCGCCGCAAGCTCGTTCCGCTCACGGTGATCGAGCGGGACGCCCGGCTGGCCCGGTTCCTCCGGCGCACCTTCGCCGACCGCATCTCGGTCGTGGAGGGGGACGCGCTGGAGGTCCCGCTGCCGCCGGTCGAGGCGGCGGTCGGGAACCTCCCCTACTCGGTCGCGACCCCCCTCTTGCTCCGATTGTTCGAGCACCGCGTCCCGCGGGTCGTCTTCCTGGTGCAGGACGAGGTCGCGCGCCGGATGGGCGCGGGTCCCGGTTCGAAGGAGTACGGGCGCCTCTCGATCATCGCGCAGCTCTACGGGACGGTCGAGCTGTTCCGGACCGTCGCACCCTCCGCGTTCACGCCCGTCCCGGAAGTGACGAGCCGTATCGGGGTCCATGTCGCCCGCGCGGGCCCGCTCCCCGTGCCCTCGGTGCCCGCGTTCGAGGAGATGGTCCGACTCCTGTTCTCCTCCCGCCGGAAGCAACTGCGGAACCTCATGCCCCGCGTCGTGCGGCCGGAAGCGACCGCCGAACGTGCGGCCGCTGCGGCGGGATGGCCCGCACAGTGGCCAACCCTGCGTCCGGAAGCACTCCCGGCCGAGTCGTACTTCGCCCTGGCGCGGGCGATCTCCCCGGCCGGCTCGTCGGGGTGATCTTCCCCCGGAGGCTCGACCGACGAGGTTAGGTATCGACCTCCGGTCGCCCGCGCGTGCCGACCCCCCGCACCGACGGCCGCCGACCCTCCCCTCGCCGGGCCCCGGTCCGCGCCCACGAGCGGACCAACCGCGCCCTCTGGGAGAAAGTGGCCGCCGACTACGAACGGCGGAACGAGCGCACCCTCTCGCGGGGCTCCGCCATGGGTTGGGGCATGTGGCACCGACCGGAACGCGAACTGCGCGTCCTCGGGGAGGTCCGAGGGAAGGACATCCTCGAGCTCGGGTGCGGTGCCGCGCGCTGGTCGGTCGAACTCGCGCAGCACGGGGCGCGCATGGTTGGGCTTGACTTCTCCCCGGCCCGGCTGGACCAGGCCCGAGGGCAGATGGAGCGGGCCGGGGTCGACTTCCCGCTGGTCCGCGCGAGCGCGGAATCGGTCCCGCTCCCGTCGGGACGCTTTGACATCGTGTTCTGCGATTGGGGAGCGGTCACGTTCACCGACCCGTACCGGACCGTTCCGGAAGTCGCCCGGCTCCTGCGTTCGGGCGGTCTGTTCGCCTTCTCGAACTCCAGTCCGTTCCGATCGCTCTGCCAGGACCGGAAGACCGACCGCCTCTCGCGACGCCTACTCTACGACTACTACGGCCTCCATCGGCTTGACTATCCGGACGAGGTCAATTTCAACCTCACCTATGGAGAATGGATCCGGTTGTTCCGGGAGAACGACCTCACGGTCGAGGACCTCATCGAGCTCCGTCCGGCGCGAGGCGCGCGGACCACCTACCTTTCCAAGAGAGATTCCGAGTGGGCCCGCCACTGGCCGATGGAGGTCATCTGGCGCGCTCGCAAGTCGGTCGCCGGCGCGTCCGTCTCGCCGCGCCCCCGGCGACTCCCCCGCGGTCGGGCTTAGGGACCGGCCGGCGTCGAATTCGGGGGAGGGCTGCCGCCCGGAGCGGCGGCCCGCCACGCCCAACGGACCAGGTAGGGCGAGAGGAAGGTCGTGACGATCGTGAGCGCGCCGACGAAGGGGAGGACGAACGAGCTCGTCACGCCGACATCGGCCCCACCCTTGGCGACCACGAGCGAGAGCTCGCCACCGGAGGCCGAGAGGTTGATCGCGGTCAGGCGGGCCTCCGCCACGGCGACGCGCTGCTGGCGGGCCGACAGGTACGTGGCAAGGAACTTCGCCGAGATCGCGGTCCCCAGGAACGCGGCGATCTCGAGGGCGTACCTCGGCAGGAGCTCGAAGTTCATCAGCGCCCCCATCGAGACGAAGAAGATCGCCCCGAAGACCTGCTTGAACGGGGCGATCAGGCGCTTCGCCTCGTCGTGGCTCTTCGAGTCCGCGACCAGGACGCCGGCGAAGAACGCTCCGCTCGCGACCGAGATCCCGAGGACGGAGGAGATCCCGGCGAGCCCCAGCGCGAGCCCGAGCACTCCCAGCAGCAGCAGCTCGGGCCGCCGCAGGCCGGCGAGCCGGTCGACCATCCAGGGGACGACCCGGGAGCCGAGCCCGAGCGTCCCGCCGATGAAGACGGCCACGACGCCCAAGGCGAGCGCGACCTCCGAGAACTCGAGGTGGCCGGAAACGGCCGTCGACTGGAGCACGCTCAGGGCCGAGACGGTGATCACGTCCTCGACGACGGTGATCCCCAGGATGAGCCGGGTCTCGGCGCGCTCGAGGAGTCCCAGGTCCTCGAGCGCCTGGGAGAGGATGACGGTGCTGGTGACCGAGATCGCCAGGGCGAGGAACAACGTGTCGAAGACCGAGAACCCGAACGCGAGACCCAGCCCTACGCCGGCGGCGAACGTGGAGAGCGCCTCGGCGGAGGCGATGACGACGGACCGGCGGCCCACCTCGCGCAGCCGAGCCAGCGGGTACTCCAGCCCGACCGCGAAGAGGAGGAAGGCGATGCCGATCTGCGCGAACGCCTCGATGACGTCCGGGTAGTGGAGCAGGCCGAAGGGCGGGGTGTACGGCCCGATGATCACCCCTGCGATCACGTAGCCGACGAGCAGGGGTTGGCCGAGTCGGTAGAAGAGGAGCGCGACGACCAGGGCGACCACGAGGACGACCGCGAGGTCCTCGATCACCGAGACCGCTTCGATGGGCATTGGTCGCGCGCCCATGCCGGTCACGGATAACTAGACGCGGCCGGCCCGAGCGTCCGTCGGCGCTCGCGCTATCTGGGCTCGGGGTTCCGGACCCCGCACCGATGACCCCCACGCGGGGGGCGGAAACGCCCCGTTCGGACCCCACCGTGAGCGACCGGGCCGTCTGGGACGCCGTCGACCGGTACTTCGTCGACCGCTTCGGCCTGAACGACCCGGTCTTGGAATCGGCCCTGCGGGCCGCGGAGGCCGCCGGTCTTCCCTCGATCCAGGTCTCGGCGCTCCAGGGGCGCCTCCTCGGTCTGCTCGTCCAGGTCCAGGGCGCTCGCCGGGTCCTCGAGATCGGAACCTTGGGCGGCTACAGTTCGATCTGGATGGGCCGGGCGCTCGGTCCCGGCGGTCGTCTGGTCTCTCTCGAGCTGGACCCCCACCACGCGGAGGTGGCGAGGGCGAACCTCGAACGCGCCCACCTCTCCGACCGGGTGGAGGTTCGCGTCGGCCGCGCGCTGGACAGCCTGGGCCAGCTCGAGCGGGAAGCCGCAGAGCCGTTCGACTTCGTGTTCATCGACGCGGACAAGGAGAGCTACCCGGAGTACCTTGAGGCCGCCCTGCGCCTGTCCCGGCCCGGCACGCTGATCGTCGCGGACAACGTGATCCGGAACGGGACGATCGTAGAGGCCGGACATCCCGACCCCCGGGTGCAGGGCATCCGCCAGTTCTTCGAGAAGATGGCCGCCGAACCCCGCCTGCTCGCAGCCCCTCTCCAGATGGTGGGCAGCAAGGGGTACGACGGTTGGGCGATCGCCCGGGTTGGGGACCCGCCCGCCGCCCGCCTCCGGGCACCCCACGAACCGGCGGCGCGGACCCGAGTCAGCGTCCAGTAGCGAGATAACCTTCCAATCGTCGGCCCGGCGGTTAGGCATGAGCACCCTCCTCCACGCCACGGGAACGTTCGAGGTCACGATGGCGCCGCTCGGCCCGGACGACCGGGCGGACGGTTCGACCCTGGGCCGGTTATCGCTCGAGAAGACCTTTCACGGGTCGCTCGACGGCTCGAGCAAGGGCGCGATGATGACCGCGATGACGGGCGTCGAGGGATCCGCAGGGTACGTGGCCATCGAACGGTTCGTGGGTACATTGGACGGGCGGCGCGGCAGTTTCGTCCTGCAGCACGGCGGCGTGATGACGCGTGGAGTTCCACAGCTGACGATCCTGGTCGTGCCCGACTCCGCCACCGGTGAGCTCGCCGGATTGACGGGACGGATGGCGATCGTGATCACCGAGGGCGTGCACTCGTACGACCTGCAATACTCCCTGCCGGAGGCGCCCCCGTAAGCTCGGGGTGGTCGAGTTCCGTTCGCGGTCCTCGGCTCACGAAGGCCAGTCGACCAGGAGTTCCTCGCCCGCCGGGGTGAGCGCCATCTCCATCGTGTCGGCCGCCACCGTGACGAACCCTTCCCCGACGGCCCAGTCGAGGTCGGCGCGGAGCGTTCCTGGGAGGTCCCGGGCGGTGGGGAACACGAACAGCTGGAGGACCCGAGCCGTCGTCCCGAGCGAGCTCGACAAGATCACGTGAGAGTGGCGCGCGCCGAGCGCGCGGAGGATCGCCGGCGCGTCCTCGGGAGGGACGTCCCGGAGGTTGTAGGGACAGAGGAATCTCGAGGCCCCACGGGCCTGTTCGTGGAACCACTGTTCGTACTCGAGATAGGCGGGGACCTCCTCGGGGGTCCAGTACCACGTGAGGGTCTCCCCGGCGCCCGTTACTCCGTCAGGATGCTCGAGGACGAACTCCGCGACCTCCTCGACCGGGCGCAGCTCTGGCCCGACCCATTCGACCTGCGAGCCCGTCAGCACCCGGAGCGCGGGGAGCCGTTCGGGAGCCCGCTCCTTGACGGCCTCCAGGTACATCGGCAGCAAACGGTCGTCCGCCAGCCAGTAGGCGGCCTCCTGTTCACGGGGCGCCCCAGCGAGGAAGTCGGCGGCACGCGCGGCCGCCTCCTCCTGGGTCACGAACAGGCTGAGTGCGTGGCTCCCCGACGGGATCCGGGACGCGTCCTTTACGACCTCGATCATGGTCGCGGCCTGTAGTAAAACCGAGAGACCGCCTCAAAAACCCTTCGACTCGGCACGCGCGGCCGCGAATCGCACGGGTCCATCCGTCGCGCCTCCGCCCCCGGTGGAGGCGCCCGCAGCCAGGGGGGGGCATCCCCGGGCGGGTCCCCGAATCCGCACGGTGGTTGGCGTTAAACCGCGCTCCGAACGAGAGTTAGGCACCATTATATAGAAGCGCAAGTCTGGTCGCGATGGTGACCACATGCTTCAGGGTACCCCTATCCTCGTCCTGAAAGAAGGCACAGAACGCGAACGCGGCAAGGGCGCAACGGCCAACAACATCGCGGCGGCACGAGCCGTCGCGGATGCGGTCCGGACCACCCTCGGTCCTCGGGGCATGGACAAGATGCTCGTGGACGGAATGGGCGACATCACCATCACGAACGATGGCGTCACGATCCTCAAGGAAGTCGACGTCGAGCACCCCGCCGCCAAGATGATCGTCGAGGTCGCAAAGACCCAGGATCAGCAGTGCGGGGACGGGACCACGACCGCCGTGGTCATCGCCGGTGAACTCCTCAAGCGCTCCGAGGGGCTCCTCGAGCAGGGCGTCCACCCCACGGTCATCACCCGCGGGTTCCAGCTCGCCCTCCAGCAGGCTAAGCACCTCCTCGAATCCGAGATCGGAACGACCGTCAAGATCGACGATGAAGCGATCCTCACCGACTGTGCGACCACCGCCATGGGCTCGAAGGGCGTCTACGGCTCGCGCGACCAGCTCGCCAAGATCGCGGTCAAGGCGGTCCAGCGGATCTCCGAGACTCGCGGCGGCAAGACCGTCGCCGATGTCGACCAGATCAAGGTCGAGAAGCGCGCGGGCGGCACGATCGCCGACACCCAGCTCCTCGACGGGATCATCCTGGACAAGGAGCGCGCCCACACCCGCATGCCGACGCAGGTCGCCAACGCCAAGATCGTGCTCCTGAACAGCTCGCTCGAGGTCAAGAAGACCGAGATCGAGAGCAAGATCAACATCAAGAATCCGGCCCAGATCCAGAGCTTCCTCGACGAGGAGGACAAGACGTTCCGTAAGATGGTCGACTCCATCAAGGCCTCGGGCGCGAACATGGTCGTCTGCCAGAAGGGCATCGACGACGTCGTGCTCCACTACCTCGCGAAGGAGAAGATCTACGCGGTCAAGCAGGTCAAGGAGTCCGACCTCCAGAAGCTGGCCCGCGCGACCGGCGGCAAGATCGTCACGGGGATCAAGGAGCTCACCCCGGCGGACCTCGGGAGCGCGGCCCTCGTGGAGGAGCGCAAGATCGGGGACGACCACATGACGTTCGTCACCGGCTGCGCGAACCCCCGCTCGGTCTCGATCCTCATCCGCGGCGGGACGGAGCACGTCACCCAGGAAGTCGAGCGGTCCCTCCAGGACGCGCTCAAGGTGGTCGCGAGCGTCCTCGAGGACGGGGTCGTCTGCCCCGGCGGCGGGGCGACCGAGATCGACCTCTCCGTCAAGCTGCGCAAGTGGGCCTCCACCGTCGGCGGCCGCGAGCAGCTCGCCGTCGAGTCGTTCGCCCAGGCCCTCGAGGTCATCCCCTGGGCCCTCGCCGAGAACGGCGGGTACGACGCGATCGACACGCTCATCGAGCTCCGCAGCGCCCACGAAGGCCCGAACGCCAACAAGAACGTCGGCGTCAACCTCGCGGACGGCAAAGCCGCGGACATGTGGAAGCTCCGGGTGGTCGAGCCCGCGCGCGTCAAGCGCCAGGCGCTCACCTCCGCGACGGAGGTCGCCTCGATGGTGCTCCGGATCGACGACATCATCGCCTCGAAGAAGGGCGGTGGCGGTCCTCCGGGCGGCGGCATGGGCGGCCACGACCACTAGGTCGGAGCCGGAACCCTTTCCTCGCCCCGCCGGGCGCGCGGTCGACCCGATCGACCGCGCCCCTCCTCCGAAGCCTTCTTAACAGGGAGCGGGTAGGCCGCTCGCCATGCGCACCAAACAGGTCGAGGGAGTCCTCCGTCTCGACGTGGTCGCACTCGACCCTCGTCCGGCGATCTACCTCGTCTACGACGGCCTGGCCGGCGTGAGCCAGCGCCCGATCCTGCGCGACATGGTCGACGAGCTCGCCCGAAAGGGTCCGCAAGAGCTCGCGAAGTTCCTCGACACCCTCCGCCGACGCCACTCCGGTCAGGTCCACGTCTATTTCGCGGACTACGTCAGCTACGGGATCGGCGGCGGCGACGCCACCTCGGAGTTTTTCCTCGGCACGTTCCTCATCCTCCACGAGGCCGCCCGACCCGCGGGCGAGGGACCGGCGGTCCCCGAACACCTCGCACTGTTCCGACCTGGGGGCGTCGAGCGACTCGCCCTCGAGGGTCCCGCCAACTAGCGCCCGCGCCCGAACCCTCTTGTAGGCGCGGGCTCCCTCCGCCGGCTGGGCCCCACGATGACGGACGAAACCCCGCTCGAGCACGAACGCCGGCTCAAGGTCGCCCGGTGGCGTGCGGAAGGTCGGGAACCGTATCCCTGGAACTTTCCCGGGCGCCTTCCGACCGAAGCGGTCCGCCTGCGGACGGCGACGCTCTCGTCGGGGACGGAGGCGGACGGCGAGACCGCTCGGGTCGCCGGTCGGCTGAGGGCCCTGCGGGTCCACGGGCGGACCGCCTTCGCGGACATCGACGACCTTTCGGGCTCGCTCCAGCTCCTGATCCGGGCCGATCTCCTTGGGGAGGCCAGCTACTCCTCCTGGATCGCCGACCTCGACTCGGGGGACGTGGTCGGGGCCGAAGGGGTGCCCGCCCTGTCCCGCCGGGGTGAGCCCTCGCTGGTCGTCCGAGAGCTCCACCTCCTCGCGAAGGCGATCGCCCCCCCGCCCGAGAAGTTCCACGGGCTCCAGGATGTGGAGGAGCGGCTGCGGCGACGGTACCTCGACCTCCTCTCTTCGGCCGACTCCCGGCAACGCTTCCGGATCCGCTCCCTCCTCACGCGGGAGACGCGCTCGTTCTTCGAGGAGGCCGGCTTCCTCGAGGTCGAGACGTCGGTCCTCGTGCCGCTCGCGGGAGGAGCGGCGGCCGAACCCTTCGTCACCCGGTCGAACTACCTCGCCCAGGACGTCCAGCTCCGCATCGCCCTGGAGCTGCCATTGAAGCGCCTCATCGTGGGAGGTCTCGAACGGGTCTTCGAGCTCGCGAAGTGCTTCCGCAACGAGGACCTCGACACCACCCACTCGCCCGAGTTCACGATGCTCGAGGCCTACTGGGCGTACGCCGACTACCAGGACATGCAGGTCCTGACCGAGCGACTCTACCAGCGCCTGGCCGCCCGCGCCGCGTCGCTCCTCCCCGACGTCCCCGAGGCGCAGGAGGCCGCCCGGGAGTTTGCCGCGGGGATCTCGAAGGTCGACTTCGTGGACGAGCTCGAGCGACTGAGCGGGATCGCAGGGCTGGCCGAGAAGAGCGCGGACCAGCTGCGCGACCTTGCGCGGGCCGCCGGCTCGACCGTTCCCGCCGACTCCCCGCCCGGGGTGTTCCTGGACAAGCTGTTCGAGCACTACGTCGAACCGACCCTGACGCGGCCGACGTTCGTGATGGACCACCCCGTCTCCACCACGCCGCTCGCGAAGCGCCACCGCCGGCTCGCGGGCCGGGTCGAACGGTTCGAGTTCTTCTTCCGGGGGTTCGAGCTCGGGAACGCGTATTCCGAGCTCACGGACCCGGACGAGCAGGAACGCCGGTTCCAGGAGCAGCTCGAGGCCCGGGCGGAGTACCGGTATGCCTACGATGCGGACTTCATCCGCGCGCTCCGGCACGGGATGCCCCCGACCACCGGGATCGGCATCGGGATCGATCGGATGGTGATGGCCCTCACGGGGACCCCGTCCATCAAGGACGTGATCCTCTTCCCCCTCGTCCGTTCGACGGAGCCTCCGAACCCACGGGGTTAAGCCTCCGCTCGCCCGGGGGTGCGCGATGGAGCCCGCGCCCGCGAGCGGAACCGGGATGCCGCTCCGGGTCGACGACCTCTCGGTCGTGTACGGGGAGCGGCGGGCCGTCGAACGCCTCAGCCTCGAGGTCCGGCCCGGCGAGATCTACGGGCTGCTCGGGTCGAACGGGGCGGGGAAGTCGAGCACGATCAAGTCGATCGTCGGGCTCGTCCGTCCCGCCGGTGGGTCGATCCGGGTCTTCGACCACGACGTGCAGGCCGAAGCCCTCGCCGCGAAGGCCCTCATCGGGTACGTCCCCGAGACGTCGATGCTGTACGAGGCGCTGACCCCGCACGAGTTCCTCGAGTTCGTCGCGGGGGTCCGTCGACTCGACCCGGAAACGGCGGCTCGCCGGACGCGCGACCTCGTCACCGCCTTCCGCCTGGTCGACGAGTTCGAGGAGCCCATCGCGTCCCTCTCGAACGGCACCCGCCAGAAGGTCCTCGTGGTCGCAGCGCTCCTCCACCAGCCGCCGCTGCTCGTCCTGGACGAGCCGCTGAACCACCTCGACCCGCGCTCGCTCCGCCTCATGAAGGACCTCCTGACCCAGTACGTGAAGAACGGCACGCGCGGCGTTCTGTTCTCGACCCACGCCATGGAGATCGCGGAGCAGCTCTGTCACCGCGTCGGCATCCTGGACCACGGTGTCCTGCGGGGCGAGGGCTCGCTCGCCGCCCTACGGGAGCGGGGCGCCACGGGTGACGCGTCGCTCGAGGAGATATTCCTCCACCTCACCCAGGAGGATGAAGGGGTCCGGGCCGCCCTTGCCTCCTTGGAGCGCACCTAGGATGGCCTGGCGGGTGGCCCTCCGGCTCAGCCGGGTCGCGTTCATCGAGCTCTCCTTCCAGGCCATCTACGCGTTCCGGCAGGGCAATGTCCTCCCGCCGGGCGACGCCTCCAAGTTGAGCTCGCGCGCGCGCAGCCGGGTCCTGCAGAGTAAGGCCCTGGTCGCCGGACTGCTCGGATTCCTGACGGTCGGCGCGGCGCTCATCCTGCACGATGCGAGCTTCGTCGCGGCCCGGCTCCTGCCCAACCCGATCCCGGTGCCGGTCTTCCAGGCGGGCGTCCTCACGGCGCTCCTCAGCCTCGACGTGGCCTTCCTCTGGTGGACCGGCCTCCAGGTCCTCCCGACGTTCCTGTCGGCGGGAGTGCTGCCGGTGCTCGAGCCGTTGCCGATCGACGGGCTCACGCTCCGCCAGACGGCCGTCATCCTGTACTTCCGGCTGTTCGACGTTCCGGTCCTCACGCTCCTCGTGCTCACCCCGCTCGTGGTGGGACTCGCGCTCACCCCGCTCGCGGGGCTCGCGATCCTCCCCGGGGTCGCGACCGCGGTGGTGTTCGCGCTCGCCCTCGCGCTCGTCACCGGACGGTTCTTCGTGCGTCGGGTCCAGGGGTCGAGGGGGGGCGGGGGCCGGTCGCTGCTCCGGTGGACCTACCTCGTCCTCTGGGTCGTGCCCGCCTTCGGGCTGTTCGGTTTCGTCACGCTCGCCCCCGCCTTCTTCGGGGCGCTGACCGCGCTGGCCGCCGCCGGGCCGTCCGCGGGGTTCGACGCCCTCTGGGCGACCTTCCCGTTCTCACTGGCCTCCCTTCCGGCACTGCTCTCCGACGGCACCACCGCGCTGCCCGTCGGGACGGTCGGACTCTACGTGTTGCTCGGTGCCTGCGCCGGCTACCTCCTCCTCGGGGCGTTCGCCGCCCTCTGGATGGGCCGCGCGATCCGTGAGGTCGGGATCACGCCCCCCGGGGTCCCGGTCGCTGTGGACTCGGCCCCTCCCACGCTGCGGACGACCGGGCCGGTGTACGCGGTCCTGGTCAAGGACCTGCGGATGGCGAGCCGAACGCCCGGGTATGCCTTCCTCATTCTCCTGCCGATCCTGGATGCCGTCGCCCTCGGCCTTCTCACGTACGTGTCGGGCCCGAGACCCGGCACGGGGACCTCGCTCGCCCTCGGGGCGGTCACGACCGCGGCACTCCTCGCAACCTTCTTCGGACCGGCGTTCTTCGCCATCGAGGTGGTCGCCTACTCCTACGGGCGGACGCTTCCGCTCCCCGACCGAACCCTCGTCCTCGGGAAGGTCTCCCTGATCGCGGCCATCTACCTCGTCGCCGCCGGCCTCGTGCTGGCGATCGCCCTCCTCCGGGTCGACCAGCCGGTCGTCTTCGTCGGATACGTTGCCGCGGAGTTCCCGGCCGTCATCGCGGCAGCCCTGCTGGAGCTCGGCGTCCTCCTCCGACGCGCCCGGAAGCGCGGCCTGCCCCTCGTGAACCTCTATACGGGGGCCTGGGTGGCGGTGCTCGTGTCGATCCCGGGCCTCCTCGTGGCGTCCGCCCCGCTGGTCACCTTCGAGGCGTTCCACGCGTACCCCCACTCGGTGGCGATCGGCGCGATGGCCCTCGTCGCGCTGGGGAGCCTCGCGCTCATCGCTCCGTTCGTGCTGCGGCGGAGGGACTCGTGAGCGACCCGGCGCTGCCCCCTCGGTTCGACCCCCGCGAGATCGAGGCGCGCTGGCAGGAGGCCTGGGCGCGCGCGGAGACCTTCCGCGCACCGGACCGGCCCGGCCCGTCGCCGTTCTCGCTCATCCTTCCCCCGCCGAACGTCACGGGCGTGCTCACGCTCGGCCACATGCTGGGCGACACGGTCATGGACCTCCTCGTGCGATACCATCGAATGTCGGGACGATCCACGCTCTGGGTCCCCGGGCTCGACCATGCGGGACTTGCGACCCAGGTGGCCGTGCGGCGAGCCCTGGCCAAGGAGGGCGTCCGGCTGGAGCACCTCCCCCGGGAAGAGGCGGTCGCCCAGGTCGAGAAGTGGCGGGCGACCCGGGAGGCGCGGATCCGGGAGCAGACCCTCGCGGCCGGGTTCTCGGTCGACTGGACCCGGTACCGATACACGATGGACCCGGGCGCCGTACGCGCGACCCGCGAGGTGTTCGTCCGGCTCTACCACGAGGACCTCATCTACCGTGCGGAGCGGATGGTCAACTGGGACCCCCGGCTCCAGACGGCGATCTCGGACCTCGAGGTCGTCCACACCGAGGAGACCGGCTCGCTCGTCTACCTCCAGTATCCCTGGGCGGATGGCTCCCCCGGCGGTCTCGAGGTCGCCACCGTGCGCCCCGAGACGATCTTCGGTGACGTGGCCGTCGCCGTCCACCCGGACGATCCCCGTCAGACCGCGGCCCTCGGCCGCGAGGTGCTCGTCCCGATCACCCGCCGGCCGATCCCGGTGATCGCCGACCCGGCGATCGACCCGACGTTCGGCTCGGGCGCCCTCAAGGTCACCCCCCGCCACGACCTCGTCGACTACGAGGTGTTCCAGCGACATCCGGGGCTGCCGATGCCCCCGGACATCATCGACGCGGGAGGGCGGCTGGCGAGCGATTGGGTCCCGGAGGGGATCCGGGGCCTCGACCGGGATGCCGGCCGGAAGGAGACGCTGGACCGGCTTCGCGCGGAAGGGTATCTCCTGCGCGAGGTGCCGTACCGCCATGCCGTGGCGCGCTCCGAGCGGTCGGACGCCGTGGTCGAGCCTCGGCTCTCCATCCAGTGGTTCGTGCGGATCCGGCCGCTGGCCGAACCGGCGGTCCGGTCGGTCCAGGAGGGGCGGGTGCGGATCCACCCCGAGCGATGGACCCTCACGTTCTACCGGTGGATGGAGACGATCCAGGACTGGTGCATCTCGCGTCAGGTGTTCTGGGGGCACCCGATCCCCGTCTACCACTGCACGCCGTGCGGGCACGACACCGTGACCGTCGTGGTCCCGGAGACGTGCGAGGCGTGCGGCTCCTCGGAGCTCGTCTCCGACCCCGACGTGCTCGACACCTGGTTCACCTCATGGTTGTGGCCGTTCGCGGCGCTCGGTTGGCCCGAGGAGACGTCCGACCTGGCCCACTACTACCCCACGAGCCTCCTCGTCACCGGCCGGGACATCATGTTCTTCTGGGTCGCCCGGATGATGATGGCCGGCGAACACTTCACCGGCCGCGCCCCGTTCTCGGACGTGTACTTCACCGGCATGCTCCGCGACGAGACCGGCCGGAAGCTCTCGAAAAGCCTCGGGAACTCCCCCGACCCGCTCGACACGATGCGCGAGCGGGGGGCGGACGCGATGCGCTTCGCCCTGCTCTTCCCGAACCCCACCGAGGAGGACGGCCCGTTCGGGGGCCACACGCTCGAGGGTGGGGCGCACTTCCTGACCAAGGTCTGGAACCTCGTCCGCTTCACGCTGATGCACCTCCCCCCCGGCACGCCGGCGCCCGCCGCCCCACCGGCACTCGCGCCGTCCGCGCCGCTCGAGCACCGGTGGATCCTCTCCCGGTGGCGCCGCACCGCGGAGGAGGTCGACCGCGCCCTGGCCGCGTTCGAGCCCGGCCGCGCCTCGACGGCGGTCTACACCTTCCTCTGGCACGATCTGGCCGACCGGTACGTCGAGATCGTCAAGGAAAGCCTGCAGGGCCACCGCGGCGAGCCGGCCGCGCGCGACGCGCGCGACACCCTGCTCTACGTGGTGGAACGGACGGTGCGACTCCTCCACCCCTTCGCCCCCCACATCACCGAGGAGCTCTGGCACGCGCTTCCCCACGACGGCGAGCTCCTCGCGTCGGCCCGCTGGCCCGTGTCGGGCGAAGCGCCCGCCGACCCGGCCGCCGAGCTCGAGATGGAGACCGTCCTGGAGGCGGTCCGCCTCCTGCGCAACCTTCGGGCCGAGGAGCACGTCCCGCTCGATACCGTCCCGCCCGCCTGGGTCCGTCCCGGCGGACCGGAGGTCGCCGAGCTGCTCCGCCGGGAGGTCGGAACCCTCGAGCGGCTCGCGCGCGTGCATCCGGTCGCCTTCCTCGACGCCGGGGCTCCGCCCCCTCCGCAGGCGGCCAGCCGCGTCGCCGCCCTGGGAGAGTGCTACATCGAACGTCCCGCGGCCGGTGCCGAAGCCTCGGAGGCGCTCCAGAAGGAGCGGACCAAGATCGCGGCGTTGCTCGAGAAGACCCGCGCCCGGCTGGCGGACGAGGGATTCCGGGCCCGGGCCCCTCCCGAGGTGGTCCGGGAGGCGGAGGAGAAGGCCCGGGAGCTGGCCGAACGGATCGCCCGCATCGACGAACACTTGAAGGCGGAGGCTTCGTCCCCGCCATGACCGCCCGGACCACGAAGACCCCGGCCCGACGCCCCCGCAAGCCCACGCCCGGTACGCCGGGTCCGAAGGCCCCCTTCATCGGTTCGATCCCCCTCGCCGCCGGGCGGAAAGAGCACCCCGCGCTCGGGATCGGACTCTGGGCGGTCGGCCGATGGACGCCCACGGACGAGGCGAAGACCAAGGCGACGATCGGGCGGGCCTACGAGAAGGGGTTCCGCTGGTTCGACACGGCCGAGGTCTACGGGAACGGGCGGTCGGAGCGGATCCTCGGCGACGTCCTCCTCCGGGCCGCCGGCGGCGCCCCCGACGCGTTCGTGACGACCAAGGTCTCGTGGGAGCACCTCCGTCCGGCGCAGGTCCGCGCGAGCCTCATCAACAGCCTGGAGCGCCTCGGTCGCCCCACCGTCGACCTCTACCTCATTCACGCTCCGGACCCGAAGGTCCCGCTCGCCCAGACGCTGCCCGCCCTCGAGGCCCTCTGGAAGGAGGGCCGGGTCGGCGCCGTCGGCGTCTCGAACTTCGGTGTGGAGGAGCTCGAGGAGGCGGCGCGCCACCTCTCCGCGACCCCGATCGTCGTCAACCAGGTCCGCTACAACCTGTTCGACCGGGACGAGGCGGAGCCCGTGCGGGAGTACTGCCGCGCCCACCGGATCCTCATCGAGGCGTACTCCCCGCTCGCCCGCGGCCTCCTCCACGGCCGCTACCTGGACCGCGAGAAGCCGACCGCCGAGTTCAAGCGGTTCATCCAGCGGCAGTCGGAGACCGACCTCCTGCCGGAGGTGCTTCGGCGCGCCCGCGCCCTCCGGGACCTCGCCCAGGAGGCAAACGTCCCGCTGGGGTCCATCGCACTGCACTGGCTCGCGCGGAACGGGGCCGCCCCCATCGTGGGCGCGAGCCGTCCGGAACAGGTCGACGGCAACCTCGCCGCGTGGGCCGTCCGACCGGACGACGCGGTCCTCGACCGAGCGGATGCGATCGCCCGGGGCGACCGTGCTTAAACTGGTCGCCATCGACATGGACGGGACGCTCGTCGACGTGGCGAGCTCGTGGGCCGCGATCCACCACCACTTCCGGGACCACAACGCGGACGGCCTGCGGGACTTCCTCGCGGGGAAGATCGACGATCACGAGTTCATCCGCTCGGACGTCCGGATATGGCACCGGCACCTCCCCGACCTCCGCATCGAGGACCTGGA
>Ga0187871_10001465_pt1 | contig 20523 bp, 23 predicted proteins | sample June2016WEW_16_1_FD_132988 | JGI IMG/M metagenome (GOLD analysis project Ga0187871, IMG submission 132988) | Peatland microbial communities from SPRUCE experiment site at the Marcell Experimental Forest, Minnesota, USA - June2016WEW_16_10 | ecosystem: Environmental > Terrestrial > Soil >...
CATCTTCAAACTGGCGAAGCAGGGAGTCGAGGCCTGGTGGGAATCTCGCACCAAGCCCGAACCGGAGCCGGCAACCAGCGCCGGAGATTAGGGATATCCGAAGGCGCTAGCAGCAACCCATCTTCACGTCGCCGGCAGCAGTTAAGGGAGGACCGAAGGCCTCCTGCGGTGCGGGAGCACCGTTCAGCACCGCAATCCAGCGCCGCACCGCATCGAACACCACGAGAATTACGCCCAGGATAAAGATGGACATCAGCACAGAATCCAGGTAGCCGGTAAATACCTGACCGGGCTTGGAAGTCAGTGGCCAAAAAATATTCTTGATCGACAGCACTCCGGCCGTAAGAGTAGTAACACCAACGAAGCACATGGGAACGGCCGTAATCCAGGCATACTTCCGCTTGCCCATGTTGATGAGGAAGGTAGTGGTCACCGCCAGCGCGATGGTCGCCAGCAACTGGTTTCCGGTTCCAAACAACGGCCATATCGTGGAAATACTTCCCGTGTAGATCAGGTATCCCCAGCCCAGAACCACGAAGAAACTGGTAATCAGATTTCCCGGCAGCCAGGCGCTGTTACCGAATGGCTTGTGCACCTTGCCCATGAGTTCCTGCAAAACGTAACGGGCCACACGGGTTCCTGTGTCTACTGTAGTCAGGATGAAAAGAGCTTCAAACATGATGGCGTAGTGATACCAGTAACCCATCAGACGATCCATCCCGGGCAGACCGCGGAAGATTTGCGCCATGCCGACAGCCAATGAAACCGCGCCTCCCGTCCTTCCCGCCAGTTTCTCCCCTACTTCGCGCGAGAACATATCCAGATTGACCGTGCTCAGACCCAGGTGGCTGAAAACTGCCGGCGTAGTGTTGATGGCAAAGTAGTCGCCGGGATATAAGGAGCAGGCCGCAATCAGGGCCAGCACACCCACCAGCGACTCGGCGATCATGGCACCGTATCCGATAAAACGAGCGTCGCTTTCCTTATCTAGCATCTTGGGCGTAGTGCCGGAGGACACCAGCGAGTGAAAACCCGAGATGGCACCGCAGGCAATCGTCACGAATAGAAACGGGAACAGACTGCCTTTGATGATCGGGCCGCCCCCATGAACGAACGGGGTGAAGTTAGGAAACTTGATGTTGGGATGAACCACAAAGACGCCGACGATCAGTACGGCGATTGTGCCCAGCTTGACATAGGTCGAGAGGTAGTCGCGCGGCTCCAGTACGAGCCAGACGGGAAGAACCGAAGCGACCAGACCGTAGATCGCCATCAGGAACGTAATCTGATGGGGCGTGAAAGTAAGAGCCGTTGCAAATCCGGTCTGAGCCACCCAGTGCCCCGCAACCACGCTGCCAATTAAAAGGACGACGCCAAAGATACTGGGTCCGGTGACCGTGATCTTTCCGGCATGGCTCTTGAACATCCAGAATCCCATGATCACGGCGATGGGGATGGTCATGCCAATGGTGAAGACGCCCCACGGGCTATTCGAAAGCGCATTCACCACAACGATGCCGAGGCCCGCGAGCGTCACCAGAAGAATGAAGAGCACGGCAATCATCGCCACCAAACCGGCGAAGGGACTGATTTCAGTGCGCGCGACATCGGCTAGCGAGCGTCCGCGGTGACGGACAGAAGCTACCAGTACGGTGAAATCCTGCACGCACCCAGCCAGAACAGCGCCCACCAGCAGCCAAAGGAAACCGGGCGCAAACCCGAACTGCGCCGCCAGAGTTGGTCCCACCAGCGGTCCCGCTCCGGCGATGGCTGCGAAGTGATGTCCGAAAAGCACCCATCGCGGCGAAGCCACATAGTTATGCCCGTCCGCATAGGCGTGCGCCGGAGTGGTGCGGCGATCGTCGAGCGCCAGAGCCTTCGCGGCAATGAACGCACTGTAGTAACGGTAGGCCAGGGCATACACGCACAGCGCCCCCAACAAAACCGGGAAGGTATTCATCCTCGCTCCAAATTAAGCAAGTAGTGGCCGTTCCTGCCAAATCGATCGAACGCATCCTACACCCATCGTCGAATCCGGCACAACGATTTCGCTGGCGAGATCCGAGGTTAGCGTCGGACAATGAAATTGGCAGCTCCTGCGAGCCTTTGGAAGGCAAGTCCCGCAGGAGCTTTGTTGCCTAATCCAATCAGAACGTAAAGACAGGTCCAAACTCGTTACGCCAGTTGTGGGCTTGCCGGGTCGTCGTAGGTCCAAACTGCAGGTATTCTGGTACGATCACACCGCCCGCCTCGTGGTTATTGGCGGTGAACGTGACGATGTAGCTGGCCTCGTGCACAAACGTCACCCACTTGTTAAGCCGGTAGGTGAGTGATGCGGTGTCGAGGTCAGTGCGGCCGAGGTGGTTTCCGTGCTGGGCATCTGCATAGTTGGCGCGGTCGGTGCCCCATTGCAGATGGAATATCCATCCGGAATTCAGGCCTTCGGGATTGGCGCGGAAGATGCGTGACAGTGGGAAGCTCATCTCCGCGAATCCTCCCGATCCCCCGACCGGTTGAAGTTTGGCGATTTGAATTGAGGTGTTTTGGCAGTTGATTGTGTTTGCCGGCTGGCCCGCTACGGTCGCGCCGGTGCAGCCGAACAAGATGGACCGGCCACTTTCGGAAACACCAGTCAGGACATTGTCGCTCGGATCGACCAGGGAGCCCAGGTTGGAGTACAGATCGTTGAGCTGGCCGCCGAAGAAGAATCGCATATCGTTTCCGCGATAGAACTTGGCGTCAAAAGTTACCCAGGGTGTGGGCAATTGAATTTCAGCCGTGTAAATGTTCTGCGAATTGCCGGCCTGGATCCCAGTGGGGTAGAACTGTTCCAGGGTGCAGCTTCCCGACGCCTCGGGACAATTGGGCGCTCCAATTATAGTTTGCGTGGTGTTGAATCCTACATTCGGAACGGTGGTGCTGTTGAAAACCGTAACGGGGCAAGGCAGGAGCAAACAGGTGGGAGCCGTTTCGTTCGCGACCTGCGCTGCGTGGGGAATGACTTCACTCATGCGGGAATGGTGGCCGCTGAAAATCAGCTGCGCAGGCGCCACGCCCCTCCAGTTGTGGGACAGGGGGAATTGAAAAACCACGCGGCTTTCCACTCCAGGTTGATCGGACTCGGCGCCAACGGCGTCGCCGAAGCGCAAGTGCTGGTCAGTGGTAAGCCCGGAGGAGCCCTGTGCCGACAGTACGAGGGCGACCTCGGGTTGAATCTTCAGATCCCCGGCATGAAACTGCACGCCGGTCTTGAACTGCGGAATGCGCTCATAGAGCGAACCCATGCCGACGCCCAAGCCAGTGGTCTCGAACAATGCGGGAAGAGTGGATGAGCCCAGCAGGGACCAATCCTGACCGAACTCAGCGAACCATGGCAGGTCGCCAATTTTGTGGTCGAGGCGCATGTAAGCCAGGCGGAGAGAGAATTGATTGGAGCGAACGCTGCTGATGTTGCGGTTGCTGACATCGGTGTAATCGCCTTCAAAGTCGCCTTCCACTTTGCCAGTGATAGTGAAGCCCGAATTCTTCGGAACCCACTCCGTCTGCATGCCCATCCGGAAACTGCGGGCCTTGAGATGCACCTGAGGGTTGGTGGTGGGAGTAGCCATGGTAGTGTCGCCCAGCAGGAGGGGCAGCGGCCAGTCCTGGCTGCCGAAAGTGGCGCCGCCGCTGGAGGCCGTGTCGGAAATCGCGCTGGCCTTGTAGAACCCGTAGAGCTTCACATTGGCGCCGCTTCCGAGGCGAATATCTGGAATCATGCCGCCTTGCTTGGGAATTTCGATGGGCAATACGCGGAGAGGTGCGACCGCCGGAATAATTGGTGGTCCAGCGGAGGACGGTGTTGACGAGGTGGCCGAAGTACCCTGAGCCACGCTGGAGGTGTGCAGAACAGCGTCGGACACGTGCGCCTCAGATGAGGCTGTGCTGACGGGCGTGACCGTGGCCGTGTACTCCTGCTGGCTGATCAGACCTTTCTCCACCAGCAAGTGGGCGAGACGGGCATTGGCTTCCTCGGGCGAGGAAGCTTGGCTGATCATCGCGACCTCTGCGGGAGACAAAATTCCCTTGGACTGAAGCAATAACGCAAGAGGGTTATTGTTGGTTGCATGGTTTTCCTGCTGCTGGGCCATGGCCGGTAGGGCCAGGACGAGCACAGAAATCAGCAAAATGAACCGCGAGACGGGGTTTCTCATTTGGAACGGCCTCCATAGGAGTAAGTTTGAGTCCGCTGGCGACGACAGAGAAGTATGCCGATGACAGACGTATAAGAGAATTCACACTTGGCGCATTCCCCAGGCAGTGATCGGCATCACGGCTCGATGTGACGGGACTGGTAAATGGCCCTCGATAATCGGATTGGCAGAGGTTAGGCCAGCAACGCATGGTGTCGCTCAGGTGTGAGCCGCACCATCCCGGTGGAGCCGGGACACGGTGAGAGTTACGAATCAGCGCCCAGGCGGGCCCGTTGGTCCTTTGATCGACAGTCCGGGCTCATCCGTCCAGAACCCTAGCCCGGTGCGACCACCCTAAATTCTGTTATGGCCAATTGGATGTCAAGCCATTTCCCATGGAGGAGGGAGTCTTTTCGGCAGCGTGTCCCATTTCTGCACGAGCGAAGTCGGTCGATCGCCCCTCCGATCAATCAAGCCCTCGTGCAAATCAGATTGGTCCGCGCCAAGGTGTATCCATCTCTCGCTCCTCCGCCGTTAGGCCGTCTCGCTGCTTCCGCTGGTGGGCGCTCCGAAGCCGCCGCAGCGCGAGCGCAGACCTTGGCGGAACTTCTCGCGCTCCTCGGGCGTCATTTGCTCCCAGCGCTCGGACGTTGGCCGCCGCCATTTGGAGCGATTATGGCCATGACCACCAAACCCTCCGAACAGAATCCGGCAGAGAACCAGCAGTCCGAGAGCCTGCCAGAAGGTAATTTGCCGCCATCCGAACAGAGCCGGCAGCAGCCAGTTCCACAAATGGAGCACCAGTTCGCCGCCAATCACTATGAAAGCCACGATCGCTACTGGTGCGGCCACAAAAATCCATTTCCTTCTCATGTTTGTGTCCTCATTTCCTCATGAATTCATCGTGAATGATCTGCAAGCGTTCGCGCAGATGCAGCACTGCGTAGCGCTTGCGCGAAAGCAGGGTGTTGACGTTTACGCCGCTTTCTGCCGATAACTCCTTGAAGCTGCGCCCCTCCAGTTCGTGAGCGACGAATACTTCGCGCTGCTCGTCGGGCAGTTCGTCGAGCGCAAATTCCAGCTCATCAAGTAGCAGGTTGCGGGCGTAGAGCGCTTCCGGTCCGGCATCGGGCGAAGGCAGCAAATCCTCGATACGCAGCAGGTCGCCGCCGTCGTCCTCGACTACCGCTTGGCTGAAGGTCTCTGCCTTCTTCTTCCGGAAAAGGTCGGTGATGCGATTGCGCGCCACGCGAAACAGCCAGCCGGTGACGTGGTCGATGGGCATCAGCAGGCGGTTCGCCTCTACCAGTTCGTAGAAGACTTCCTGCACGATATCCTCGGCGTCGGAAGGATCGGGCACGCGGCGGCGGATGAAGCTAAGCAACCGGGATTGCTCCCGCTTGACCACTTCGGAGATCCGCTGGTCCGGCTCGAATGCCATCAGATCTAGACTCGCCACGCTCTTCACCTACAGCTGTAGACGAATGAAGTGGGGCGGATATTGTAGGACCGCCAAAACATTCGCCTGGACGCTATCTCGTAAGATGATTGGGATCGGGAGCGCCGCGTTCTCGAATCATTGTGTCCTGCCGCTAAGAACCAAACTAGCGTCGCCCACCACCGGTCTTCTTCTCTTGAATGCGCTTGCGAACCGAACCCGGACCAGCCAGAAAATCATCAGTAGCAGCGGCAGGAAACTCAGGAGAATAAGTACGCCCGCCTTCTGTAATAAAACGGGGAACAGTTGTTGCCGTGCCAGGAATATGGACGATGCGGCGATGAACAACGCAAAACACATGCGCCAAAGATGGCGCGCAATACGTTGTGTGCCAGAAATACCATGGCGCACGAGCATGCGAACGTCGCCCGTAGCGGCAATGGCAGCCACGGAGCCGAGAAAGAAGTAAGGCCACGGAGGATATCCATACTTCAACCCCGTTGAACTAAACGCCGCTTCTAACCCATAGGTCACTTGAAGAGCTCCGACCGTCAGGACGACCAGAAGCGCTCCCCAATCGAAAATGCCGGGTTCTCCGTCTCTCCGCCTGGCGGCGATCCATGCGGTTGCGACCAGATAGAACGTTAGACTGCCTCCCAGAATATTGCCCGGCTGGGATTTCATGACCGCCAGGTACACGCCGCTCGCCGACAGGCAGAGCATTGCGATGACAAACACGTTTCCAGCGAGGCCATGCCGGCGGGAACCTTTAAGGAGAAACACGGCGACAAATCCAGACAGCATTCCCAAAGTGCCGGCGATAATGTGAAGAAGTAATAGTGGCGATCGCATTTCTCCACGCTCCTTTAGTTGGTCACGAACCTAGTTAGTCACGAACCCGGCTGCGCTGGCTTGCTCCTTCCATCGCTGGACGTTCACGCCCATTACGAGGAGCCACAGGCAAAGTGCTATCTCCGCGATTGCGGTAACCGAGAAGTATGGGAAGATGCGGGGTTGCCACGCAGGCGCGAGAAAAAGCGCGAAACTGTTGATCAGGTACCCCAAGCCCTCGATGGCCAACAGCACGCCTATGATTCGGGGAAGGAAGGTCGATTTGTAGATCAGGTAGGCCATGGCTAGGCAATCGAACCCGAAAAATACCAGGGCGATGGCAAAGCCATGCTCGAACAACTGGAGCGACACGTATGCCGCACCCTGTAGCTGTTCAGCGGTAAATGCGCTCAACGAGTGCCCGCCTCCCAGAAGAAGTAACGGTGCGAAGTGGCCCAACAAACTAACGCTCTCGATGGTATTCACCACAACGTCTAAGATGACCATCATCAGAGTAACGTTCCGGTTCACCACTTTGAACAAGTTGTAGAAGATGACCGTCACGGGCACATTGCAGACGCAATAGAAGAGTTCGACCGCGAAACCCCACCGATAGAGCTGCTGGTTGGCCAGGATGTTGTGCGCCGTAGCCCCGGCGTCCCCATGCACCACGAGCCGGCCGCGAACGAAGATCTCGGCAAATATGCCGCCGGCGATGACGATCAAGTACAGCAAACCGGCGATCCTCGCGTAAAAAAGCGGCCACTTTTCTGCGGCCCGATCCGTTTTTACGGCTGTGCTCATGTTCGTTGCTCCGTAGGTGAGAAATAGTGATCAATCCGGCCTGCGCCTCAGATCGGTTCCCGAACGCCGCTCAATCAGTCATTCCCCTGCGTGCTTACGGGCTTGGACAAGTCATAGAAAAGAGCGGCCACAGCGAGATAGCACGCGGTCGCGATCAGGTCGACTAACAAGGCCAACCTGCCGGGAACCAGGAGGACGAGTCCTCCCATCAGTATGGTGACCAAATAAAAGGCAACCGTAATTCTGGTTTTCAAACGCGGTGACGCTTCTACAATCCGTTTCATCGTTACTGCTGTGCTCATATTCTTTCCTCCTTGCGCGAACTTCTGAATCAACTGCACAAGCGAGTCAGATCGGTTCCCGATAGCGACGTAGCCGGACCGCTGCCGCTAGGAATATCGCGGCGACTGCCAGCCCGATCCACAGGCCGGGGGTGGTGAGGAATTTGCCCGGAGTAAGGTGCATTCCTGCCTGGATGGGAAAGTCACCGTGCATGGAGGCAACAGCCGAAGCCCCGCCGCTGAAACGGGATCCCACCAGCGCCGCGAAGTGCGCAGAATGGAAAGCGACTTTCTCGAAGATGCCGACCGCGAGCGGCGGCAAGATGGCCCAGAGAAATGGCGTGCGCCGCGCCCAGGCTGAGACCAGCAGCAGCCAGGCATAGATGGGCGCATACCAGAGCATATGCACGGTCACGAGGTGGTAGAGCAGCATCAGCAATGTCTGGTAAAGCTCCAACTGCGACCACAGCGTCGCAACACTCAGCCCGCTGGCCAGCAAGAGCACGCTGCTTAGCAGCAGCATGACGGACTGGGTGACAACGGTAATTACGAAGGCGACCGTTGGCAGAACAAGCAGCGGAACGCTCGCTTTCGCGAGCACCGTCGTGAGGTCGGAAACCGGCAGCGACTTCCAGAAAAAGATGCTGCGATCCCGGCGCTCGCCATAAAGGGTGTCGATCGAGTAGAAGAAGCTGACGAGGAAAGCGGCCCCCATGATGAGCCCCCCGGCGACGTCATAGGGATGGGCAAGCGCATTACGCTGGTGTTCCGGGTCAAGCGACGACAGGGTGCGCATGGTGTGCGGCAGAGAGATAAGGACGAACATGAAGCCGAGCAAAATGACCCCCGCGATGGCGAGCGGTGCGAGGTAAATGGAACGGTACTCCCAGAGCTCGCGCCGCACTGACCAATAAAAGGGCCGCGTCGCCGACAGGGCTGTGGACGCGGTTCCCTGCGAGCCAAAGGACTCCGGCAGGGTATTCGATGGAGTATTCATTGAGCTCCTCCTTCATAATTACGCGGTGCCTCACCGGCCCGATTGCCCGGCTTATCTCCCATGACGGCAACGAACAAGTCGGCGATGCTGGGAGTGCGTATGTCGCCAAGTGCGGCGAGTTGCTGGGATTCGACATGATCGGACTTTCGATCCGACCTTAAATCGAACAACAGGATGCTGCGGCCGAGCACCTGGCGCTCGTGAATCGGCTGGAGCGCCCGTGCTGCTGCAACCTGCTCGGGACGCACCGCCACCTCCAGATAGCGCGACTCGAATTCTTCCATGCTGCAATTGAGTACGATGCGACCGCGGTTGATGAACATGAGATCGGTAAGGACGTGCTGGACGTCTTCCACCTGATGTGTGGTCACTACGATGGTGCGGTTGCGATCGAAGTAGTCATTCAGCAGCGTATCGTAGAACTGCTTGCGATAGAGGATGTCGAGGCCAAGCGTCGGCTCATCCAGCACCAGCAGCCTCGCATCAATGGCCATCACCAGCGCGAGGTGCAGCTGGGTTACCATGCCCTTCGATAATTCCCTGATCTTGCTGGCGCGGTGGATGTCGGTCTTGGCCAGGAAACCTTCCGCCCTTGCACGGTCGAATCGCGGATGCACACCGGCCACGTAGTCGAGCGCCTGCGAAACCCGCATCCAGCGCGGCAGCACGGCGACATCCGCAATAAAGCAGACATCGCGCATGAGCTGATCGCGCTCAGTCCAGGGATCGCGTCCGAGAACCCGCAGTTGTCCCTGATATGGGGTGAGGCCGAGAATCGCGTTGAGCGCCGTGCTCTTGCCTGCGCCATTGGGACCGATGAGTCCGAGGATGCGGCCCTCTTCCACACTCAAATCAACGCCGTCCAGAGCGATGGTTGCGCCGAAGGCCTTGCGGAGGCCGCGTGCTTCTATAACTTTCATAGTTTCGGTTCCTTCTCTGCGGCATGCGACGGTCGTTGGGGTTCGGCAGCGGCAGATTTCAGTAGCTCTTCCGGTGTCAGCCCGAGCCGCTGAATGGTTGCGGAGACTCTGGGCCATTCTTCGGCAAGGAACTTCTGGCGTTCGCCCTGCAGCAGTAGATTGCGCGCGCCCACGTTGATGAACATGCCGCGACCTCGTTTGCTCTCGACCAGTTGTTCGTCGACCAGTTGTTGATAGCCCTTCAGAACCGTGAGCGGATTGACCCGATATTCGGCCGCGACCACGCGCACCGAGGGCAGCGGATCGCCTTCCTTGAGCACGCCGTCGAGTATCATCGCGACCACGCGGTCGCGCAGCTGGCGGTAAATCGGCTGACTGTCGTTCCACTCACGATCCATTGGGGTTTCCTAACAGCCTACAACGATGAGCTTCCGTCACTTGGTGCGCTGCAGGTCGAAGTGCGCCTGAACTGACTTGTCCCCCGCAACCATAAAGGTCCAGTCCTCGATGTGATGGTTCGCGTCGATGAACGTGAACAAAGCGTGGTGCATGTGTCCGTACTGGGTGCTACCGGCGACGTCGACGAAATCGAATTCTACCGTCTTGCCGTCGGGCGAGGACTTGGCCACCATCCGCGGGCGGTTTCCGGCGTCGCAGTAATGTGTGAGGGTGAGGCGATCGTTATCCATGTAAAGCATGGTAATCGGGTCGTCCGGCCTGCCCTCTATCTTCATCTCGTGCATGAGCGCGTTTCCCATGGAAGTCACTCGCAATGTGGTTTGCGCATGCTTGCCGTCTGCCTCGGGCGTAGGCGGGTAAGTCTTCAGCACGCCTTCCCAGGAACCTGCTAGTGTTTTCAGTTGGTCGAAGGACTTTTGCGCATCGGACTGCGCGAAAGCCAAGGTGGCGAGCGACATCAGAACAATACACGGCATAAAACGTAGGGATTTCATATTTTTCTCCTTAACCTATCCTTAAAGTATTAGGGTCATTTCTCTCGCATACACCCTGCGAGCCATTCCTCCAATCGACCACCGCTGCTCTCGGACACCTCGCGATGCATGGCGGCCGAGGCGCCGTCACTTGCTGCGCTGCAGGTCGATGTGCGCGTGCACCGGCTTGTCCCCAGGCTCCATGTAAGTCCAGTCCTCAACGTGATGGTTCTCGTCGATCACGGTAAAGACTGCATGGTCCATGTGTCCGTACTGGGTACCACCGGCAACGTCGAGAAAATCGAATTCCACCGTCTTCCCGTCCGGCGATATCTTGCCTACCATGCGAGGCCGGTTTCCTGCGTCACAATAATGGGTCAAGAGCAAGCGGTCCCCGTCCAGATAAAGCATGGTGATCGGATCGTCAGGTCTTCCGGCTCCCGTCATCTCATGCATGATCGCGTTGCCCATCGAAGTCACGCGAAGCGTGGCGTGCGTCAGCTTGCCTTCTATGTCGGCTTGCGGGGGAATCGTTGTTACGTGGCCTTCCCAGGAACCGGCCAGAGTTTTCAGTTTGTCGAAGGACTTTTGCGCGTCGGACTGGGCGAAAGCGGTGGCGGCGATCAGAACGAAAAGAACGGACAGTGCGATGCGTGATTTCATGTTCAGTGTTCTCCTTTTCTGTTTTTGAGGCACATTACTTGTTCGCTCGTGGATCGAACCCCGGCTGGCTGGTTGGAGGAGCGATCTTCATAAGCATTCTAGTGATATAGTTAACTATAACACTGAATAATGCAAGCCTTTTTTCAATTGTTTTCTACGATTTCCATCGCCGTCCGCTATTCATTTAAGAATCAATGGCTTGCGAGTGCCGGGGGATTTGAGTGATTTTGCGTCCATTATCTGTCGTTACGGGTTCGACATAGTCCTGGCTGCGCCGTGAGGCGCGTGCGGCGTCTCGACCCGTCGGGTGGCTTAAGAGACGTTATCGGCGCACGGACCAGTCCCGACCGGCTTGCTGTCCGCGGCAGCGTGAGGGGCTTCTTTTAGACGCTCACCCACGACACAATCGGCAACTCGGGCAGCAATAAGAAGTGCATCGTTCACTCCGTTCGCCTGCCACCGTCATGATGGAAGTTGCTCCTAGTTAAGATCCAGCCAACTTCGCGGTGCGTTGCAGGTTCGTGTTTCTGATCACTGACCTTTGCGACGCGAGCGGGCAAGATTATCAGCAAAGACGTCGGCTCGATCAGGTACCTGCTCAGCCAAAGGAGGGATTATGGCAACTCAGGATGCATCGCTGGAAACCATCCAGGATTTCCTGGCTCAGAAACGTATTGCGATGGTGGGCATCTCGCGGGATCCGGCGAATTTCAGTGTGAAATTGTTTGAAGAACTCTGTCGCCGTGGGTATGACGTTGTGCCTGTGAATCCCAACACGGCAGAGGTGCAGGGAAGGCGATGCTTCGCTCGCGTACAGGACATTCGGCCTCCCGTCGAAGCAGTGCTGCTGATGACTTCCCCAAAGGCCACGGAAGCAGTCGTGAACGACTGTGCCGAGGCGGGCATCCGGCGGGTTTGGATGTACCGGGCCGTAGGCAAAGGCTCGGTTAGCTCCAACGCAATCCAGTTCTGCCGGGATCGAGGAATTCAGCTGGTCCCGGGGCAGTGCCCCTTCATGTTCTTGCCGGAGACCGCGGGCGTTCATCGCTTTCACGGGTTTGTCAGCAAGATTACGGGCCATTATCCGCGGCGCACGTCTTCCAGGAATTGAATGCTAGAGCCCGAGTACGGCGCCAGGGCCAAGCTCTACGGCCGTCAAGATCCCGAACGAAGGCTTCGGCACTTCCGTCGATGACACCGACATCGAGCGGCTAAGCTGTTGAGAATATGGAGCGGGAGACCGGGATCGAACCGGCGACATCCAGCTTGGGAAGCTGGCGTTCTACCGCTGAACTACTCCCGCTCACTAGCCTTGGAAAAAGACAGGCAACTGTTTGCGCCTGTGCCAGCCAAGAGTCTAGCATCCGAGGCCGCCGGAAACAATCAGATCGAGCCATTCGTGCTGCCCATGCCCGGAAAGCGGGCCCGACCGTCGCGGAATCAAACGATGAAGTACGGTGTGCAACCATCAGGACTGTATTTCAGTTAGACTGCCTGAGGAGAACGACGATGTCTTCCCCCTCCAACCGAAAACACGGCGGCACCGGCGCGGTGAGCGATCAGGTCCCGGTTCCGGAGCCTTCCTTCTCGGAGCGCTCGCGCACCTTGGTGTACTTAGGCCGCATCGGCAGCCTTTCGACCGTTTCGCGCAAGCAGCCCGGGTTCCCTTTCGGATCGGTAATGCCCTACGGTTTGGACGAGCGCGGGCGTCCCATCTTTCTCATCAGCACCATGGCCATGCACACTCAGAACCTGCAAGCGGATTCGCGGGCCAGTCTGCTGGTAACCCAGCCTGACGCCGAGGGCGATTCGTTAGGCGCAGCGCGGGTCACTCTGGTGGGAAAAGTTCTGCCGATCCCGCAGCCGGAGGTGGCCGAGGCGCGACGGCTCTACCTGGAACGCTACGCCAACAGCAAATACTGGGTGGACTTTGAGGATTTTTCCTTCTACCGCATGGATGTGGTGGACGTTTACTACGTGGGAGGCTTCGGAGTCATGGGTTGGGTCCCGGCCACGGACTACGACCGCGCTCAACCCGATCCCCTGACCGATGCCGCGGCTGGAATCGTCGAACACATGAACGCCGACCACAAGGATGCGCTCCGCCTGCTGGCCCGGGTGTTGGCTGGCTTGGAGTCCGAGGAAGCCGTAATGACTTCGGTGGATCGCCTCGGGTTTCAGGTCCGACTCAAAACGCCGGAGGGGATACGGGGTGCGCGCATCGCGTTCCTGCGGGAAGTGAGCAATCCGGTGGAAGCCAGAAAAGTCCTGGTCGAGATGGTGCAGCAGGCACGTCAACGGCCCTGATGATTCAACCTCTGGCGCGCGATTCCTCCCAAAAGAACTGACCCGCCGAGCCGCTCCCCGTGATAGAATGAAGTTGAGGTGGTTTCCACCTTCTCCTCTTTCAGGTTCCCTGAGCTAAGTCAGCCCATCTGAAGTTTCTCTCTCCTTAGGCTTCTCAGGAAAGCCGGCGTTCCCATGGATTCGACTGCGATCCTGCACGAAGTTCAGCAGCTCTACAACGTGAGTGACCGTCTTGACTCGCTGGCGGAACTACATCCGCTGGTCTCGGAAGCGCTCATCGGTATCTCGGGAAGCGTTCGCGGCACCGCCACTTTGCTGGAAATACTGGTGGCGACGAAGATAGAGCCGCTCTCCGGATTGGATCCAGCCAGGGCCTGATTTGCATTGCCCGGCGTAGAAAGTCTGCTGCCTGGCAGGACTTCCCCTATTTCCCCCAGACACAAAAAATGCCCGAAATCCTTTCGGATACCGGGCATTTTAGGTTATCGCTTCGGAAGCGTGGTCACTTAGACCGCTTGGACGTTCTCCGCTTGCCAGCCCTTGGGGCCCTTGGTCACGTCGAACTGCACGGTTTGGCCTTCTTGCAGGCTGCGGAAGCCGCCAGCCTGAATCGCGGAGAAATGCACGAAAACGTCCTCGCCATTTTGACGGCTGATAAAGCCATAGCCCTTGGCGTCGTTAAACCACTTCACTGTTCCTTGTTCTGCCATTGTTGATATTCCTATTCTGTTTCTTTAGATTGTGCTGAGAAGATTCGCTGCTAGTGAGGGGGTGACGCTGGTTGGCGATACCGACCTTCAATTGCTTGTGAGTCAAACTTAGCTGAGCTCTATTATACACGTTGCAAGAAAAAAGCACGAAAAATCTTCTAATCTGTCCTTGATTCCCCCCAGGCTTCCTCGTGCAGCTCCTGGATTCCTTCCGATTCGGATAGGCCCGCGCAGCCCTTCCCGGGTGGATTATTATGTTCGTTGCCATTTGCCGCTACCTCCCAACTTAGAGGACTTTTGGAATCATGGCTAGAAATCACATTGACGCGAAGCTCGCCGCCAACCGCCGCTCTTTCCTGAAAGCCACTGTGATCGGCAGCGCAGCCGCAACCCTGAGTCCTCTCTATCCCGCGCTCGGAGCGGCGCGGGAGATGGCATCCTCCAGCGCTGTTCCCGACCTCAGACCCTTCGAACTCGACGAGATTACGATCATCGATTTGCAGGACGGAATGAAGTCTGGCAAGTTCACCGCCCGCTCCCTGGTTGAAAAATACTCTGCCCGCGTCGCGGAAATAGATAAGCAGGGTCCCGCAATCAACAGCGTTATCGAGTTGAATCCCGACGCGCTCGCCATCGCCGACACGCTCGATCAGGAACGCAAGACCAAAGGCGCGCGGGGCCCGCTGCACGGCGTCCCTGTCCTGATTAAAGACAACATCGATACTGCGGACAGGATGATGACGACGGCCGGTTCGCTCGCTATGGTCGGATCGAGGCCGCCGCGCGACTCATTCGTGGCGCAGAAGCTGCGCGCCGCCGGTGCGGTCATCCTGGGCAAAACCAATCTCAGCGAGTGGGCCAATATTCGATCGAGCCATTCCACCAGCGGATGGAGCGGCCGGGGTGGACTCACCAAAAATCCCTACGCCTTGGATCGCAATCCCTGTGGGTCCAGTTCAGGATCGGGTGCAGGAGTATCAGCCAATCTCTGCGCCGCCGCCATCGGCACCGAGACGGATGGCTCCATCGTCTGTCCCGCGTCGTCGAATGGGATTGCCGGCATCAAGCCCACCGTGGGCCTGGTAAGTCGGAGTGGCATTATTCCTATCTCGCACAGCCAGGACGGTGCGGGCCCGCTTTGCCGCACGGTACGCGATGCTGCGGTTATCCTGGGCGTGCTCACTGGTATCGATCCCCGCGACCCTGCCACCGCCGCCAGTCAAGGCAGGTCGCTCACGGACTACACTCAGTTCTGCGACCCCAACGGCCTTAAAGGAGCCCGCATCGGCGTGGCCAGGAAGTACTTCGGCTTCAGCGATACTGTCGACGCTCTGATGGAGCAATCGCTCGATGCCATGAAGAAACAGGGAGCCATCCTGATTGATCCCGCTGACATTGAAACTCTGGGTAAGTTCGATGAAAGCGAGCTATTGGTATTTATGTACGAACTTAAGGCCGACCTGAACGCCTATCTTGCCAACCTCGGCCCCAATGCTCCCGTCCGCACGCTGAAGGACATCATCGACTTTAACGACCGCAATCGTCAAAAAGAAATGCCTTACTTCGGTCAGGATTTATTTTTGAAAGCCGAAGCCAAGGGCCCGCTCACCGAGAAGGCGTATCTCGACGCGCTCGAGAAGAACCACCAACTCGCCCGCACCGAGGGTATTGATGCCACCATGGACAAGTACCATCTCGATGCCATTTTCGCCCCCACGGGTGGCCCCGCCTGGATCACGGATTTAGTCAACGGCGATCACGTAGCTGGTGGAAGTTCCAACGCTGCCGCCGTCGCTGGCTACCCCAATATCAACGTGACTGCCGGATTTATCTCCGGCTTGCCAGTCGGAATCTCCTTCTTCGGGCGCGCCTGGAGCGAACCAACGCTCATTCGTCTGGCCTTCGCCTTCGAACAAACCACAAAAGCCCGTCAGACTCCGCGCTTCTTATCTACCATCGGCGCCGGGTAAGACGAACCGCGGTTCTCTTCGATCTCCCAATCCCCAGTCTTCCCAGATCGGCTCTGGGCGTAGCTTGCCGGACTTAGATTCATTGGAAGGAAATCCCAACAGAATGTCTTCCCGTGTTAGCCTTACTTACCAAGGGGGTGTTAATGATGATGAACAAAGTAGTTGCTTCCCTGCAAAAAGAGTACTCCCGTCTCGAAAAAGAGATTGGACAGGTAGGGAAAGCGCTTGATGCACTCGGCCACGCCGGCGGGAAGAAGCTCAAGAAGACGGGACGTACCTTGAGCAAGGACGCTCGCAGGCGTATTGCCGAAGCACAAAAACTACGCTGGGCGAAAGTCCGAAAGGCAGCCGCCAAGCTAGTGAAGTCATAAGTAGAAGCAATGCTTCGCAAGCACCGCAGCCGGCCTCGTTCGTAACTTCTCCCAATACTTGCGGACGAGGCCCAAGCTTCGGAAACCACTTGGATGGACAAGATCGGTCAGTCTCGGACTAAGTCCAGCGAAACCACTTTAGCGCCAGCATGAATGATATTCCTCCCCACAGCACCATCACCAGCAACCGCGGCCACTGATAGATCAGCGGCGTGCCCTCCAGAATGCTCGCCCGCAGCGCATCGTTCAGAGCCGTTAGCGGCAGCGCCTTGATTAGCGGCTGTATCACTGCCGGAAACCGCTCGTAGGAAAAGAACACTCCGGAGAAAATCCACATGGGCATCATGACAAGGTTCATGAGGCCGCTCACGCTTTCGATCTTTTGTGCCCGGCTCGCCGTCACCAATCCAACTCCGCCAAAGCACAGAGCTCCCACAGCACCCAGTAGCACGATCGAGAATATCGATCCCAATACCTTCATATGGAACACGATGACCCCGAGCGTCAACAGCAATCCGATTTCAATAATCATCAGCACGAGGCGGCTCGACATCAGTGCCAAAAGAAAATCCGAGCGCCGCATAGGGGTGCCCACAAAGCGCTTGAGCAGCTTGCGCTGCCGCATATCCACCAGCGCAAATCCGATGCCCCACATTCCCGAGTTCATCAGGTTCATCCCGAGCAAACCAGGAATCAGAAAGTCGATGTAGCGCGAACCCGGCTCGGACGAGGTTACAATCGTCGTTGCGACGACATCTTTGCGCCCGGCGGCCGTCTGCAGCGCATCGTCCGCTTCAGCCCGGGCCAGCACGCTTTCCGGACGCGCCGGGTCGTAGCGATACCGAAGTCCTCCTGCCCCATCCGGCTCGATTACAAGGTCATACTTTCCCAAGCGGAAACCCTTGCGTGCCGCAACATCGTCCTCCACATTCACTTTGAACGAAGCATGCTGCGGAGAATGCTGCAACATGGCCTGCGCCTGCTGCGCTCCTGCTCCGGAGACAATCGCAACCGAGGACGCATCGCCCGGCTTGTTGCGGAAAGCAATCCCCAGGCCCAAAGCAAGCAACAATGGAAACACGAATACCCAGAACACAACCTCTGGTTCGCGCTTCAACTCCAGCATGCGCGCGCCCAGCAGATGAAGGTATCCTGCCCAGCGCCCGTTCCGTCTGGGCGGATGTCTCCCGGGAGACACTTTTTCTACAGCGGGTGTTTGCTCTGCAACACTCATAGAAGAACCAACCTATCGCGCCGCCGGCTTCCACTTATTCAGGAACTCGAGCAACGTCTCCGGTGTGAGGGAGCGAGCGTCCTCGAACTCCCCGTTTTTCTGGCTGACCACGAGCTTGCCGTCAGCTTCTGCCACCGCTAAGGTTGGAATACCTTTGTCCAGCGTCACATTAAACTGTTTCACCACATCGGCATTCTTTTTTTCGTCGTCTCCCAGGTCGACGTGTACCACCTCATAGCCCGCCATCGCCGATGCGAAGTCCGGCCGATGAAACGCCAGGTCCAGCACGTGGCAGTCAAAGCACCAGTTGGCGCCAAAAACCAGCAGCACACGCTTGTGCTGGGTTGCGGCCTTCTCTTCCGCTTCTCTTATCTCGGCGTGCGCGTCCGCATCCGCCGGATAGATATTCTTTTTCATGTCCGATGGCTGTTCCAGGTGGGGATTGTCCGCTCTTTCAACGCTCGCCAGCCGCCATTGGTCTCCTTGCTTTCGCCATCCCTGGCCATCGGTAACTCTCAGCGTCTTGCCATTGGGCAAAAGCACTTCAGCTTTGAAAACGATGCTCGCGCCGGCGGGACGCTCCTTCATCCGGACTATTTCCAACTTAATGCTCTGCGCTTTCAGACCAAGCCAGAAACTCACGTCAGCGTCGGCATTGACCGTGATTCCGTTGGCCATCACCTGCGCCGCTGGATCCGTGCTGTAAATCGTTTTCAACGCCGCCTCGTCTCCTGCGACAACCGCATTCTTCCATTGGTCCAGCGCCGCAAAGCCCGTCGTTGAGTCCGCCATCGACGCCTGCGCAGATGCATGCTGTCCGGCAAGCATCGCCGCCGCGATTCCAATCAGAAAAACTACGTAGCGAAAATATCCCACCGTCCTGTGCATCCTTTCACCTCATCTCATTCTTCCCGCAAATGCCGCCCCGTCAGGCGTACAAACACATCTTCCAGACTGGCCTGCCGCGTGGTCAAATGCTGTAGTTCCCTTGCCTGCCTACCGATTGCGTCCAGCAGTGCCGGAATCGTCAAATGCGGTTCCTTCACACTCAGCGCCACCATACCGTCATCTTCGCGCACCGACTCCACGCTGGGCAACGCGCGCCAAGCCTCCAGTACCGCACCGTCGGAATTTCCGTTCGTCGTCGGGCCAACCGCAAACTCCACCACGTGATGGCCTCCCAGTCGCTCAATCAAACTTGCCGGCGAACCCTCCGCGATAATCTGACCATGATCCACAATCGCCAGCCGGTCGCACAACCGCTCGGCCTCGTCCATGTAATGCGTGGTCAGCAGCACGGTTCCGCCGGCGCGCTGAAATTCGCGCACAATATCCCACAACTGCCGCCGGCTCTGCGGATCGAGCCCCGTCGTCGGCTCATCCAGAAAAAGAATCTTCGGATTGCACACCAGTGCAGTCGCCACCGCCAGCCGTTGTCTTTGTCCACCAGAGAGCTTTCCCACCCAGGCATCGGCCTTTTCGGTAAGCTGCAACTGCTCGAGCACTTCCTCGGACGAACGCGGTTCCCGATAGAAGCTGGCAAATAGTTCGACGGTCTCCCGCACGGTCAGCTTTTCGGAAAGCCGCGTCTCTTGCAGCGAAATTCCCAACCACTCCCGCATCTCGCGCGCATTCTCCCGCCAGGAATGCCCAAGGATCGACACCTCGCCCGAAGTCGGCTCCAGCAACCCCTCGAGGATCTCAATGGTCGTGGTCTTCCCTGCCCCGTTGGGGCCGAGCAGACCGAAGCACTCCCCAGTCTGAATCTCAAGGTTTAGGCCGCGCACGGCCTCGACCTTCCCGTCGTACGTCTTGCGCAGATCGCGACATTGGATGGCTACGGGCATTTGAGAGATTCTACCGGATGACTGGTCTTCACAGTCCTCGCTATCAGTTCTGGACAGAAGTTTCCTCAGGCGCAGCGCCCGACAATAGCTCTTCGACGTCGGGACCACCTCGGTAGAGCCACGTTGCCATCAAAAAGTAACCGACAGTTCTCGTAACCAGAAACCCAGTCCGGAGAAGATAGTAGTGGCGCCAGTACTCAACTGTCGTCGATGACGAAGCGTCGTTGAAGTAGTGGCGCAACGAGTATACGAACTCTGGCAGATAGGACGCCTCAGCGAGGGCCCACACAGTCAAAAATACAGCAAGAACGCGGCTCGCCAGCACCAGAGCGTCTTTTCTCGACATGACCTTTCCTCCCGGCAAATGCTACCTGCTAAAATACCGCATCCCCGGATTCCTTTCCGGCATCTTCACTCCCATGCGCATCCCCAAGCGCGGCTTCACTTGACGGCGTCCCCTCTAAGACGCCCGTGTGTCGTTTCCATAGCCTCAATCCCAAGCCCTCAGTTCTCACCGGAGAACTCGAAAGGAAGCCGCCTATGCTGCGCAAGCAGTGCGTGTTGTCTCTGTTTCTTGCGTTCGCTCTGTCTGCCCTGGCCCAAGAATCCCGCCACTTCACGTTTCACTATGCCTTCACCGTAAGAAATCTCCCGAGTGGGAAAAAGGTTCGCATCTGGATCCCCGCGGCTCAGTCCGACGCTTATCAGGAAGTGAAAGTCATCTCCGCTCAAGGCGATCTCCCGTTGAAGAAGACCAGCGAATCGAAATACGGCAACCAGATTTACTATGCCGAGACCAACTCCGCGCAGCCGGAACTGCACTTCGATGTCGAGTATGACGTGATCCGTCACGAGCGCATCGCGCTCGGCGAAACCTCGCCGCACGTGGTTTCCGTTTCACTTTCATCTGCAGAAAAACAGCAAAACCTTCAGCCTGATCTCCTCGTCCCCGTCACCGGCTTACCCGCCGATCTGGCCGCGAAAGTCACGCAGGGCAGAACTCAGCCCCTCGACAAAGCCCGCGCCATCTACGATTACGTGTTCAC
>Ga0187871_10001467_pt1 | contig 20501 bp, 12 predicted proteins | sample June2016WEW_16_1_FD_132988 | JGI IMG/M metagenome (GOLD analysis project Ga0187871, IMG submission 132988) | Peatland microbial communities from SPRUCE experiment site at the Marcell Experimental Forest, Minnesota, USA - June2016WEW_16_10 | ecosystem: Environmental > Terrestrial > Soil >...
CGCCGAATATCCGCTGCACCGCAAGCGCGAAGATCCGGAATACGCAACCCAATCCCACGACGATCACATGCAGGCGTTGGCCGCGGCGACCCGCGAAGTCCTCAGAAAGTCCGGCATCGGAGGAGATCAAGTCGAAGCCATCGCGTTCGACACCACGGGTTCGTCCGTCATTCCGGTCGGTAAAGATCTTCAACCGCTCGGCGAATATTATCTCTGGTGCGACCATCGCGCGAAGGGCGAAGCCGCTGAGATTACAGAAGCCGCGCACCGCGGGGGCCTGGAAGCCATTCAATGGTGCGGCGGGGTGTATTCGTCGGAATGGGGGTTTTCCAAGCTGCTGCACTGGCTTCGCCATAATCCCGATAAACGAGCGGAGTTCGCCTCCGCATTCGAGCACTGCGACATGGTGGCGGCCACGCTCTGCGGCATCACTGATCCCAAGAAGGTGAAGCGCAGCATCTGCGCCATGGGACACAAGTGGCTCTGGAATGCGCAACTGGGCGGCCTTCCCCCGGAAAGTTTTCTGGTCAAAGTTGATCCGCTGCTGAAGGGAGTTCGCGACAAGTTGGATGGCGAGTACGCGACGTCTGATCGCGTTGCCGGCAGGCTTTCTCCGTTCTGGGCGGAAAAACTGGGGCTCAAGGCAGGCATTCCGATTCCGGTCGGGGCGTTCGACGCGCATTGGGACGCGATTGGCGCAGGTTGCCGCACGGATGACATGGTGAACGTGATCGGCACTTCGACCTGCATTATTGGAATTACTCCGTCCGTGAATCTGGTCCCCGGAGTTTGCGGCGTTGTTCAGGGCAGCGTGCATCCTCTACGCACGGGAATCGAAGCTGGACTCTCGGCCGTGGGAGACATATTCAATGCGATCGCTTGCCGCGCCGGCACCGATGTAAAAACATTGAGCGTGGGCCTCGAGAGATATCGCGCTGGACAAACTGGTTTATTACGGATGACGTGGGATAACGGCGACCGTACAGTGCTAGTGAACCCCAACCTGCGCGGCGTTACGCTAGGATGGAACCTGCAGAGCACGGCCCAGGATGAACTCTTCGCCGCGATCGAAGGGACCGCGTTTCATACCCGTGTAATCCTAGATCGCATGGCAGGACACGGAGTCCACATTAAGCGGGTGATCAATGCGGGCGGCATTCCTCAAAAGAATGATGTGCTGAACCAAGTGTATGCCAACGTGTTGGGGTGTCCGGTGCTGGTTCCAAGCAAGAGCGTGGTTAGCCTCGGCTCTGCAATTTTTGCTTTTCTTGCCGCTGGCACCTTCAAGACTATCGAGGAAGCGCAGGACAAAATTTGTCCTTCCCACCGGACGTTCATGCCGGATGACTCAGCGAAAGCTACATACGACGAACTCTATTCTTTGTACAGCAAGCTGTATTTCGCGTTAGGCCAGCCGGGCAGCGATGGATTGGGAGACATTCTGCCGAAGTTAATTGCCGTGGCCGCGTCTTCCGCGAACCGATCCACGCAGTAGCGGCAAGCACGCTATGTCAGGCGCAGTTGGACAAGCTAAGGAGCAACAATGACCGTGAGCTTTCAGAAAGTTCTGCGAATAATCGCCATGAGTGGATTATGGCTGGCGCTGTTTTCGATGACGATGGAGGCTAAGACGAAGGTGACAAGCGAGCCTTTTGGAAAAATGCCGGATGGAACTCCAGTGGAGATCTTCACCCTGAGTAGCGGCGCATACGAAGCGCGAATCGCAACCTACGGGGGGATTGTGGTTTCGCTGAAAGCTCCCGACCGCAACGGCAACGCAGCTGACGTGGTGCTGGGCTTCGACAACCTCGACGGATACGTGGCCAACTTTAACGGACCCGCCGACGCCTTCTTCGGCGCCCTGATTGGACGCTACGCGAATCGCATCGCTCACGGCAGCTTCACGCTTGACGGCACAAAGTATTCCCTCCCGCTTAACAACGGCGAGAACACCCTTCACGGCGGGCCGCACGGATTCAACAACGTGGTCTGGAAGGCGAAGACAATCGCCAATGGAGTGGAACTGACTTACCTTAGCAAGGACGGCGAGGCCGGATATCCGGGCACCCTGACAGCCGTGGTTCGATACACGCTGATGAAAGGTGACCTGCGGATTGAGTATTCGGCCACCACCGACAAAGACACCGTGGTCAATCTCACCAATCATTCGTATTTCAACCTGGCGGGACAGGGAGACATCCTGGGCCATCAACTCACTCTCCATGCCTCGCGCTTCACTCCGGTCGATGCCGGCCTGATTCCAACTGGCGAGTTGAAGCCTGTGGAATCCACGCCCTTTGATTTTCGCAAGCCAACTACTGTTGGCGCGCGCATCAATGCCGACAACGAACAACTCCACCTGGGTCGCGGCTACGATCACAACTGGGTGCTGGATAGCGGCGGCAAGAAACTGGAGGAAGCTGCGGAACTCTACGATCCTGGCAGCGGGCGAGTGTTGAAGGTTCTGACGGATCAGCCAGGAATCCAGTTTTACAGCGGCAATTTTCTGGATGGCTCGATCAAAGGCAAGGGCGGGAAGCCATATGGCCTGCACGGCGCGTTGTGCCTGGAGACACAGCATTTTCCCGATTCGCCGAATCATCCCGATTTCCCGACGACGGAGTTGAAGCCGGGTGAGCGTTATCACACGGTCACGGTGTATAGCTTCTCCGTTCGCTAAGATTTGCTGGAACATAAGTTGTGCTGGGACCACTGTGCCCGCTCGCGAAGATTCGTCTGAATCCGTTTGCAGCCGCATTCGGTCGTCCATTCAGAGGACGATGTGTGCTCTCTTTCTTGTTGTTTCCTCGTTTCTGATCGGTCAATTTTGCTTTTCTCAGGAAATACAGCAGAACGTCAGCATTCGGGTGAACTTCGACCAGCCCGATGGAACGATCTCACCCATCTGGAGTTTTTTCGGGTACGACGAACCAAATTACACCTACGCTCCGAACGGCATAGACCTGCTTGGCGAACTGGCCGCTCTCGACTCTGCGCCGGTATACGTGCGGGTTCACAACCTGCTGACGACTGGGGATGGATCGGCGTCTCTAAAATGGGGATCGACCAACGTTTACACAGAAGATGAATCCGGCCATCCGGTTTACAACTGGGTAATCCTCGACCAGATCTTCGATACATTTCACGCCGCCGGCATCAGGCCACTGGTCGAGATCGGATTCATGCCCGAGGCGCTCTCCACCCATCCGGAACCTTATCGTCACGAGTTTCCGAAGGTTCCGGTCGCCGCCATTTACACGGGTTGGGCCTATCCGCCGAAGGACTATTCAAAGTGGTCGGAACTCGTTTTCCAATTCGTCCACCACTTACATCAGCGTTACGGCGACGCCGAGGTGAAGACCTGGTTATGGGAAGTATGGAATGAACCAGATATCGCTTATTGGAAGGGAACCCGAGACGAATATTTCAAACTTTATGACTTTACCGTCGAGGCCGTATTGCGGGCTCTCCCTGAGGCGCGAATCGGGGGCCCGGATACCACTGGCCCGGCAAATCCGAATGCAGCGGACTTCCTCAGAGCATTCCTGGACCATTGCGCACACCAGAAGAATTATGCGAACGGCAGGGTGGGCTCTCGTCTTGACTTCATCAGCTTTCATCCAAAGGGATCACCAACCTGGCAAGGCGATCACGTACGGATGGGGATTAACCGCCAACTTCTCGCGATCGAGCAGGGATTCAAAATCACAGCGTCTTTTCAGGAGTGGCGACAGACCCCGATCATCCTGGGAGAGTCAGACCCCGAAGGATGTGCGGCCTGCTCGGCCAAGGATAATCCGCAGAATCTATATCGCAATGGGGCGCTCTATGGCGCCTACACCGTCGAAGTTCTGAACAACATCCTGGCGTTGGCACGCCAAGAACACATCAATTTTCTCGGAGCGGTCACCTGGGCCTTCGAGTTTGAAGGCCAGCCTTACTTCGCAGGGTTTCGGGATCTGGCTACGAACGGAGTGGACAAACCCGTCCTGAACGCTTTTCGAATGCTGGGATTGCTCGGCAACGAGCGCCTGAGGGTAATCAGCTCCGGAGCTTTGCCAAGTAGTGAAATTGTGAGTGCAGGAGTTCGAGGTCAGCCTGACGTCAATGCGATCGCCACACATAAGGGGCGGGAGGTCGAGATACTGGTCTGGAACTATCACGACGATGATCTTACTTATCCAGCCGCATCCATCGATCTGGTTGTAGCCGGTCTGCCCGCTGACGCAAAGCGAGGACTGCTCGAGCACTTTCGGGTCGACTTCGACCACAGCAATGCGTTCACGGTATGGAAGGAGATGGGCTCGCCGCAATCGCCGAGCGAGCTTGAGTACTCACGCCTGAAGAATGCCGGCCAACTGCAGTTGCTAAGTTCGCCGGTGTGGATAGACATGCGGCAGGGCAGCGCTGAACTGCACTTTACGTTACCTCGGCAGGGACTGTCCCTTGTGCGCCTGGCATGGTGAATCGCCAGAAAGCGGTTGACAAAACCGTGCGGGAGGGGAAAGCTAATTTGAGTAAACGATTGCTAGCCATCCGGCCCAAGAAGGCAACATGAAGCCCCGTGTTAGTCGCAGAACCTTTCTCCAAACCGCGACCGCTACTACCGCTGCCGCCTATGCGGCTCGTGTCTTTCCCACATGGGCCGCCGCCAACCACGGCTCTGTCGCCCTTGAATCTCCGCTCACGACGTTTGCGTATTCCGAAGTGGAGTTGCTTGACGGTCCCATGAAGCGGCAGTTCAACGAGAACCACGCCAGATTCCTGAATCTCGACGACGATCGTCTCCTCAAGGTTTTCCGCCAGGCCGCCGGGCTGCCCGCGCCCGGCGAGGACATGGGGGGATGGTATGACCTGACCGGCTTCAGCCTGGAGCGTAACGACTTTCACGGCTTTGTCCCAGGGCACAGTTTCGGACAATATCTCTCGGGACTGGCGCGGGCTTACGCCGTCACAGGGTCAGAGCCGACCCGCTCCAAAGTCAATCGGCTGGTGAAGGGTTATGCCCAGACGCTCGATCCTAAGGCCAAGTTCTTCATAGGTTACCGTCTGCCCGCCTACACTTACGACAAGCTTTCCTGCGGCCTGATTGACGCTCACGAGTTCGCTCACGATCCTGTGGCGATGGATGTTCACGAGAAGCTGACTCGTGCCATGACAGCCTATCTTCCCGAGAAAGCGCTGTCGCGGGCTGAACAACGCTCCCGCCCTCACAAGGACGAGTCCTTTACCTGGGACGAGAGCTACACCCTGCCTGAGAATCTGTTTCTCGCCTACCAGCGCAGCGGCCAGACGTTCTATCGCGACATGGCCAGAAAGTATCTGGAGGATGACAGCTACTTCGATCCGCTGGCTCGGGGCGTCAACGTGCTGCCCTCAGAACATGCGTACAGCCACGTGAATGCCTTCAGTTCTGCAATGCAAGCCTACATCACATTAGGAAGCGAGAAGCATTTGCAGGCTGCGAAGAATGGCTTCGACATGCTGGTGAAGACGCAAAGCTTTGCCACCGGCGGCTGGGGTCCGAACGAAGCATTTGTAGAGCCGGGTCAGGGCCGACTGGGCGACAGCATAGGGCACACTCACGCCAGTTTCGAAACACCGTGCGGCGCCTATGGACACTTCAAAATCACGCGCTACTTGCTTCGCGTTACCAAGGACGCGCAGTACGGCGACAGCATGGAGCGCGTACTTTACAACACGATCCTTGGTGCGTGGCCGGTTCAGGCCGATGGCACGGCCTTTTACTACTCGGACTACGCCACGACCGGGCAGAAGGGTTGGCACAGGGACAAGTGGCCGTGTTGCTCCGGAACCTTCCCACAACTAGCCGCCGATTACCACATCAGCGCGTACCTGCGTTCCTCGGATGGCGTGTATGTAAATTTCTTCACGCCCTCCAGAGTGCGATGGAACGATGCTGCCGGACGCTACGGATTGGAGCAGGAAACGACGTATCCGAACGGCAATCAAATCCAGATCCGGGTGTCAAGTTCGCGGCCCAAAGACTACACGCTCTATCTCCGTATCCCCAACTGGGCTGCTCCGGATCCGGTGCTTTCGGTCAACGGCAGGCGCGTTTCCGATGCCATACGGCCGGGCACGTTTGCCGGCATCCGGCGCATTTGGAAAGATGGCGACCGCGTCGAACTTGAACTTCCCATGCCTTTGCACCTGGAAGCCGTGGACGCAAATCATCCGAACCTCGTGGCCTTGGTGCGCGGTCCGCTCGTGCTATTCGCGGTGACTGATTCGCAGCCCGGCTTCGATCGGAATGTATTGCTGCAAGCTAAGCCGGTAAATAATGCCACGGGAGATTGGCTGGCGAAGTCGGTCGATGGAGGCAGCGTCACGCTGCGCTCTTTTATGAACATCGATCAGGAACGTTACAGCACATATGTGTTGCTGAAATCCTAAGCAGAACGGGCAGCCAAGGGCGGCTGCGCTAGCGTGAATTCATCTCTGATGCCATGCCGTTGCTTGAGCCGGGACTCTTCGCGTGAATCAACTGTTCTGTGAGGCGGAACTGCTCCCCGGCCAGTTCACTTTTTCCGGATCGCTGATAGATTCGTCCGAGCAGGTAGTGATCCGGACTTTCGCCAGGATCCAGGCTGACTGCTTTTTCGGCTTCTCGCTGCGCATCTCCGAAGCGATTCAGATCGAAGTAAGCTTTCGCCAGTTGGTAGTGCACCTTCCCGGAGTTGGGAGCGATGCTCGATGCGCGCACAAGCAATGGGATCGCCTCTTCAGTCCGTTTGGATTTCGCCAGTAACACACCGAGGTTCAGATAGGGCTGTTCGTCGTGCACGGTCAGGCTCGCATCAAGTCTGATCGCCTCACGGTAAGCGGCAATAGCGCCCTCCACTTCGTTCTTGGCTTCGAGGCTCAATCCCAAATTGTCATGCGCTTTTACATTGCCGGGATCGCGGCGCACAACTTCCCGGAAGGCGGCGATCGCTTGATCAAAGCGATTCTGCTGATAACGGACTCGGCCTAGATGGTAGCGCGCCTCTATGTTTCCTGGGTCCATTGCGAGGGAGTCTTCCAGATAGCGGGCAGCATCGGCGTAGTCGCCCAATAAAACATAGTCCAGGGCCACGACTTTCAGGTCATCTGCTGTCGGATTCTTCAAACTGGCCGCATCCGTGAAGAGTCGCAGCGATTCCTTCGGCTGGTTCTGACGGAAGCGAATATAGGCGAGCAAATACAAGGCATCATCCGACTGTGGATGTGTTTTGCTGTAGCTATCGAGCGCAGCGGCCGCTTCCTCAAATTGCCCAAGATTCACCAGCGCCTTTCCCCGGTAGAGCAGAGCAGGGGTCGCGGCCGGATCGCACTTCTGAAGTGCAGCCGCAGCCTCCGCCCAGCGGCGCTGCCGAAACAACTCCATTGCCTGATCGAACGATAACGTCTGGGCGAACGAACCAAGCGCAAACAAGATCGCGTAGAGAAGGAAGATTATGTTCGCGCTCGTTCTCATTACGTACCCTACTTGCGCGACGAATCCGCTTCGCGCACGGTTAAGATCTGGTCTGCCGGCACATTTTTCAGCACCTGGGTGACGCCGCTGGGCCAGCGAATCTCAGCTTGTATCACCATATTCGCCGCGCCCAGCCCGAAGTGCGCACGCTTGTCGCTCGAGGATTGATAGCTGCCAGCTGTAGTGACTGTCGCATATTGGTCGCCGGCCCCGGTCGTAATCTTGATGCGGGCTCCGATACCGTCCCGGTTGCTTTTGATGCCCTCCAGCTTGAGAGTTATCCAGTGGTTGTGAGTCGGAGTCTCGTTGCGCAGGATCCAGGCTGGCCCGTCGTTCTCAGTCACGACGACGTCGAGCTTGCCGTCATTGTCGATGTCTCCGACGGCCATGCCCCGGGCGGCCCACTTTTGCTGGAAGACCTCGCCCGACTCCGCCGAGACATTCACAAACCTCTTGCCCCGATCGTTCCATAACAGCAAGGGAGACTCACGGTAGCGCAGATGCGGCTCGTTGATCTGGATCGTATCCATGACGTGCGACTGGACCACGAAGAGATCCTTCCAGCCATCGTTATCGAAGTCCATGAACCGGACGCCCCATGCCGAATGAAGTAGGCTGATGGCGCCCAAGCCACTGGTCAAAGTCGAATAATCGAAAGTTCCGTCACCCGCATTCGTGTAAAGAGCGTATTTCTGGTTAGCTAAATTCGTAATGACCAAGTCGGGCCAGCCGTCGTTATTGTAGTCTTCGAAATCAACGCCCATGCCCGCAAAGGTGCCGCCGCCGCCATCCAGTCCTACGCCGGAAGCCACCCCGACCTCTTCGAACGCCCCGTTTCCCTTGTTGTGGAAGAGAAACTCGGGGATGGAATCGTTCGCCAACAGGATATCCATCCTGCCATCGTGATCGTAATCCGCGATCGCCAGGCCCAGGCCTTTGCCGGGCTTGCCCATCCCCGCCTTGGAAGCCACTTCGGTGAATTTGCCATTGCCGTCATTGTGATAGAGCAATACCGAGGCCGGTTTAAAAAGGTCGGGATGGCAATACGAACGAAACCCTTCTTCCCGATGGCCACAATAAATATCGTCGAAGTCCCATTCCATGTAACGAGCGACCACCAGGTCGAGCCGCCCGTCGTTGTCATAGTCAACCCAGGCGGCGCTGGTGGCCCATCCTGATCCCGCTACGCCTGCGCTGGCCGTCACATCCGTGAACGTGCCGTCGCCATTGTTGTGATAAAGCGCGCTGTGTCCATAGCCGGCGACGAAAAGATCGTCGTAACCGTCGTTATCGTAGTCGCCTACAGCCACGCCGGTGGAATAGCCTGTGCCCGCAACGCCCGCCCTTTCCGTCACGTCTTCGAACGTGCCATCGGCTTTTTGGTGGAAGAGGCGATTCCAGTATTTCGGGCCGTCTTTCTTAGGAATCGTACCCTTCGGCGTGGGGTCGTCAATACGCGCGCCATTGGCGAAAAAGATGTCGAGCCGGCCGTCGTTATCGTAGTCGAAGAGTGCGACGCCCGAGCCCATGGTCTCGAGCAGGTATTTCCTGGAGGTGGGCGAGGCTTCCTGCTTGAAATGGACACCGAGCTGTTGAGTTACGTCGACGAAGTTGCCGGGGACTGCCCCCGCGCCCGTAGATTCGGCGTTTGGAAAGGGGGGATGGGCTTGGCCGAAGCTACGGGCGACAGTAAACGATAGAAGCGCCGCCAGGAAAAACAAACACTTTGGGGCGGAACGGCAAGGCCGGGGTTTCGCAAGGCATCGGAAGCGACGTCGCCCTCTAAGGCGGACAATAAATCTCACAGTCCTTCCAGTTTATACGCGTTGCCGCGCGCCGAAGCGCGCGGCAAGGACGTACGGACATTTCTGCACCATCCAGCTAGAACTCAATTTTGAGTTGAAGCTGGATTCTACGTGGAAAGATGAGATATCCTCCACCTCCGGTAGTTGAGAAGCTGCCATAATTTACCTGGCCAAAAGCGGCATCATATGGGTTCAGATCGCCCGGCCGGTTCCAAATATGGCGATTGAAGGCATTGAGGAAGTTGGCCTGCAAGAGAACGTCACTTCTTTCTGTGATTTTCGTTCGCTTCATGAGGTTAAAATCCTCACCGAGGTAAGGCCGCATTCGAACCGCCCCGTCGACACGTGTAATGGTTCCGAAAGCGTAGGTGCCGCGAGCGGCGAGGTTGGCGGCAGAATTCGGATCAGACAAAGCCGCCGGGTTGAAGGCTGAATCCGTGATCGGGTTGAAGCCGTTGTTCCAGGTGCTGCTGTAAAGCGACTGCCCCGGCACCTGATCGAAACGAATGCAGTCAGCGTAGGCTGGCACCCCTGTCGCGCAAGCAAAGGCAATAGGCTGGCCGCTCAGGTAGCGCTGGATGCCGCTGACTGACCATCCCCCGACTAGTTCGTTGACAAGCTTTCCTTGCGACAGGAACTTCTTGTTCTTACCGAAGGGAAGCTCGTAGATGTAGCTGACCACGAAATTCTGCGGCAGATCCTGGTTGCTGATGGCTTTATCGCCGGTCTTGTCAAAGACGTTTTGCGGGGCGCCGCCCTGGTGAAGCGTGGCAAAGAAGGGGAGGGCGGAGTCTGCATCCGTTAGCGTCTTCGACCAGGTATAAGAAGCCATCAGGTTAAGGCCGTTGTGGAAGCGCCGGGTCAACTGAGCTTCCAGGGCGTTGTACGTCGATTGGCCAAGGTTCTCAAGAGCACCGTCAGTATTGAAGCCGTAATACTGAGGGAACGGAACCAACGCCTGTGCCACGATGGCGTTGGTTGGGAATGTGGCATAGGGCAGCGGAACGGCGGTCTGAGCACCGATCGGCGTCAGAAGGTTCGTGCCCATCGAGAAATACTTCGGGTTGAGCGTATTCACCGCGTCGTAGTTCGACCGAAGATTCGTGGAATGCTGGCCGACGTAGGCGATGTCCAAAATCAGGTCGGAGGCCAACTGGTGCTGCACCTCGAAGCTCCAATTCTGAATCATGGGCGGACGACCGTAGGAAGGATCGGTGTATTGCGGCCCCGCGAAGTTTAGCTGCGTGGGATCAAGATTCGGGGGAGGGGGGTAACCGGGCAGTCCCGAATCGATCTGTAGCGCCGGATCGAAGCCATTGGCGCTGTTGAAAGCTGGGTTCGCCTGGAATCCAGTGCGGTTGAAGCCGCCGAAATCCGCATACTGGAGGCCGCCGTAGATAATGCCATAACCTCCCCGGAGTATCGTGTTGCCCTTGAATACGGAGGGTGAGTAGGCAAATCCTATGCGTGGACCGAAATCTTTCATCCAGATATTCGCCCAACGCTCGTTTACGTTACCGTTTCTTCCAGCTCCCTTGCCCGCGAAAACCAAAGAGCCGGGTAGGTTGCCCGCGCCCGGATTGGGGGTCGTCAGACTGATGTTGGAAGTGTCACCGGTAGATTCCCTTTGGGGCTGATCGACCTCGTAGCGCAGACCGATGTTGAGTGTAAGATTTGGCGTAACCTTGTAGCTGTCTTGGAAGTATCCCGCGAAGTAGTTCCGCAACCAACGCGCCTGGCTGGCGTAAGAAGTGACATTGGCGCTGCCAAGCGTTCCCAGCAGCAAACTAGCGATTCCATTCCCACTGAGATTGGAAGTATCAGCGGTCCCGGCAGTCTGCGAGCGACCAAAGTTAAACGTTCCGCTGGTGTTTTGAAAGTTCAACGGCGAATACTGTTGATACCACTGTTCATAGCCAATTTTGAACTCGTGCTTGCCTTTGATCCACGTTAAGCTGTCGTTGAAGCGGAAACCATTGTCAATGGTATCGCCGTCGACGTTGTCGCCAAAACTCGCAGTTGATCCCTCCGCCACATTGATACTTGGGAACATAGTCCCGCTGGCGCCAGTGATGCCAAGCTTGGCATCCCAATCGACGCCTCCGCCCAAACCCACCCCCGCGCCAACGTTCGCGCTGTTTGTGCGGTTGTAGCCCAGGTTCGCGTGGTTCAATATTGTCGGCGTGATGGCGTAGTCATAGCCGAAGCGAATGAAGTGAGTGGTAAACGTCTGGTTGCGTCCGTATCCAGCCGGCCCCGCCCATTCTGGAGTGGTGGAGATGCGGTTGTTGGTGCGGGAACTGTACGTAAAATACGCTTTGCTCTTGGCGTTGATGTTCTGGTCGATGCGCACCGTCATCGAAGTATCAAGAATCGGGTAGCTGTAAGCGAACGTGTAGTTGTTGAGCAGGTCCCCGTTCTGAGGCGCCGGATAGTACGAGGCAAGGGTCTGGCCGACCGTGGAGAACCGGCTTGTGGGCACCACGTTCCCGGTGCTTCCCGGCTCATTCATAAAGGCGGTTCTGCACTCCACGCCGCCAACCGTCTGGGTGGTGGCTGGATCAAAGACTTCACCCTGATAAATGGGCGTGCCATCGCAGGGGTTTGTCGCCAGCACATTACCCGTGTTCAATTGCGCAGAAAAATCGCCCCCGAGTTCGGCGGTAGTGGGAATTGTGGAGGTGGTGGTACCGCCGCTTGATTGCCGGTATTGTTCCCAGGAGAAGAAGAAGAACGACCTGTCCTTCCCGTTCCAGACGTGGGGGATTCTAACCGGACCACCGAAAGTCACGCCGTAGTCGTTCTGCTTGTCCGTGGGTACTGCGAACGGTTGGCGATCGACTGGATTCTGGGAGAGAAAATAGTTGTTTCCCCAGTTGTTGGCGTCGAGATCGTCGTTGCGAAAAATGTCATACACTTCGCCGTGATAGACGTTGGTCCCTGCTTTGGTGCTGAACGTCTCGATACCACCTGTGGTACGTCCAAACTCGGCCGGCAGCGTGGAGGTAATAACTTTAAACTCGCCCAGCGCGTCCACGGAAGGTGCGGTTTCGTCGAACGACGATCCGTTCTCGGAACGGGTCGTGGAAGAGCCGTCGAGCAGAACCTCGGTGGCGTAATTCTGGCCGCCGCTGATCTTCGATTCGAAGGTGCCGCCATTGCCCGAATCGGAGCCCGGACCAACCGCTCCTGGAGTCAAAAATACAAACGCTTCGGGAGACCGCATGGCCTGCACCGTGCTTCCCAAGGCCAGGGGTAAGTCAAGAATCTGCTTGGCTCCGACCACCGTCCCAATGTCGGCGCTCTCCGATTGCAGCGTTGGCGCATCCGCTTGCACCACGATGCTTTCACTCACGGCTCCCGGACTTAATTTGATGTCGACCGCAGCAGTGGTGGCGACCTGCACCAAAATTCCAGTGAGGGTCTGCGACTTGAAGCCTGTAGCAGTGACCGTGAGGTCGTAGGTTCCAATGCGAACATTGGGAAACCGATACGAACCCGAACTGGAGGTGACCGTCTCGTAGACCGTTCCAGTAGATTTCCCCGTGGCAGTCAATTTTGCGTTGGGTACGACAGCGCCGGAAGAATCTTCCACCACGCCAGCGACGGCGCCTTGGTTCGCCTGACCGACGGCGGCTGAGGAGAAAGCGAAGATGGTCAAAGCCATCAGTAGACAAACGGCAAATGCCTTACGTCCAGATCCTTGCTGCAGATGCATAGTCCACGCCTCCCAAAAAACCTTTTTTAAAGACAGAAGCGATTGCCTTTTCGAGTTCCTGGCACCCACCTCAACCCCGGTTTGCCGTAAACGTTTACCCACGATGAACAAAAAAAGATTCTTGCCGCTAACGGGTGGCCTGCTGCGCGTCAGCCGCCCGCTTCATCTTGTGCTCCAACTTCTCGGCTTCCGCTGCGTCGGCCTCCTGCTTCAGCCGCATGAACGAATCCAGGGCCGTTCGTGAATCGTCCGGCCGCCCGGCCCTGCGGTAAAGCTGCGCCAACTGATAGTAAGATTGGCGTAGAGTTTCTCCGCCGCCAGCTTGCCTCTGGTCTGCCACTACTGCACTAAAGCTCCCGATTGCGGCGTCAACCTGACCGAGTTGCGCCTGCGCTCGCCCGAGTTGGTATCGCGCATCCGGATACCTTGGCGCCCGGCGCAATAATTCGTTCAGCAAGGTCACGGTAGTTTCGGGTTTGGAGCGTTCCAGACTCACCACTGCCAATTTGTACGTGGCAGATAAGCTCTCGCTATCGATCTTTAACTCGTCGGCAAAACTAGACTCCGCCTTCTGGAGCTGGTTTTGCTTCCAATAGATATCCCCTAGTTCCTCATGCAGGCCTGGCTCCGTTGGCCGCAACTGAAGAGCGATCTGACATTCCTTCGCAGCATCCTCCAAACGGTCCGCCTCGACAAACGACTGGGCTAGAGCCTGATGCACGCGCCAGGATTGCGGGTCCGCTTTGTACATCTCCTCGTAGCTTTCCTTGGAAACCAGCATGTGAGCGCGGCCCCGGTGGTACAGAATGTCGACATCGTTAGGGCTGAGTTTGGCGGCCTGATCAAGCGTAGTGCTAGCCGCATCGGCATCACCCGCGCCGAGTTGAACTACTCCCAACCACATAAGAGCTTGGGCATTGCGTGGGTCGATGTGAATCTCGCGCTTTAATGCCTGCGTGGCGCCCGGAAAGTCATTCTGGCGATAACGCGCTATACCCAAAAACAGGTTCGCGCCCCGCAAACTGGGCGCCAATGAAACCGCATGATTGAGAGCCACCAGCGCGTCGTCGATACGGCCTTGCTGTAAGCGAGCCAATCCAAGGTTAAAGAACGCAGGCGCGGAGGTGTGGTCAAGCGTCGTGGCTTTCGCGAAATCCTCTGCCGCTTCCTTCCACTGCCCGCTGCGAATCTCCTGGGTGCCTTGCTGAAACGATTTCTCAAATGGAGTGTTTTGACTGAATAGAGGCGAGGATGCTGCCAGCAAAACGAGACAGCAAGGAAACGGGTTCGCTCGGCCGATTCGCACCGAAAAGCCGTTTTTTGGGCCAATTAGCAAAGCGAGGGCACTGTAGTACTAATCAATTACTGTTGTCAAGAAGATTTCTGGACCGAGGAGCACTGTTAGCAAACGTTTACCAATGTCTACCTTCATCGGCTTTGGATCGCTCCAGGAATGCGTCTTATTAAAGGGACTTTCGACTGGATAACCAGGACTCTCAGATGCCGGAATCTGGCTTGCTAAAAACCCCGGGATCGCTTCATTTTGGGCTGGGACTCGAGGATTGGACGTGTACAGCCGGCTTCGCGTCCAAAGCCCCGGCAACGATTCCCCGGCCTTCTTCGACCGAGTAATACCGGTCGACTGCTGGCAAAGTCAGCCGCTCCACGGTGCCACTCGGCCAGTGCACCTCCACTTGGTCGACCTTCGCCGAATCCCCAATCCCGAGGTGCAGGCGCAGATCGTTGGAAGAAGCGTAGCTGCCGCCGCTGATCACGTCCGCGCGTTGCCGCGTGCCACCTGCGGTCAGATAAACTGACGCTCCGATTGCATCTCGCGGACTCTTCGGTCCTCCAATCAACCTGAGTCCGACCCAGTGATTCTTGTCGGCATTCACGTTGCGCAGAAGCGCTGGGACGTTATGGAGCTGGTTGATCACGACGTCGATTTTGCCGTCGTTGAAGAGATCGCCGAAGGCCGCGCCGCGCCCCGTCAGCACCGCCGCCAAGCCCGTCCCTTTCACGGGAGGAATAACTTCGAACTTGCCATTCCTTAAGTTATGAAACAACAGGGGACGCTCGGCAAATGTCGTCCCCCAGTCGCTCTGATCGACCCCGGGATACACATGTCCGTTCACCGCCAGCAGGTCCTTCCATCCATCGTTGTCATAGTCAAGAAATCCCGTCCCCCATCCCAGGAACGGAATTGTGACTTCGGCAATATCGGCCCGATAGCTCACGTCGGTAAAATTCGCCCCGCCTTCGTTTCGGTAGAGTGGGTTGTAGTCGTCGGAGAATACGGTGTTATACAAATCCAACATGCCATTATTCAGATAGTCGCCGACTGCGATTCCCATCGACGCAGTCTCGCGACCATTTTCATTCAGCGCATAGCCAGAGGCATAGCTGGCGTCCTCAAAAGTCCCATTGCCCTTGTTGATGTACAAATAGTTCGGGGTGGAGTCATTGGCCACCATCAGATCAACTTTGCCATCGTTGTTGACGTCGGCAAATACCGCGGTCAGACCGTAGTAGTGATTGGAATCGCTGACTCCAGTCTTCTCGCTAACATCGGTAAAAGTTCCATCGCCATTGTTGTGAAAGAGATGGTCCGGCTCGCCTTTCAATCCGCGCGGTCCACACATTACTTTGAGGCCGCGGAATTCGCACGTAGAAAAAGCGACGACAGGCGAACCCGGGATCGGCGGATGGTCGAGATCATAGTGCACGTATCCGGGAACAAATAGGTCGAGCCGCCCGTCCCCGTCATAGTCGCCGAAAGTCGCGCCGGTCGACCAGTTGCCAAGCGCCACGCCCGCCTTCTCGGCCACGTCGGTAAATGTTCCATCGTGATTGTTATGGTAGAGGCGATTCTTGCCAAAATTCGTTACGTACAAATCCGGCCAGCCATCGTTGTCGTAATCGCCCACGGCCACGCCGAAACCCCAGCGATCGTTGGTAACACCAGCTTGCGCGGCAACGTCGGTGAATGTGCCATCATGATTGTTGTGAAAAAGAGCGGCGTGAGGAGGCGAAGCCTTACCCGCCATCGCATCGTAGGTCGAGCCATTGACCAGATAGATATCCAGCCATCCGTCGTTGTCGTAGTCGAGTAAGGCAACGCCTGAACCAACGGTCTCGAGGATAAAGCGCGTTTCCTCCGTGCCCATCACGTGCCGCCAACTGGTTAATCCTGCTTTCTGGGCCACTTCCTGAAAAACGATGGGCCCGCTTTCCACGAAGCCGCCAGCCGTGATGGGACGCTTTTCGCTATCAAGCACTGCGGCATGGGCCCCACCGCTCGAAACCGCACTTTGCGTTTGCAATGGAGAAGCCGCCGACTGATTTGGCGCAGGCTGGTTCGCTTCCTGCTTCTGCGGAGTCGCCTGCGGCTCCGCCACCGCTAAAATGCTAACGATCGTCAGAACCACGAGTGCAAAGGTTCTGAAGCATTCTTTTCCCGTAGTCATCGACTTCCGGCACCCGCCCCAGTCAGCTGGCGGATAAACTCAGTCTCCTTCGCATCGTAGGGCACACCGTCTGTGCGGAAAATATCGTGAAACCAAACGGCGGGTTCGCCTGCATAGGATTTCTCCCACGAATCCCACGGATAAATGGTCTGAGATTTTCCGTTAACGAAACCCCAGTTGAACGCGCCGACATGTTCCTTTTTGAGCAGAGGCAGGACGGACGCAAATGTGCTGCCCAGCGGGCGCGCCATGTATTCGGTGCACACGATAGGACGATCATAGCGGCGCAATGAGTCGATTCGGCGTTTCGTCCGCTTCGGGGGATCGTAACTGTGAAAGGTAATGACATCGGAATTTTGCAACTGGAAACGTGCCATCTCGCTGAGCGATGCGTCGTTTGACCAGTTTCCCGTCCAAACCCCGCTGGTGAGCGGCTGCGAAGGGTTCACGGCGCGCGCCCATTGCCACTCCTGCCGCAACAGTCTTAGAGCTTGTGTTGCTTTGTGCCGAATTTCCGTAGTCTTGTACTGATGACTGTCATTGTCCGGCTCATTCATCAGGTCCCACATCAAGACCCGCTTGTCGCTGCCAAAGCGGCGCAACACTCCGACAATGTATGGCTTCAATTCCGTATCCCAGCGCGATTCGTCTGTCAAAAGCGCCGCTCCGGGAGCCTGCACCCAGCGGGAGTTATGAATGTGCGGTCTGGGCGCCGGTTGTTTGCCCAGTTGCGGACGCGGATCCCAAACCGAATCGAGCAGCACGAACATGATTCGGATATGGTGTTTGTCGGCCACCTCCAGGAACTGGTCCATGCGGCGAAGAAATCCCTCAGCATCCTGCTGCCACAAAAGATTGTGGAGAAAGACCCGCATCGTATTCATCCCCAAGCCTTGTGCCCAGCCGAGTTCACGGTCGATGGTCGGCAAATCGAACGTGTCGGCCTGCCACATTTCCAGTTCGTTGACGGCTGTGCTAGGGATGAAGTTGCTGCCTACGAGCCAAGGTTGTTGCGAATACCACTCGTTGGCTCTCGCTGGGGTCCAGGGCTGGTCCGCCGCCGTCGAAGTCAAGCAGAAGGCCAAGGCGCAAAGAAGAGCCAGGGCACATCGAAACCTGCAGCACTGTGACCTGTTTTGCGCGTTGTTCATAGCTATCGGGTTCAGGTTCTTGATATTTGGATTCATTGAATGTTTGGGTCGTGCAATGACAGATTCCCAGCCTTGACGGGTCTGAGTCAAGGTTCAATCTGCGGCCAGTCGTTTGTCCAAATCAAGGGATTGACGAAGAGATACGCGGCTCCGTCGGGCAACTGGATCGCATGAAAAACGATGATGTCTCCATTCTGCGAATCGAGATATGCCGTCTCCCCGCCCGGGCCGTTCCAGGTGGTGCCGTTGCCGGCAAGCAGTTGTGTGCCGCCACCCTGCATCATGTCAGTCCCGCTCATGTCTGTGAATGGTCCCTGCGGTGTGGTTCCCCGCCCCACCATGATGCGATAAGTGTCCTGATAGGGATCGGCGGCGCAACAGTTATCGAAGGAAACGAATAAATAATAATAGTTGTTTTTGTGCACCAGCGAAGAACCTTCGATGGGGTCGTATTCTGCGTTCGGCCGAAATGCTAAAGAGTAGACGGTCGAATTCGAAGCCAGAAGAAATCCTGTAGTGGGATCGATTTCGCGCTGCTTGATGCCCGTCCAATAACTTCCGTAGGTCAGCCAAACCCGGCTATCGGTGTCCGCCAGTATGGTGGGATCAATCGCATTGAAGTCGTCGGTGGAGACTGAGCCCAGCACTTCGCCGTGATCGACCCACTGATAGTTGGGATCGGTCTGATCGAGTGTGACGTTGGTGGCAAGGCCAATCACAGATGTGTTGGATGCAAAGGTCGAACCTGCGTAATACACATGGTAAAGACCATTGAAGAAAGAGATATCGGGGGCCCACAAGCCGACGATCCCCGGGACTTGAGTCGTAACCCACGTTGGGATCTCGCTGAGGACATGGCCGCACGAAGTCCACGCCACGCGATCGCTGGAGCACATGATCGGCAGAGAGCCATCGACGGGGACGCCATCCGCATCCGTCCCAAACACGTAATATGTGTTGCCCTGGCGCATCACACTAGGGTCGCGTACCGGCGTGACCGCGCCGGTCAGATCGTAACTGCTGAAAACGGGAGCTGTCGAGCCCGAGTTGCCGCTCCCACTGCTTCCTCCCCCGCAACTCATCAACAGGATCGCCAGACCAAAAACGAAGCCTGCCACTCCTGTCTTCTTCCGCATGCCCAAGTGTCCATTTCTGCGATACATTCCGTGCCTGCCCGTCGCATCTAGGACAGCGTCAACGACAGCTTGGTGACGGAAGCTGGCGGAAATAAGTAGTGAAGCGCTTCTCCCTTAACTTCCACGGGTCGTGTCTCAGGAACGACTACTTGTTTTTGTTCGAATGTGTTGTGCGCGTGAATATCGGAATTTGTCAGCACCGTAGCCGATCCCGATTTCACCGCCGCGCCTCGGAGAACAATTTCCGCATCGCGCGGGCTGCTCACACTCGGGTTGACGACGGTTACAGTCAGTTCCTTGTCGTGCAGAGATGACGACCCTCTCAATCCCCAGAAAGAAGCGGGCTTCCCATCGCGGTCGTATTCGATCGTGGGTGCGGAGAAAATCGTCCGCAGCGACTGTCCGCCCTGGTGCGCCGCATACATTCCGAACACATGCCCCACAGGCGTGACCACGAACCTATCCTCATGTGCCAGATACAGGCTGTTCAGGCAGTTGATCAGCTGCGCGCAATTCGCCATCGCGATCTTTTCGGGATGACGATTGAATGTATCCAACGTCATGCCGCTGAAAACCGCGTCGCGCAACGTGATCATCTGCTCCAGTTGATCTCCCGGAGTCGCTTCGCTTCCGGGGCGGTACCACGGTCCCCATTCATCGACGACCAGTTTGACCCGGTGTTCCGGATCCTCTTCGCTCATCACCTGCCAGTGGCCGTTAATCAGGCCCTCCATGCGGTCGCCCTCCCGCAGCAATTCGTACCAGTCGACATTGTCGAATTTGAGAGCATCGCCTTTGCCTTGCACCCAATCGCGCGTTGCACCGCGGCTAAGGTTCCAGGCGTAATGATGAAGTGCCCAACCATAAACCTCGCGCAGTTGAAAACGTCCCTTCCGCGCTATCTCCTCGAAAAAGCCTCTGGTCCATGCCCAGTCGTCGACGTTTGGGCCCGAACCGATAAATGACAACTCCTGCCCGAAGCGCGGAACCCAGGTTGCGAAGCGACGGAATTCCACGGCGTATTCCTGCGCCGTAAAATTTCCGCCGCAGCCCCACGCTTCATTGCCCACTCCCCAGAAACGAACGTTGAATGGATCCTTGAATCCGGCTGCCGCCCGCTGATCGGCCAGCGTCGTACTCCCAGTTGGAGAATTGCAATATTCGATCCAACGATAGAATTCCTCGGCTGGCAAGCTGCGCAGATTCGCCGCCATGTAAGGCTCGCTGCCAATCAGCTTGCAGAAGTGTACGAATTCGTTCGTGCCGAACTCGTTGGGATCGTAGCGATGGCTGGCGGGAGCCGCGACGGTCTCGCCACCGTTCCAGAAGTTGGTTCGTCGGGGCCGCTTGTCGGTCGGACCGATACCATCGCGCCAGTCGTAACTATCCGCAAAACAACCGCCAGGAAAACGCACCACCGGAGCCTTGATCTTCCGCATTTCATCGATGAGCGCCTTGCGGATGCCATCGACGTTCGGCACCTTGGAGTTCGGGCCCACCCAGATGCCGTCATAGATCACACCGCTCAGATTTTCTGCGAAGTGTCCATAAAGGTTGGGAGAAATTATGCCCAGGGGTTCGCCCGTGAGCACTTCGATGCGCGAGTCGATGGATTTGGATTGTGCCCAGGCAAAGGGTAAAGAAGCTTTAGCGGCGAGAACGCACCCCGCACCGACTAAACTGTTGCGCAGGAACTCTCGGCGTCCGATCATGGCGATTCCTCCGGTTCAAAAAATCCGCCCAC
>Ga0187871_10001469_pt1 | contig 20477 bp, 22 predicted proteins | sample June2016WEW_16_1_FD_132988 | JGI IMG/M metagenome (GOLD analysis project Ga0187871, IMG submission 132988) | Peatland microbial communities from SPRUCE experiment site at the Marcell Experimental Forest, Minnesota, USA - June2016WEW_16_10 | ecosystem: Environmental > Terrestrial > Soil >...
CGTGGCACTCGATCGCGCCGGCGTCGCCTGCATTGTTCTCGAAGGCATTCCGCGCGAAGTAGCGGCAATGATTACCGCCGCAGTGGATACGCCCACCATCGGCATTGGCGCTGGCCCGGAGTGCGATGGCCAGGTGCTGGTGTTCCACGATCTGCTGAACCTGACATTTGCGGCGCCGGCCAAGTTCGTGCGCCGCTATGGTGACGCATCCGCCCTGATTTCCCAGGCCGTGCGGGCGTTTCGCGCCGATGTGAAGTCGCTGCAATACCCGTCGGACGAAGAATCGTATCACCTGCCGAAAGAGACCAAAGCCGGGCTGGATACAGTTCTGGCACGCAAACGGCCGATGCGGCAATAGACGGAGGCTTCAAACGCGAAAGCATTGGTGCTAGGCTATCTTGTTGAGGAGATCCTTATGACGCATCTCTTGCCTGCGTTTTTCTTCCCCATTTTCGGTTTCGGGTTTGTCATGTATTTTCTGCCCTCCATCATCGCTCTGGCGCGCAACAAACGCGACATAGCCGCGATCATCCTGCTGAACTTCTTTTTAGGATGGACGATGATCGGATGGATCGTCGCATTGGTTTGGGCAGTGAAGACCGACGTCCCCATGGTAGCGCGGTGAGTTCGTCCGACGTCCGAGGTTGTCCGCACATTAACCTCGTTTTTCTTTTCGTTCTGACGATGAGCTTCTCACCAGCAGCCTGCTCGCCGCCGAACGCGGCACCGCCGCCCGATGCGGCCACTCTGTTGCAGACCATCGCTGCCGCCGATCCAGCGAAGTATCCGTCCCCGCAAGCACACGCGCACTGGAGCAATCCCTATCTCGTCATCCGTCCTAACGCAGTTGGGCTGCTCACCGGCGTCGCCGTCAACGAAGAACAGATCCTGAAGCCCGAGGAAGTCTTGAATGCGTTGGCGCGGCTTCCAGCGTCAGCATGGCCTTACGGGCGCGCCGTCGCGATTCTCGTCGAGGAGAAGCCCACGACTTCCGAGCCGGACAAGATCGCGCTCCGACGAAACCGCGGCATCGTCGCGGGCGACCTCGAGGGCGCACATGTCGCGATCAACTGGATCGCCACACCCTGACGCGAAAACGTCTTGCGCAATGACGATGAAAGTCTGCAATACCATCGAAGACATGCGGGCCGCCTGTCGCGCGGCGCGCCGCGGCGGCCAGCGATTGGGATTCGTGCCCACCATGGGCGCTCTCCATGAGGGCCACTTGTCGTTGGCCCGAGCGGCAAAAGCGTCATACGACATCGTCGCCGCCTCGATCTTTGTAAATCCGCTGCAATTTGCGCCCAACGAAGATCTCGCAAAATATCCGCGGACCTTCGAACGCGACCGCGAGTTGCTCGCAAAAGAAGGCGTGGATTTACTCTTCGCTCCATCGACGGATGAAATGTATCCGCCGGGCGCCGTGACCTGGGTTACGGTCGAGGAGCTGAGTGGCAAGCTGGACGGGCGTTCCCGCCCAGGACATTTTCGCGGCGTCACCACGGTGGTCGCCAAACTGTTCCACATCGTCGAGCCGGATGCTGCCTTCTTCGGACAAAAGGACGCGGCACAAGTTGCGATCATCCGCCGCATGGTACGCGACCTGAATTTTCCCGTGGAGATCGTCGCCTGTCCGATTGTTCGCGAGGCCGATGGCCTGGCCATGAGTTCCCGCAACGCCTATCTCGATAAGCAACAGAGAAAACAGGCTCTGGCGCTGCACCGTTCGCTGCTGCGCGTGAAGAAATCCTGGGAAGCGGGCGAACGCGACGCGGCAAAACTGCTCACCGAGGGGCGCGACGAATTTGCCGGAGAAAAATCAGTCCGCCTCGACTATTTTGAAATCGTCGATCCAGACAGTTTGGACCCACTTGCGAGCGCGGCTCAAGGCGCGTTAGTTGCAGTCGCCGCATTCGTCGGCACCACGCGGCTGATCGATAACATTCTGCTCAGCAGATAGCATTTGTCCCGAATGCCTTTGTCGTCCCGCAAATGACAGGGTCCTTGCTAACGGCAAGTCTTTGGAAGCTCTAGTGTTGCGGATCGACCTTGGCAGAAACCGCCGAGGCGGCGCTCTGAGAACCTCCGGCAGGCGCCAGTCGTTGCCGCACCAGGCTTTCGATCTGTGACCAGACGCGGGAATCGCACTCGCTCTGCATGTGACCGGAGGTAAAGACGCGGGCCCGCCACGAGTAATTCAAGCACGCAACCGGATTCTTCGTGTAATCCGTGAGGTAGTTTCCGAGAATTTCAGTCTTTGCCGGATCGGCGGCCGTGATGCGCGGCCTGCCATGGATGATGCCATGCGGTTGATAATAGTTCACAGCCTCGGCGACGTTGTCAGGAATCACGGAATCGTTCTGCCACACTTTGGCGACGCTATCCACCTGCACCGTCAGCAAAACCGGCACGCCTTCCCGCCCTAACTCGCGCGCCAGCAACACCGCCGCGGACGCTCCCCAACTGTGGCCGTAGAGAATAATGCGTGCCCGCGCTTTTTCGTCGGCAGAAAGAACGCCGTCGTGGTTCCTGTCTAACAGGCGAACAATGGCCTGATGGGCTTGCCTTCTGCGTCGATTTTCGAAAACCCGAATATAGGTGTCTTTCGGACCGGTACGCCGTATTTGCTCCGCGAGTTGAACCGGGCCGTGATGCAGGTCATCGTGGCTGACGAAACCGCCTACGAAACCGATCACAATGTTGGCAGGAACCGCCGTTGTCTCGGCCGCGAGCGGCGTGGAACTTGCGCCTCGTGAGAACCCCGGCGCAGGCGAAGCCAGAATCGTCAGCGTAACCAGAAACGTGACGAGCGAAGCGCGAAATAAAGCAAACCGGCGCACGCGGGCTCCCGCTAACTCAGATGACTCATTCCGTCGGGGGGATGCGGAAAAGATAGACGATTTATTTGCCGGGCGTTCATTTCGGCGAGACCCCCTTCGCCGCGACCCATTCGAAAACAATTTGGAACATCCGCCGGCAATCGGCCAAATCGCCCGAGCAGAGCGGCTTTCCCCCATCTGACCCGACCGCCAGTTTACACCCGTCTGTCAAGTCTTGTACCTCAAACCCCCGAAGCACCTTTGTCTCGGGCTGGCGTTTTCCTCCCGGAAACGAACACGTTCCCCGAAAGGATGTACCGCAGCGGGCGCTCAACCGCTTTAGTGATGCCAATGCGCGGAGTGGCCTGGATCTTTCTCGCGCGAAAGCCGTCGTCTCCAATCCACAAACCAGAACTCCGAGAAGTCAGATCGTCCCCGTTATCGCGCACGCGCGTGATGCTAAAGGCTTCGGCCATGCGGCCGGGGCCGCTAGTGAGTCGAATAAGATCGCGCGGACCCTGCACCGCGACTTTTCGCGCCCGCGCCATCTCTTCGATGCCCTCAAGCGGTTCGAGCGCGCGGAAAAGAACTCCCCCAGCCTTTCCATCGCGCTCGCAAGAAACGTTCAGGCAATAGTGATTGCCGTAGATGAAATAAACGTAGGCGTAACCGGGAGGTCCGAACAGGACGGCATTGCGCGCCGTCTCTCCCCCGAAGGAGTGGGAAGCGGGGTCGTTTTTTCCCAGATAAGCTTCGACTTCGACGATGCGGCCCGCCAGGCGCGCCTTTCCGCCATTACGCACCAGCACCTTGCCCAGAAGCTCGCGAGCCACAACTCGCGGACCGCGGGCAAAGAACGCGCGGTCAAGCGCACGAATCGCAGGAGTAGCGCCGGCATCCTGCTGACTGTCGCGAGGGCGTCCCGCCATCGGCGCGGCCACCCGCCCCACGGCCGCACGAACAGCCGCGCTCTTACGCCGCACCCTTGGCCGATTCTTTCAGGTAAGCCAGCACCTCTCCCGCATGCCCTTCCGCTTTCACCTTGGGAAAAATGTGCTGAATTCTTCCATTGGGCCCAATGATGAACGTGGTCCGCACGATGCCCATCACCTTTTTCCCATACATGTTCTTCTCTTGCAGCACCCCAAACGCGTCGGCAACTTTCTTTTCGGCGTCGGCCAGCAGCGAGAAGGGCAGTTGAAATTTCTCTTGAAATTTCTTCTGCGCCTTGGGCGTGTCAGGCGATATGCCAAGTAACACGGCGCCGGTTTTCTGCATCTGTTTGTAGGTATCGCGAAACTCGCAGGCCTCGACGGTGCATCCCGGAGTATCCGCGCGAGGATAGAAATACAGCACCACGACTTTACCCCGCAGACCTTTCAGCGAGATTTCCTTTCCATTCTCGTCCTGCAAAGTAAACTCGGGGGCCTTATCATTGACTTTGATGTTCATGAGCGCCTCGTTCCCAACACCGGTTGAACAAACGATGTCCAGAAAGTTCTTATACAGCAGATCGGTATCGGCCGTCATCGTCATTTTCGGTCTTATTGCCGTGATGGCTCCGCAGGCCGCGATGTCACAGGGCCGGCCGCAGCTGAAACGCCCGGAGCCGACTCCTCAGGAAAAGCTTCCCGAAGAAGCGAAGCCGAAAAAGAAGATTAAGGGACCGCGCGCCGTCGGCCTGTTACAGCTCACGGCGAGCGGCAAGGCCACGCTAATCCCCGTCGCGATTCTGGTCGAGGGCAAATTCTACGATGCCAGCGTCTACAAGGCCGATCCCGTGCCGATGGCGCTGGAATCAGGCACCGTCTACGAGGCCGAGCAGGCCGGCGATTCGCTGGGACTGTTTACTATTGGTGGAGCGCTGCACAGCAACACCGCGGGCAGTCCGCACCCCTGGGTGGGCGCGGGTTCGTACCTGCCAAACGGAGCGGAGGCTCCGTCGAGCAGGCGCAAAGCCGAAGACGTGCCGGTCGGGGTGGACAGCACGGCTAGCGATGAACCGCCGCGGCTGACTCGAGGGAAGACATCGAAGACGGCGGCTTCGACTCCGACTCCCGCATCCGGCTCAAGCACTCCCGCGGCGACCGGATCGCCGGAGAAACCCGGGGACACGTCCGGCACAGCCGCGCCTCCGGCGTCTTCCCAACCGGCGAGCGGTTCTTCTTCAGGTTCACCCGCAGGGGCGTCCACTGGCCAGGACACAAAGAAGCCCGCGCAACCTCCGGCAGCAGCGCAGACATCGCCCGCTCAAGACTCGTCCCAGACCTCGGACAATTACTATCGCCCCACGCTGCGCCGAGGGAAGCCTACGCAGTCGGCGCCGCAAGAAGACGAAACTGCGCCGGCTGGCAAGGCGACCGCTGACGGATCAAAGACTGACGGATCAAAGACTGACGCATCGAAGACTGGCAAACCTGGACCTCCAGCGGCGGCCGCCGCTGAACCCGTGCAACTTGTGCCGGCAATTTCCGATGGGGGCGGACCCGACCCGCGTCCTTACAAATTTTTCTGGAAGACGGGCGAGGAACAGGAGCGGCGCGATCAGATGCTTGCCCTCGCGGCCGATGAAGTCCGGGCATACGCGAATGCGCTGGCCAGGAACCGCATTCCGGCCAAGCCCGCTGTGCCCAAGCCGCCGGCCGCCACCCGCAAGGGCCCGCCGAAACCGCCTACACAGCCCGTCTTTGAGAATGTGCAGTTTCGCGCCTTCGATGTGTGGGTGAATAACCAGCCGGTGATGATCCTGAGTGCCGAAGGGCACTTTCCTCCTGCGCCGGGAGCGGACGCGCCGCCGGAGTATTCGATTACGCTGGTGGCGCGAACCGACATCTATGGCAATCTTCGCAAGCTATATTCCGCTGTGACCGACAAGTTTCACCTCGACGTAACCCCGCGGCTGGAGCTGATTGACGTGGTAGATGCGGATGGAGACGGCCGCGGAGAGTTATTGTTTCGTGAAACATCGGACGCAGGCGGCGGATATGTGATCTATCGCGCCTCGGCAGACAAGCTGGCGAAGATATTTGACAGCCTGGGAGAGCAGTAGGAAGGCAGTTCTCAGTTCCCAGTTCCCAGTTTTCAGTTCTCAGCAAAATCGCTGGGAGCGAAGTCTGAGAACTGGGAACTGGGAACTGAGAACTGGCTTTATGTTTCGATTCCAACATGGCAGACGCGGCCGACCAGGTAATCGGAGGCGGTCTTGCCATCTTCCATGGTCATGACTTCGATAGGATAGGCCTGGTTGTGGGGTCGCAGAATCAGGTGACTACCGGCGGTTTCCACGTATTTTACCGTGAAGCTTTCATTCTTGAGCACGGCGTACATATTGAATTCGCCTTTGCGATAGGGCTTGAGTGAGTTGTAGTGGCGGTCGATCAGAAGCGTGGCTCCGGGAAGCAGGCGCGGGTACATGCTCATGCCTTCGCGGGCGTCCACTTTGATGAGCACGAAGCGCTCCCACTGCTCGCGATCGCCTTCGGTCTCGGCTTTGAGCTTCTTAAGAAAACTTTTCTTGAATTTCAGAATTTCTTTTACGTGCATGCTGGTGATGAGTGGATTGGTGGCCGCGACAGTTCCATCGGTCAGAAGGACGTTCTGAAACTCGTCGTTGCTGGGAGGCAGGATCGAAGCGCGCTTGTTGACCTCGGCCGGGTCGAGCAGATCGAGCACCGAAAGATGCTGGACGGCCAGCACCCGGTCCATGCCCTCGAGGCTCAAGCCGCGCTTGCGATTCAGGAAGTTGGAGATGTGGGCCTGCTTGAATCCTGTCTGTTGCGCCAGGCGAAGGCCGGTCAGATCGCCTTCGTCGATGCGCTCCCAAAGAGTTGCGCGGAGATTGTCTTGCAACACTCGGAATTTCATAGCTGGGAGTATAGCACGCGAGTTATAGCAATACGCTAATAGAAAAAAGATTTCCACAGCCTCTTTGGTATAACGACCTTGACTCCGAAATTTAGCAGCTATACGATCGCCGTAATGTATAACCCATTTCGTCTTTCAGGGATTACCAGCCATGAGCAGCGAAGATAACTGCAACGAAGAAAAGGACTTCGTCGAATTCCGGCGGAAGGTGCGGGCGGCCGAGGTGCTTTCCGCGGCCATGGAACGCCTGTTGAGATCAGTGAACTTCAGCGGGCGGATCAGCGTGGTGGTGCAGAACGGCCGGGTTCTTAAGTCAGGGTATGAAGAAGGATTTTTTCGCCAGCGCGAAACCAGTTCAATGCTGGAACGCGGCATCGCGATCGAGCCATAACGATCGAACCATAACGATCGACCGTAAATAACTGCCGGCAATTGGGTTAAGCTTTCTTGCCGTGCAGGTTTTCGACAACTAAATAGCTCAAGCAGGCCATCGTAAGAGAAACGAGCCCTGCGTTCGGTTTCCGCTTCAGAAGCGGCGACCGGCGCAGGGCTTTTTTTTCGGCTGCAAGCCTTCGGGCTTCAGTAAACGCGACTGAACGCAACCGCCCAGGTTCGTTACGCGGAACCCGGAGCTTTAGGAGGAGTGATGAAAGCCAAAGCAACTGAGATCGGTTCTGCGAATGAGTTGCAATTCGAGCTGAAGTATTGCGAACGCTGTGGCAGTTTGTGGCTCCGGCCCGCGGGCGGAGGGCAAATCTATTGCGTGGCTTGCGGGCGCGAGATGGCGAAAATGCCGGCGGTCTCCCGCGAACGAAAGGGCATGCCAGGCGCGAGGGTTCCCCAAGGGCCAGTGCGATGGAGCGCTGATGACAGCGACTTCGAGGACTGCGAGGAATTCGACGGATTGGATCTAGATGCGGCGGGGGGTGTGGCATGAGAGGCATTGTCGATTGGATTGGAGCGCAGGCGGATGAACCTGATCCCACGAAGAACGCCTTGAACCTGCCCGAAGCGGATGAACGATCTGCCGGCGAATTGTCGCCGGCGCATTCATCGTGGCAGGAATTGCCGCCGCATAACTTTCCGGTAAGGCCGGACGTTCCGGACGAAGCTCAACTGGAGGATGATCCACTCGATCGGAATCCGGATCTATGGATGTACCGGAAACGTACCGTGGGATTGCTGCGGCGTTACTTGCGCTTCTCGCTGGAAACCGGGCGCTTGCCTTCGTTTGTGGGGCGAGAGTTTTTCCGCGCGAAGGTGACTTATTACACGGCGACCACATTCGAGGACCGGGTCATCTTCGTTCGTGACATGGAGAAGTCGTTGGATCGATTGGAGTATTGGGATCGACAGTTGATCGTGCGAATTATTTTTCAAGAGCACAGTCAGGAACAAGCTGCGCGTAGTCTGCAGTGGGGCTTGAGAACTATCGAGCGCAGATTGCCTCGGGCGCTCGATCTGCTGAGCGAGGACTTTCTTCGGGTGGGATTGTTGGCTGAGGCGCCTACGAATCGACGGTCTTCATGAGGAACAAAATCTTGTCAAGAGGTGTTTTTGGCCGAAATGTTCGCAAGTTGCTGATGACACGGCAAATATAAATTTGCGAAATGTGGCGGGTTTACCCCCTGCAAAATGCTATTCTGAATATATAGAGTAAAGAAAAAAAGAAATACTCTTGAGGGCGCGCTGCGAAGCTCGCCCTTTGTGTTTTTGGGGCAGGATATTGAACAGGTACCTCATGGGCTTAAGGCCCTTTTGCAACATGACGCGCCTGTGAGCAGGCCTAAGGGCCTGCTCCACCTGAGTTTCTGTGGAGGCGAACCATGGGCGCGAAGAAGGCAAGGGGAAAAAGCAAGGCGACGGCGAAGAAACCTGCTGTGAAAAGCGCGGAGACGAAAAAAGGGAAGGACATCGTCGAGGTGCGAGGGAACATCGACAACCTGGTGAAGGACTCGGCGGAGTTGATCGCGATCGAGGTGATCAAAGTCGCGCTGACGGGTCAACTGGCCACGGCGAAGTATTTGTTTGAAGCCGTGGGGCTGTATCCGCCGACGGAGCAAACCGTGGCGCCGCCGATAGAAACGTCGCTCGCGCACACGCTGCTTACGAGAATGGGATTGCCGCTGACGCCGTTGGTTAGCGACGAGGAGGTCCCGGCGGTTTCGACTAACGCTACGACAAATACTGCGGCCGAGGCTAGTGGCGCTGCCGAGAAGGATCCGGAAAAAGAATGCGAGGCAGAACAGGCTTCGGTTGAGCGCGAAGAGTAGCAAGGCAAGAGCTTAGCGCGGAGTTTGCGGAGAACGGCCGCTGAGTTCGCCGAGAGGATACCGTAGAATGAAGCGCGAGAGTTTGATCGCGGGAAAGATGGGCGAGACTGCACTTTCGGTTTCGCCCCACATACGATCGCGGGGGAGAGAGTTGCTGAATATGTTTCCCGCTTTCGGACTTCCCGCGGTGAAATCTTTCGGCAACATTCGGGCGGACAGAAAAGTCCGCGTCAGAGGACGCAGAGTGGGGATGGACATAACGTGGCTGGACGACCAGATCGCCATGGGTGGCGGAATCTGGCACGCGGAGAACATGGCAGCGGTGGCGCAGAAGGGGATCACGCACATCATCAACATGCAGATCGAGTTTCCCGATGACGCGTTGCTGGCCAAGCCGTACGGGATTGAGGTTTGCTGGAATCCGGTGGACGATGATTTTAAAAAGAAGAACCCTGAGGTTTTTGCGCGCGGTGTGAAGTTTGCACTCGCGGCGCTAGAAGATCCAAAGGCGAAGTTGTTTATCCACTGCGCGGCTGGGGTGCACCGGGCGCCGATGATGGCACTGGCTCTGTTGGCGGTGATGGGGATGGAAAAGGGACAGACCGTGCAGCAGGCGCTGGACGATGCCAGAGATTTGATCGAGACGAAACGGGCGGTGGCTGATTTTGCCGAGGTTTATGTGGAGAGCGTCGAAGCGTTTTTGTACGGACGGGGTTGAGGCGGGCTTCGGCTTTCGGGCGTAGCGATTTCAGTTTGGCGTGGAAATCATACGTGCCAAAGCGACATCAGTGGTGGCGCAGGCGAACTGCGCAGGTCCTTCGCTTCGCTCAGGATGACAGCGCTTGCTCGGGATGACAACGCTTTGCTCAAGATGACAACGTAGAGTTTTAGGAGGAAGTATGTTTCAGGCTTGCCGCCCGACGGGGCGGCTTTTTTATTGGGTGCTGGCGGTGGTGGTAACGGCATCGAGCGTCCGGGGTTCGGGGCGTGAAGAAACATCTGCGGGAAAGGCGGCTGCGGCGAAGCCTCTGCCGCACGCGGCCTCGCCGGCTCCGCAGAGTGGACCGGTGCTTACCAGCGTGATTGACACCGTATACATGGCGAATGGAAATCCCGCCGCAGGTGTGCTGGTGATTACGTGGCCAGCGTTTGTGGCAGCTGATGGGACGGCGGTTGCTCCAGGGGCGTGGGATGTGACGCTGGGAACTAATGGAGCATTAAATGTTTCGCTCGCGCCGAATGTTAATGCAACGCCGCTAAATACCTATTACACCGTGGTGTACCAGCTACAACCTGCCGTGGCGGCGCGGGAGATTATCGAGCCAGAGAAATTTCGCGATGGAATCTCGAAAATAATTGATGGCACGGTGGAATGCCTTAATGCATCCACCTGGTGCAAGCAACCGCAAGCCTCAAACCCCTCGCCTTGCGCTCGATAAATCTAGCCGATCTCTTCGCTCCAGGTTTCCAGATTCTTCTTTACTAATGCCATGAACTGGTCAGCGACAGCGCCGTCGATGAGGCGGTGGTCGTAACCGAGCGTAAGGTGAACGACGGAGCGGATGGCGATGGAGTCGTTGCCTTCCTTGTCGGTGACCACCAGGGGCTGCTTGGTGATGCCGCCTACGCCCATGATGGCCGAGTTCGGCTGATTGATGATGGGCAGACCGAACACGGCGCCGAACTGGCCGGGGTTGGTGATTGTGAAAGTGGAACCGTCAACGTCTTCGGGCTTGAGCTTCTTGCCGCGGGCGCGCTCGCCGAGATCGGTGATGCCGCGTTGCAGGCCGAGGAAGTTAAGGTCACCAGCATTCTTGAGGACGGGAACGATGAGTCCCCAATCAAGGGCTACGGCGATTCCAACGTTGATGTTGCGGTGGTAGCGGATGTTGTCGCTTTCGATCGAAGCGTTGATGATCGGCCATTGCTGCACGGCGATGATGGCGGCACGAACGAAAAACGGCATGAAGGTTAGGCGCACACCGTGGCGTTGCTCGAAAGCGTTCTTGTGTTTGGCGCGAAGGCTAACGATGCGGGTGAAATCCACCTCGTACATGCAGTGGACGTGAGCGCTGGTGCGGCGCGACTCGATCATGCGCTGGGCGATGATCTTGCGCATGTTTGTCATCGGGACTAGATCGCCGGGATAGGCTGCGGGTCGCGGAGTTGGTGGCGCGGGTGACTGCGACGCCTCGCTCCGCACACTGTCCTTCCCTTCACGCGCCGGTTGCGATCCCTGGCGCTCGATGAAGGCTGTGATGTCCTGCTTGGTGATTCGGCCGCCGAGCCCGGTGCCGGAAATTTGCGAGAGACTGATTCCGTGTTCGCGGGCGATCTTGCGAACGAGCGGCGAAGAGCGGGCCTCTTCTTCTTCTGCGGACGCTTGGGCTGGCGTAGTCGCGGCAGTTGCTGCTGGTGCCGGAGCTGGGGCTGCCGCCGATTTCTTGTCCTCTTTTTTCTCGTCTTTCGCTGGCGGCGCGGCTTTGGCTGGAGCCGCTGCTTCGCCGTCGGCGGCGATCGTGCCAACTACCGTGTTAACCACCACCGTGGCGCCTTCGGTGACTTTAATTTCTTGCAAAACGCCGGAGGCGGGCGCGGGAATTTCGGCGTCGACCTTGTCGGTGGAGATTTCGAAGAGTGGTTCGTCGCGCTGAACCTTATCGCCCGGCTTCTTCAGCCATTTGGTAATGGTGCCCTCGACAATGGATTCGCCCATCTGGGGCATGATGATGTCAGTCGGCATGATTTCCTTCCGCGTGGCCCACGATTCTGATCGGGCCGGATGCAAACGAACATTATAGCGGGTGAAGGAGTTGGCGTGGAAAGGAGGGGTGCGCGAGTGGATAGTGTCTCCGAAAACGCAGCGCCGCTTCCAGTCTGCCGGGCAGCTCTTCTTTTTCTCGGAAGCTAGTTTTAGTGTTTATGTTCGTCCTTCTCCTCTTCACCGGTTGGCGCGGCTACGCCGAAGGTGGCCTTCCAGTAGTCCTGCACGGCGGGTGGTAGTTTTTCTATGTGCGAGAGGAAGGTGGTGATCTTCCACATATCCTGCTCACTTAGAGTTTTTTCCCACGCGGGCATGCCGGTGTAGCGGATGCCGGTGCGGATGGTGTAGAAGATGTGCCACTCGGGGTCATCGGGCGGTTCGGCGATTAGATTGGGAGCAGGCGGATAAAAAGAATTCGAGAGAGAGGCGGGCTTGCGATCGAGCGCGCCGTGGCAGACGGCACAGTTCATGGTGTAAAGCTTCATGCCATCTTCAAAGTTCTGGTCGCTGGGCGGCAAGGGATTGGCGACGTGGGGAGCATGTCGTTCCATGGAGGCGTCGATGGATCCGTTGGCGATGCGTTCCTCGAAGTGAGGCGGAGCCACATTCGCGTTAGTGGGGAAGAAGCCGAGCATGGCGAAGCCGAGTCCGCCAAGAATGATTACGAGAAGTGTTACGATGACACCGAGAATGAACTTGCCCATGAGGCCTCCGAAACAACTATTGTGGCAGAAGGAGCGGGTGGGGCGCTAGTTTTGGGCGGCATTAAAGCGGGCAAAGCCTGAGGAGATCGTCAACTCCTCGCCGCGCTCGGCTGAACCCTCGGCTTCGCTCAGCGCAGGCTCGCGAGGCGCCCGTCCCCACACCTTTTCTTCTTCCCTTCCCCGTTTTTCAAGGCTTCAATACGCCTTCAGCCTGCGGGCTTCGCGGACTACGTCGCTTACTTTCGGCAGATAGTGTTCCTCCTGCGGCGGGGAGAACGGGATGGCCGAATCGAGCCCTGCAATGCGGACGATGGGGCCGTCGAGATCGTCAAAGGCTTCTTCGTTGATGATGGCTGCGATCTCGCCAGCGAGACCTCCAGTGCGGGAGTGCTCGTGCAGGATGATGACCTTATTCGTCTTCTTCACGGTTTGCACGATGGCTTCGCGGTCGAGCGGCGAGACGGTGCGCAGGTCGAGGATTTCGAGATCGATTTCGTTTTTTAGCACCTCGGAAGCTTCGAGCGCGGTGTGGACCATCGCGGCATAAGTAATGATGCTGAGGTCGCGGCCTTCGCGGACGATGTTCGCTTTGCCGATGGGGACGACGTAATCTTCCGCGGGGACTTCGCCTTTGATGCGGCGGTAGAGATACTTGTGTTCGAAGAAGATGCACGGGTTGTTGTCACGGATTGCGGCTTTGATCAGGCCTTTGGCGTCGTAGGGCGTGGCGGGGCAGATTACTTTGAGGCCGGGATTATGCACGAACCACATCTCGGGATTCTGCGAGTGGAAGGGGCCGCCGTGGACGTATCCGCCGCTGGGTCCGCGTAGGACCAGCGGCGCGGGCGCGCCCCAGAGATAGTGCGTTTTTGCGACCATGTTGCTGATCTGGTTGAAGGCGCAGCCAATGAAATCCATGAACTGGAATTCGGCGACGGGGCGCATGCCGGTGAGCGACGCTCCGAAGGCTGCGCCGACGATGGCGGACTCGGCAATGGGTGTGTCGATGACCCGCTCGGGGCCGAAGCGGTCGATGAAACCGTCGGTGACTTTAAAGGCGCCGCCGTAGATGCCGATGTCTTCGCCCAGGCAGAAGACGGAGGGGTCGCGGTCCATTTCTTCCCAGATTCCCTGGCGGATGGCTTCGAGGTAGGTGAGGAGCATATTCAATTCTTTCGCCGCGGATTTTCGCCGATCGACGCGGATTCAATCTAGTACAAATTGTACAAAATGTGTTATTATACGTTTAGTACAGATCAATTGTCGAAACCTATGCCAGCCAAATTGACGGCCAGCCTCGCCCGACAAAACTTTTCCGACATTCTAAGCCGAGCTGAATATCGCGGCGAAAGAGTTATCGTACACCGCGGCAAGAAAGCTGTCGCCGCCGTGGTGCCCATTGAGGACGTGGAACTCTTGGAGAAACTGGAAGACGAGATCGATCTTGCGGCGGCGCGCGAAGCGCTAAAAGATCCACGCACGATTCCCTGGGAGACGATTAAGAAACGGCTCAAGCTGTAGGATCGGCGGCGGTTGTGGCCTATGCGATTCAGTTCAAGCCTCTTGCGCTCCGGCAATTGGAAAAGCTCCCGCGCGAAGCGCAGAGGCGATTGAGTGCCAAGATTGAGGCTCTGCGAGACGATCCTTTTCCTGTGGGATGCAAGAAGATGGCCGCCATCCCTGACGCTTGGCGGATTCGGGCTGGCGACTATCGAGTTGTGTATCAAGTTCATCGTGGAGTTTTGCTCGTGCTTGTGCTCACTATTGGGCACCGGCGGGAAGTGTATCGCTAGGCGTTTCCGCGTCGCCATTTCTTCCCAGATTCACTGGCGAATGGCTTCGAGCTAGGTTAGTTGCAAGGGGTTCAGAGTTTCAAGGTTTTGGGCCAGTCCAGTCTTTCCAGAACTTCTCGTTGACCTTTAGTTGAACATCGTCCGGAAGATCGATCCCCCGAATGTAAACAAGATGTACTGGACCGTCGAGGACTTCCGGGCCCAAGTCCTCCCATTCATATCTCAGCGAAACAGATAGCATGACATTCATCGCAAGATATTCTTTCGGAACCTGGAATACGATGCTCCCATTTCTCGGGATCCACCACTCGGTCAGGAAATCGTACCTATGTAGTTTTGGAACCGGCGGCAGCTTAGCGTCGGCGAGGGGGTTGTTGGTGCTGAACTCTTCCAGATAGTAGCGAACCGGTGCTTCTGCTCCATCCTTGTGGCTCCTGGCGGATTTCACAATTTCACCTGTAATCTTCTGCCCAGGAAAAGCTGTCTCCACCGGAATGCGGATATCCCACGCCGTCGAGTTGCGAAGCCGAAGCCATAGCTTTCCGCTTGGCTCGTCAAACCGCTCGAAGTCGAGCGTTACCCGCTGATTCCTAGGAGAGGCGCATACTCCTTAGCTGATTGAGCAACGGCAATCGTCGATACGAGCCCACAAAAAGCGAGCGCTTTGACGATACACTTGACTCTCATTTCAAATGCACCGCCGCTTCCGTCTCCTTGAACCTGCCGGTTCCCTTCTTCACTTTCGGCATCCCATACTTCGGTTTGATGTTGTGGCAGCCGTTTTCGCAGTAGACGCCACCTTCGGCCGATTCAGGCGTCGGCATCGGCGAGTTCACCGCGATCCCGCGCTCGGCTTCGATCACCCTCTCGACTTCTGCTATCAATTCCGCATTGTCTTTCGCCGACAACCACTTCTTCTCGCGAACCAGATAATTCTCAAAGCGCGCGATCGGGTCGCGCTTCTTCCAGAAGTCAAACATCGGCTGCGGCACATAGGCCGCGGCATCGTGAATGGCGTGGCCTTTCATGCGCATCATTTTTGCTTCGATCATGGTGGGGCCTTCGCCGCGGTGGGCACGCTCGACGGCGTCGCGGGCGGCGTCGTACACTTGGCAGGCGTCGGTGCCGTCGACGATTACGCCGGGGATGCCGTATCCGATGGCGCGTTCGGCGAGGTCTTTGCAGCGGTACTGCATTTCCGACGGCGTTGAGTAGGCCCAGAGATTTGATTCGACGAAGAGCACGAGACCGAGATTCTGCACGGCGGCGAAGTTGATGCCTTCGTAGGTGACGCCGGTGGACTGGCCTCCGTCGCCGATGTAGGTCATGACTGCAACGTTGCGTCCTTGCAGGCGCGCGCCCAGCGCCACGCCGGAGAGCACGGGAATTAAATCGCCGAGCATGGAGATGGGCGAGACCATGTTGCGCTTTTCGATGTCGCCGAAGTGTGAGGTGCCGTCGCGGCCGCGCGTGGGCGAATCGGCCTTGGCCATGTACTGCATCATGGTGTCGCTGGCGGCGAAGCCGCGCACCAGCAACGCTCCCTGGTTGCGGATCATGGGCGCGAACCAGTCGTCCTTATCGAGCGCGTAGGCCGAGGCGCAGGAGCAGGCTTCCTGGCCGAGTCCGAAGTAAACTCCGCCGACCACCTTGCCCTGCTTGTAGAGATTTTCGAGCGCGACCTCCATTTTGCGATTGAGGAGCATGTAGCGGTAGATCTCAATGCACTGCTTTTTGTCGAGATACTTGGAGTCTCGGATCGGCGGAACCGAAGCGTTCAGGTTGCCGGTGACTTCGTAACGGACGTGCTCGGCGCCATCTTTACCTTTTTCTATGCGCTGGCTTACGGAGAGGTCAGGATGCTCGAGGCGCATGTCGGGGATGGCGTAGGCGCGGAGGTCCGTCGTAGTGGGCTTGGCGCGTGAAGCGCCGTTACGCCGACGGCTTCCGTTCGCGTTCGATTTGGAGCTCTTTTTCTTAATTGCCATGATGAGAGACCGCCGCTTAAGGCGGCAACGCTAATGCTATCGCAGAGCAGCGAATTGGGCTAGGAGACTGCGGATGAAGAATTACCTCCGGGAGAGCCGACAGGACTCCAGCGCTATGCCCAAGTCGTTCCATCTTCTTTGTGGAGCTGGCGGAGTTCGCGAGGAGTGTGCACGGGGATTCCGACTGTACGGCCCAAGAGCGCGTCGAGGGTATCCACCCAAAGCATCTGGCTGGAAAAGACGGTGCCGAAGTTGCGGGAGATGGATTCGGCGACTGCGTTCAGGTCGAGCGGCCTGCCGAGTTCTTGCTGCATCGAAGTTACTGGCTTCGATGTGATGCCGCAGGGGATGATCAGGGTGAAAAAGCTCAGGTCGGTGTTTACGTTGAGGGCGAAGCCGTGCGAGGTGACCGAGCGGGAGATGTGAACCCCGATGGCGGCGAGTTTAGCTTCGGAAGAGGGATGCGTGGAGGCGCCGGCGGACAGCGGGTTCCTCGACTCCAGAGAACGATTCTGCGAATCGTTCTCTTCCGCTCGGAATGACAAGGGATTAACGTCGGTCCAGACACCTGTTAGTCCTGGCACTCGCTTGGTTGGGATGGCGAAGTCGGCACAGGTGCGGATCAGTACTTCCTCCAGGCGCCGAACGAAGTCGACGGCGCCTAGCGTTTTGCGTTTGCCCTCGGGCGTGGCGAATCCGCGCAGGTCGAAGATGGGGTAGCCGACGAGCTGGCCGGGACCGTGGAACGTAACATCTCCGCCGCGGTCGCATTCGAAAAGCTCGACGCCGCGCTGGGCAAGGAGTTCCGGGGAAGCGACCACGTTGGCGAGTTTCGCATTTCGGCCAAGCGTGATGACCGGCGAGTGTTCGAGCAGAAGCAGAACATCGCCAATCTTCTCTTCTTTGCGCAAGTCGACTAACTGCCGCTGCAGGCGCAGTCCGGTAGCGTAATCAACGGTGCCGAGTTGAATTAGGGAAATCAAAGTCGATCCGCCACGGATTCTCGCGAATTGATACGGATCAAGATCAAGTCTTGGTTATCCGTGTTCCTCCGCGGCGTGATCCGTGGCTAAGAACTTTCACGCGTTAATCGCAATCCCATATACGCTGTTCGCCGCGTCCAGCATAGCTTCGGCCAGCGTCGGGTGGGCGTGGATCGTCCACATCAAGTCTTCGACGGTAGCTTCGAGTTCCATGGCGGTGACGGCTTCGGCGATCAGCTCTGTCGCCTGCGGGCCGATGATGTGCACGCCGAGGATCTCGCCGTAGTCTGCGTCGGAGACAATCTTGATGAAGCCTTCGTGCTGACCGACGATCGACGCGCGCGAATTTGCCGTAAACGGAAACTTGCCGACCTTTATGTTGTAGCCGGCCTCGCGGGCTCTAGTTTCAGTCAAGCCGACACTGCCGATTTCGGGATGGCAATACGTTGCGCCGGGGATGTGCTCGGGATTAATCGGCTTGCCCGGTTTGCCGGCGATCTTGGCGACCGCGACGATCGCTTCCATCGCTCCGACGTGGGCGAGTTGCGGCGAACCCAGCACGATGTCGCCGATGGCGTAAACGCCGGGTTCCGCCGTCTGCATGGACGAATCGGTTTTGATAAATTCGCGGTCGGGCCTGATCTTGGTGCGCTCCAGGCCGATGTTCTGCGTGCGCGGCTTGCGGCCCACTGCGATCAGGATTTGGTCGGCGTCAATTTTCTGTTGCTTGCCGTCGACCGTGATCGTGACCGCGATTCCAGCCTTCGTCTTCTCAACTTTGTCGACTTTCGCGCTCGTGTGGAAATTGATGCCGCGCTTGCGAAAGACCCGCGCCAGTTCTTTAGAGACGTCTTCATCTTCAATTGGAACCAACCGGGGCAGCATCTCGACGATTGTGACTTCACAGTCGAAAGACCGGTAGATCGACGCAAACTCCACGCCCACCGCGCCTGCGCCCACAATGACCAGTGACTTCGGAATTTCTTTTAGGCTGAGAATCTCTATATTGGTGAGAATTCGGTCGCCGGCCTCAAGGCCTGGAATCATGCGAGCTTCCGAACCTGTGGCGAGAATCACGTTCTTCGCCTTGAGATGGCTGGCCTTGTTATCGTTCACGACTTCAATGGTGAACAACCCGTTCTGCGCTGGTCCGGTCAGCTTGCCGTAGCCCTTTACCGTCTCGACCTTGTTCTTCTTTATAAGGAACTCGAGACCCTTCGCGTGCTTGGCCACGATTTTCGATTTCCGATCCTGCACCGCGGCCCAGTTTAGCTTGCGCGCGTCTACGCCCTCGATGCCGAATTCCTTCGCGTCTTTGAGGTGGTCCCAAAGTTCGGCATTGAACAGCAAGGCCTTGGTCGGAATGCAGCCCACGTGCAGGCAGGTGCCGCCAAGAAAACCGTCCTTTTCAATGAGCGCGGTCTTCAGGCCCCATTGACCTGCGCGAATGGCGGCGGTATATCCAGCAGGTCCGCTGCCGATGATGGCTACGTCATAAATGGTTTCAGGCAAAATGGTGCTCCTCAATAAGAACAGATGACTATAGGCAAACGAATGATTCTAGAACAGGGTGGCGGGCACGACCAAACCGTGTTGAGGAAGAAACTCCGATGGAGGCGCAAACAGCGTGTGCCAGAAAAGGATCCTTCGACTCCGTAACAGCTTCGCTATCGCGAAGCTGCCACTCCGCTCAGGATGACGGATGCTTGGGAATCAGTTGTTTTCGTTGCTGGCGCGCTTCCACGAGATCAACTCGCCGATCGTCGAACTGGTGCTCGACACCGGCTGCTTGTAAGCCTCGACCTCGGAGCGCGAAGCCTCTTCGCCGACGGCGCGGATGCTGAGCCCGACTTTCTTTTCTTCGGCGCTCATCTTGATGATCTTGAAGTCATGCTCCACGCCCGGCTCCAGATGCAGCGGCTGACCGTTGCCGTCGATCGCTTCCGACTTGTGGCATAGACCTTCCACGCCTTCGGCGATTTCGACAAAGGCTCCAAACGCAGCCACGCGCAGCACTTTGCCGTGAATCACATCGCCGACGTGATGCGCCGCGAAGAAAGTTTCCCAGACATCGGGCTGAAGCTGTTTTACTCCCAGCGATAAGCGGCGCTTGTCAGGCTCAATCGCGAGCACCACCGCCTTCACGCGGTCGCCCTTCTTTAATACTTCGGAAGGATGCTTCACGCGCTTGGTCCAGCTCAGGTTGCTGACGTGCACCAGACCGTCGATGCCGTCTTCGATTTCGATAAACGCGCCGAAGTCGGTCAAGTTGCGCACCCGGCCTTCGACTGTCATGCCGACGGGATATTTATCGTGCAGCGCATCCCAGGGATTCTCGGCCAGTTGCCGCATGCCGAGCGAGATACGGCGCTCGCCGGGATTCACACTCAGCACCACACACTCCACCTGATCGCCGACATTGACCAGCTTCGAAGGATGTTTCATCCGCTTCGACCAAGTCATTTCGCTGACGTGCACCAGGCCTTCGATGCCTTGCTCCAGTTCGACGAACGCGCCGTAATCGGTCACGCTGATCACGCGCCCGGAAACGTGTGCGCCCACAGGATAACGATGTTCGGCGTCGAGCCACGGGTCGGGCGTCAACTGCTTGAAGCCCAGCGAAACCCGCTGCTTCTCTTTGTCGTACTTCAGCACTTTCACTTGAATCTGGTCGCCGACGTTGACCAGATCGCGCGGGTGCGTAAGCCTTCCCCACGACATATCGGTGATGTGCAGCAGCCCATCCAGCCCGCCGAGATCGACGAACGCTCCGTACTCTGTGAGGTTCTTCACGACACCGGTAAGGATGGAACCCTCTTCCAGATGTTCAAGAGTCTTGCTGCGCTTCTCGTTCTGCTCGCCTTCGAGCAATTCCTTGCGCGAGACCACAATGTTGCCGCGCTTCTTGTTGACCTTGATCACTGTGACTTCGAGGGTCTGGCCCTTCATGCCGTCCAGATTCCGGATAGGCCGCAGATCCACTTGAGAGCCGGGCAGAAACGCCCGTGCACCCAGGATATCGACCGTCAGTCCCCCCTTGGTACGCTCAATCACCACAGCCTTGATCGGCCTCTTCTCGTGATGGGCTTTTTCAATCTCATCCCAGGCATGGATGCGCGCCGCCTTCTGGTGCGAAAGGTTGACGTAGCCTTCCTCGGTCTGTCCCTTTTCCCGCATCACCTCAATTTCGTCACCCGGTTTCACCTTCGGCTTGCCTTCGTGATCGAGCACCTCCGAGAGCGGCAACATGCCTTCCGACTTGGTACCGATATCGACCACCACATGCGTC
>Ga0187871_10001470_pt1 | contig 20466 bp, 13 predicted proteins | sample June2016WEW_16_1_FD_132988 | JGI IMG/M metagenome (GOLD analysis project Ga0187871, IMG submission 132988) | Peatland microbial communities from SPRUCE experiment site at the Marcell Experimental Forest, Minnesota, USA - June2016WEW_16_10 | ecosystem: Environmental > Terrestrial > Soil >...
CCGTCCGCCGGAAGTCGCCCAAGGCGACGCGTACCACGTCCCGGTGCGTTCCGGCATTAAAAGCGATCTGTGCGTCGGCCAGCAGGCTGCTGTCCAGATAAACCGGCATGCCGTACAGATTTCTCCGCGAGGAAGACAACCACCTTAGCCACCTCCTGGGCAGGCAGGTGTTCGGCTGCGGCAACTTCGCGGGCCGTGTAAGCAAGCGGGTGAACGGTGTGGGTGTAGGCCACGCCGCTGTGGTCCAAATGTTCCTGGAGACGGACTAACAGCGCCATATCAACCTCCACTGGCCGGTATTGTAGCGCCGCGCCGCCACGATGGGAAGGCCGCCGCGTCGCCGCGCGCTAACATGGCCGGATGGAGAGCGCCTGCCTGTTTTGCCGCATCGCGGCGCACGATGCGCCGGCCGCGATCGTCTTCGAAGACGACCGCGCGCTGGCATTCCTGGACCACCGCCCGCTCTTTCCCGGCCACTGCCTTCTGATTCCGAAAACGCACTACGAAACTCTGCTGGATCTGCCTCCCGATGCCGTCGCCCCCTTGTTCGGCAACGCCCGATTGCTGGCCGGCGCCGTAGAGCGGGCCATGGAGAGCGAAGGATCGTTCGTCGCCATCAACAACCGCGTCAGCCAGAGTGTACCGCACCTGCATATCCACATCGTCCCGCGCCGTAAGAAAGACGGATTGCGCGGCTTCTTCTGGCCGCGCGGAAAATACGAAAGCCCGGCGGAGATGGAACGCGTCCGGGAACGCGTCGCGGAGGCGATGATTAACTTCCGATAACTCGCGGCCAGGCGAATTAGGTGGATCGTGGCGCCGCGCATGCTAGCATGTCCGAAGAGAGTTATCCGGTATGCGCCCTGGGCGGTCCCCCGCGCTTGATCTGCAGGTCTGTTTTCCCGTCGCGCGAGAGGCGTCCCGCTACCTGTGGATGCTTCCCTTCGCCCTGGCGGGCATCCTCTTCTCATCCTTCTGGTTCCGCGCGGAGGCGCCCCGTATCGTCGCCGGCGTCAACGACTTTATGGGGATTTACGCGGGCGCACGCCTGGTGGGCACGCCCGCTCAATTCAACGCGGAGGCCTACATCCGCGAGCAGGAGCGCGCCACGGGATGGTCGGCGCCTTCCATCCTTTTCACTCGCCTGCCGGCATTCGCCGCCCTGCTCCGGCCGCTCGGAAAGCTGCCCTACCGGCGCGCATACATCCTCTGGCAGACGGCGTCGCTCGCCGCATTCGCCGGCTTCCTGATCTTCTGGCCTACTCTCCATCGCGCTCTCCTTCTGTGCGCTGCCTGCTGGTCGTTCCCCCTGTTCGCCTGTTTTGCCGGCGGCCAGGATATCTCGTTCCTCCTGCTCATTCTGGCTGTGGCGTGGCGTCTCGGTCCGTCGCGGCCGTTCGCCGCCGGCGCGATGTTGGCGCTCTGTGCGCTGAAATTCCATCTCTTCCTGGTGCTCCCCGTATTTCTCATCGCGCAACTCCGTTGGCGGATGCTGGCAGGAGCCACCGTGGCCGGCAGCGCCATCGCCGCCATGTGTTTCGCGGTTGCCGGTGCCGGCTGGCTCCCCGATTACGCGCATTTCATTCTGCAGGGACAGACCAACCCCAACGTGCGCGCCATGCCGAATTTGCACGGCCTTCTGGATGGCCTGCCGCACAGCCTCGCCTGGGAGATCGGTGGAGTCATCCTGGTTGCCGTGGCAGTCGCCTGGATCGCCCGGCACGCCAGCTTCTCCGTGGGTCTGAGCGCCGCGCTGGCCGGGAGCCTGCTGGCCAGCCATCATGCTTATCCTGCCGACGCGCTCTTGCTGCTCCCCGCCCTGCTGACTCTGGCCGGATCGCCGCGCATCCCCGTCCGCGCGATCTCAATTCTCCTGTTGTCCCCGCTCCCGTTCCTCGTCGCACCCATGGTTCCGCTCGCCGCACCCGCGCCGCTTCTGTTGGCCGCCTTGCTGCTCGTGCTAGCCGTTACCGTGACCGCGCCGCCCCATCCCCGCCCCGCCCGATTCGCAGCCGCCGCAAGTTAGAATTCGGGTATGGAATACGTCAATTTGGGAAAGGCGGGCGTGAAAGTCTCGCGCATCTGCCTCGGCGCCATGACCTATGGCTCGAAACGCTGGCGCGAATGGGTCCTGGAGGAAGAAGAAAGCCGCCCCTTCATCCGCTGCGCGCTTGAGCTCGGCATCAACTTCTTCGACACCGCCGACATGTATTCGCTGGGCGAGAGTGAAGAGATCCTCGGACGCGCGCTCAAGGACTTCGGCCCTGCGCGCGACCGCGTGGTCGTCGCCACCAAGGTATTCAACCCCATGGGCGACGATCCCAACCAGCGCGGCCTTTCGCGCAAGCATATTCGCCACGCCATCGACGATAGCCTGCGCCGCCTGGGAACCGACTACGTGGACCTCTACCAGATTCATCGCCTGGACTACACCACCCCGATCGAGGAGATCCTGGAAGCCCTGGACGATGTCGTGAAGCAGGGCAAGGCGCTCTACATCGGCGCCTCTTCGATGTTCGCCTGGCAATTCGCCAAGATGCTGTATACGGCCGATGAAATGGGCCTGACGCGCTTCGCCACCATGCAGAACCACTACAACCTGATCTATCGCGAAGAGGAGCGCGAAATGCTGCCCCTGTGCCGCGAAGAAGGCATCGGGGTGATTCCCTGGAGTCCGCTGGCGCGCGGCTTCCTGGCGGGCAACCGGCGCAAGGAAGATTTTGGCGAAACCATCCGCTCGAAAACGGACGAGTACGCGCACGGCATGTACTATCAGCCCTCGGATTTCGCCGTCGCGGACCGCGTGGGCGAGATCGCCCGCGCCCGCGGCGTACCGAATGCCCAGGTGGCCCTGGCATGGATTCTGCACCAGCCCGGCGTGACCGCGCCCATCGTGGGAGCCAGCAAGATGCAGCATCTCGAAGACGCGGTGGCCGCGCTCAGCTTGAAACTGGACGAGTCCGAGCTGAAGATGCTGGCCGAGCCCTATCAGCCGCACCGCGTGCTGGGGCATTCGTAAGGCGGGCGGCGGAGCAAGCGGGTTGCTACCAATTCACCAGCCGCCGGATCCCGCGCGCCTGCCTCTTGCTGGCAATGAACTCCTGCTCGTTGCTCAGCGTAATCAGCCAGCGCTGGCTGCTCAGCGCGCTCATCTTCCGCACATGATCCACGTTCACCAGCGTATTCCTGTGAATGCGCTGGAAACTGCTGCTCCGCAGCCGCTCCTCCAGCACTTTCAGCGTCTGCGTAGCATGGTAGCGCTTGCGCGCGGTGGTGATCCAGACGATTTCGCCCTCCGCATGGAATGCGAAAATCTCGTGCGCGTCCAGCAGAAAATACTCCGCGCCCGCCTTGCCCACGATCTTCTTGAGCCGCTGCCCCGGCAATAGGGGATCGGCAATCTCCTGCAGCCGCGCCAGCCTCTCCACCGCCTCCTGCCCGCTGATGCGCCGGGCCTTCTCGATGGCCTCTGCCAACCGGTCCTGCCCCACCGGCTTCAGCAGGTAATCGATCGCGCCCGCATCGAACGCCTCCAGCGCGTACTTATCGTAAGCCGTCACGATCACGATTACCGGCATGTGCGCGCCGCGCCGGATCTTACGGATCACCTCGAACCCGCCCATCTCGGGCATCTGCAAATCCAGCAGGACCAGGTCCGGATGCCGGCCGGCAATCTGGTCGAGCGCCGCCGCGCCGTTGTCCGCCTCCCCCACCACCTCCACGCCCGCTATGGATTCCAGGTCCTCGCGCAGCACCCTGCGCGCCACCGGCTCGTCGTCCACGATCAGCGTTTTCAAAGCCATTCCGGAAGAGTGGCCGGGCATGTTCGATCTCATCATAGCGCGGCCTTCCACTCACCGAATCGCAGCGCCTCCACGCTACAATCGAATTAACCCCGGCATGTCCACCGAAGTCAAAGCCGCTCCTCGCGTGCATCAATTCTTCTCGCGGCAGGGCGCGCTCTCCAAGTGGCATCCCAATTACGAATACCGGCCCGGTCAGTTGGCCATGGCCGAAGCCGTCGAATCCGCCCTGGCGGACCGCAAACACCTGATCGTCGAAGCCGGCACCGGCACCGGTAAGACTCTCGCGTACCTGGTTCCCGCCATCCTTTCCGGCAAGCGCGTCGTGGTCTCCACCGGCACCAAGAACCTGCAGGAGCAGCTCTTCTTCAAAGACATTCCATTTCTCCAGCAGCATTTTTCGCGCCCGCTGCGCGTCTGCTACATGAAGGGCCGCAACAACTACGCCTGCCGCCAGAAGATCTACGATGCTGATCGCGAAGCCATCCTGACCGGCCTCGAAGAAGTCGCCGATTTCCAGATCATCCAGGCCTGGGAACAAACCACCGAGTTCGGCGACCGCGCGGAAATCAAGAAGTTGCCGGAATCGAGCACTGCCTGGGCCAAGGTGGACGCCCGCAGCGATCTGTGCACCGGCGCCAAGTGCAAGCAGTTCGAGCGCTGCTTCCTCACCCTGATGCACCAGCGCGCCCAGCAGAGCGACATCATTATCGTCAACCACCACCTGTTCTTCGCCGACCTGGCGCTGAAAGAGGTCCTCGAAGACGGCGATACCGAAGGCGGCATCCTGCCCGAATATGACGCCGTCGTGTTCGACGAAGCCCACGAAATCGAGGATGTTTCCGGCCAGTATTTCGGCGTTTCCGTCAGCAATTACCGCTTCCAGGAATTGCGGCGCGATATCTCCGCGGTGGCGCGCGCCAAGGAATTCGGCTCGGCCGAACTTGATCGCATCCTAGACCGTTTCGAAGAGCTGGCCACCCACCTGTTTTCGATCCTGCCCGCGCCGGAGGGCCGCGCCGCCTTCACCGGGCGCGCCGAATTCCTGGAACGTAACGAAGAGATTTACGGCCACCTGCACTCCGCGCTCGAATTGATCGGCTCCCACCTGAAGCTGCTGAAGAGTCCGCCCGTGGAAATCATTCCGCTGCAGCGCCGCGCGGTGGAATTAGGGCTGGCCCTGCGCTTCGTCCTGGAGAGCGATGACCAATCGTACGTCTATTGGGCGGAGCGCCGCGGCCGCGGTTTCTTTCTGCAAGCCACCCCCATCGACGTCGCGCCGCTGCTCGCCGACCGCCTCTTCGATAACGTGGAGACGGTGGTTCTCACCTCGGCCACGCTGGCCGTATCCGGCGGCTTCGACTTCGTGAAAAAGCGGCTGGGGATCGAGCAGGCCCGCACCCTGGTGGTGCCCGGCCACTTCCAGTATCAGAAGCAGGCTCTGCTGTATGTACCTCAGCACCTGCCCGATCCGCGCAGTCCGGCTTTTTCCAAGGAAGCTTCGAGCGAAGTGACCCAACTGCTGAAGCTGAGCCGGGGGCGCGCCTTCGTGCTGTTCACCAGCTATCAGCAGATGCGCCTGATGTACGACCGCATCTCGCTCGATATCGATTATCCGACGCTGCTGCAAGGCACCGGCCCGCGCAGCGCCTTGCTGGAAGAGTTTCGCGCCACCCCTAACTGCATCCTGTTCGCGACTTCGTCGTTCTGGCAGGGCGTTGACGTCCCCGGCGACCAGTTGAGTTGCGTCATCATCGACCGGCTGCCCTTCGCCGTCCCCAGCGATCCGATCGTCGACGCGCGCGTGCGCAAGTTGCGCGACGAGGGCGGCAATCCCTTCTACGACTATCAGGTGCCGCAAGCGGCCATCGCCCTAAAACAGGGTTTCGGACGCCTCATCCGCAGCCGTTCCGACCGCGGCGTGCTCGTCCTGCTGGATAACCGGATCACCAAGCAGCGCTACGGCCAGGTGTTCTTCGACAGCCTGCCGGATTACGGATTTACAACCAAAATCACCGATGTGGAGAGGTTTTTCGATGTTTGAAGTTTCCGTGGAAGACACCTTTGCCGCCGGCCACGCGCTGCGGAATTACAAAGGCAAATGCGAGAACGTGCATGGCCACAATTACCGCGTACAGGTCACCTTCAGCGGTCCGGAACTGGATTCCACCGGGCTGCTGGTGGATTTCGTGGTGGTCAAGAAGCTGATGCAGACGGTGGTCGACCGGCTGGATCACCAGTATCTAAACGACCTGGCGCCCTTCGACGTGCTGAATCCTTCCGCCGAGAATATGGCCAAATACTTCTACGACCAGATTTGCGGAGGCCTTGGACAGACTACGCCCGTGAAACTGGGACAGGTGCGGATCTGGGAGACCGACACCAGCAGCGCCGTCTACCGGCCGTAGTATGCAGCGTTCTTGGCGGTAAAGTCGGACCACTTTTCCGGCAGGTCGTCGAGCGCGAAGATCGCCGAGACCGGGCAAACCGGCACGCAGGCGCCGCAGTCGATGCATTCGACCGGGTCGATATACAGCAATTCCGCCTCGGCGTGCCCCGCTTCATCCTTCTTGGGATGGATGCAGTCCACCGGGCAGGCGTCCACGCAGGCCGTGTCTTTGGTTCCAATGCAAGGTTCAGCTATAACGTATGCCATTCGATAAAATTCCCCAGTAAGAGATCGACAATACCATAGGGCCGAGGGGAAACACAAGGCACACTTGCACGGTTAATGGCGCGATGTCCCGCGAATCTCAGGGCGCCCCTACTCCGTAGTGGCCTTCGACTCGATCAGCCCCCGGATTTCCGCGATCACTTCCGCCACCGGCTTGGCCCCCTGATCCCCTTTTTTCCGATGCCGCACCGATGCCTGCCCGCTCTGCGCTTCCCGGTCCCCCACCACCAGCATGTACGGGACCTTCTGCAACTGCGCTTCCCGGATCTTCAGATTCACCTTCTCGCTGCGCTCGTCTACCGTCGCGCGGATGCCCGCCGCATCCAACTGGTCGCGCACCGCCCGCGCGTAGTCCGACTGCCGGTCGGTGATCGGCAGCACCACCGCCTGCACCGGCGCCAGCCACACCGGAAACGCGCCCGCGTATAACTCGATCAGGTACGATACCATGCGCTCCATGGTGCTCACGATGGCGCGGTGAATCATCACCGGCCGGTGCTCTTTGCCGTCCGGTCCGATATAGTTCAACTCGAACTGGCTTGGCAGGTGGAAGTCCACCTGAATCGTCGAGTAAGTCTCCTCGTGGCCCATCACATCGGCGAGTTGGATGTCCAGCTTCGGTCCGTAGAACGCCGCCTCGCCCGGAGCCGGCACATACGGCAAACCCAGCGAGTCCATGGCCTCCCGCAGCACGCGCTCGCCCAAATCCCACATCGCGTCGTTATCCACGAACTTCTCTTTGTTGTTCCGGTCGCCCAAAGAGAGCCGGTAGCGGTACTGCGTAATGCCCAGGTCGCGGTACGCCTGCTCCACCAACTGCATCACCCGCGTAAATTCCTCTTTGATCTGCTCCGGGGTGCAGAAAATATGCGCGTCGTTCAGCGTCATGCACCGCACCCGGCTCAATCCGCTCAACGCCCCCGACCGTTCGTAGCGGTACATGGTACCCAACTCCGCGATGCGTACCGGCAAATCCCGGTAGCTGTGCCGCTTCGATTCGTAAACCAGAATATGGTGCGGGCAGTTCATGGGCCGCAGGACCATCTGTTCCGTCTCCAGGTCCATCGGCGGAAACATGTCTTCGTGATAATGTTCCCAGTGGCCCGAACGCTGGTACAGTTCCACCTTGGCCAGGTCCGGCGTGTAAACATGCTGGTATCCCGCGGCGCGTTCCCGTTCCAGGATATATTCCTCCAACACGCGGCGGATCGTGGCGCCTTTGGGCAGCCACAACGGCAAGCCGGCGCCCACCAAGTCGCTGACGGTGAATAGTTCCAGCTCTTTGCCCAACTTGCGGTGGTCCCGCTTCTTGGCTTCTTCGAGCTTCGCCAGATACTCGTCCAGATCTTTCTTGCTGAAGAACGCGGTGCCGTAGATGCGCTGCAACTGCTTGTTTTTCTCGTCGCCCTTCCAGTAAGCGCCGGCGATGGAGAGCAGCTTGAAAGCCTTGATCCTGGACGTGGATGGCACGTGCGGGCCGCGGCAGAAATCGATGAAATGCGGGCCCAGCGTGTACTGGCTGAAGATCTCGCCGGCGCGCTCTTCGATCAGTTCCTTCTTCATCCAGTCGTCGGCGTATTTGCGCAGGCCCTCGTCCTTCGCGGTCATCACGCGCTCGTAGGGCAGATCGCGCGCCTGGATCTCCCACATGCGCTTCTCGATCTTCTCCAGGTCCTCCGGCGTAAATGCGGCCGGCCGGTCGAAATCGTAATAGAAGCCGCTCTCGATGGGCGGGCCGATGCCCAACTTGGTTTCGGGGAACAACTCCAGCACGGCCGCCGCCAGCAGGTGTGCGGTGGAATGCCGGTAGACCGGGAGAGCGGCGGCGTCTTTCGGAGTCAGTATCTGGAGCGCGGCATCTCCTTCAAAAGGACGGGTCAGATCGTATAACTCGCCATTGACCTTGGCGACTAAGGCCGCGTCGGCCAGGCGTGGGCTGATCGCGCGCGCGACATCGATGGGCCGGCTCCCCGCCTCCACGGACTTTTGACTGCCGTCCGGCAGGGTAATTTGGATGTTACTCATAGGAAATACAAGGTTAACACGGGGCCGTTGTCTTCCATGTTTTGTCCTGTTTTATCGGCGTGAATTGGCGGCCATAAATACCTTTCTTCAACTCGCGGCGCCGTATTGCCGAAGCCCCTGAATGATAACCTCCAGCATCTCCTCTTCCCGGTCGATCTGCACGCCGATCCGCAGCCAATAGAGCGGCGCCGGAGACAGCAGGTGCCCTGTATCCTCGCCAAGGTTCACCAGGTCTTTCTCGGTGGTCAATACCGCCTGAATGCCTTCCTCCCGGAACTGCCGGCCCATATATCGCAGCTCCCGCGGATTGTACTGGTGGTGATCCTCAAACTCGATGCGAATCGCCGTGTGCAGCCCCAGCGACTCCAGCGTGTGCCAGAAGTATTCCGGGTTACCGAGTCCGCAGAAAGCCGCCACTCGCGCGTACGGCAGCCTATCCGCGGCTACCGTTCCGCCCGTCGCGGCGTCTACCCACGCTTCCGGCTGTGCGCGGGCATGGAACACCGGCGCGCGCGCATTCTGGCGACGCAGAAAATGCTCGGCTGCCTGGGCCACGCGTCCCGACTCGCTGCGCGTCACCACGAAGATATCCGCGCGCGACAATGCGGCCAGGGGCTCGCGCAGGCGGCCCAGCGGCAGCGGATACCCGCCGCCAAACGGATCCAGCGCATCCACCAGCACGATATCCAGGCTACGCTCCAGCCGCGCGTGTTGAAATCCGTCGTCCAGCACGATCGCGTTCACGCCGAACTCGTGTTCCAGCAGTTGGCCGACGCGCCAGCGGTCCGCGCCGATGCCCACCGGCGCAATCCCCGCCCGCAGGAAAAGCTGCGGCTCGTCGCCGGACTGGCCCACCGGAAGGTGTGCGCCCGCTGCCACGGCCTGCTCCGCTTGCGGCGAGTGGCGGCCGTACCCCCGCGTCAGAATGCCCGGATGCCAGCCCGCCTCCTTCAACCGGCGCGTCAGGTGCAGCACCATGGGGGTCTTGCCGGTCCCGCCTGCCGTGATGTTGCCCACGCTGATCACGGGCGCGTGCAACCGCCGCCGGCGCCTCATGTTGCGTGCGCGATTCAGCCGCTCCCCCCAGATCCACATCCGCGACAGGATCCACAGGAAGGCGAAGCCGGGCTGCGCCGGGCGGTAACACGGGACGTGCTTGCCGAAGATCTCCCGCGCTTCGTCCGCGGCCAGGGCGGTGGCTCCCTGCCGGGCGCGCGCGCAGGCTGCCGCCTTCGCCCCCAATTCCGCGGCTCGTGCGGGATTCTCCAGCATCTCCGCAACCGCCCCGGCCAGCCCCGTCGCATCCAGCACTTCCACCAACGCCCCATTTGCCCGGAAATCGGCGGCGATCTCCGCGAAATTCTCCATGTGCGGACCGGTGATAATGGGCCGCCCAGCCAACGCCGGCTCCAGGATGTTGTGGCCCCCGCGCGAGGCCAACGTTCCGCCCATAAACACCACGTCCGCCAAGCCGAACAGGCTGCCCAATTCGCCGATCGAATCGAGCAGCAGCGCCCCGGGCAAAGCCAGATCCTCGCTGCCGGTCATCGATGAGCGGCGCACGAAGGCAATGCCCGCGCGTTCCAGTGCCAGCGCGGCCGCGGCGAAGCGCTCCGGTTTGCGCGGGGCCAGCAGCAGGAGCAAACCGGGTTGCCGCGGGCAAACCTGCTGGAACGCCGCAATCACGGCCGCGTCTTCGTCCGGATCGCCGGCCGCGGCCGGAGGCATGGTGCTGGCTGCGATCCACACGGCGCGCGGGCGCACCCGTTCCACCAGCCTGCGCACCGGCGATTCCTCCCCGGCCGCGCGCGCTGCGAAGTCATATTTCAGATTGCCGGCGGCCCTAACCTTCTCCGGCGGCGCGCCGATCGCCACCCAACGTTCCCGCATCTCGTCGCTTTGCGCCAGCACCAGATCCACCTGCGTCAGCACTCCGGCAAAGAACCAGCGCCAGGCGCGATAGCGCCCAAAAGCGCGATCCGAGATGCGGCCGTTGATCAGCAGCAGCCCCGCTCCGTCCCGCTGCGTCTCCCGAAACAGGTTGGGCCAGATTTCGGTCTCAACGACCATCACGAGCGACGGCCGCAGCGTTCGAAGCACCCGCCGCACCGCAAAAACGTAATCCAGCGGCGCATAGAAAACGCGAGCGGTTTCACTCAGCTTCTGCACGGCGATTTCGTATCCGGCAAGAGTGGATACCGAGACGAACACCGGCGAACGGGGCAGGCGTTCGCGCAGTTGCCGGACCAGCTCTATCGCCGCCATCACCTCGCCAACCGAAACGGCGTGCAACCAAATCGCGCCCGGGACGGTCTGTCTAAAGGAAGCGGGCAGGTATCCGCAGCGCTGCCTCAAGGAACTGAGGTAGGCGCGCCGGCGCAGGCCACGCCCCAGCAAATAGAGCGCAACAATGGGCCATCCAAGCGCCTGAAGGAGGCGGTAAAGTAAATAGATGCCTTTTATTTTCAAACGGTTGGCTCTCCTCACGAGTATAGCTATGCTGCTCGCGCCAAACAAGGCGTTGCCTGCCAAAAAGGAGGAGCCCAAGTTCACTCCGGCCGCGGCGGCCAGTTATGCTTCCCACCAGACCAGCGAGAAGATCACTATCGGCGTGCTGCCGTATTTCAACGATGAGGACACCCTCCCCGTGTTTGGCAAGCACAACCCTTATAAGTATGGCGTGATGCCCGTGCTGGTAGTCATCCAGAATGACAGCGGCAAAACCATCAAGGTGCAGTCCCTGCAAGCGATCTGGGTGATGCCCAGCCATGATCGCGTGGAGGCCACTCCCGCCAGGGACGTCCGCTTCCTGACCGCGCCCCAGCGTCCTAATACCGTGCCGGGACCGGCCGGCATACCCCTCGGGCACAAGAACCCGCTGGATACCTGGGAGATCGAAGGCCGCGCCTTTGCCGCCGAAATGCTCCCGCCCGGTCAGTCGGCCAGCGGCTTCTTCTACTTCCAGACCGGATATCAGCGCGGCGCCAGTCTCTATCTCAGCGGATTGCGCGAGGCCGAATCCGGCCGCGAGCTCCTCTATTTCGAAATCCCCATCGTCGACAAATAAAGTGGATCTGGTTCTGTCTGACGCCGTGCTACGCTTAAGGCAGGTAATGACCTAGGGGATCGCGCCCGAATCCCTCTTGGCTTCGTCGTTTTTTTCAACCAGCACAAAACAAGTCACTTATTGGGTTCGATGGTAATAAAACGGCAACAATACAGTTGCCGTGGCGGACTTCCCGCGCAAAAATGCCTTTCGTCGGTGCCATATGAAACAAAAAGTGGTACTGTGTCACAGATACACGACAGGCTGCTGGCAGTAACAGGCTGCCATTCGAATTGAGGGATTATGGGTCGCCAGCGGGTGAGTAGGACGAGTGTGTGCGCGTTGTTCCTGGCCTTTAGCGCCATTAGCGGCTGGTCGCAAGACCGGCTGACCTTTGAAGCCGCATCCGGACAGCCGGCAGGGGCGGCCCGGTTTGCGGTCCACGCCACCGGCTACGACGCGGTCGTCCAGCCGGATGGCCTGGCGCTGAGTGCCCCCACGGGCGGTGCGCCGCTCCGGCTCAGGCTTCTGGGAGCCAGTGACCACCCCACAGTCTCCGCCCTCAACCCCTCGACAATCGTCTATCGCCACGTATACACCGGCGTCGACCTGACCTACTATGACAGTCGCGGCCGCCTGGAATATGATTTCGCGATTGCGCCGGGCCACGATCCGGGCCAGATTGCGTTCGCCGTGGACGGCGCCTCCCATGTGAGCATCGGCGCCCTGGGCGAACTCCTGGCCCGCACGCCGGATGGCGTCCTGCGTCTGGATGCGCCCACTATCTATCAGCCCGGGCCCGGCGGCGCGCGTCGTCCGGTCTCCGGCGGATATGCCGTTGCCGGGGGGCGCGTGAGCTTCCATGTGTCCGCGTACGACCGCTCCAGGCCCCTGATCATCGACCCCGTAATCAACTATTCCACCTACGTGGGAAACAGCGGCGATAGCGTGATGGCATCCACCGCCGATAGCTCCGGAAACGCCTACATCGTCGGCAGGAATTCCGGGTTCATCCTGCTGCAAAAGATCAGTCCCAATGGGACCTCGGTCTTATTGCGGCAGACCCTCGGGGCCACTACCTACAGTTTCGTGGTGCAAGCCATTGCGGTCGGTCCCGGTGGAAAGATTTATATCGCAGGTTACGCGTCCGTGGGCCTGCCCACGACCAGCGGCGCTTACATCGGCTCGGTCACTGCCGGCAACCATGCATTCGTCGCTATAACGGATTCCAGCTTCAATCTGACTTATTGCAGCTATGTGACCGGTACCACCACCGCGTTCGATCAGGCCATCGGCGTCGCCGCGGATTCGGCGGGGAATGCGTACATCACCGGCTACACCAATTCCTCCACGTTTCCGACCACGGCCGGTGCCTTTCAAACCACGCCAGGCACCAGCGGGCAGCCGGGATTCGTGGCCAAGCTCAACCCATCCCTATCGGGCGCCGCCTCCCTCGTATACTCGACCTATCTGAGCGGCCCCACCACCGCCACTACCCCTACCTCCATTGCCGTGGATTCATCGGATAACGCTTACGTCACGGGCGTCGCCGGAACCGATTTCCCGGTTACGGCGGGCGCCTTCCACTATTCCGGCGTAGGCAACGGATCGGGAGGCATTTATCTGACCAAGCTGAACGCCACCGCCACGGCCCTGACCTACTCCGCTTTTCTGGGCCCCGGCCAGGCGAACGGATTGGTCCTCGATTCTTCCGGAAACGCCTATATCGCCGGCTACGCCACCATATCGGATTTCCCGACTACGAGCGGCGCGTACCAGACGATTTATCCCGGCGCATTTGCCGCCGAATTGAACACCACCGGCACTTCTTTCATTTACTCGACATTCCTGGCTGGACCTTCATCCGCTGTCAGCTACACAGAGGCCGTTCCAGGAAGCATCGCCCTGGTCCCCGGATGCGCGTCCGCCTGCAACGCCTACATCGCAGGGTTCACCGCTGCTACGGATTTTCCAGCCGTCAACCCTATTCAGAGTTTCGACGCCGGAGGGAACGACGCTTTTGTGGTCCAGTTGGCCGGCAACGGTTCGGCCGCTACTTATTCGACCTACCTGGGCGGTTCGGGCGACGAAAGCAACTCGAACCAGTACCACTTGCCCGGAATCGGCGTGATGTCCGCCGGCGACGCGATCGTCGCGGGAGAGACCTCCTCGAGCGACTTCCCGGTGACCCTGACCACCACGCCGGTGCGCGGCGTCTTCTCCGCCCGCATCAGCGGCACGGCTGGGTCTCTTGGCTTGGCCGACCCTGTCAGCTTGACTTTCCCCAGTCAGACGGTGACGGTCCCCAGCAATCCACAGATCGTCAACTTGCGCAACATGGGTAGTAGCGCCCTCACTGTGTCCAGCATCGTCGCTGCCGGCGATTACTCCCAAACCAATACCTGCGGCGCTAGTGTAGCCGGCGGCGGAGTCTGCTCCATTTCCGTGGTTTTTACGCCCACCAGCAACACCAATCCTCGCACCGGGACCGTGACCATCAACGGCACGATCGTCGTCAACCTCACCGGACAAGGCGCGAATGCCGCCTACATGACCCTGACGCCGTTGAGCCTGACGTTCGCCAGTCAGGCCGTGGGCACCGCGGCTCAATCCCAAAGCGTGGTCCTCTCGAATATTGGAAACGAGTCCCTCACGCTGGGCAGTGGGGCGTTCTCCATGTCGGGGGATTTTGCCCAAACCAACAACTGCCCGGCTTCGCTCGCGCAAAATACCAGTTGCACCGTCAGCATTTCCTTCCTGCCCACGCAAGTGGGGCAGCGCACTGGAAGTATGTTCGTTTCCACCAACAGCTCCAGCCCCAACAACTCGGTGAGCCTGACCGGCACCGGCGCCGCCGGATCGGCCGCGTTGACTCTCGAAGGCTCCGGCCTGGTATTCAGTCCCGAAACGGTCGGCTTGACCAGCGCCACCCAGACTCTTTCCATTGCGAATACCGGCAATGTGCCCGTCACGATCTTCAGCGCGGTCGCCAGTGGCGACTATTTGGCGAGCGGCTGCGTGCAAAACTTGAACCCCGGCGGTTCCTGTGGGGTACGGGTCAGTTTCACGCCTACCGCCAGCGGCACGCGCACCGGCGTGGTCACGGTTACAGACAGCACCGCGGCCAGCCCGCACACCTTCACGTTGACCGGTACCGGGGTCGCCTCGGCAGAGACCATCGTCGTGACACCTAGTTCCCTCGTCTTCGCCGATCAGCCGGTAGGCCAGACCACTGCACGCGCGCTCCAGATCACCGTCACCAATACGGGCAACGGCCCGGTGACGTTCGACCGCATCGTCGAGACGGGCGACTTCGTGATCACCAGCACCAGTTGTACGACGCTCGCGTTCCGGACGCCGCCGGCTACTTGTACGGTCAACGTCGTATTCACGCCCACCGTCACAGGCGCGCGCACCGGTACGGTTGTGCTCACCGACACCGCTACGGGCAGCCCGCAAACTGTGGCTCTTTCAGGCAATGGGTTGGCCGTCAGCGCCACCGCGACCCTTTCTCCCGCCAGCCTTAGCTTCAGCAACCAGGCGGTCGGCCTGGCTAGCGTGACCCAAAACGTGGTCCTCACCAACACCGGCAACGTCCCGATCAATCTGGACAGCGCCACCTTTAGCGGGACGAACGCCGGCGACTTCTCGCAGCAGAACTTCTGCATACCCGGATCCCTCACGCCCACCCGCACCTGCACGTTCACGCTTACCTTCACGCCCACCGCGACCGGCAGCCGGACCGCCACGCTCAGCATCGTGGACGATGCCGGAACGCAGACCGTAGCCCTTTCAGGCACCGGCACTGCGGCGAATCTGTCCCTCGGCTTTTCACCCTCCACGATGACGTTCCAAGGCCAGCTAACGGGCACCACCAGCCCAATCCAGAACCTGATTGTGGCCAACAATGGCAACGAACCGGTCACGATTTCTAATGTCGTGTTCGCCGGGAATTATTCCTCACCCTTCAACCCGTGCTTCACCACCATCCAGCCTAATGCCGCCTGCTCGATGCAGGTCGCCTTCGCTCCCACCGGCGCAACGGGCACCCAGACCGGCTCCATCACCTTTACCGACAACGCCGGAAACGGCACCCAAACGGTCAACCTCACGGGCCAGAATGTGGCGGCGGCGCCGGCTATCAAGCTATCCGCTTCCGGATTGGCTTTCACCATCCTGCCGATTGGCACGGCCGCTAACGCGCAGAATGTAGTCCTCACCAACACCAGCGCTGCCACGGTTACGGGCCTGTCCGTTGGCAATCCCAGCTCCGCGGATTTCACCATCGTTTCGGGCACCAACAATTGCGGGACCAGCCTGAATGCGAACGCCACTTGCAGCTTCGAAATCGGTTTCACCCCCACCGCCGCGGGTAACCGGACCGCCACCGTCACCATCGCCAACAGCGCCGCCAACCAGACCTTAAACCTGGCCGGTTTCGGCGAAGCGGTGACGCTTTCCGCGTTTGTGCGCGATTCCAGCCTGGTCTTCCCGAATCAGGTGATTGCCACCAGCGGCCCGACGCAGAATATTACCCTGGTTAACAACGGCGACACTCCGCTGACGATTTCGAGCGTCGCGCTCAGCGGCGCCAACGCGGGCGACTTCGGCATGAGCAATAATTGCCCGATCTCGCCCAGTACGTTGAACCCGCCTCAAAGCTGCACCGCGGGGATAACGTTTACGCCCACGGCCGCCGGAAAGCGCACGGCCACCGTGACCATCACCGACGATGCTCCCGGCAGTCCGCGCAGCATCACCCTCACGGGGACCGGACTGACCTCTACCCAGACGCTTGAAATCGACCGCAAGGCTCTGATTTTCCCCACCGAAAGTATCGGGGACACCGTGAATCAGCCCAACCCCCAAACCGTGACCCTAACCAACACCGGAAATTCGCCAGTGACCGTCTCGAGCGTGGTTTCGTCGAACCCCACGGAGTTCGCCGTATCGAACGGATGCACCACGGTGCCGCCCGGTCCCTCGGGGAACACCTGCCAGGTAAGTGTGACCTTCACGCCCTCGGCGAAAGGCGCGCGCAGCGGCACCCTGACCGTAACCGACAGCGCGCCCGGCACCGCTCCCAAAGTGACGATGTCCGGTACCGGCCTTACGGACGTCAAGACAGTAGCGGTCAGCCCGGTGAGTGTACAGTTCGTGCCGCAAGTCGTCGGCACCAGCAGCGGCTTTACGCAAAACGTGACGGTGGCGAATACCGGCAACACCACCATCACCATGACCAACGTGACTGTCACCACCGGCTATTCCATCAGCAACGGCTGTCTCAATGTGGTACTGTCACCTGCCACCACTTGCTCGATTCAAGTCAGCTTCACGCCCGCCCAGGCCAAGGTCCTGACCGGCACCCTGACTATTACCGATTCGGCCACACCCGCCACGCAGAAGGTCACCCTTACGGGCACCGGCATCGCCTCCAGCTCGGAAATCTCGCTTTCCCAAACCAGCGTGGTATTCAACCAGCAGGTAGTGGCAACTGCCAGCCAGCCCGAAACCGTCTACTACTACAACCAGAGCAATGCCACCGTGAACCTGACCAGTGTGGTGCTGACGGGCGGCGATTTTTCTATGAGTAACGGCTGCGTGGGATCGGTCGGGGCCCTTTCCTCTTGCAACATCCGGATCACGTTTACACCCACTGCCACCGGCGTGCGAACGGGCACTATCGTGATCACCGATAGCGCGCCCGGCAGCCCGCGGACCATCACCTTGACGGGCACGGGTGTCGCGGCAGCGGCTCCGGCGGTAACGCTGGCGCCCACCTCGCTCACCTTTGCCAGCCAGTCCGTGGGCACCTCCAGCGCCGCGCAGAATATCAATTTGACCAATTCGGGCGAAGCCAACCTGACCGTCACCGGCATCACCATCACCGGCGCGGATCCGGGAGACTATAGCCAGACCAATAACTGCCCGGCCAACCTGACGGCGGCCTTCAATTGCACCATAGCCGTAGTCTTCAAACCCACGGCTACCGGCAGCCGCACCGCCAGTGTAAGCATCGCGGATAACGCGGCCGGCGCTCCCCAGACGGTCCCGCTTTCCGGCACGGGCACACCCGGCACCGCACCGCAGGTCACCTTCACGCCCTCCAGCCTGACCTTCGCGAACGTGCCGCTCAACACGGCTAGCGCGTCACAGAACGCGACCTTGAAGAATACCGGCGCCGCGGCTTTGAGCATTACCAAAATCGCCGCCAGCGGCACGGTGACCGGCGATTTCACCGAGACGAATAATTGTCCGGCCAGCGTTGCCGTCAATGGCACTTGCACCATCACGGTCACCTTCACGCCCACGTCGACGATCAACCAGACCGGCGCCGTCACCGTCACCGATAACACCCCTAGCGGCTCGGATGTGCTATCGCTGGCCGGCAACGGGACCGCGCCGGAGGTGAATCTCTCGGCCACCACCCTGGCCTTCGGCAACCAGGCTCACGGAACCACCAGCGCGGCCAAGACCGTAACGGTGGAGAACTCCGGCAGCCTGGCCCTCGCGATCGGCTCGATTACCGCGACCAAGGATTACAACGTCGTCGGCAACACCTGTCCGTCCAGCCTCGGGCCAGGCCTCACATGTACTTTCGGAGTGACATTCAGCCCGACGATTACCGGCGCGGACAACGGCTACGTGATGATCAACGACAACGCGGGCGACAGCCCGCAGTTCATCACCCTCACCGGCAGCGGCACATAACGCGATGCCTCAACCGATGCCCAGGTCGTCGATCCGCTCCAGGACTGCGCCGCACTGCCGGCAGATGAGGGCATGGCAGTCGCCGCAGACCAGCGGATCGTGAACCGCTCTGGCGCAGGCCGGACAATAGAAATCGGTGAGCTCGGGATCGGTCATGCCTCGGCGGATTTAGAACGGCACGTCGTCGTCGGTGATGCCTTGATTGAACGCGGGGTCTTCCTGCGGCGCGGGCGCGGCGGTTTGGCTGGGAACCGCCATCGGCCGGCCGGCGCTGCGCGGCATCGACACGGGCTGCTGGCTATATTCGTCGGGGGCCGATCCGCCGCCGTCCTGACGGCTGCCCAAAAGCACGAGGTGGTCGCAAATGACTTCCGTCATATAGACCTTCTTGCCGTCCTTATCGTCGTAGCTTCTGGTTTCCAACCGGCCTTCTATGTACACCTGCTTGCCTTTCAGAAGGTAATTGGCAACATTTTCCGCCCGCCAGTAGACGATCCGGTGCCACTGCGTTTGTTCCTTCCACTCGCCGGAGCCCTGGTCCTTCCAACGCCGGGTGGTGGCCAGGGTGAAGTTCGTCACGGACGCGCCCGAAGGAGTAAATCTTGTTTCCGCATCTTTGCCGAGATTGCCGACCAAGATCACTTTGTTTACGGATCCCATATGGCTGCACTGTAACACTATTTTGCGCTGGTTAGCTGAACGCCGGTTAACTCGCGGATCCGGCCGGGCGAATCCCGCCGCCTTCGTCCAACACTTCGCGCACTTTGGCTAATAAGATGTCTGGGGTGAACGGCTTGTTCAGGAACGCTTTTTGAGGTTCGCCCGGCGCGCTGCTGATGGCGCTGTCGCGATAGCCCGACATGTAGAGGACGTGCAGATCGGGGTTTCTCTCGGCAATATGCCGGCCCAGTTCGAAGCCGTTCATCTGCGGCATCACCACGTCGGTCAGCACCAGGTCGATCTTATGCGAGTTCTTCTCGTAAATGGTGAGTGCGGCGCTGCCGTTGGCGGCTTCGATCACGGTGTAACCGCCATTGCTGAGCACCGCGGAAACCAGCTTCCGCACGCCTTCTTCGTCGTCCACCAGCAGGATCGTCTCGGAGCCTTTGGATGCCGCCAGCCGGCGCGTGGTGGGAACCGCGGCGGCCGGCTCCACGCGCGGCAGATAGATCTCGAAGATGGTCCCGCAATTCACCTGGCTGTAGACCGTGATGTAACCATCGTTCTGCTTGACGGTGCCGTACACCATGGACAGTCCCAGGCCGCTGCCTTTGCCATGCTCCTTGGTCGTGAAAAAGGGCTCGAACAATCGCGATCGCGTCTCCGCGTCCATGCCGGATCCGGTGTCGCTCACGGCCAGCAGGACGTACGCGCCGGGCTTCACACCGGCCTTTTTCGCGGCCGCCTCGTCCAACTCCAGATTGGAAGTCTCCAGCACCAGCCTGCCGCCGTTGGGCATGGCTTCACGCGCGTTGGTCGCCAGGTTCATGATGGCCTGCTGCATCTGGGAGGCGTCGATCTGGACGTGGCCGAGGGCCGGCCCCGGCAGCACGATCAACTCCACGGAATCGCCCAACAACCGGCGCAGCATGGGCTCCATACCTGCGACAGAGCTGTTCAGGTCGGTCACCTTAGGTTGCGCCTGCTGGCCGCTGCTGAAGGTGAGCAACTGGCGCGTGAGTGCGGCGGCGCGCTCGCCCGCATAAAGAATCTCGTCCGCAAAACGGCGTAGCGGGCTGCTGGCGGGGATCTGCGCGCGCAGCAAATCGCTGTATCCGGTGATCACCGTAAGAACGTTATTGAAATCTCCTGCAACTCCGCCCGCCAGCCGCCCCACAGCGTCCATCTTGCGCGCGTGGCTGAGTTGCTCTTCGAGCTGCCGCCGGCCCGTGATATCTCGAAAAACCAGGATGGCCCCTTGCAGCCGGCCGCGTTCGTCGCGCAGCGGCGCGGCGCTCTGCTCGATCGCAATCTCGGTCTTATCGCGCGCGATCAGCAGGACGGGTTCCGCGTTATGCGCCGTGGTGCGCGCCCGAATGGCGTCGCGCGCCGGGCTCCCGGCCGTTTCGCGGCTGCCCTCCCCGATGACGTGCAGGACTTCGCTCAGTGGACGCCCCATCGCGTCGGCGTGCCGCCACCCGGTCAACGCTTCGGCTACCGGGTTAAGAAATGTAACACGCTCGTCGCGGTCGGTGGCGACCACGCCA
>Ga0187871_10001472_pt1 | contig 20444 bp, 16 predicted proteins | sample June2016WEW_16_1_FD_132988 | JGI IMG/M metagenome (GOLD analysis project Ga0187871, IMG submission 132988) | Peatland microbial communities from SPRUCE experiment site at the Marcell Experimental Forest, Minnesota, USA - June2016WEW_16_10 | ecosystem: Environmental > Terrestrial > Soil >...
GAACCGCGTGTTCCCTCCCACCTTTTTGTGGAACGTGAACGACCGGATGGCCGTAATGCGGGAAGAAATTTTCGGTCCGGTGCTGCCGGTGGTTTCTTACCGGTCGCTCGATGAAGCCATCGCGTATGTGAATGCCAGGCCGCGGCCGCTGGCTTTATATTATTTCGATCGCAATTCGAAGCGCGTGGACGCGCTGCTGGCGCGCACTACATCGGGCGGAGTGACGGTGAACGATACCATCCTGCACATCGCGCAGAACGATTTGCCTTTCGGCGGAGTGGGACCCAGCGGCATGGGATCGTATCACGGGTTTGACGGCTTTCTGACATTCTCGAAGAAGAAGGGCGTTTTCCTGCAGAGCCGCTTCACTACGCTCGGACTATTGCGCCCGCCCTATGGCGCGCTGGCACGCCGGGTGACCGACTTCCTGATTGGCAGATGACGACCGCGCGTATCAAGCACCAGTTGTGGGGCGGCCAATCTTGGCCGCAGCCGGCTTTTAGCCGGCTCTGGGTTTCCAGCGGTGCCCCACTGTGACGCGCCGCCAACTCCTTGCCGTGATCCCCGCCGGCGCATTCGGCGCCGGGGCATTCGGCCAGATGGCCACGCGCGGCGTGAAGCCCACGCCTCGCGGCAAGCCTTCCGGGCTGCCCTTTCACGCACGCTTTACGGACGTGGCCGCGCACGCTGGCTTGCGCGAACCGGTGATTTACGGGGCTGTCGACCGCAATCTCTACATCATCGAGCCGATGGGCAGCGGCGTCGCATTCTTGGATTACGATAACGACGGCTGGCTGGATATCTTCGTGCTTAGCGGCTCGCGCCTGGAAGGCTCGCCACCTGGGGCCACTAACCGCCTGTACCGCAACAACCGGGATGGCACCTTCACCGATGTCACCGCGAAAGCCGGCCTCGCGCGCACGGGTTGGGCGTATGGCATCACGATCGCCGATTACAATAACGATGGCTTTGACGACATATTCATCACTTACTGGGGTCAGAACGTTCTCTACCGCAATAACGGAAACGGCACCTTCACCGATGTCACTAAGGAAGCGGGCCTGCTGGCGCCGGGTGTACGCTGGGGCTCCGGTTGCACCTTTGTGGATTACGACCGCGACGGCCACCTGGACCTGTTCGTCTCCAATTACCTGAAGTTCGATCTGAAGACCGTGCCGCCGTCCGGCCAACTTGCCACTTGCAACTGGAAGGGGATTCCGGTGAACTGCGGACCGCGCGGCCTGCCGCCGGAAACTCAGTTGCTGTATCACAACAACGGCGATGGCACTTTCAGAGACGTGTCGGTAGCCTCCGGTATTGCCGCGGCGAAGGGCAGCTATGCGCTGACCGCGGTGGCCGCGGATTTCGACAACGACGGATGGCCCGATATCTACGTGGCGTGCGATTCCACGCCCAGCCTGCTGTTCCGCAACAACCACAACGGCACCTTCAGCGAAGAGGGTCTGGAGCGCGGCGTGGCCTTGAACGAGGACGGATTGGAGCAGGCCGGCATGGGATTGGGCATTGGCGATTATGCCTGCGACGGCAACTTGGACGTGTTCAAGACGCACTTCACCGAAGACACTCCCGCGCTCTACCACAACGACGGCAAGGGAAATTTCACGGATGTGACGCTGCGCGCGGGACTGGGTGTGGAGACGCGCTTCATCAGTTGGGGCGCGGGCATCGTGGATCTGGACAACGACGGCCTGCCGGATCTTTTCTGGGTGACGGGCAGCGTGTATCCGGAAGTGGAGAAGAAGTATCCCGAGTTCCCGCATCGCACGCCGCGCGTGATCTTCCGCAATCTGGGCGGAGGCAAGTTCGAGGAACTGATCGGCGGAGGGGGGCCAGGGATCGAGGAGGCGCACTCCAGCCGTGGCGTGGCCTTTGGGGACTTCGATAACGACGGCGATATCGATATCCTGATCATGAACCAGAACGAGCCGCCATCGCTGCTGCGAAACGATGTCAGCGGCGGTTCTCATTGGCTGAAGGTGAAGCTGGTGGGCACGAAATCGAATCGCAGCGCGATCGGCGCGACCGTGATTGCCGGTTATGGCGGCAAGAAGCAGGCGCAGGCGGTGATGGCGCAATCGTCTTATTTGTCGGTGAACGACAGGCGCCTACATTTTGGCTTGGGCGCGGCGGATACGGCGGACCTGGAAATCCGGTGGCCGAATGGCGCGCGGGAGACGATTCCGAAGGTGGCCGCGGACCAGATGGTGACGGTTCAGGAAGGCGCGGGCGTCGTGAAGCGGGGGTGGTTGAAGTAGGCGACGGACTGGCTTTACGGGCGCTTCGCCGGAAGTACGCGGAACCGGCGCTTCCCTTCAATCCGGTACGTTTCGAAGTCCGCGTGATCCACGGTGAGAATGGTGGATAGCGATTCCCGTTTCGCCAGGTAGACGAGGGTGGCGTCGGCGAAATCCATGGGACGGTCCCAGTAGCGGGACATCGAAGTGCGCACGTGAAGCAACTCCGCATCGTCTATCGACGCCATAACCAGCGCTCCGGAGCGTACGAATTTCCAGGCGGCTTCCATGTCGGGCCGGGAATCGCCGGCCAGATGAAACAATTCCGTCAGGACGGCCTCGGAGGTCACCAAGGGCAGCCGGATCTGGCGAAACGAGTCGACGCAGACGTCATGCCATCGGTCGGTGCGATCCAGTATAGCCAGAATCGCCCCGGTATCGATTAGGGCGCTACCGGGCACAACGCCGTCCGAGACGCTCGCGGATCGCATCGCGAGCGGTCTCCGCGCGACGAGGGTTGTGGCCCGCCAGCACTCCAAAGCAACCTGCCGCAACTCGATGGAGTCTGCGCTGCTCGGCTTCCTCCGTGGGATCCACGGCACTCTTCTGCAGCCAGGCGCGGACCGCCGAGTCCACAATCGCCGCAATCGATGTCTTGCGGAGCCGCGCCTCGCGTTCCAACTCCGACTTGAGGTCGCTGGAAACGCGCCAACTGTACACTTCGGTCTTCATGCACTACATTGTAGTGCATCGCGTGTCCGGAGCGCCACCCGGGAGTGCCGCGTGGTAATTAAGACTCATGGATACAAAATCACGCATCGGCCGCCTTGCCTTCGGGATCGCGGCGCTGGGCTTCCTCGCGGCAGCCGGTGAATTGCGGGCGCTCGACAACGGATTGGCGCGCACACCGCCCATGGGCTGGAACAGTTGGAACAAGTTCGCCTGCAACGTGAGCGAGGACCTGATCAAGCAGGCCGCCGACGCCGTGGTCTCCAGCGGCATGAAAGATGCCGGCTATCAGTACATCGTGATCGACGACTGCTGGCAGGTGGATCGCGACGCCGAAGGCAACATCGTCGCCGATGCCAAGCGCTTTCCTTCGGGCATGAAATCGCTGGCCGATTACGTACACGCGAAGGGGCTGAAGTTCGGCTTGTATTCCGACGCCGGCACGGCCACCTGCCAAAACCGCCCCGGCGGGCGCGGTTACGAATTCCAGGATGCCCGCCAGTACGCCGCGTGGGGCGTCGATTACCTGAAGTACGACTGGTGCAACCACAGCACGCAGGATTCGGCTGCATCCTACTCGATCATGCGCGACGCGCTGAAAAAAGCGGGCCGGCCCATCGTGTTCAGCCTTTGCGAATGGGGGTCCACCAAGCCCTGGCTGTGGGCGGAAGACGTCGGCAACCTGTGGCGCGCCACCGGCGACATCCTTAACAAATGGGACGGCACCGAAAAATGGGGAGGCATGGGCGTGGTGCAGATCCTCGATGCAGTGGACGGCCTGCAATCCTATGCCGGACCGGGCCACTGGAACGACCCGGACATGCTGGAAGTCGGCAATGGAGGGATGAGCGTTACCGAGTATCGCGCGCACTTCAGCATGTGGTGTCTGCTGGCGGCGCCTTTGATGGCCGGCAACGATATCCGCAAAATGAGCGCCGACATCGGCGGCATTCTCACTAATAAGGAAGTGATCGCGATCGACCAGGACCCGCTGGGCCGCCAGGGTCGCAGGGTGAAGCGATCCGGCGATCTGGAGGTCTGGGCAAAGCAACTTGCGGATGGCGGCCGCGCCGTGGCGTTACTGAACCGCACTGCAGCCGAGGCGAACATCACCGTGTCGTGGACCGACTTGGGATATCCGGAGCATGTACAAGCCAAAGTGCGGGATCTTTGGGCGCACCAGGATCTCGGCGAGAAGACCGCCGCCTTTTCCGCATCGGTGCCCAGTCACGGTGTGGTGATGGTCAGGGTTGAACCGTAGGAGGCGAGCTGCGCTCGCCAACATCGACAAAATGCGTGGATGTTCGAGGGGGCGACACGGCGAGTGGGAGACGCGGCGAGCCCGTATGGCTGCCTCCAGCCGTTAAGGGCTCAGTGGCCATTCCGCCTGAGCCGGGACCGCGCAGCGAATAGCGGAGGCTGTTCGGAAGACTGGCCGCGACCAATCGCGAATCGATGCAACGGCAACGAATCGCCGTGTCGCCCCCTCGCCGAGTAGCAAGTCGCCTACGCCTTCGTCTTCGGCGGCACGAAATCCGGCGGTAGGGCCGCGCCCTCGCCGAAGAAGTAGTCGTCCATCTGCTTGATCAGAAATTCCTGCGCTTCCTGCGTCCCCAAATTGAGCCGGTATTCGTTCATGAGCATCTTCATGTGCTCCACCCACATCTTCCAGGCTTCCTTCGAGACGTTCTCGTAGATCTTCTGGCCCAGCGGGTGCCCCTCGAACGGCACTTCGTCCAAACCGGGCAGTTCTCTCTGTAGTTTGACGCAGAACACCTTGCGCGCACCGGGCGGGACTTCGATACTCACCGGGTTCACCGGTCCGCTACTGCATCCCATTTCTTGTCTCCTCGCCCTTCCAGGATACTACGCGGACAGGCTGGGAAGCCTATCCGGCCTGCGCGGAGAGGTTCCATCGCGAGATGACGCGCGTGTCGCGCTCATAGCCCAACACGCCGATCGATGCGGTGCCCAGCGCGAAGAACCGGCCTGCGTCGGGAGGCAGTCCCAGCCAGCACGCGGTTAAGATGCGCAGCAAGTGCCCATGGGCGAACAATGCCACGTCGCCGCCCGCCTGGCACGCGCGCTCGATCACGCGGCTGGCGCGTGCGGCCACCTGCTCAATGGTTTCGCCTTGCGGAACCGGCGACGTCCAAATGGTCCAGTCCGGCACGGTTTCCTGGATCTGCGCGCTGGTGCGGCCTTCATAAGCGCCGTAATTCCATTCGCACAGATCCGGCTCGATTTGGGCCACGCCGCCGTAGCCCGCCAGGCGGCAGGTTTCGCGCGCGCGCTGCAAGGGGCTGGTCAATACCAGCGCGAAGGGCCGGCCGGCAAGGAATCGTCCGATCTCTCCGGCGTGCCGCTCGCCAGCCGGGGTCAGCGGGAGGTCCGTGCGGCCAGTGTGCTGCCCCGAGAGGCTCCACGCCGTCTCTCCGTGGCGAATCAGCCAGATTTCCGGATGGGAGTCATTCGAGGGCATGACAATTCTAAAGCATATCCGATCGAGCGAGAATAGGGAACATGGCACTCGATCCCAACGCGGGCAAACCCGCGCAACCCTCCATGCTGGTGAACGTTCCGCGTCTGATCACGGCCTACTACACGGGCCGGCCGGATCCCGCCGTGCGCGCGCAGCGGGTGGCGTTCGGTACATCCGGGCACCGCGGATCGTCATTCGCGCTGTCGTTCAACGAGGCCCACATCCTGGCCATTACGCAGGCCATTTGCCAGTATCGCCAGCAGGAGCACATCACCGGACCGCTGTTTCTGGCCATGGACACGCACGCGCTCTCCGACCCGGCGTGGGTCAGCGCTTTGGAAGTGCTGGCCGCCAACGGTGTGGACACCATGATCGACAGCGCGGGCGGATATACGCCGACACCAGCGCTATCGCACGCCATCCTGACGTACAATCGCGGGCGCGCGGACGGCCTGGCCGACGGCATCGTGATCACGCCGTCGCACAACCCGCCCGAAGATGGCGGCTTCAAATACAATCCGCCCAACGGAGGGCCGGCCGATACCGGCGCGACGCGCTGGATCGAAGACCGCGCCAACGAGCATCTGGAGGGCGGGCTGCGCAAGATCCTGCGCATGCCGTATGAAGGCGCGCGGAATGTGTCCACGACACACCGGCACGATTACGTTTCGGCGTACGTGAATGACCTGGCCAGCGTGCTGGACATGGATGCCATCCGCGGCGCGCGGCTCAACGTGGGCGTGGATCCCCTCGGTGGCGCCGGCGTGGCCTATTGGGGACGCATCGGCGAACGCTATGGCGTGCCGCTTACCATCCTGCACGACGATGTCGACCCCACGTTCCGGTTCATGTCCGTCGATTGGGACGGCAGAATCCGCATGGACTGCTCTTCGCCCTACGCCATGGCCGGACTCATCGCGCTGAAGGACCGCTTCGATGTAGCCTTCGGTTGCGATACCGATCACGACCGGCACGGCGTGGTGACGCGCAGCGCCGGCTTGCTGAATCCGAATCATTACCTGGCGGTGGCGATTTGGTTCCTGTTCCAGCACCGGCCCGGTTGGCCCGCGGGAGCCGCGGTGGGCAAGACGCTGGTGTCCAGCAGCATGATCGACCGCGTGGCGGCCAGCCTGAACCTGAAAATGGTGGAAGTGCCGGTGGGGTTTAAGTGGATGGTGGATGGGTTGGTCAGCGGTGCGTTCGGTTTTGGCGGCGAGGAGAGCGCGGGCGCATCGTTCCTGCGGCGCGATGGCACGGTGTGGACCACGGACAAGGACGGCATCATCATGGGGCTGCTGGCGGCCGAGATCCTGGCGCGCACCGGCCGCGATCCGGGCGAGATTTATCGCGAGCTGACGGAGAAATTCGGCGCGCCGGTCTATGAGCGCATCGACGCCCCAGCCACCCCCGAGCAGAAGGCGGTGTTGCTGAAGCTTTCGCCGGCCGATTTGCATGCCGCCGAATTCGCCGGCGAGAAGATCGAGGCCACGCTGACGACCGCGCCCGGGAACGGCGCGCCCATCGGCGGGCTGAAGGTAGTGACGGCCAACGGCTGGTTCGCGGCGCGGCCGTCGGGCACTGAAAGCGTGTATAAGCTGTACGCGGAAAGCTTCTTGGGCGAAGAGCACCTGCGACGGATACAGAAGGAAGCGCGCGAGTTGATCGCCCAAACCTTCGCCGGCAAGTAGGACAGGCCTCCGGCCTGTCGGTACAATCGCTTACATGGCAAGGAAACATCACTACGCGGTGACCGTCGAATGGACCGGCAACACCGGGACGGGCACATCCGGATATCGAGACTATCAGCGCCGGTACGAAATATCCGCCGGAACCCTGAAGCCGCCCATCCCAGGCTCCTCCGACCCCACATTCCGCGGCGATCCAGCACGCTGGAATCCCGAGGAGTTGCTGGTCGCGTCCGTATCCGCCTGCCATAAGCTTTGGTATCTGCATTTGTGCGCGGAGGCGGGGATTGTCGTCGTGGCTTACGTGGACCATGCCGCAGGCGTGATGCAGGAGACGCCTGACGGCTCGGGATCTTTCACGCGCGTCATCCTGCGTCCCAAGATCACCCTGACGGCCGGCTCCGATATGGCAAAAGCACGCGAACTGCACCACGCCGCGCACGCCAAATGTTTCATCGCAAACTCCGTGAATTTTCCGGTTCAACACGAGCCGGAAATCGGCACCGCCTAAGGCGGCCAGCAGGGGCTCACTCCTGGCGGAGCGCAGCACTCGGTTCCAAGCCCGCCGCGCGCCGGGCTGGGATATAGCAGGCGAGACCCGCGGCGCCGATCAACATTACCGAGACGGCGATGAGGATGGCCGGGTCGCCTGCCCGGACTCCATACAAGAGGTGCGAAAATTGCGAAAACGCCCTGGCCAGCAGTAAAGCGGCCACGAGCCCGAACGCGACGCCAGTAAAAGCGAGCCGCAGGCCTTGACCAACAACCATTCGCAGAACATCCCATTTCACAGCGCCCAGGGCCATCCGGATACCAATCTCGTTCACGCGCCGAACCGTCGAGTATGAAATCACGCCATAGACTCCAACGAACGCGAGCACCAGAGCCAGGACCGCAAACGATACCAGAAGGAGCATCGGGAAGCGTTGCCGTCCCATCGATTCCGAAACAAGTTCCTGCATCGTGCGGACGTTATAAACAGGTTGATCGCCACCGGCTTGTTGAACCGCGTTTCTGAGAGCCGCGCTGAAGCTGGCGGCGTTTCGTCCCAGGAAAGAGTGCGTACGTACGGCCAGCGTGATCTCGCTGCGAAACACGGGCCACGCCTCATCCGGGAGCTGATAAAGGGAGAAGTAGATCTGGGGTTTCTCGCCCATCGAGCCGTCGAGGCCATAGTGCTCGACATGGCCCACGACACCGGCAATCCGGGCCCGCACGTTTTGAACTGCGCCCCAATGAGGAATTGTGATGGTCTGGCCCACCGCGTCCTGTTCGGGAAAAAACCTGTGCGCGAGAAGACTGTCCACTAAAACGACGACTTCGGAATTGAGGTTGTCGGCCCGGCTCAGCAATCGTCCGTTAAGTAGCGGTATCTCCATTGTCCCGACGTAATCCGGACCCGTCGGATAATAAATGGCCCGCGGAATCTCCGCCATCGATGCCGGTTGATGTGTACCTACCCAGAAGGGGCCTTCATTCGCCCCTCGGCTCAAGGGCACCAGCGCGGTAATATCCGCCGCCTCGACGCCTGGAATCTGGCGGGTAATCTCCACCAACTGTTGGTAGGCAATCCTCATCCTGGATGGCGTATGGGTCACGGCGCGCGAAAGCCCGACCTGAAGAGTGGTGACGCGCAGCGGATTAAACCCAGGATTGACCGCCCACAAATTGCGGATCGTTCGAAAAAGCAAACTGCCGCCGGTTAGCAGCACCAGAGCCAGCGCGAACTGCAGCACAACCAGGATATGTTGTGCGCGCTGGTGCCCACCCGCGACGCTCCGCCCGCCTTCCTTGAGCCCTGTTTGCACGTCCATTTTCGAACTTTTCAGCGCGGGAAATAGTCCAAAAACAATTCCCACGATCGTTGAAACACCGAAAGCAAACAACAGGACCGGGACGTTCACTCCGATGTTCTCGATGCGTGGCACACTTCCCGGCGCCGCCGCCAGCACGGCGCTGACACCCGATTTCGCGATCACAAGCCCCAAAAGCCCGCCGCTCACGGAGAGCAGTACGCTTTCGGCGAGCAGTTGACGTACGATTTGTGCGCGGCTGGCGCCCAGCGCGAGTCGAAGAGCAAACTCGCGCGTGCGTCCCACTGAGCGCGCCAGCAGCAAGTTTGCGACGTTCGCGCACGCGATCAGCAGAACTAATGCTACCGCTCCCAGCAACCACGCAAGCGTTCCACCGATGTCGCCAACGATGGATTGCTTCAGCGAGACAACATAGGCCCCCAAGCCGCGTTCCGTGTTCGGGTTGAGATCGTCGATGTGCGCCTGCACCGTGTTCATCTCCGCGAGCGCCTGGCCGAGGCTCACTTCCGGCCGCAGGCGGGCGACCGAGAGAATGTCGTGGACTGTACGATCGTGGATGTACATCGGATTCCGCCGCGCCAGCGGCGTATAGACATCCGCCGGCTGGTCTCCGAAGCGAAACCCCGCACCCACGATACCCACGATGGTGTGGTCGATTCCATTCAAGGTCAGGTTCCTGCCCAACGCCGCTGGGCTGCGCCCAAACCGGTCTTGCCATAGGCGATCGCTGATGACGACTGCGGGCGAGCCCCCGATTTGGTCTTCATTCGGTGAAAAGCCGCGCCCGGCCGCCAGCCGAACGTCCAGCGTTCCAAAAAAATTCGCCGAGACTTCCTTGCCGTCGAGGTGCTCGGGCTCACCGGGAGCCGTCAGATCGAATCCCTCATTTGCAAACGCCGCGATTTGTTTGAAAGAGCGGGAATTCAACCGCCAATCGAGGAAATCGGGATACGAAAGATATGTCGCGTACCCGAGACTTCGATTGTAAAGCGCTACGACGGCGAGCCGGTCGGGCTGCCCATAGGGCAGCGGGTCCCAGACGACGCCTTCCAGCACGCTGAAGATTGCGGTGTTGGCGCCGATGCCCAGCGCCAGAGTCGCGATCGCCGCGGCTGCAAAACCGGGGCTTCTTCGCAACGAACGAGACGCATATCGGGAGTCCCGGAAAAGCTGGGCCAACCAGCCCATGCGCGTTATTGTATCCAGTTTCTATTGCCATCTGCATCCGGATTGCCTGTGCCACTTCTGTCGCAAAACTCGACAATCCTGTCACGCCGGGAATCTCACCGACATTTAGATCTTGTTTGTTTTGTTGATCTTCCGGTCGAGCCAGCAAATGCCATTGCGTGGTACAACGCGTGCTAACCAGCCTGTTGCGAGGGGAATCAATGAAAAGTCAGGTCATGAGCAGGTTGGTTGCTCGAGTTGCCTGTGTGGGGCTCCTTTTGGCGGCCTCCGGCAGCTTGTTGGCGAATAACTCCAAAATCTCTCCGGATCTGCAGGCGCTATTGGCCAATCCATCGGGCACGGTTAACGTTATCGTGCAATACAGCGCGCCGCAGAAGTGTCCCGGGCTGCTCGGACAAATCCTCTGTCCGGTGGTGAATCTGTTGGGCGGCGTTGTGAATTCGACTTTTTCGCTCCTCAATGCGGTCGCCGCGACCGTCGAGACGAACAACATAGTCGCCTTGTCCAACCAATCCAACGTCTCCTATATCTCGCTCGACCGGTCGTTGGTGGCGGCGCTGGACTACACCAGCCAGGCGGTCAACGCGCCACAGCTATGGAACTCGGGATGGAAGGGAACCGGCATCGGCATCGCCGTGATCGACAGCGGCATCTACCTCCATCCGGACCTGAACGTAGCGGGAACCAGCAAATCGCGGGTCGTATACCGGCAGAGTTTCGTTCCCTCGGTGCAGAATGACGATTACGGGCACGGGACGCACGTGGCCGGCATCCTGGCGGGTAACGGCAGCTCTTCGCAAGTGCCGGGGTCTTTCCGGCTGTTGAGTGGCATCGCTCCCAACGCAAACCTGCTCGATCTGCGCGTGCTGGACGAAAACGGCGCGGGCACTGACAGCCTGACCATCGCCGCCATCCAGCAAGCCGTGCAACTGAAGAACACGTACAACGTGCGCGTCATCAACCTCTCATTGGGACGCCCCATTTATGAGAGCTGCGCGTTGGACCCGTTGTGCCAGGCGGTGGAGGCGGCCTGGAAGAGCGGCATCGTCGTGGTCGTAGCGGCGGGCAACCTGGGACGCAACGGATATGCCAGCATCACCGCGCCCGGCAACAGCCCACACGCCATCACGGTCGGCTGCATGAAGACCATGGAGACTTATCCACGCAACGACGACCTGATCGCGAGTTACAGCTCGAAGGGTCCGACCTATATCGATTTAACGCTGAAGCCGGACGTGGTGGCTCCCGGCAATCTGGTCGTGTCACTCCTGGATCCCGGCTCGACGCTGGAGGCGCAGTTCCCGGCGAATGTCATGCAGGCGTCCTATTACACGGATTCCGGCAGTGGACCGGCCATGTATTTCCAACTCAGCGGCACCAGCATGGCCACCCCGGTAGTCGCGGGAGCGGCCGCTTTGATGTTACAGCAGAATCCCAGCCTGAGTCCCGACACTGTGAAAGCGCGGCTGATGCAGACGGCGACGAAAAACTTCCCGCTCATGAGCACCGCGACCGATCCGGTGACTGGCGACACTTATGTCGACACCTACGACATATTCACCGTCGGCGCCGGCTACATCGAGATTAATGCGGCGCTGGCCAGCACGGCCGTGGCCCAGACCAGCGCGCAATCGCCCTCCGTGATCTACAGTCCGCTCCTCGCGCTGATGAACGTGACTCCGGCTTCCGGCACCATTTGGGGATCGAATGCCGTGTGGGGTACCAACGCGGTCTGGGGCAGCTCCGTGCTGGTCAGCGGGACCAATGCGGTATGGGGGAGCAACGCGGTGTGGGGAAGCAATGCGGTGTGGGGCAGCAATGCCGTCTGGGGCAGCAATGCAGTCTGGGGAAGCAATGCGGTGTGGGGCTCCACCACCGGCTACGGCGAGAACTGATGGTGGGGCAGACCATCGATCTTTGTGGTCTGCCGCTTCTGCGGTCAGGAAGACGGTGAGTAACCATGAACCTGAAATCGAAGATCTACGTGCTTGCCGTCAGCCTGACCGGATTCGCCTCCGTGGGTTGGTGTCTCCGCCATTGGGATTCGCAAGACTGGCCGCGCTTCGTCTGCTACCTGGTGGTATCGGCGTTAGCCGCGGGGCTTAAGGTCAACCTTCCCGGCGTTCTCGGCACGATGTCGGTCGGCTTTCTATTTGTCTTTGTCGGCATTACGGAATTGGGGCTGGCGGAGACGCTGATTCTGGGATGCACAGGCACCCTGGTCCAGTGCATTTGGAGGCCGAAGCGGCGGCCCGCGCTATTCCAAATCGTTTTCAGTCTTGCCAGCACTGGCCTGGCGATTATCGTCGCATATTCGTTTTATAATTCGCCGTGGCTGCATCGATTCGGCCGCGGCAGCCCGCTGCTGCTGATCGTTACCGGCTTGATTTATTTTGGCGCGAACACAGCGCCCATCGCCGGCGCGATATCTCTTTCCGAAGGGAAGCGCTTCAGTCAGACCTGGCATAGCTGCTACTTTTGGTCGTTTCCCTTTTACCTGCTGGGCACCTCGGTAGCATGGATCATGAGCCTTGTCAGCAAGCAGTTGGATTGGCAAAGCTCCGTGATGTTACTGCCCGTAATCTATCTCATTTTTCGTTCCTACCGGCTATATCTGGGGCGCTTGGAGGATCAGAAGCGGCACGCAGAGTCGATGGCGGACCTGCATTTGCGAACCATCGAAGCCCTGGCTCTCGCCATTGAAGCCAAGGACCATAAGACCCATGAGCACCTGCAGCGCGTGCGCACCTATGCCGTCGAACTGGGCAAAGATCTGGGGATGAAGGACGGCGACCTGGAGGCGCTGAGGACCGCGGCCTTGCTGCACGATATCGGGAAGCTGGCCGTGCCGGAACACATCATCTCCAAGCCGGGCCGCTTGACACCCGAAGAATTCGAAAAGATGAAGATCCATCCCGTGGTCGGAGCGGAGATCCTGGAGCGCGTAGCGTTTCCCTATGCCGTGGCGCCTATCGTGAGGGCGCACCACGAGAAGTGGGATGGTACCGGATACCCATATGGGCTAAAAGGCGAGGAGATCCCCCTGGGCGCCCGCATTCTCACGGCGGTGGATTGCCTGGATGCACTGGCCTCCGACCGGCAATACCGGCGGGCACTTCCGCTCGACCAAGCCATGGAGCAAGTGGAAGCCCTCTCCGGCCGTCAATTCGATCCCGCGGTGGTGTCCGTACTCAAGCGGCGCTATGTCGAACTGGAACGTATGACGCAGGAGCAACCGCCGGTCGATTCGGCTAAACTGTCGACGGATATCAAAATCGAAAAGGGAGCTGCGCCGGCGGCGGGCTTTCAATGCACCAAGCCGGTGGCCGGCGCCAATGAGAACGATTTTCTTACCTCGATTGCAGCGGCCCGCCAAGAGGTTCAACTCTTGTTTGAACTGGTGCAGGAACTGGGCAACTCCCTGAGCTTGGATGAGACGCTCTCGGTCGTCGCCGTGCGCTTAAGGAAGATAGTTCCTTACGACGCTACCGCTATTTACGTGCGCGACGGCGGTAAGTTGATTCCACGCTACGTCAACGGCGACGATTTCCGGTTCTTTTCATCCCTGAAGATACCCATGGGCGAAGGTCTCTCCGGATGGGTGGCGGAAAACAGGAAACCCATCGTGAACGGAAATCCGGCTGTGGAGCCAGGTGACCAGGCGGGTCCGTCTAAGCCCACCACCATGCGATCGGCGCTGGCCGTTCCGCTCGAAGGCCCCAGCGGAGTGGTCGGCGTGATGACGCTTTACCGGGCGGATAGCGACGCGTTTTCGCGGGACCAACTGCGTATCCTGCAGGCCATCAGCAGCAAGGTATCCGTGGCGATAGAGAATGCGCTCATCTTCCAAACACTGGAAGACTCCGCCGCTATAGATTATCTTTCCGAGCTGCCGAATGCCCGGTCGCTATTTCTGCGGCTGGATAGCGATTTGGCGCGGTGCAAGCGGAACGGCGAGCCGCTTTGCGTGGTAGTGTGCGATCTGGACGGCTTCAAGCAGGTGAACGACCATCTCGGCCATCTGGAAGGCAACCGGCTGCTGAAAACGATAGCGGAAATGTTGCGAAACCAGTGCCGCGAGTATGACTACGTGGCACGCATGGGAGGCGACGAGTTCGTTCTTTTGTTACCGGGCAGCGGCCATTTGCTGCAGCAGCGTATCGACGAGATCCGGCGCATCGCCGTCAAAACCGCGATTCCCAACCATAACGTATCCATGAGCATTGGCGAGGCCTGCTACCCGGAGGACGGCTCGGACGCGGAGGACCTATTGGCTGCGGCGGACAAACGCATGTACGCGGCAAAGCAAGCCAGGCGCAGATCTAACGTGGTCGCGTTTCCCGTGGAGGCTGTAGGACAGGACTCCGGGCCTGTCCGTCTTAGTGCAACTAATGCCTCCTAGCGCACTCGCCGCGCCAGCGCCCGCACCACCATCCGTAAACGGTCCGGCCATGGCAGCCGGGCGAGATTAACGCGCACCACGCCGTTGGTGAAGTAAGTCTTGCGCGAATAGTCGATGGCCACTTCCACCACCACCGGACGTTTGGCCTTCGTCAGCTCACAGGCCTGCCGCAGGACAGAGTTTATCTCCGCATTCTTGGCCAGCATGAGATACTCGACGCCCACCGCGCGGCAGAATGCAGGCAGGTCGTAGTCCGGCAGCTCGCTGCAACTCTTGCGCCCCAGGGCGGTCTGCTGAAACTGGGCGATTTGCGCCAGTTCGCGGTCGCGCAACAGCAGCACCATCACGGGCAATTGAAGTTGTGCGGCGGTCAACAATTCGAGGCCCGTCATCAGGAACGCACCGTCGCCTGCCAGTGCGACCACAGGCCGGTCCGGACACGCCAGCGCCGCGCCCAACGCCGCCGGCACGGCATAGCCCATGCAAGAGTAATCGATAGGCGCCAGGAAGGAGCGCGGCTTATCGAGCCTTAGGCACTCGACGGCCAGGAAGGTGCCATTTCCGCTATCGGTAGTATAAATCGCCGCTGGACCTGCTAACTCCTGAACGGCCTTGAGTAACTGCGGCGGCGTCACCTTTTCCGCGTCCGCTGGAACGTCCCAGCCGGACCATACTTTCGCATGGCCTATACTAATAGACTCCCTTAGTTCCGGGTCTGCCGTGCGCGCGGGCATGTTACTCAACAATGCGGCGACAAAAGGCGCGGCATCGGCAACTACCGCCAGGTCGGCGTGATAGTTCGTATTCAGCACGGAAGGATCGATATCCACGTGCACTAGCTTTCCGGGCAGATCCAAGCCGTAGCTTCCCGTGCCCACTTCCGAGAAACGGCAGCCAATAGCCAGGATCAGGTCGCAGCCGGCGGCGATCTTCCGCACAAACGGCGGCGCGGCCGCTCCGAATCCGCACCACAGCCATAATGGATGACTCTCCGGGAAGATACCTTTGCCTTCGAAAGTGGTCGCCACAGGGGCGTCCAGCCGCTCGGCCAGCGCGATGAGATCGGCGCCGGCGCCCGCGGCTCCCAATCCTAAATACAGCAGCGGGCGGCGGCTTGCGGCCAGCAGGGCGCGCGCCTCGTCCAGATCCGCCGCGCGAAAAGCCGGCGGCGTGTCTGGCTCGTCCCGATAGGCGGCCAGGTCCACGTCGTGGCGGAAGATGTAATGCTCGGCGGGTACCTCCACGAACACCGGTCCCGCAGGCGCCGCGCGCGCCATCCGGCAGGCGCGGCGGATGGTGGCATAGAGATCCGCGCCATTTTCGATCAGGAACTGCGCCTTGGTCACGGGACGCGCAACGGCCAGTTGATCGATGGCGTGAAGTTGATACGCCTTGCCGGTGTCGCGCCGGATGCCGCAGGCCAGCGCCAGCATGGGGATGCCATCCAGATACGCCTCGGCGATTCCTGAGAGCGCATGCGTGAGTCCGGCCCCCGGCACCACGTTGGCCGCCGCCAGCATCCCAGACGACCGCGCGACGCCGTCGGCCATGAAGGAGGCGCTCTGCTCGTCGGTGACCAGGATCGGGCGAACCTTGGTGGAGCGCGCAAGCGAGTCGTACAGTTCGATATTGTGTGTACCGGGAATGCCAAACGTGAAGGGAATGCCTTCGTCTTCCAGGGCGCGCACGACGATGTCGGCGCCGGTCATTTTCATGATCGTCCTCGTAAAAGGGCGGGAGCCTCGTCACGGATGCGCTGGGCTACGCGGTCGGCCAGCGCCATGATGGTGACGTAGGGATTGATTTCGAGAGAATTGGGGAAGAGGCTGGCGTCCGCCACGTAGAGCCACGGCAGGCCGTGTACGCGGCCGCAGGAGTCGGTGACCGAATCGCTCGGACCGCTACCCATGCCGCATCCTCCCTGCGGATGCGCGGCGGAAACGGGAGTCTTGCCGGGCGTGAATTCGGCGGCGGCGGCGATTTCTTCCAGGTGCACGGCGTCGCGGGCTTCGATGGTGGTATCGCGGGCGACTGGCATGTGTACCCGCACGGCTCCGGCCGCAAACAAGATCTTCGCCGATGTGACGGCGCCGCGAATCAAGCCGCGGATGGCTTCGTGTTGGAAGCGGTAATGCACCACCGGCCGGCCGGCCTTGTCGATGGCCACCCGATTGTACCCGTCGGCTTCGTCGCAGGCCAGCACCAGGATCATCTGCAGCCGCGGGAAGGCCCGCATGAAGGCGCTATGCGGCGCGCCGAAGCCCGCCATGCTTTTGGCCGTGATAAACGGAAAATACATGCAGGTTTCGAGAACAAAGTGCTCCGCCTCGGCGAACTGGTCGACGTAGTAGCTCTTGGGATGGCCTACGAAGTTGACGATGGGGCGCGCGTGTTCACCTACGATGATGAACGCCGGATGGCTGGTGAAACCGTAGCCCAACCGCGGTAAATTCCGCCCTATGCCGGAGCGCAGCAGCAGCGCCGGCGTGTTTACGGCGCCCGCGCAGAGCACGATGACCTTCGCGTCGATCTGGTAATCGCCCGGTTCCCAAGGCGACGGATCGCCCTTTCCGCCGGCGGGTTTGGCGGTGACGCGCACAGCCAGCGATTTCTCGCCGACCGTCAACACCTGGCAGCGCGTGACCACTTCCACGCCGTTCCGCTCGGCATGCGGCAACTGCACGCGATCCGTGCCCTGCTTGGCCTGATTGGGACAGCCCAGGTTGCAGAGACTCGATCCGCGGCACCCTTTGACGTTCACGGGGAACTGTTGCACATCGTAACTCAGCCGGCGGCAGCCTTCCACGAATAGCTTGTTGTTTTCGTTGATGAGGCCGTCTTCCACGAAGTGCGCGTTGTTTTCGGCCATGAACTTCCGCGCGCGGCAATCCAGGTCGGCGTGGGTCAGGCCTGGCACATCCCATCGCCTGATGACGCGCTCGGGCGGCAGCATGGAAGTGCCTGTATAGACCACCGTGGAGCCGCCGTAGGCGCACCCGAAGGCAATCGTCATCGTGCCATCGGCTGTGAGGAAGCCCCCGCCGTCTTCGTAGAGCGCGCCGGCCATCTCCAGTTCGCGGCCGGTGAACTCGTCGTCGCGCAGCCGCGGACCTTTCTCCAGGACGGCGATACGCACGCCTTGGCGGCAAAGCGTCGAGAGTTCCTGCGCCACCGTGCCGCCGCCCGCGCCGGAGCCCACGATCGCGATGTCGTAACCAACCCGCTTCATCCGCGCGCCTCCCAGCCTCGCGCACTGGCCGCGTAACCGATGGCTTGGGCGGCCGAAGGCCTGCCATAGTAGCCGGCCAGCACGATGGTGCGCAGCCCCCAGAAACCCACGCGGATCTTGCGAATGCGGTCGTTTTGCAGGTGCGCCAGCACGTGCGCGCGAGCGTGCGGTTGCAATCGCGTGAAGGGACGCCCGTAACGGATGACGGGCAGCCACTCAATCGCGCGCAGGAACATGCGGAGCTGCCGCTTGAGCGATTCGGGGCGGTCGCGCAGCAGGGCTTCGATGGTCTGGCGGAGATCCTGCCACCCTTGGCCGTCCAGCGCCGCGGCTTCCGGAACGATGGTCGAAACCACGGCGCGGAAGACTGCGGGGTCCGGATCGAGCGGCATTCCACCCCACGTTATCATGGGGCGCCAAGAGGCGAGCCGGGGCCGGCCCGACGGACTACAGGCATGGCTCGAAACCGACGATACGGCTCTAGAAGGAGGTCCGATGCATCCCGACAAGATTCGAGCGCTTTGTTCACCCGGTGAACCGCTGGAGCACACCGTATCGCTGGTGAGAACGGCGATGGAGGCAGAACCTTTATTCGACGTCCAGATGGCGGAACTGCTCCTGGGCCGGAGCTCCGACGAGGCGGTCGACCAGCGCATCGCACTGCGCATTTTGGAGATCTTGGATCGCGTCTCCCCGGGAACGCGCCTGACACGCATGATCGGCACATTGGTGCGGCACGCGGACCCGCAGGTGCGATCCAAGGCAGCCATGGTGGCCGGCCGCAGGATGGAAGGCTTTCCCTGGATCTATGCGCACTTGCTGGAGGCAGATCCCCGGGTCCGGGCGAATATGATCGAGGCGCTTTGGGAGAGCCGCGAGCCGGAGTGCCTGGAAGTGTTCGAGCTTTATCGGAATGACGGCGACCATCGCGTGGCGAGCAATGTCTTGTACGGTTTATATCTCAGGGGTGAAGCCGGCGCGATTCCGGGCGTCATGCAAATGATCACCCATGACGATCCCAAGTTCCGCGCCGCGGCGGCGTGGCTGCTGGGCAAGATCGGCCAGCCGGAGTTTGTGGAGGTCTTGAGACGCATGGTCAACGACGCGGACAGGCGTGTCAAAGGCAGTGCGCTGAAGGCGCTGGTACGCATCCACCGAGCCACTAGCGGCGCCTCCGCTATCCCAGATAAGTGAACAGGCTTTGGGGCTTGAGCATGGCCTGCGCGGACATGGCGGCCTGCTCGTCGGTGGTCGATTGGGTCAGATCCAATGAGGCTTGCGCCGCGTCCGCATCCTGCTCGTTGCTGAGCTGCTGTTGCAGGTCGATAAGCGTCTGGCTGGCCGAGTTGCCGGCGGCCGTGAGGTTGTTCTGCGCCGCGCCGTACACGCTGCTTTCATCGTTGAGATGGGTCGAGGCGGCCTGTAAGCCCGTAAGCGCCGCTTGGGCCCCGCTATTACTGCCGCTCTGCAGCGCGGTCAGCAGGCTGGAAACCGCCGCGAAGACGTTATCGGCCGCGGGGTTGCCGGTGCCGGAGCTGCCGTCCGCCTGGTCGTCGAAGATCTGCTGCGCGGTCAATCCGATGGTGATCATGACGTGGTTGGAATCCGCGATCTGCGCGGGAGCGCCGGCTTTGAACGCCTGCGTTACAGAATTGCCGTCCGCGGACAGAGTGTACTGCGGCAGTCCGCCCTGATCGCCGCTGAAGATATACTGGCCGCTCACGCTGGTCTGGCTCAGGCTCACCAACTGTTGCAGGATACCCTGCGCCTCCGGGATTTCGTCTTGCATCTGGCTGGCGCTGGTGGTGCTGCTGGCGGCTTCAGTGGCCAGCGAGGTAGCCGTATCCAGCACCTGTATGGCCTGTTGGATGGCGTTCTCGCCGGCGTCCACCTGGGGGGTCACGTTGGACAGGTTTTCCTGCGTTTGCTGTACGCCCGCAATTTGGGCGCGGAGCTGCAAAATGGTGGAGATCTCGTCCGGATCGTCGGAAGCCACGGACACCCGCAGCCCGGAGGAGAGCTGCTGTTCGGCGGTGCTCATGCGGTTTTGGATCTGTTGCAAGTCGTTCAGAAAGATTTCGGAGTTCGGATTGATGCTGGGGGTCATAGGGCGCTCAACTGGCGTTTGGAATCATGTCGATCAGGGATTGCATAATGGTTTGGAGGGTGCTGACCATTTTGGCGACTGCCTGGTAGCCCGCCTGGAATTGCAGGACATTGATGGCTTCGGCGTCCAGCGATACGCCGGAGTCGGTTTGGCGCATGCTCTGCGCCTGGGCCAGGGACTCCGCGCTCATGGTCTGATTGCTCTGGGCCAGGCTCAATTGCGACCCCACCAGCGCGGCGGCGTTGCCGTAGAACGTGGTGTAGCCCGCCGAACCGAGTTCGGAGGGGGAGGCGTTGGCCAGCGCCGCCAACGCCAGCGGTACGCCATTGGCCACGCCATTCTGATCGATGGGCGGCAATTGACTGGCGGTCATGTTCGGATTCACCGCCATAGTGGCTGCGGCGGCCGTCGGGTTGTTAGTATCCGGCGTGTTGAACAGGCCCAGGCCGCTGGGCGCCGCGCCCGGCGAGACGGAGCCCTGCGCGACGATCGTATTCACATCGTTGGCCAAGCCGGCTGCGAGCTGATTCAGGGCGCCGGGCTGGCTGGCATC
>Ga0187871_10001474_pt1 | contig 20410 bp, 11 predicted proteins | sample June2016WEW_16_1_FD_132988 | JGI IMG/M metagenome (GOLD analysis project Ga0187871, IMG submission 132988) | Peatland microbial communities from SPRUCE experiment site at the Marcell Experimental Forest, Minnesota, USA - June2016WEW_16_10 | ecosystem: Environmental > Terrestrial > Soil >...
ATCATCGGCCGCGACACAGCAGCGGACATGGCCTATGCGCAGCGCGTCGTCACCGAGATGCGCCTCATCCCGGGAATCGCGGACGCAAGCATCGATCAGGCGCTCAACGAGCCGACCTTGCTGGTTTCCGCAGACCGTGCCTTTGCCTTGGGCGCCGGGCTGACGGAGGCCGATATCGCGAACAACACCCTGACGACCCTGTCGGGCTCAGGGCAAGTCGCGCCCACCTATTGGCTCGACCGCAAGACCGGCGTTGCGCACCTGGTCAATCTGCAGACCCCGCAGCCGCAGCTCTCCTCGATGAGCGATTTGGAAACCGTCCCTATCGATAAGGGCAACGGTGATCCGACCGGAAGGGGTGCACAGATTCTCGGCGGGTTGAGCCAGATCACCCAGATTGGAACCGCCCCGGAGGTCTCGCATCGCGACATCATGCCGGTGATCGACATCTACGCGACCAACGCGGGGCGGGATCTCGGGGCGGTGAGCCACGCCATCGAAGCCGTGCTCCAGCGAACGAAGGCCGAGGTGCCGCACGGCGCCCTCGTGCGCGTGCAGGGCCAGGGGGTGACGCTGAAAAGTGCCTACGCGCAACTCCTGATCGGGCTCGCCTTCTCGATCCTGCTCGTGTACCTGGTGATTGTCGTCAACTTCCAGTCCTGGCTCGATCCCTTCATCATCATCACGGCGCTGCCGGGCGCATTGACCGGGATCGTCTGGTCGCTGTTCCTCACCGACACCACACTCTCGGTACCGGCCCTCACGGGCGCGATCATGTGCATAGGAACCGCCACGGCGAACTCCATCCTGGTGGTCGCCTTCGCGCGCGATGAGCTCGCCGCCCATGGCGATGCGGTCCGCGCGGCGGTAACCGCAGGGTACGCGCGCCTGCGTCCGGTGATGATGACGGCGCTCGCCATGATCATCGGCATGCTGCCGATGTCGATGTCCAACACCCAGAACGCGCCGCTCGGGCGCGCAGTCATCGGCGGGCTCCTGGTGGCAACCTTTGCAACCTTGATGTTCGTGCCCTGCGTCTTCGCCTTGTTGCACCAGAATCGATCCGACGCAGGAGAAGCCGCATGAAGCGACGTACCATGGGGATGTTCAGGAAGCTGACCCGTTACCACGGCATATTCGCGCTCAATCTTGCAGTGAGAGGTGCACCCGTCAGCGGTTCGATTCGACAGGGGTCCAGGTCGCATCTGCATGGTAGCTGTTCATCGCTTGCGCGATGTTCACCGTTTTCGAGCCGAGATCCTTCTCGGACACGCCGCCATCCTGAGTGACGATGAAAGTCATCACTCCCGAGGAGCGGTATATTGCAGGATAAGCGATGGCGGCAAATCCGCCACCCGGGTTCGGAAGGATGCGGAAGTAATAGCCATGGAAGGGATTCGGATTGCCCGCTCGCCGTACGTCGGGAAGCAGCGTCTTGACGAGGCGATCTGCCTCGCTGTCCGTCCCCGGGTGTGTTTTCGCCATGACTAGCGTGTCGCACATCCCGATCGCCGTCACTTCGTTCTCGCCGATCCGCCGGAAGAGAATCTCCTTGGAGCCGGCTTCCGAGTCGAATCGCCACACGCCGTCGTGTGATACCAGAGGAATAGGGAAAGGCCAGTTCTCTGCGCCGATGTACAAGGTCGTCATTCCGCCAGACTCGCGGACCCACCGATGCATTTCCTGATACTTCTGGACGAAACGCTCACGATCAAGGGTGTCTTCGGCCGTGTCATCGGAGGCGATGAGCTCGCTCCCGCCCCCGAGTATCTTTGTCACCGTCCCCTCATCATGTTGTTTGACGGCAGATACGAGTGCTTGGCCCGCGTCATTGGGCGAGGGAAAGGTCGTTTGGCTCGATGGTCCCGCGAGAGATGGTTTGGCAGACCCCGCCGCCAGTAGCGCGCATATGGCGAGTGCAGCGCTTGCTGCGGAGTGACGTGCTTCGATCCCACACTTCGTTGTGTGCACCATTTCAAGCCCCCGCGATCGACTTGAGTGCGATCGACTTAAGCGTAATCCGAGCGTCGTTTTCATCGGCGACCTCCTCCACCATGGAAACCCCCGCCGAAGCTTGCTCTGCCGCGGGAGGAAAATGCTCTCGCGTTGCCTCCGTGATTGAAGCCGCTGAACGCGCCGGATCGCATGCCCGAAGACGAAGCGCCGGCGCCATGAGCGAATCCACCGGGACTACCCCCGGGATGATCGGCGCCCCCGGGATGATCGAAGCCACCGGGGCCCCGGGGATGACTGAAACCCCCAGGTCTGCCACCGAATCCGGGATGGCCGAACTCCCCGCTGTGGGGAAAGTAGGGTCGATGGCCGTAATTTATGCCGCCTCCGTGCCAGTTCGCTCCCCAGCTATGCCATCCCCAGCCAAAGCCACCGAAGAGACCGATGCCGATTCCCACGCCGAACCCGATCCCCGGCCCACCGAAGTAGAAGCCCGGCACCCCAATCCAACCCGGATAAAATGCGAGGGGATCGCCATAGACGATCCAAGGATCGTATTCCGGCACATAAACGACTTGCGGATTGGCCGGTTCAATCACGATCGTAGTTCCCTGGGTCGTGACGGACTCCTGCGCAGTGCTCTTCAAGTTTCCGGCCTGCTGCGCTCGCCGACGCATCACCTGAACCGCATCGAGGACGTTCTGTTGCCCGTTCACGTACGCCTCTCCGAGCGACGACGTCCAGGACAAATTCTTATCCATCATCTGAAGAAGTCCAGGAAACTGTGTCAAAGCCTTTACGCCGGGATCCCAGGATTGCGCATCGACCGCTTTGGCGAGCGCATCTCCTTTCAGACCCGGATGCTGTTGCAGCCAACGGTCCGCTTCCACGATTTCCGTGGGTTGGGTGGCCGCTGCCAGAATCTGCGCGACCAACGCGTCTGGATACAGGGCGATCGGTGCGACCAGCTGATCCAGCTCTTGAGGTGACTGCTGCGGCGCCGGAGCGGGCAGCGGCTCAGCCGGAGCCGGCAGTTGGGTCGCGGGCTGGGTCACCTCCTCGGCACACCCCCCCTGCAAGAGCCCCAGCCCAAGCGAACTGGAGATCAAGAGTATCGATACTCGCGCCGGCCATTTCATTGCTGCAACTCCTGGGTCGGCACTGTAGGGAGCGCCGACGGACCCAATGATGTTCGGTTCTCCGTCGCCTCACTCGTTAGACTCCTGTTCGCGTGGGGGCAATTCGACGTTCACCGAGCTCGTGACAATGATGCGTGCTCGCATGAGCCTCCGGCTTCTCCATTGATGCCTTTGCTTTTTCGCAGTCTGCGCAGCAGTCGGAATTCCTCTGAAGAATTGCATCGAAGGCGCTTCGGTCAGCAACTATCGATTGCCATGGCGCACGCAAGGAGAAGTCTCAAGAGCGAGAGTCGCCGATACTTAGCGCGACTCATCTTTTCTCGGCCAAACGGGGTAGAGGCGGAATTCCGCTCCATAGAGCAACAGCCGTCGTTGATAACGGTCGGTTACGTTAGCAATCGGAGATACAGCATGTTCGATTCAAAAATGTTACTCATCTTCCTAGCCATTGCTTTGGTGCTATTCGGCACCAAACGGCTTCGCACCATCGGCTCGGATCTCGGTGCCGCCATGAGGGGATTCAAACAGGCTGTCGGCGATGGCGAGTTGGAAGAAAGAGGGAAGCCGGTCGGACAAGAACCGGGTGCAGTTCTCAACCCCGAGACTGTCGCGCGGGAGATCGACGGTAAGGTGCCCACGAAGAACCACGCGTGACATCTGATGTTGGTGACCGACTGCTGCAGTGCAGTATGCCTAAGCGGCTTTTTACCACCGTCGCCTTCATCGTATCGGCAGTTCTAGGCGCCGCCCACCTAGCCTCACCCGCTTGATCCGATCGCCGGTCGGAGCGGGTCCGCGCGCTCCCTCTTATTTCAATCCCGCCACACTTCCAGCCGTTCTTCACGCGGTGGCCAAGGGTACTTGCCCATGCCGTCCTCAATTTCAACGCTGTGGCTTTTTTACATCAAATTCTCTACTTGAATTGGCGTGGAAAGTCACTAAGCTCACACCTTAATCGCGCGGTGAGGCATATGTGCAACACCGAGAAGATCAAAATTAATGCATCGAACAATATAGGGATGGGATCAACATGCATAGAAGCAGAGGGCGCAGCTTGCGCTCGAGAATCCAAAGAAAGCCGCATCACGCCGTCGGCGTATTCGCAGTCGCGGCCGCGGTCAGCGCGGTGCTGGCGGGAGCACCCGCCGGCGCACAGCAGGCGAACAGTTCGTCTGCGACCGCAGGACCCGAGTTGCAGGAGATCGTCGTCACCGGCTCGCTGATCAAGCGCACCGACACCGAGACGCCGAGCCCGGTGCAGGTCATCAGTGCCGAGGACATCAAGAACACCGGCTACACCAACGTCTCCGACGTGTTGCGGCAGCTATCCGCGAACGGCTCGGGTACCCTCAATCAAGGTTTCGGCCAGGCATTTGCCGCCGGCGCGTCGGGTATCGCGCTACGCGGCTTGTCGGTCGGCGACACCCTGACCCTGATCGACGGCGAGCGCATGGTGGCCTATCCCTTGAGCGATGACGGCGAGCGCAGCTTCGTCGACGTGACCGCCATCCCGATCAACGCCGTCGAGGGCATCGACGTATTGAAGGATAGCGCCTCGTCGACCTACGGCGCCGACGCCATCGCGGGCGTGGTGAACGTCAAGCTGAGAAAGAGTTACGTCGGGTCCGAGTTCACCGTGGAGGGCGGCACGACGCAGCACGGCGACGGGACCACGGAGCACGGCGACGGCATCTGGGGCATGGGTGATCTGGCGAGCGACGGCTACAATGTTTATGTCGCGGTCGATTGGCACCACCAGGACAAGATTCTGGGTGCCAACCGCGACGGCGCCTTCACGACCACCAACTGGTCGGGGTTGCCGGGCGGCCAGAATACCGAGCCGGGTGCCATCGGCGCGTCCGGTCTCGTCTATCCGGACAGTGTCACGGGCTACCTGGTCAATCCGACCTCCGGCGCGATCAGCGCCTTCCTGCCGGGCTGCACCGCGGCCAAGCAGCTGGCCGATCAATGTACCTTCGCGTTCCCGGGAACGCTTCAATCCCCCACCACGCAGATCAACTTGCTGAGCAAGTTCACCAAGGCGCTGGCGAACGATTGGAGTTTCACGCTCACGGGCTCGGTGTTCGATTCGAGTGCGCAGCAAATCGCCGCCTCGAGCTTCGGCCATGCCTTCAACAACACGGGCCAGGAACAGGGATCGATCGTCAACATCACGTTTGCGCCCGGCAAGCTGGCGGGGACCGTGGTGTATCCGGTGATCTCGCTGCCGGGAACCTCGCCGCTCAATCCCACCGGCACGACCCAGAACCTCGTCTATAGCTTTCCGGACATCGGACCGTACCAGGTCGATGTCGATACCATCACGTATCGATTGTTCGGCGATCTGCATGGCACCGCAGCCGGCTGGGACATCGACAGCCAAGTCGGCGTCATGTACGCGAGCATGACGCAGAAGATGTTCGGGTCGCTCATCCCCTCGCTGGCGCAAACCGACATCAATAACGGGAGTTACGTCCCGGGCGTCAGCACCAACGGTCAGGCCTTATTCGCGCCCGAAGACTCGGATCACCCGTCGAGCACGCTGGGCGTGATCGATGTGCACGGCGCTCGCGACATCTTCGATATGCCGGGTGGACCGGAGACGATGTTGATCGGCGGTCAGTACATCCACAAGGCACTGAATGCGCAGGATCCGCCGTCGGTCACGAGCGGCTATCAGGAAGGCACCATCGCCTTTGCGGTCGGCTCGCAGGACGATGCGGCGGGCTTCATCGAGTTCGACGGCAAGCCGATCAAGCAGCTGGAAGTCGATATCAGTGGCCGCTACGACCACTATGACACCTACGGCGGTTCGCCCACGCCGAAGATCGGCATCAAATGGACACCGATCGAACAGGTGGCGCTGCGCGGTACCTGGGGCCAGGGGTTCCGGGCGCCCTCGATTGCCGAGTCCGGCACGGCCGGTCTGGCGTTCGGCCAGGGCAACACCAATGACCCCGTGCTCTGCCCGGGCGGTGTGGCGAACGTCAAAGGGACTTTCAATGCTCTGTGCTCCTACCCTGCGGTGGGTGTCCAAGCGAGCAACCCGGACTTGAAGGCAGTCAAGTCGACGAACGCGACCTTCGGCGTTATTTTCGAGCCGATCAAGGAGTTCAGCGCCTCGGTCGACTGGTACTACATCGACCTGAAGAACGACATCATCTCCGCCGCATCGGCGGGTGGTTTCTATGTCGATTCGATCGAACTCGTCCGCGGTCCGCCGGCCAATCTTGCGCAGTGTACGAATACGACCACAGGGGGAGTGCCGTGCACCACGGTCAACGTGCCGACGCCGGTGGGTTATCCTTCCTATACGCTCGTGCCGTACGTGAACGCCGGCGAGACCAAGACCTCGGGCTATGATGCGGACTTAAAGTATAGGGTGGACGTCGGCGATTTCGGCCGCTTGAAGGGTGAGATCAACTACACCTTCATCCAGCAGTACGAACTGGTCGCCAACGACCAGATCTTCAATCTGGTCGGAACCCATGGACCGCAGAGCATCTCGGGCGATACCGGCAACCCGCGCCAGCGGGCAGTGGCGTCCCTGACCTGGGAGCTGGGCCCGTTCACCAGCACGCTCTCGCTGAACTATCAGAGCGCGTTCTCGATCATCGATCCGTCCTCGGGCTACAACACCTGTCTCTCGGCGCTCAAAGGCCGTTCGCCGTCCGCCTACGGCTCGGCGATCACCCCGGGTGTGACGACGCTGCCGAGCGCCTGGTATCCGTACTGCTCGGTGGCGCATTTCGCCAGCACCAATCTGTACGCGGCCTACCAGGCGACCGATCACCTGCAGGTGCATGGCTCGATCACCAACCTGTTCGATCAGGTGCCGCCGGTGGATCTGCAGACCTACGGTGGTGGTGCGGAGCTCGCGTACACCACGCTGGATCAGGACGGCGCCGTCGGCCGGTTCTTCCTGCTCGGCGCAACCTACAAGTTTTAAACGCAAACCTCGCCGGCGCGCTAGTCGCGCCGGCGAGAGTCAGCGTACTTCTTCGATTCCAACCTTAGCCTCCGGCCTTCTCGTCATCCGATTCAGCTGCTTACGCCGCGCCGGCCATCGGCCCTTTCGTACCGAGATCCGCGGACGGGAGCAAAACGGGAGCGTCGCTCTCCGCCCGTATTAGCGCTGCGCGATCCTCGATCCGTTTATTCCAAGCGGACGCAAACGAGGTAGAGAGCTTTCGAATGTGCCGCGAGCCGTGCTGCGCTGCCTCCATGAGCGGCGCCAGCGCTCTCAACCCATCACGCCGCTTCAAGGATGTGGCTTTTTAAGCACGCATCTTTTCACTTGAATTGCGCCGTAAAAATCCTATGCTCGAGTCTCAACTTTGAAGATGAGGTATTTGCGCAACATGTAAAAAACATTTGGAGGATACAGCCATGCACATCAAGCGAAGGCAGCGGAGTCTGCGCTCCATAGTTCATAAAAAGCCACCTCATGCTGCCGGCGCGCTCAGCGCTGCCGCCGCAGTCGTTGCGGTTCTCGCGGGAGCGCCAGCAGGCGCACAACAGGCGACGAGCTCGTCCGCGAATGCGTCCCCGGAGCTGCAAGAGATCGTCGTGACCGGCTCGCTGATCAAGCGCACCGACGCCGAAACTGCAAGCCCGGTGCAGTTCATCACCGCCCAAGATATCACCAACTCCGGCTACACCAACGTCTCCGACGTGCTGCGAAACTTGTCGGCCAACGGATCCGGCACCCTCAGCCAGGGATTCGGTCAGGCCTTCGCAGCGGGTGCCTCGGGCATCGCGCTGCGCGGTCTGTCGGTGGGCGACACGCTGACGCTCATCGACGGCGAGCGCATGGTGGCTTATCCGTTGAGCGACGACGGCGAGCGCAGCTTCGTCGACGTGACCGCCATTCCGATCAACGCTGTCGAGGGGATCGACGTGCTGAAGGATAACGCGTCGTCGACTTACGGCGCCGATGCCATCGCGGGCGTAGTCAACATTCGACTACGAAAGACTTATGTGGGGTCCGAATTCAATGCCGAGGCTGGCACGACGCAGCATGGCGACGGAACCACCGAGCACGCGAACGGTATCTGGGGCATGGGCGATCTGGCGAGCGACGGTTACAACGTCTACGTGGCGGTGGATTGGCACCATCAAGACAAGATTCTCGGTGCGAACCGCAATGGCGCCTTCACCACCACCAATTGGTCCGCTCTGCCCGATGGACTGAACACGGAGCCGGGCGCGATCGGCGCCTCAAGCCTCACCTATCCGGACAGCGTCACGGGCTATCTGGTGAATCCGGCGACCGGCGCCATCAGTGCCTTCCTGCCGGGATGCACGGCCGCCAAGCAGGCGGCGGATCAGTGTACCTTCGCGTTCCCGGGCACTATTCAGCCACCGACCACGCAGATCAACCTCTTAAGCAAGTTCACCAAGGCGCTGTTAAACGATTGGACGTTGACTTTCACGGGTTCCGTGTTCGACTCGAGCGCACAGCAGATCGCCGCGACCACCTTCGGCCACGCCTTCAACAATACCGGCCAGGAACAGGGCTCAATCGTCAATATCACGGGCGCTCCCGGCAAGCTGTTCGGAACCGTCGTGTACCCGGTGATCTCGCTGCCGGCAACCTCACCGCTCAATCCCACCGGGTTGACGCAGAATCTCGTCTATAGCTTTCCGGATGTCGGGCCGTACCAGGTGGATGTCGATACCGTCACGTATCGATTGTTCGGCGATCTGCACGGCACTGCGGCCGGCTGGGACATCGACAGCCAGGTGGGCGTCATGTACGCGAGCATGTCGCAGAAGATGTTCGGGTCGCTCATCCCCTCGCTGGCGCAAGCCGACATCAATAACGGCACTTATGTCCCGGGCGTGAGCACGAATGGGCAATTCCTGTTCGCGCCCGAGGATTCGGATCATCCGTCGAGCACGCTGGGCATCATCGACGTGCACGGCGCCCATGACCTCTTCCAGATGCCGGGCGGAGCCGAAACGATGTTGATCGGCGGCCAGTACATCCACAGGGCGCTGAATGCGCAGGATCCCCCGTCGGTGGTGTCCGGATACCAGGAAGGAACCCTCGCGTATGCCGTGGGCTCGCAGGACGATGCGGCGGGCTTCGTCGAGTTCGACGGCAGGCCGATCAAGCAGCTGGAAGTCGATATCAGCGGCCGCTACGACCACTACGACACCTACGGCGGTTCGGGGACGCCCAAAATCGGCATCAAGTACACCCCGATCGAACAGTTCGCCGTCCGCGGCACCTGGGGCCGAGGCTTCCGCGCACCGTCCATCGCCGAATCGGGAGTCTCGGGGCTGGCCTTCGGGCAGGGCAACACGTTCGATCCGGTGCTCTGCCCGGGCGGAGTCGCCAACGTGAAGGGCACGTTCAATGCGCTCTGTGCGTACCCCGCGGTCGGCGTGAATGCCGCCAATCCCAAGCTAAAGGCGGTCGAGTCCACCAATGCGACCTTCGGAGTCATCTTCGAGCCCATCCAAGATACGAGTGTGTCGATCGACTGGTATCGCATCGACATCAAGAACGACATCATCTCGGCCTCCTCGGCGGGCAGCTTCTACACCGACTCCATCGGCATCGTGCGGGGACCTCCCGCCGTTCTCGCGCAGTGTACGGCGACCACGACGGGTGCCGTGCCGTGCCCCACCGCTAACGTGCCCACACCGGTCGGGTATCCTGCGTACACGCTCATTCCGTACGTCAATGCGGGCGAAACCAAGACCGCCGGCTTCGACCTGGATTTGAAGACCGGGTACGGCATCGGCAAGTTCGGTCATCTGAAGGCTGAGCTGAATTACACCTACATCCAGCAGTACGAGCTGGTGGTGAGCGGCGAGACCTTCGATCTGGTCGGAACCCACGGACCCTCGACCATCTCGGGAGACACCGGCAATCCGCGGCAGCGTGCAGTCGCTTCGCTGACCTGGGACCTCGGCGCGTTCACGAGCACCATCACGGTGAACTATACGAGCTCGTTCTCGATCACCGACCCGACCATCGGCGCGACCAATTGCCTTGGGGCGTTGAAGAGCCGCTCGCCCTCGGCCTATGGTTCGGCGATTTCGTCCGGCGTGACGACGCTGTCCCCCGCCTGGTATCCGTATTGCGAAGTCGATCACTTCACCGAGGTGAACCTGTACGCAGCGTATCAGCTGAGTGATCACCTGCAAGTGCACGGGGCCATCACCAATCTGTTCGACTCGCCTCCGCCGGTGGATCTGCAGACCTACGGTGGTGGTGCGGAGCTCGCGTACACCACGCTCGATCAGGACGGCGCCGTCGGGCGGTTCTTCCTGCTCGGCGCAACCTACAAGTTCTAGACACAAACCTCGCCGGCGCGCCAGTCGCGCCGGCGAGAGTCAGCGTGTCTTTTTGGACCGGCCCCTTCGGGGGCCGCTTTTTTGTGCGCCGGAGCTAGAATGCGGCTCAAGCGGTGCATCGCGCCGGCCGCCGGGGTTTTTCGCCTGCTGGTGCAGAGCCGCAGGCGCCGCGAACCCCTGGCCGCTATGCGCCCATTGGGGCGCTGCTGTATTGTTTGGGGGGGATTACACATCGGGAGCCGCCATGTCGGATGAGAGTTCGAGCCTGACCACCATGCGTAGCGCGAACACGCCCAACGCGTTCGACCTGCGGCGGGTGGGTGCGCACCCGGATTATTGGTACCCCCTGGCCTGGTGTGACGAACTCAAGACGGGGAAGACGCTCGGGCGGCGGTTTGCGGCCGAGCCCATCGTTCTGTATCGGGGGCAGAGCGGCCAGGTATTCGCGCTCGAGGACCGCTGCGCGCATCGTCAGGTGCCGCTGCATCTGGGCGTGGTCAGCGGCGATGAGCTCAAATGCCACTATCACGGTTGGTGCTACGGGTCGACCGGAAAGTGCGTGAGCGTGCCGTATCTGGGCAAGGAGCGCCTGCCGAACGGCGTGAAGAGTTACCCGGTGCGCGAATTGGATGGGTTGATCTTCGTCTTCCCGGGCGACCCGGCGCTGGCGGAGAGCCGCCTTCCCAAGACCTTGGGCGCATCGCAACGCAAGGAATACAAGACCCGCCGGCTGAACCGGGAGGTCGCCTGCCACTACACGTTCATGCACGAGAATCTGTTCGACATGAACCATCAGTTCATGCATAGGAAGCAGATGGGCTCGATCCGCGCCAACTGCCTCGGCCGCAAGCATGGCGAGGACTGGGCGCAGGTGGAATACAGCTTCAGCCGCACCGGCGGCAGGAGCTCGGTCGGCGAGCAAGTCATCGTCGATCTGATGCGCAAGCGCACGGTCGCGAAGAAAGACTTCTCCGATCACATGCGGATCCGCACCGACTACCCCACCCAGAGTCTCAAGGTTTGGGTCGGGCGCAACATCCAAGAGGGCGACGATCCCGTGCTCGAAGTCTGGCTCGGGTACACGCCGCTCGACGCCCAACAGCGCACCAACCGCACTTATGGCTATCTTTCCGTGAAGAAGCCGAAATTCCCCGGCGTGATCCACGCCGTCTGGCCGTTCGTCGTGTGGTTTACGGAGAATATTTTCCGCGAGGACAAGGAAATCGTGGAGTACGAACAGCGCGCCTACGATGCGCAGGGCGCGGACTGGAACAACGAGGTGTTCCCCGCCATCCGCGATCTACGCGGCGTGCTCGCTCGCTGCGGCAAGCCGATGGAGTAGGGGCCGCGGCGCGCCTAGCCCGGATACCAATTGAAACGGCCGCCGAGCGCCAGCACGGCGGGCACCACGAAAGTGCGGATCACGGTCGCATCCACCAGCACCGCCACGCACAGGCCGACGCCCATCATCTTCAGAACGGGCAACTCTGCGCCGACGAAGGCGCCGAACACCACCGCCATGATGAGTCCCGCGCCCGTGATCACCGGCGCGACGGCCACGAGTCCGGAGACGGTGGCTCGATTATTGTCGCACTCGGCCATGTACGCGCGCTTGATCCGAAACAGCAGGAATAACTCGTAGTCCATCGACAGCCCGAAGCTCAGACAGAACACCATCATGGGTACTTCGAGCGGAATGGACGCGAACGGCCGCTCCAGTCCGACCAGACCATTGAGCCAGCCGAATTGAAAGACCGCGACCACGGCGCCGATGCCGGCGGCGACCGCGAGAAGATTCATGATCACCGCCTCGACCGGCAACAGGTACGAGCGGAACGCGAAGAACAGCATGATGAGGGTGGCGCCCACGACGAACCCGACGATCTTCGGCAGACTGTGGAACATGTAGTCATTGAAGTCGTTGTGCTCGGCGGGCGTGCCGCCGATGGCGACGACGAACGGGCCTTCGGGAGCGATTTTGGCGAGATCCCGGGTGAGCGACTCGATCTGTTTCACGCTGAGCGAGTCGGCCGGCGTGATCTGGAATAGCGCGGCGGTCCGATCCTTGCTCAAGTACAGCTCGGCGAGTTGCGGGTTGTCGCGCAAGGCCTCGTCGGGATTTTGATATAGCGCGGAATACTCCGCCGCGCCGAATCCCTTTTGCAGGTTGAACGGCGACGCGACGGAGGCAATGCGGGGGTCGCTCGCGAGCCGCGCGGCATACTGCGCCAGCGGCGCGATGTGCGAGGCCGCAAGCAGCGGCTTGCCGTCGTCGGTACGCACGATGGCGTAGATCTCCAGCGAGGAATTATCGCTGCGCATGCTGCTCAGGATCTCGGCGCCGGCGCGGGATTCGGTGGCGCGCGGCAGGAACCAGCGCTCGTTGCTCACGCCCGTGCTCGCCTTGTGCAGCGGCAGGGCGAGTGCGAGCACGAACAGGCCCGACACGAGCAAGGTGCGCAGCGGGTGACCGACGATCCATTCGCCCAGCCGGCGCCACAGTTCGGTGGTGTTGCCGAGCCGCAGGCGCGGCGGGACCACCGACCATCGCTCGATGTAGGGGCCCAGAAGGATCAAGGCGGCGGGGAGCAACGTCAATGCCGCGAGCACCGACACGCACACCACCAGCGCCCCGCCGATGCCCGCGCACCGAGTCTCGAGAATCGGGCTGAACAACAGTCCGAAAAAGCCGATCATCACCGTCACGCCCGACCAGGTGATGGTCTGTCCGGCACGCGCGACGGTATCGGCGACGGCTTCGGCAACGGTCGCTCGCCCGTGCTCGCGATAGTAAGTGACCATGAGCAGTGAATAATCGATCCCGATCGCCAGTCCGATCATGGTCACGACGTTGCTCAGCAGATTCGACACGGGAACCGCTTCGGCGAGCAGAAAAGCGATTCCGAGCGAGACCGTGGTGGTCGCCAGTCCCATGAGGAAGGGCAGCCCTGCCGCGACCAAGGTGCCGAACGCCATCATCAGGATGATCAAGGTCAACGGCAATGCGCGTTTTTCAGCATGGTCGCCTCCCTCGGCGCTCCAGGCATTTACGTCGAAGTCGGCCGCCGGACCACCCGTCACCGCGAGCTTGGAGGAGGGATCGAGGCGCAGCAGCTCATCACGCAGAGGGGCGGCGGCGTCCCGGACCCGAACCACAGCACGCTGCTCGGTCTCCTTGTCGACCGAGGCCAAACCCACGAGCAGCATGGTCACGTGGCCGTCGGCGGAGCGCATCTGCGGGTCGTGCGTCTGCGAGTAGTCCGCGACGCGCCGAACCGAGGGAACCGCGGCGAACGCGTGTGCGGCCCTTCGAAGCCACGCAAGATAGACCGGGTCGTCGACGGTCAGTCGAGGCGCCGAGACGGCCACTACCAAAGGATCGATGAATGGATTGGAAAATGCCGTACGCAGGGCATCGGCGGCAGCGGCAGAGGGGCTTCCGGGGATGCCGGCGGTGCCTCCGACCGCGACGGTGGGCAGCTTATGCGCGCCCACGGCGCCGAGGGCGATTGCCACGAGCCAGCCGAGCAGCACGACTCGAGGATGAATGGCCACCCATTGGCCAAGCCTAAAAAATCGGGATTTCACACTTCGCCTGTAGGATTGGCCTTAACCGCGAATGTTAACGCTTTTTTTCGTGGTTTGGGGGACACGCGGGGGGTGTCGATGCCATTTTGACGACCGAATAAAAGTGAACGCGCGCTAATTCTCGGGCAGTCTTTCCCGGCAAGCTTCAGCTGTCAGCTAGGCTTGCCTCGCTCATCTGGACGTTTCGATTGCCGCAGTTGATTGTCGTCACCCGGGGTGCACGATGCCACGGGCGGGCAGGCCTCGCTTCGTGTTGCTGGCGCGGGCCGCGAGCCGCACGTATCATCCCGCTCTGGGCCGTCTCGCGCGGCCGCAGGGTGGGCGAGGTGCCGTTCACGCCTGCCGTCCGTGCCTGCTATGGGCTTGTCGAGGCGTTACGCGGTATCGAAGGGGCGATACCGACGGAAGAGTCGTCGGTGGTTTTGCGTGCCTTCCGACTGCCTACGGGCACCCCTACACAGCGCTGCATGATGCCTTGAAGGCAGAAGGATTCGTGATCTACGCGGGTCAGGGTGATTTGTCGAAAACCCTGTTCCGCATTTCCACCATGGGTAATTTGACTTCACAGGATATCGATCGATTGCCGGAATGCGTCTGCTGCGCGCGGTTGCATGGATAGGGTTGCGCGCGTGAGATTTGCGCCTAGTAGGGTGTTCTTGCGTTATGCATCAACTTGCTTCTGGGCGACCCTCTCTGCAGGTATTGCGCTGCCGTCCTGGTCGAGCGATGTTTCGGGCGGCCCCGGCGGCGGGGAAGGCGATACCTATCTGGCGCAGCTCGAGCCGCCCACTCCTCCGGCTACTCCGGCACTGCCGCAGCCCCCGCCCGGCCAAACCGGACCCACGGAACCCGGGGCGCCTGCTCGGCCGTCCCAACCCGACGCGTCCAAGCCGTGGTATTCGCCGATTACCCGCTGGTTCGATCCCAACACCGCGCCGTTCATTCCCGTGCCGGAGATCGCGGTCGATCCGAACGCGGGCACGACCCTCGGCGTCATACCCACGATACTCGTGACGGACGAGAACGATGACATCCGCAAGATCATCGCCCCGGACTTGATCTATAACCCCTACTTCGGATGGGGCGTGCACGGTCGCATCTTCAACTACGACTCCCAAGACGAACAATGGTCGGTCGTCGGCGGCATCCAGGAGCGCGTCGAGCGCCAGTTCGACGCTGAGTATCAGATCGGGCGCGAGCGGCAGAGCCGCTGGTCCTTCAACGGGAGCTTGATATACAACGTGGACGGAACGCCTCGATTTTACGGCCTTGGCAACGAGTCGCCGGCGATCGACCAAACCGACTACACGGCGCGGGAGGAAATCCTTCAGGTGCAGGCGGGCTACAACATCACTCACACCTGGCAATTGCAGTACACGGGGCACTTTCAGAACGTCGATGTGCTGCCGGGGACGCTGGCGCGCATTGCCACGATCGGCTCACTGTTCAGCAACGTCCTGGGCGAGGGCACCAACCGGGAATTCCTGAATCGGCTGTCGATCATATTCGACACGCGCGACGACATCATCATTCCGACCAAGGGCGCCGAATTGGTGGGCTACGGCGGAATGGCGAGCCGCGACGACTCGTTCGACGCTTCACTGTTCACCGAAGTGGGCTTCGACGGACGTGTGTTCGTTCCGCTGCAAGAGAAGACCGTTATCGCGATGCACATGGCATTGCGCTACTTGCCGTCGGCCAACAACGTACCGTTCTGGGCGCTCTCCAGCATCGGCGGGGCCGATACCGTCATCGGCGGCACGCAGCCGCTTCGGGGTTTCGGCGAAGGGCGGTTTTACGATCGCGATTCGTTTTCATCCTCGGTGGAGTATCGCCGCAACGTCGCGACGTTCCACGCCGTCGCGACCACGGTGGAATTGGAATTGGCCCCGTTCATCGATGTCGGGCGCGTTTTCAGCCAGTCGAGCACCTTGCCGTTCCAACAGCTGCACAAGGTATATGGGATGGGATTTCGCGGCATCGCACGACCTTTCGTCGTCGGTTACGTCGACATCGGCTATGGCAGCGAGGGCGCGGCGGTGTTCACCGGATTGAATTATCCTTTTTAGGCGCGACGCGCAACGAAGTCGGTAGCTCTTCTCATTAGGGTTACGCCTGAAACACATGATCTGACATCGCTATTTTCCACGGTGTGATACCATGCCGCGGCTCCTCTGGACGAGATTCACGTGGTTCCAAAAAAAGCAATTCTCCCGGCCGCGTCGCTCGCGTTAACTCTCTCTGGGTGCGAGGGTGTGCTGGACCCGCGCGGGCCCGTTGGCGCCGCGGAGAAGCTCATTCTCATCGATTCGTTGGCCATCATGCTGGCGATCGTCGTGCCGGTGATCGTTGCCACCGTGGCCTTTGCCTGGTGGTTTCGGGCTTCGAACACGCGGGCGACCTACCGGCCGAATTGGGCTTTTTCCGGAAGTCTCGAGCTCATCGTCTGGGCTATCCCGGCCCTGGTGATTACCTTCCTCGGCGGCATCGCCTGGTTCGGATCGCAGGCGCTCGACCCGTATCGCCCGATCGACAGCAAGATCAAGCCGATCGAGGTGGAGGCCGTCTCGCTCGATTGGAAATGGCTCTTCATTTATCCGGATGAGGGCATTGCCACGGTCAACCAATTGGTGGTCGCCGCCGGCACGCCGGTGCATTTCAAGATCACCTCCGCGAGCGTGTGGAACGCGCTATTCGTGCCGCAGCTCGGCAGCATGATTTATTCGATGGCGCGGATGACGACCCAGTTGAACCTGCAAGCCGACAATCCGGGGACCTTTCAGGGCCTCTCGGGGATGTTCAGCGGAGATAAGTTCTCCGACATGCACTTCGAGGTGCGGGCAGTGACCGCGGACGCCTACCAGCAATGGGTCGCCGCCGCCAAAGAGTCCGGCTCGGCGCTCGATCGTGAGGCTTATGCCCGCCTCGCACAGTCCGCCGACAGTGCGCCGGTGATGAGCTACAAATCCATCGACCCGACGCTCTTCGGGGCGATCGTCGCGGGCACCGCCCCCGAACCGGCCGGCGCGCCCGAAATCACCAATTCCCCATGAGCGCGCTGCCCATGGCATTCGAGGAACACGTCTAATGTTCGGCAAGCTCAGCTGGTCTGCGATCCCATTCAGCCAGCCGATTCCCATGGGCGCTTCGCTCATGATGATCCTGGGGATGCTCGCACTCCTTACCTGGATCACGGTCAAGCACCATTGGCGCTACCTCTGGAAGGAGTGGTTCACCTCGGTCGACCATAAGCGGATCGGGGTGATGTATTGCATATTGGCGTTCGTGATGCTCTTCCGCGGCTTTGCCGACGCGCTCATGATGCGGTCCCAGCAAGCCCTCGCCTTCCATGGGGGGGGTTACCTGCCGCCGGAGCATTACGACCAGATTTTCTCCGCGCACGGCACGATCATGATCTTCTTCGTGGCGATGACGTTCGTGATCGGCCTCATGAATTTCGTCGTGCCGCTGCAGCTCGGCGTACGCGACGTGGCTTTCCCCACGCTCAACTCCGTGAGCCTCTGGCTCAACGCCGCCGCCATCCTGCTGGTCAATGCGTCGCTCGTGATCGGCGAGTTCGGCAAGGCCGGGTGGCTCGCCTTTCCCCCGCTGTCGGAGCTCAAGTACTCGCCGGGCGTGGGCATCGATTATTATTTATGGTCCTTGCAGATCTCCGGTATCGGCACGCTGCTGACCGGTGTTAATTTCGTGACGACGATCCTCAAGATTCGAGCGCCGGGGATGACGCTCACGCGCATGCCGATCTTCTGCTGGACGTCGCTCGCCTCGAGTCTTCTGATGGTCGCCGCCTTCCCGATTCTGACCGCGACCTTCGCCATGCTCCTGCTCGACCGCTATCTCGGGTTCCATTTCTTTACCGACACCGCGGGCGGCAACTCGATGATGTACATGAACCTCATTTGGGCCTGGGGTCACCCGGAAGTCTACATCCTCATCTTGCCGGCTTTCGGCGTGTTCTCCGAGGTCATCTCGACCTTCTCGGGCAAGCCGCTGTTCGGCTATCGCTCGATGATCGCCGCGACGATGGCGATTTGCATCCTCTCGTTCCTGGTATGGCTGCATCACTTCTTCACGATGGGCACCGGGGCCGACGTCAACGGCTTTTTCGGCATCATGTCGATGATCATCGCCGTTCCGACCGGCGTGAAGATCTTCAACTGGCTCTTCACCATGTGGGGTGGGCGCGTTCGCTTCGAGGTGCCGCTCCTCTGGTCGCTCGCCTTCATGGTCACCTTCGCGGTGGGCGGCATGACGGGCGTCCTGCTCGCGGTGCCGCCCGCCGACTTCGTGCTGCACAACTCGCTGTTCCTGGTGGCGCATTTCCATAACGTCGTCATCGGCGGGGTGCTGTTCGGCGCATTCGCCGGCTACTCCTATTGGTTCCCCAAGGCATTCGGTTTCAGGCTGGACGAACGAACCGGAAAGGCCGCGTTCTGGTGCTGGACGATCGGCTTCTATGTCGCCTTCGTGCCGTTGTACATCGTCGGCCTCGAGGGAATGACGCGACGCATGCAGCACTATGACGTTGCGGAGTGGCATCCGTGGCTGCTCGTCGCCGCGGGGGGCGCCGCCATCATCCTCGTCGGCATCGGGTTCCAGGTCGCGCAGCTCGTGATCTCGATTCGCAATCGAGAAAAGCTGCGAGATCTCACCGGGGATCCGTGGGACGGCCGCACGCTCGAATGGATCACCACCTCGCCGCCTCCGCACTTCAATTTCGCCGTGATGCCGAGCGTCATCGGCGCGGAGGCCTACTGGGGCATCAAGCAAAAAGCACTCGAGCAGCGCCGGCTCACGGACCTGCCCGATTACAAAGCCATCGAGATGCCGCGCAACAGCCCGACCGGGTTCATCGCCGCGTTCTTCGCGGTCGTGACCGGCTTCGCGCTGATCTGGCACATCTGGTGGATGGTCATCCTCGGTTTGATCGGTTCGTTCGGGACGTTCGTCGGTTTTGCCTGGCGCAATCGTTACGAGTACGAGTTGCCCGCGGCAGAGCTCGCCCATGTCGATGCCGAGCGGCGCCAGGCTCGAATTCCACTCGTGGAGGGCCGGGAAAAAGGCATCACACCGGTCAAGTACGAGCCGATGGAGGAGCACGATCCGAACAAGCTCGGTGCCCGGGCGGAGCCTGACGGCGGCTATAAGGGGCCGGCCTCGAAGCGCATCATCACCGGCTACGGCTTTTGGATTTTCCTCCTGTCCGATTTCATCCTGTTTGCCGGCTTTTACGCGGCGTACGCGGTGCTGTCGCACGCCACGGCGGGGGGGCCGACGGCCGCGCAGCTGTTCGACCTCCGGATTCTCGCGATCGAGACCGCCTGTTTGTTGCTCTCGAGCTTCGCCTGCGGCATGGCGAGCATTGCCGCAAGCGCCCGCAACATGTTCTGGACTCAAATCAGCTATTTGATCACCGGACTACTGGGTGCCGCATTCATCGGCCTCGAGATCAACGAATTCGTCAAAATGATCACGCATGGGGCAGGGCCGGACCGGAGCGCCTTCCTGTCCTCGTTCTTTGCGCTCGTCGGCCTTCACGGGTTTCACGTGAGTATCGGCCTGCTGTGGCTCGGAACGATGATGGCGCAGCTTTGGGCCAAGGGCTTTCGCGCCGACATCATGCGCCGCAATATGTGCTTCGCGCTATTCTGGCATGCACTCGACATCATCTGGGTCGGCATCTTCACCAACGTTTATCTTCTGGGAATAAGCCCATGAGCGAACACGACATCGACCACGCGCCGGGCGATCAAGAGGAGAGCGCGCACCCGGTTGCCGCCGGCGTCCGCAATTATCTCATCGGGCTGGGGCTCGCCGCCGTGCTAACGGTCGCATCGTTCTGGGTCGCAAGCGGCACGCCCTTGATCTACTCGCTCGGGGTGCCCATGGCGCTCGCGGCGCTGGCCATCGGACAGATGGGCGTGCATCTCGCGTTCTTTTTGCACATCACCACCGGTCCCGACAGCACCAACAATGTGCTCGCGCTCGCCTTCGGCGTGCTGATCGTCGGCATCGTCATCGTGGGCTCACTCTGGATCATGTATCACATGAACATGAACATGGGGCTTCCCAGCGACATGTAAGGCCGGCCGCCGGCTCACGCGAGCCGTGTTCCCACGATATCGGCGACACGAAGCGCGTTCGCGATGATGGTCAGTGTGGGATTAACGGCCCCGATCGAGGGGAAGAAGCTCGCGTCCGCGAGGTAGAGATTGTCCAGCTCATGCGCCTTGCAGTCGGTGTCGAGCACCGAGGCGGCAGGATCTAGCCCGAAGCGCGCCGTGCCTGCCTGGTGAGCGGTGCCGCCAATGGGGATTTGCTTGCCGAGGTAGAGGTTGCGCTCGAGGAGCACGGGATGCGCGCCGATGCGCGCCAGGATCTGCTCCAGCTTTTTTTTG
>Ga0187871_10001476_pt1 | contig 20405 bp, 15 predicted proteins | sample June2016WEW_16_1_FD_132988 | JGI IMG/M metagenome (GOLD analysis project Ga0187871, IMG submission 132988) | Peatland microbial communities from SPRUCE experiment site at the Marcell Experimental Forest, Minnesota, USA - June2016WEW_16_10 | ecosystem: Environmental > Terrestrial > Soil >...
CCGCCTGTTGATCTATCCCGAAGATCAACGAAAAGAAAACGGCGAAAGCAAGTGAGGCCCAGAGCGCCGGGCCGGCGAACCTCTGCGGAATCAATTCGGCTCGCTGCAATGGTGCTGCCGCGCTTGTCAGGCGTGCTGATTCTGGTACACTGCCACCCAAAGAACCTGGGCGGACCTTAAAAATGGCGATGGATGTCGTTAGGGGGCAATGGTATTGAGCGAAGCAGCCGACAATAATGTGCTGTTGCGCACGGATGGGCTGGTCAAGATTTACGGCCACCGTCGCGTCGTGGACGGTGTGGACATCTACGTGCGGGCCGGCGAGATTGTTGGCCTGCTCGGTCCCAATGGCGCAGGCAAAACCACCTCGTTTTACATGGCCGTCGGCCTGATCAAGCCCAACGCAGGCAAGGTGTTCTTCGACGGCAAGGAAGTGACGCGACTACCGATGCACAAGCGGGCCCGCCGCGGCATCAGCTACCTGTCACAGGAGCCCAGCGTATTCCGCAAACTGACCGTGGAAGAGAATATCATGGCAATCCTCGAAACGCTGCCGTTGACAGCGGAGGAACGAAAGTTTCGTCTGGATTATTTGCTGGAAGAACTGGATATTAAGCCGTTGGCCAAGAACAAGGCGTACACTCTGAGCGGGGGCGAACGGCGACGGCTGGAAATCACTCGGGCACTGGTTACGGGGCCGAAGTTGATGCTCCTGGACGAGCCGTTCAGCGGTGTGGATCCGATCGCCGTGCACGAGGTGCAAAAGATCATAATCGAGTTGAAAAACAAGGGACTCGGCATCCTCCTGACCGACCATAACGCCCAGCAGACATTGCGCATTGTCGATCGAGCGTATCTGATCCACCATGGCAAGGTCGTGCGCGAAGGCACCAGCGACTTTCTGACCAACGACCCGCACAGCCGGGAAATTTATCTGGGACCCGACTTCACCATGTGAGGCGGGTACCAAAAACATAACAGGAGAAGGTTTTCATGGAGATGACAGTGACCGGTCGGCACTTGGACGTGACGCCGGCCATTCGTGAATATGCGGGAAAAAGGCTCGATCAAATCGGCATCGATTTCCCGCGCATCTTGAGCGCGCATTACATTTTGGAAGTGGACAAGTTCCGGCACATTGCCGAGCTCGTGCTCCAGTGCGGCAATCACATCAACATCGAGGCCCGCGAAGTCACTGAGGACCTGTACGCCTCGATTGACCGGGTGGTGGACAAGGTGACGCGTCAGATGCTCAAATACAAAGCCCGGATCCAGCGTCACCGCCCACGCCGGGCCACGTCGTACGACGTCGATGAACATACCGTCACGCACGACCTCCAGGAAGAAGACGGCTCCGCGCGAATTGTCCACACGGAGAAATTCGCGATGAAGCCGATGTTCGTGGACGAAGCGGTGTTGCAGTTGGAACTGTCCGATCGCCAGTTTCTGGTGTTCCTGAATGCCGAGACGGAGAAGGTCAACGTCATGTACCGGCGCAACAACGGCGATTTCGGCCTGATCGTACCCACCCTGAGCTGAGCATGCCAACCGCCTCCGTCCCGACCGTCACCGTGGAGCGATTCTACCTGAACCATGCCGAGCAGTTGCAGCTGCGGCTCATCGCGGGCGGAGCCGGCCTGTCGCGTAAGATTCAGGAAGGCTCGGTGAACCGGCCCGGGCTGGCGCTGGCAAAATTCTTCAAGTATTTCGCGATGAAACGCGTCCAGGTGCTCGGCGGCGCCGAATGGGCGTTCCTGAAATCCCTCGACGACGAGGAGGCGGCCCGGCGCATCGAGCGGATGCTCGAGGCGAAGATCCCCTGCCTCGTGTTCGCGCGCAACGTCAATCCTCCCCCGTTGGTGCAGCAAAAGTGCGACCAGTACCAGGTGCCATTGTTCAAGACCAAAATGGTCACGATGAAATTCATCAACGCCGCCACCATCGCGCTGGAAATGGAGTTTGCGCCGCAGGTGAGCGAACACGGTTCGATGGTGGACATACTGGGCATTGGCGTGCTGATTCGCGGCGAAAGCGGCATCGGCAAGAGCGAGAGCGTGCTGGCACTGCTGGAACGCGGCTACAGCCTCGTGAGCGACGACATCACTCGCATCCGCCTGCTGGAAGGCCGAGAGTTGGTGGGGACCTCCTCCGAGACGACGCGCTATCACATGGAGATCCGCGGCTTGGGCATCATCAATGTGCCCGCCGTCTTCGGCGTTGCCAGTGTGCGCCCGGAGAAAAACCTGAATTTGGTGGTCACCCTCATGGATTGGGCCAAGATGGAAGAGGTCGACCGCGTCGGCATCGAGCGGCAAACGTACAAGATCCTCGGTATCGATGTGCCGCATGTGGCCATCCCGGTGCGACCGGGCCGCGACATCGCCCGGTTGATCGAGGTGGCCGCCCTCGACCAGAAGTTGAAGAGCCTCGGCCACAACGCCGCGCGCGAGTGTAACGAGCGGCTCATCGAGCGGATGCGCACGCCCACGGCATCGTAACGGGGGCAACAACGCAAATGGCCCAATCGCGCAAAGGCGGCAGCGGTTCGGAACCCATGACGGCGAGCCGCAGCGTCACGGTGTTGAACAAGCTCGGTGTCCATGCGCGACCGGCGGCCCTGTTCGTCAGGACCGCCAACAAATTTGCCAGCGATATCACCATCGAAAAGGACGGCGAACAGGTCAATGGCAAGAGTATCATGGGTCTGATGATGCTGGCGGCGGGTCAGGGGTCCAAACTCGAGCTGATTGCGGTGGGACCGGACGCCGAAGTGGCCGTACGCGAGCTGGAATTGTTATTTCAACGCAAGTTCGACGAAGAGTAGGGGGCAGCAACACCATATGGCAGAACGCAGCTTCCAGGGCATCGGCGTATCCCCGGGCGTGGCCCGAGGCAGGATCTACGTCTATAGCGTGGCCGAAGAGCTTGTTCCGGAATACGACGTTGCCGCCGAGGACGTTCCCAAGGAGATTGCCCGTTTCGAGCACGCGCTGATCACAACGCGCGAGCAGTTGCATGAATTGCAGAAACGGATCGCCTCCGGCATCGGGTCCAGTTCGCCGTCGACGATCCTCGACGTCCACCTGTCCATTACCGAAGACCCGGCGCTGATCGATTCGGTCATTAACCGCCTCCAGCAGGAACGCAAGAACGTTGAATTCGTTTTTCATGATGTCGGCCGCAAATATGTCACCACGCTTTCCGAGTTGCAGGACGAGATGTTCCGCGAGCGGGCGGCAGACGTGCAGGACGTGGCCCGCCGCATCCTGCGCAACCTCCTCGGTCACGATCATCGCGCGCTGACCAATCTGCCGACTGACACCATTGTCGTGGCCCACGAGCTTTCGCCGTCCGACACCACTTCACTGGACCGTCAGCACGTCAGCGGGTTCGCCACCGACGTGGGCAGCCACACGTCACATTCAGCCATCGTCGCCCGATCCATGAACCTGCCCGCCGTCGTCGGCCTGCGCAACCTCAGCCAGTACGTTCATGACGGCCAGCCGGCCATCCTCGATGGCTACAGCGGCACGTTGATCGTTGAACCGAGCGAGCAGACTCTGTTCATCTACGGCCAACTGGAGGTCAAACGCCACAGCGTTCAGGAACGCCTGGATGCACTGCACGACCTGCCGGCCCAAACGCTTGATGGCCATCGGATGATTCTTTCGGGCAACATCGAGTTGCCCGGCGATACTCCGGCCGTGCTCGCCGCCGGCGGGGAAGGCATCGGACTGTTTCGCACCGAGTTCCTCTATCTCAACCGCTCCGAGTTTCCCAGCGAAGAGGAACAGTACGAGAAGTACGTGGAAGTCGCCCGTGCGGTGAAACCTCACTCGGTCATCATCCGCACCCTCGACATTGGCGGCGATAAGTTTCGCAGCGAGGACAGCACGCCGGTGGAGGTCAACCCGTTTCTCGGGTTCCGGGCGATCCGATTTTGCCTGGCCAACGTGGACATTTTCGAAGCGCAACTGCGCGCGATCCTGCGCGCCAGCGCCGAGGGCAACGTCCGCATCATGTATCCGATGATCAGCGGCGTCGCCGAGGTGGTGCAGGCTAACGACATTCTCCGTCAGGTCATGCGTGACCTGAAGAAACAGAAGCTGGCCTTCGACGAACAGATACCGGTAGGGGCAATGATCGAAATCCCTTCCGCCGCGCTGACGGCCGAAATGATCGCGCCGGAGGTGGACTTTTTCAGCATCGGCTCCAACGATCTGATTCAATACACGATGGCCGTCGATCGTGTGAATGAAAAAGTCGCCAATCTGTACGAACCGACGCACCCCGCAATCCTGCGCCTGATCCGCTCGGTCGTTGAAGCCGCGCATAACAACAACATTTGGGTGGGCGTGTGCGGTGAGATGGCCGGCGAACCGCTGTTCGCCCCCCTGCTCCTCGGCATGGGCATCGACGAATTGAGCGCCGCCGCATCGAGCCTGCCGCGCCTGAAGGAAGTCATCCGACGCCTCACGTTGCGGGAAGCGCAGGAACTCGCCTCCGCGTCGCTGCACGCCAATTCCGGCCGCGAAGTGCTGGCCATGCTCAACGCGTTGCTGCAACGTGTCGATCCGGATTTGTTGGGATAGACCCCCACCTGGGCGGTATGCGACGCCAGGCGTGCGGCCAATTGCGGATGGGGTGCATCGGATACTGTTACCGTTCTCCAGCGGGATCCCGTCGAATGACGGGACTTGTCGAAGGGTCTCTGTCGTTTCCGTCTCCGAATCTCAAGGCCTGAGCATTTTCCCATTGTCGCGTTCCCCACCCTGCCGTAAACTCAACATCAACGCGGGGGCGGGATACCTAAACGACAGGCCATCCTGCCCTACACTGAGACCCGGTCTGCGGATTGTAGGCGGGAAGTCCCTGTAGTGTGAGATTTCCCTCCCATGAACCAAAACTTCGTTCGGTTGCCCGATTCAAGAGCCGTCCGACAAGAAGGGAGCTCGAAGATGAGACCACACGCATTCGGCCCCGTAATGGTTATCCTGCTCAGCTCAATGCTGTTATGGTTCACCGCCCGCACGAAGGCCATTGAGCCTGAGAACCAACATCCTTCCCCGCTCATCGTCGAACTCGACACGTTGGGCACCGACAAACCCGTCGGCGGTGCCGCCGTCACAATTGATGAGCTGGGCCATGCGATAACCGGCCCCGACGGCCGCGCCGTCTTCCAGTTGCCCGCCGCGAATATGCGAAATTTGCATATTACGACCTCCCTCGACGGCTGGGTGCCCATGTCCCTGTATTGGTCCAGTGAGAAAACCACCGATCAGCCGCCAGATAACATGACGCTTCAAATGGAGCGGGCCACCTCAATCAGCGGGCGCGTGGTCGATGACGCCGGCCAACCCATAGCCGGCGCAACGGTGGTGCTCGATCTCAGAAAGAAATACCCGGTCCCAGCACAGCACCCTGCGCTCAATTACAAAACCATCCAGACCGACCCGAATGGCAGATGGTCCTGCGTTCTTGTTCCAGCCGCGTTCGACTCCATCAATATGGGGGTCTATCATCCGCAGTATGCGAGCACCGAGGCCGGATATGGCTTCTATCCCATGCGCGAGTTCCAGCCTATCTCAGCCCTGCGCGATGGCTCGGCAACCCTCAAGCTCGATCGCGGTGTAGCCGTCACGGGCATCGTCCGCGGCCCCGACGGCAAACCCATTGCGCATGCGAAAGTCGGCTATGGCAAAGACCGCGTCGCCTCGAACGTCCTGCCCGAGCAGGACACCGACGCCGACGGCCGCTTTACTTGTGCCGCTCACGTCGGCGCTCTGGCGTTCATCACTGTCAGGGCTTCAGGTTACGCTCCCGAACTGAATCAATTCATCGTCACGCAATCACCAGAGCCCCTGGTATTCGATCTCAAGCCCGGCCATTTGCTGTCCGGCCGCGTGGTGGATCGCCAGAGTAATCCAATCAGTAACGCCACCGTCGCCATGGATACGTGGAGCGACGCGCGGACCCTCAATATTTACTTTCAGACGAAAGCCGACGGCCGCTTCACATGGAGCAACGCACCTTCAGATGTCGTCTATGCTGATGTCTATGCGAGTGGCTACGCCGATAACCGCAAGGTGGCCGTTACCGCCGGCAATGAAAACCAAATCGTTCTGACCAACCCCACCCGCGTCAAAGGCACGGTGGTCGACGCCGAGACTGGGCACCCAGTACCCACATTTCGCGTCGTTACTGGAATCGACTGGGGCGGTGGGAATCCCATCGGCTGGCAGCGTCGGGTAGATGTGAGCCCCAAGCCGCTGGAGGGAAAGGATGGCTCGTTCGAAGCGAGCCTCACCTATCCCTATCCGAAATGCGCCCTGCGTATCGAAGCGGATGGCTACGCGCCGACCAATTCCGCCTCATTCGTCCTGGATGGCAGCCAGAGGGCTTTCTCCTTTAAACTTTCCAAGGCCGAGCAAATCCAGGGCGTCGTTCTCGGACCCGATGGCAAACCCATCTCCGGCGCCACGGTCGCCCTCGCCACTCCCGGAACCGGCGTGCAGCTCAACAACGGACGCCTCCAGGCACTGGATGCCGTGCAGGGCCTCACCCGCGCCGATGGGTCCTTCAGCATCTCGCCCCAAACCGAGTGCTTCCTTCTGGTGGTGATCGACGACGAAGGCTGCGCCCGCGTGACCGATACCGCGTTCAAGACCAATTCGCAAATCCGCCTGCAATCCTGGGCCACTGTCGAGGGCGTCGTCAAAAAAGGCACGCAACCCGATGCTGGTCAAGCCGTTAGTCTCAGTTACATCGATCGCAGCGGATTCGACCCGAAACAACCGCATCTGTTTGCCTTCCACAATACGCAGGCCGATGAGAACGGCCGCTTCCGTTTCGACCGAGTGATGCCGGGGGAGATCTCCGTAGCCAAATCGATCAAAATCAGCGAGCAGATGAACGGCTATTCGCATTCCACCCGCATTACGGTCCAGCCGGCTGAAACGGTCGAAGTCACCATCGGCGGCACCGGCCGACCCGTGGTCGGTCGAGTCGATATTCCCGCAGAGTTGAAGAATGGGTTGTGGACGATCAACCAGGCTACCATCCGGACCAAGGTCGTCGTGCCCAAGCTCGACATCCCGCCCGAAGTCGAGAAAATGACAGCGGCCGAGCGCACGACGTGGAGTGAGAAATGGAAGAATTCCCCCGAAGGCAAAGCCTTTTGGGAACAACAGCAGAAAGCCCTCGATCAAGTACGGAACTACGCCGTGCATGTCGAACCGGATGGGACCTTTCGCGTCGATGACGTTGCCCCCGGCGACTACACCTTTGCCATCACGTTCGCCGAGATGCCCAAAGGCGGAATGTTACGCTCAGGCGATGCGGTCGCCGAGCTCACTCGTGAATTCACCATTCCGCCGCTCGCCACGGCCGTCACCAATCAACCGCTGGACCTCGCCACCCTCTCCCTAACACCAATCGCTCATCTCCGAATTGGCGACGCGGCCCCCGCGTTCGCCTTCAACACCCTCGACGGAACCGAACTCAAACTCGACAGCTTCAAGGGCCGATACGTCATGCTTGATTTCTGGGCCACGTGGTGCGGTCCGTGCCGTGGCGAAACCCCGCACTTGCTCGCCACGTATGGGACGTTCGGCAGCGATAAACGGTTCGCCATGATCGGCCTGAGCGTCGATGGTGCGACCGACGCCCCCAAAAAATACGCCGACGCCAACGGCATCAAATGGACCCAGGGATTCCTCGGCCAGGGCACGAACGGTCAGGCGGTGATGAACCTGTATGGCGTGCGCGGCATCCCATCCATCTGGCTGATTGGACCGGATGGCAGGATACTCGCCAAAGATCTGCGCGGTGAAGCGATTCAGACGACTGTAGCAGCGATGTTGAAGTAGTAGAATCCCCCGACAACCACCTGCCAGTGCGCCAGTTGCTGGAGTTCTCCACCAGGCCTCGCCCGCGCGAAAATCGCTTGAGACTTTGGCGAGGGTCGTATATTCTGGCTGCGTCGTTGCGAAGGACAGTGCCCGCGTCGCAGTTGGGTTAGCCTTCCGTAATGATCGACCAACTGGGAGTTTTGATATGACTAAAGCACGGCGCTATTTATTTTCATCGGAATCGGTGACTGAAGGTCATCCGGACAAGGTTTGCGACTCGATTTCGGACGGGGTGTTGGACGCTTGTCTGAAGCAGGACCCGAAGAGCCGGGTGGCCTGCGAAACGCTCGTCAAATCCAATCTCGTCGTTATTGCCGGCGAAATCACGACCAAGGCGCACCTCGACTATTGCAAAATCGTTCGCGAAGCCATCCGGGAGATTGGTTATACGAAGAACGTCAGCGCGGTATTCAACGATGAGGACTGCCAGATTCTCACCGCCATCGCCAAACAGAGTCCCGATATCGCGCAGGGTGTGGATGACAAGGCCGCCGAAGGCAAAGCCACTGCCGAGCAGGGGGCGGGCGACCAGGGATTGATGTTTGGGTTTGCCTGTACCGAGACCCCCGAACTGATGCCCGCGCCGATCATGTATGCGCACAAGCTCGGGCTGAATCTTTCCAAGGCCCGCAAATCCGGCCAGATCAAATGGCTGCGTCCCGACGGCAAGACCCAGGTCACCATTGAGTACGAAAACGACAAGCCCGTCCGCGTCCATACAGTCGTCATTTCCAACCAGCATGCGGACAGCGTGAAGTACACCGAGATTGCGGAAATCCTCATCGAAGAGATCGTCAAAAAGACCATACCGAAGAACCTGCTCGACAAGAACACACGCTACCTGATCAATCCCACCGGCCGTTTTGTCGTAGGCGGACCGGAAGGCGATAGCGGACTGACCGGCCGTAAGATCATTGTGGACAGCTATGGCGGCATGGGGCGTCACGGCGGCGGTGCATTCAGCGGCAAGGATCCCAGCAAAGTCGATCGCAGCGCGGCATACATGGGCCGATACGTCGCCAAAAACATCGTGGCGGCGGGTTTGGCCGAGCGTTGCGAAATCCAGTTCGCCTACGCCATCGGCTATCCCGAGCCTGTGAGCGTATCGGTCAATACGTTTGGCACCGGCAAAGCTCCCGACGAAAAAATCGAAAAGGCGGTATTGGAGACATTCAGCTTCAAGCCGGCCAACATCATCAAACACCTGAACCTGTTGCGGCCGATTTATGGCAAGACCACAAATTACGGTCATTTTGGGAAGACTGAGGATCTGGATACCTTTACCTGGGAGCGCACTGACAAGGCCGAAGCACTGAAACGGGCCGTTCGATAGTCTGATCCAAAACCCTGAAGACTTGATAAACGGCGTTTACCGGCCGAATTTGTAAAGCGGTTGACCCGCGCGGGTGCGCCGATCGTATCAGGGCTCTGATTTATGTTGTAAGGGATTGAGATGAAGAAGTCGCTGATCCATGTTGTCTCGTCTGCAACACGGCCGTGCGGAAGCGTGCCGATGAGTCATCCTGCCTGTATCGCAAACCAGAGTCGTACCCCGAGGAGTGCAATAATTGACATGAAATTTGTTCCTATCATTCTCCTGCTCCTCGTCGCCACGGCAGCCAAAGCGCAGCATTATCCGTCTCCCACCGATTGGCGCAACGAGAACATCTACCAAATCATGACGGATCGCTTCTATGACGGCAATCCGTCCAACGACAACGCGGAAGCCAGTCACGGGTCGCCCTACGCTCCAACAGCCAACAACGGAATCAATGGCGGCGATTTTCAAGGCATCGAGATGAAGCTCGATTACATCAAATCGCTGGGAGCGTCGGCCATCTGGATCTCGCCAATCCCACTGAACGTCGGTGGAACCTCGGCCTATCACGGCTATGGGGCGCAGGATTTTTACCAGTTGGCGCCGCACTGGGGCACGATGACGGATCTTTCGAACATGGTTCAAGCCGCACACGCCCGCGGGATCAAAGTGATCCTGGACCTCGTCTGCAATCATACGGGCACCCTGCTCACCAGCACCAACTCGGGTTGGGCGAACTACGTAGCGCCACCCGGAGGCTACAACCTGCAGTACATCAACAATAACAACCAGCACGCCTTCCCATTCAACCCGTCGAACGCGACCCCTTCTCAGCTATCGACTATTTTTCACACGAACGGCGACATCGGCAACGGGAGTTTCAACTATCCCACTGACACCCAGCAGGACGTGATTGGCGAATTGGATGGCTTGGATGATCTGCGCACGGAAACCACTTACGTTCGCACCAACCTGATGAACATCTATACCAACTGGGTCGGGATCGCTGATTTCGATGCGTTCCGCGTCGATACAGCGATCGAAGTGGACTACGGCTTCTGGCAGTACTGGTGCCCGCAACTTCATCAATTCGGCACATCGATTGGCAAATCCAACTTTTTCATGTTTGGCGAGGCTTTTAGCGGTAACGAGCAGCAGATCGGTTCGTATACGGGAACCGAGATCGGCGGGCCGTTCATGTTCAATGCGATGTTGGATTACGCCTTATACGAGAACTCCATCAACTCGGTATTCGCCGCGGCCTCGGGTAGCCCGGCGCAGATTCAGTCTCATTACAATTATCTGACCACCTACTATGACTCGAATTCCTGGTACCGGATGGTCACCTTCCTCGACAACCACGACAACGCGCGCTTCCTCAGTTCGGGCAACGCCAACGGGAACACAAACCGGTTAACGGTTGCGCTGCAATTCCTGTACACATCTCGCGGTGTTCCGTGTCTGTACTACGGCACCGAGCAGGCATTCGCCGGCGATGGCAACAACAACGACAACCGCGAAGACATGTTTGCCGGCGGATGGCAGCCACAGATTCCCGTCACGGGCGATAACTTCAACGAGACACAGCCGCTCTTCCAACAAGTAGCCAAACTCAATAATCTCCGCCGGCTTTATCCAGCTTTGTGCACGGGGGCGCAGAACGTTTTGTACGCCAATTCGAGCGGCCCCGGCCTGTTCGCCTACTCCCGCGTGCTCAGCAATCAGGAAGTCTTTGTCTGCTTGAATACCGCGAGCACGCCCCAGACATTGACCAATTGTCCAACCTCCTACGCCCCCGAAACCGTCCTTGCCAACCTGCTCAACACGAATGATACGATTACCGTTACCTCCGGCCCAAGCACCAATCTTACGCCGATGATCACGGTGCCCGGTACGACCGCGAGAATCTACATTGGCCAGTCGCTGCTGCTGCCACTGGATCCTGTAGTCACCAACCAGTTCCCGTCCCACGCTGCCACCAACGTGTCCATCGCCGCGTCCGTTGTCCTGCGGTTCAGCAAGCCGATGAACACAAATTCCGTGCAACAGGCGTTCTCGGTCACACCGGCCACGTGTGTGTGCATCAATAGCGGATCGCTCACCGTATGCTCGGCGCAAACCTCCCCCAGCACGCCGCCAATCGCCGGTTCGTTCACCTGGGACACGTTGCAGGACACCATGACCTTCACGCCAAGCGGCGGATGGTCCCCCTCGACGACGAACCTGGTCCACCTGAGCACAAATGCGGTGGATTCAGTGACAGGGAATTCGTTCTACGGGTCGTTCGACACGTATTTCGTGACCTCTACGAACACGGTGGTGGATCTGACACCGCCGACCCTGGCCATCACCTCGCCGACCAATGGCGCGACCCTTGTGAACACACTGGTCATCTCGGGCACGGCTTCCGATAATGTCGCCGTCGCGAGTGTCCAGATCGCCATCGATGGTGGCCCGTTTATGACCGTGTCGGGTACGACCAATTGGTCGTTGTCCCTCAACTCGCAATACATGCTGAACGGGCTGCACACGATCTACGCCCAAGCGACTGACACCTCGGGCAACCTGTCCACCATTGCGTCGGTCACGGTCAATTTCTTCAATGTGCCAGGCCCCTATCTCACCCGCATCAGCCCCGGCGATCCGTACACCGTGACCGATTGCACCGCCAACGTGTGGCTGAAGGACCAGACGAACGCTTTCAACTCATTCGGTTACACCGGCAACAGCCTCACCGGCTTCGTCAACAACGCCATCGTCGGCGTGTGCTCTAATGTCTTTCGCTTGTACCAATGGGAACGCTACAGCAGCGGCGGGAGCTTCAGCTACCTCTTTAGCTGTCCCGAAGGCATCTATCAAATCCAGTTGCTGGAGGCCGAAACGTATTGGAGCAGTACCAACCAGCGTGAATTCAATCTGTTCATTCAAGGACAACAGGTGCTGACCAATTTCGACATCTTCAAGGCAGCCGGCGGCAAGAATATCCCCATCACTCTCGTGTTCACTGCCGCCGTCAACGACGCCCAGGTGGAAATGGATTTTGTGCCCGGTGCTGCCGACAACGCACGAGCCTCGGGTATCCAGGTCCTGAAGATTGGGGATCTGGATAGCGATGGCGACGGCATTCCCGACTGGTGGATGCTGGGATATTTCAATCATCCGACCGGCCAGTCCAACGACAATTCGCTGGCCAGTGACGACCCGGATGGGACCGGCTTTACAACGTTGCAGGATTACCTGGCAGGCATGAATCCGCATGATCCCAGCACGGCGTTCCGCATCACGGACATCAGTGTTGTGAACAACACCGATGTCCAGGTCACATGGACAACCGAGCCGAACAAGACCAATCAACTCCAGAGCACCAGCGTTCTCGGCACGAATGCCTTCTGGAACAACGTCGGCTCCGTCATCCCCGGCACGGGCTCACCCACCAATCAAACCGATTACGGCTCGGCCACGAATAATCCGTTCCTGTTTTACCGCGTGATCTTGGTGCAGTAGTCTCCCCGGCGCATCCGCATCGGAGGGCCACAGCCTGCCCCGCTCTGATGTCGGGGTTCCGCGCGGCCACGTGTAGCCGGGGGCGCTTCCCGCCATAAAACCAGGATTTCATTGATTTGCCGGCTTCCGGACTGTATGTTCTGTGCCTCGAAGGACTCGATCACGTAAACAACGGCGACAGAATAGCTATGGCAACCATTAAACTCTCTCCCCCACCAAAGAAACCCATCAAAGTCGACAGCACCGGCACCGGGGACGATTGTAAGGTGCGCGATCTTTCACTGGCCGAGTGGGGCCGGAAGACCATTCAGGTCTACGAACAGGAGATGCCCGGCCTCATGGCGATTCGCGCCAAGTACGGATCCTCGAAGCCGCTCCAGGGCGTGCGCATCACCGGGTCGTTGCACATGACGATTCAGACGGCGATCCTCATTGAAACGCTCCGTGGACTTGGCGCCTCGGTGCGCTGGGCCAGTTGTAACATTTTCTCCACACAGGACCACGCCGCGGCGGCAATCGCGAAGGCCGGCGTTCCCGTGTTCGCCTGGAAAGGCGAGACACTGGAGGAATACTGGGACTGCACGCTCAACGCGCTCACGTACCCCGGCAATGTCGGCCCGCAACTTATCGTGGACGATGGCGGCGACGCCACCCTGTTGATTCACAAGGGCTATGAACTCGAAGCCGGCAGCGACTGGGTCAATACCACGAGCTCCAGCCAGGAGGAAGGAGTCATCAAGAATCTCCTCAAACGCGTGAGCCAGGAACGTCCGGGATTCTGGCATACCGTGGTGAAAGATTGGAAAGGCGTTTCCGAAGAAACCACCACCGGGGTGCATCGACTGTATCAGATGCTTGAACACGGCACCTTGCTTGTGCCCGCCATCAACGTCAACGATTCGGTGACGAAATCGAAGTTCGACAACCTGTACGGCTGCCGCGAGTCACTGGCCGACGGCCTCAAGCGCGCGATGGACGTGATGATTGCCGGTAAGGTCGCCGTGGTGTGCGGTTACGGCGACGTCGGCAAAGGCAGCGCTCATTCGCTGAAAGGGTTTGGCGCCCGCGTCATTGTCACGGAGATCGACCCGATCAACGCCTTGCAGGCAGCCATGGAAGGGTTCCAGGTCGCGACCGTTGAGGATACACTGGGTCACGCCGACATTTACGTCACCGCCTCCGGCGATTGCGACATCATCACCCTGGAACACATGGCGAAGATGAAAGATCAAGCCATCGTTTGTAACATCGGCCACTTTGACAACGAGATTCAGGTCAGCCGCCTCACCGAAGCGAAAGGCGTGACCAAACTCGCCATCAAGCCGCAAGTGGACAAATACACGTTCCCCGACGGTCACAGCATCTACCTGCTGGCCGAAGGCCGCCTCGTGAACCTGGGATGCGCCAACGGCCATCCCAGCTTCGTCATGTCCAACAGTTTCACCAACCAGTGCCTCGCCCAGATGGACCTGTGGAGGAACAAGGACACCAATAAGATTGGCGTGTATCGTCTACCCAAAAAGCTCGATGAAGAAGTCGCCCGTTTGCACCTCGATAAAATTGGCGCCAAGCTCACCAAACTCACGAAGAAGCAGGCCGATTACCTCGGCGTGCCGATTGACGGACCCTACAAGCCGGACCATTACCGGTACTAGCATCGGGGTGCCGCGCGGCTAGGTGTAGCGTGCGCTGTCCCCAGCGCATCCGCCGTTTGGTTTTTGATAAAGAGCGCCAGCGATTTCTGGACAACGCCAGCCGTTTGGTAGGGACGGCTCGCCGAGCCGTCCGGTCCGCGTCGTTTCTGCGTTGTCGGTAAGGCATTTATGAGATCAGTTCCACGCAGGTCGACGTTTGGTTCGGGGTGCGCACGGTCGCAAGATATCATGACGATCACCATCTATTCCAAACCGGACTGCCATCTCTGCGATCGTGCCAAGGAAGTAATCGAGCGGTGTCGGAACAAGGCCGATTTTACAGTCGAAGTGCTCGACATTTCCCAGGATCCGGAGTTGTTTGAACGGTATCGAAACGATATCCCGGTCATCCTGCTTGACGGCAAGGAGATCGCCCGCCATTTTGTACGGGAACGCCAGTTGCTGAAACTGTTGCAGTAATCAACCATCACAGCGGAGGAACATTGCCGATGAATAGGAAATATGCCGCTATTTTTGCTCTCGCCGCCGCGCTCGTTGTCAGTAGTCTGTTTCTGGCCCGAGCGCAGACACCGCAGACACCGGTCAAACCACCGCCGCCCGACCCACGCATCGACAAAGTCATCGACCAGAACGATCAAATCCTGAAAAACCAGGACCAGATTCTCAAAGACTTGAGCGATCTGAAAGAGGGCATCCTCCAACTACGCCGCCGGTCAAGCTGAAACGATCCTGTTGAGGCGCCACCCCTCGCACGCTGGCCGCAAAAGGATCGCGAGTGTAATTCGCTCCTGCGGGGCCCGCTAGAGATGGTCCCGGAACAGTCGCTGGTTGTTGGCGGCTCCGTAGGAGCCTCGTCATCCAAGGACAGGATTTGGCGCTCGCGACTGCTGATTTCATCGTGCCGAGGCGCCAGCGGTAAATGCAATCTCCTCGGCGATCCCTCGCGCCATGCGGGCGGGGTCGGTTGCCGTGAGTATGGGCCGGCCGACCACGATGTAGCTGGCGCCGGCGATAAGGGCTTCCGAGGGCGACATCGTGCGCCGTTGGTCGCCCCGCTCGGACTTTACCGGGCGAATGCCGGGGGTCACGATGAGGAATTTCTCGCCCAGCAGTTCGCGAAGGGGTTGGATCTCCCGCGGCGAGGCAATGACGCCATTCAATCCGGATTTCTTGGCGAGTCTGGCCAGACGCGGCGCTTCGGTGTGTACGTTACCCCCCACCCTCGTCAGCCCAGTGACGCCTAGCAGTAACGGATGACCGGCAACCGATGCGGCAGCCCTCAACATCTCATCCCCGCCGGCAATGTGGAGCGTCAACATGCGCACCTTCAGCGCCACGGCGGATTCGACCGCCCGGGCAACCGCGTCGGGAATATCGTGGAACTTCAAGTCGAGCAGGCATTCCTTGCCCTGCTCATGCAGAAACTCGACGATGCGCGGGCCCACCCGGGTGAACAGTTGGCTGCCCACCTTGAAGATCTCCACCTGATTGCGCAGGACCTGAACCAGTGCGGCGGCCTCCTGAAAACTGTCCACGTCCAGTGCCACGATAAGCTTTGATTCCATCGATAGCACTATGGTAAGTGAGGTTTCGTGACCACACAAGGGCGACCGCGGCGACAAACGGCTCCGCTGACGGTGTCTTCTCCCGCAAAAATCAATTTGCACCTCCGCATCGTTGGACGGCGCCCGGATGGCTATCACGAGCTTGAGACGGTGATGCTGCCCCTCGATTTCGGTGACGAGATAACCTTGCAGCTGCTCGATGACGGCTTGGTACTGGAGTGCGACAACCCGAGCTTGCCGACCGATGATTCGAACCTCGCGTTGCGTGCAGCCAAGCGACTCGCGGAGCAATGCGGCGAAAAACGCGGAGCGAAGATCTCGTTGACCAAGCGCACCCCACTGGCAGCGGGACTCGGTGGCGGCAGTAGCAATGCCGCAGCAGTGTTGCTCGGTCTCAGGCAATTGTGGACACTGAAAGTGGACGACTCGATGATTCACCAATTGGCCGCCAGTCTCGGGTCGGACATAAACTTCTTTCTGGCGCGCGGAGCGGCGTTGTGCCGTGGACGCGGCGAACAGGTTGAAGCGGTCCCCTGCGAGCTTTCCGCGTCGGTGTTGCTGGTCAATCCAGGATTCGGCATCTCAACCAAATGGGCCTACGAAAACTGGCGCAAGGCGGTCCCGCTCGGCGCGGGATTGACAGCATCGCTGCCCGAAGTTGGTCGGCTGCTGCGGGCCCTGGCCAAGGACGATCTGGCCGAGGTTTCGCGATGCCTGTTCAACTCGCTCGAGGCTCCGTCGATTCGCAAGTTTCCCGTGCTGGGCCTGATCAAGGAGGCAATGCGCGGCAACGGCGCCAGTGGGGCGCTTATGACCGGCAGCGGCGCCACGGTTTTTGGACTGTTCACCGATGCCCGAGCGGCGGAACAATCGGCCCGAGAGATTCGTGAACAATTTGGGCCAAGCATGTGGACAAAGGTCACGCGGTTCGCAGGCGCTTCGGCAGGGCGGGACCGAGTTTTGTCAGACCATGGCACAAGCACGGTCGTTTGTTGAGCGGGAAGTTGTCTTTAAAGTGGCCGAAAATTAACCGTCATCCATGGCCGAATCGCTGATGGGAGCCATTGCGTGTGGTCAAACAACGCGTCCTAGCGGTATCCGACAGGTTAATGGTTGCCTAATGGCGCGAAAGCGCCAAAAAATGGCGCTAGAAATGGCTTGCTAACCACCCGCTCCGTCGCCTATATTTGCCCGCCTTTTAAGCTTCCGCACCAGTGTCGTGCTTGCCAAAGGCAGGAGAAGAAAAATCACAAACATGCAGAATTCGATGGAGAAACTTTTTTCCGAGGTGAAGGCATTCACCGAGGGAATGCTGGTCAGTGGCCGCATCCTGGACGTGCGTCCGAACGAGGTCCTGGTGGACATCGGCTACAAGTCGGAGGGCGTGATTCCGCTCGCGGAATTCGACAACCCCGAAGCGGTCAAGGTGGGCGACGAGATCGAGGTGTTGCTGGAGTGTCTCGAAGACGACGACGGCATGGTGGTGCTCTCCTTTGCCAAGGCCGAGCAGAAGAAGAACTGGGACCGCATCGTGAGCATATGTACCGAAGGCGGCACGATCGATGGCAAGGTCCGCGGCAAGGTTAAGGGCGGGTTGATGGTCAACATTGGCGTGGACGCGTTCCTGCCGGCCTCGCAGATTGATGTGATCCCTCCTCGCAACCTCGACGAATATCTCGGCAAGACTTTCAAGTTCAAGGTCGTCAAGATCAACCAGGAACGCCATAACATTGTTCTGTCGCGTCGTGAATTGATCGAGCAGGAACGCGAAGACAAACGGCGCACGCTGCTCTCCGGCATGCAGGGGGGGCAGATCCGTACCGGAGTGGTCAAGAACCTCACGGATTTCGGCGCGTTCATTGATTTGGATGGACTGGACGGGCTGCTTCACATCACCGACATGAGCTGGGGGCGCATCAATCATCCGTCGGAGTTGCTCAAGGTCGGCGACCAGATCGAAGTGATGATCCTGGAAGTGGACCGTGAGAAGGAGCGGGTATCGCTCGGGTTGAAGCAACGCAACCGCAATCCGTGGGACAACGTCGAAGTGAAATACCCTGTGGGCAACAAGGTCCGCGGCAAGGTCGTCAGCGTTGTTCCCTATGGTGCGTTCGTGCAACTGGAAGACGGCGTCGAGGGCATGGTGCACGTATCCGAGCTGTCATGGACGAAGCGCGTGGCGCGGGCTTCGGATGTATTAAAGGTGGGGGATGAAATCGACGCGGTGGTGCTCGAGATCAAACGCGAAGAGCAGAAGATTTCCCTCGGCATTCGCCAACTCGAGGCCAATCCATGGTCTCAGGTGCCCAGGAAGTATCCGCCGGGCACAAGGATCAGCGGCAAGGTGCGAAACCTGACCAACTTTGGCGCGTTTGTCGAAATCGAGGAAGGCATCGATGGGATGGTCCACGTGTCCGACATGTCGTGGTCGCGCAAGGTCACCAATCCGGCCGAGCTGCTGAAGAAGGGCCAGACGGTGGAGGCCGTGGTGCTGGAAGTGGATAGCGCCAACCAGCGGATCTCGCTGGGCATGAAACAGGTCGAGGATGATCCGTGGAAGACTATCGAGCAGCGCTACAAGATGGGCGACCTCGTGAAAGGCAAGATTGTCAAACTCGCGTCGTTTGGCGCGTTCATCGAGTTGCCCGACAAGCTCGAAGGTCTCGTACACATCTCGCAAATCAGTGAAGAGCACGTCGATAAGATCAAGAACGTGCTCAAGGTGGGCGATGAAGTCACCGCGCGTGTCATCAAGGTGGATGTGGCCGAGCGCCGGATCGGGTTGAGCATCAAGGCTGCCAACTACAGCAGCGAACAACTCGAAGCTGAGAAAGAGCAGTATGAGGCCGCGCTGAAGCCGGGTGAGGCGATCGTGGACCTCGAACACGCGTTTGAACAGGCTGAGGAGGAGAAAAACCAGTAGCCGTTTTGCTCGAAATTCAGTACAAGAAGCCCGGTCCCGAATGCTTTGGGGACCGGGCTTTTATTTGGTGGATGCCATGAAAACTGCCGATGAACAACTGGACCTGCTCGCGCAAGGATGCGAGACGGTCGTCTCCCGCGAAGAGTTGAAGAAGAAGTTGGAACAACGGCGCCCGCTCCGCGTCAAGCTGGGCTGCGACCCGACGGCGCCCGATTTGCATCTCGGCCACAGTGTCGTGTTGCGCAAGCTTCGGCAGTTTCAGGACATGGGCCACAAGGCGGTGTTGATCATCGGCGATTACACGGCGCTCATTGGCGATCCGACGGGGCAAAACAAGACGCGCCCCATGCTCAGCGAGGCTGATATCGAGCGCAACGCCAGGACGTACTTCGACCAGGCCGGCAAGATTCTGGATACCGCACCGGACAAACTGGAAACCCGTCGCAATAGTGAATGGCTTGCGAAAATGAGTTTCGCCGACGTCATCCGTCTTGCCAGCCAAATGACCGTTGCCCGCATGTTGGAACGCGACACGTTCGAGAAACGGTACAAGGCGGGTGAGCCGATCAGCGTGCACGAGTTTCTGTACCCGCTCATGCAGGGGCGCGATTCCGTGGAGATCAAATCGGACGTGGAACTCGGGGGCACGGACCAGACGTTCAACAACCTCGTGGGTCGCGACCTTCAGCGCCATGCCGGTCAAGAGCCGCAGATCGTGATGATTCTGCCGATTCTTGAAGGTTTGGACGGCGTCGAGAAGATGTCCAAGAGCAAGGGCAACTACATCGGCATCACGGACTCGCCGAAGGACATGTTTGGGAAGACCATGAGCATCGGCGATGACCTGATGTGGAGATGGTACGCCCTCCTGTTCCTTAAGCCGCCCGCTGAGATCGCGGCATTGAAGACGGGTCATCCAATGGAAGCCAAGAAGACGCTCGCTCATGCCATCGTTGCCCAATATCATGGCGTCGCGGCCGCCGATCGCGCGCGCGATGATTTTGAGAAGCAGTTTTCCACAAAAGATTTGAAAGAGGTTGCCCGGGTTCTGCCGGTCCCACCGGGTGAACTCTGGATCATCGAGTTGATCGAGAAAGCTCACAAGTTTGGCAGCCGAAGCGAAATTCGGCGGCTCATCCAGGGAGGTGGCGTCTCGATCGATGGCCACAAAATCACCGACGAGAAAATCCGGGTACCGGTCCGGGACGGGATGCTGCTGAAGGTTGGCAAGCTGATAGTCGTCAAGCTGGCGGTTGCCTGACTTCGCTTTTTGTTCTACACTTCGGCTTCAGTCCGGGACGTAGCTCAGCTTGGATTAGAGCGCCTGCCTTGGGCGCAGGAGGTCGCTGGTTCAAATCCAGTCGTCCCGACCACTTCATCATGTATTCTGCATCCTTCTGTGACTAGCCGCACTTGGCGGATTCGGGAGTGAATTCGACTTTTTTCAAAGGTACGGCTGCAGGATTTCCAAAGGATTCTACAGGATGGGAACTCGAAACGGCCTGTAGTGAAGACCCTCCCCCTTGTCGC
>Ga0187871_10001477_pt1 | contig 20398 bp, 18 predicted proteins | sample June2016WEW_16_1_FD_132988 | JGI IMG/M metagenome (GOLD analysis project Ga0187871, IMG submission 132988) | Peatland microbial communities from SPRUCE experiment site at the Marcell Experimental Forest, Minnesota, USA - June2016WEW_16_10 | ecosystem: Environmental > Terrestrial > Soil >...
ACCTCGGCCGGAATGTCTTCAACCGGCTCGGAAACGCCTTCCCCAGCCGCGGGTTCCGCCGCCGCCGCCGGCTCTTCGAACTGGCTGTAGTACGCGTTCACCGATTCCTGGATCTGTTCCACCATCGCCGCGCCGAATTCCTCCAGTTCCTCCGGCGTCATCCCGCCCAGCTTCTCGATGGTGCCGATTCCTGCTTCCAGCAGCTTCTCGACGGTCTTTTCCGCCAGGCTATAATCAATCAGCACCGACACCGGCGCACCCGGAGCCACCATGGCGGCCATCTGCGACTCCACTTCCTGCCGCTTCTCTTCCTCGCTCTTGATGTCGATCTTCCAGCCCAGGAGCTTGGCGGCAAGGCGCACGTTCTGTCCCTTCTTGCCGATCGCGAGCGACAACTGTGAGTCGTCGACGATCACTTCCATCTGCTTCTCGATCGGATCGACGATGCTGATCTTGCTCACCTTGGCCGGACTCAGCGCGTGGGTGGCGAACACCACCGGGTCCTCGGAGAATTCGATGATGTCGATCTTCTCCCCGCGCAGCTCGCGAATGATGGACTGCACCCGCATGCCCTTCATGCCGACGCAAGCCCCGACACTGTCGACATCGCGGTCACGGCTCTGCACCGCGATCTTGGTACGTTCCCCGGCTTCGCGCGCGCAGCCCTTGATGGTTACCGTGCCGTCGTAGATCTCCGGGACTTCCTGCTCGAACAGGCGCATCACCAATTCGGGCGCGGCGCGTGACACCAACACGCCGGGTCCCTTGCTGGCCTTGTCCACTAGGCGGATCACACAGCGCACACGGTCGCCCACCGAGTAGCTTTCCAGGCGCGACTGCTCTTTCTTGGTCAGTTTGGCTTCCGTCTTGCCGAGGTCGAGAACGTACTCCGGGCCTTCCACGCGCTTCACGGTGCAGTTCACTAATTCGCCGGCGCGGCCTGAGTATTCGTTGTAGACCGTCTCGCGTTCGGCCTCGCGCACTTTCTGGAAGATCACCTGCTTGGCGGTCTGGGCGGAGATCCGGCCCAGCGATTCGGTATTCTTCGGGATGCGGATTTCAGAACCGACTTCGGCATCGGACTGGATCCGCCGCGCCTCAGCCAGCGTCATTTCATGGACCGGGTCCTCCACCGCCTCGACCGCTTTCTTCAACGCGAACAATTGGATGGCGCCGGTTTTTGGATCCATTTCCGCCAGGTAGTCCTCGTTCGTGCGGTAATGTTTCCGGGCGGCAATCAGCATCGCGTCCTTGACGGCGTCAAAGACGATCTGCGGATCGATGCCTTTTTCCTTGCTCAGGATCTCGATGGATTGAAAGATGGTTTCCAAAGTGCCCTCATCGTTGCGTTAAAGATTTCTGCTGGTTCTTGGTCTCCGGCGGGCTTACCACTCAAACTTCAGGTTGGCCTTCTGGATCTCGTCCAGCGCAACCTGTAGGGGCGGCTGGCCGCCGGTCTCGAGCGTCACGCGGCCATTCTCGAAGCCGGCCAGCGTGCCTTCCCAGTTACGGCGTCCCTCGACCGGCTGATGCAGCACCAGCTTGATCTTCTTCCCCCGGAAGCGCGCAAAGTCGCCCGGCTTGGTGAGTTTGCGCTCCACCCCGGGAGAACTGACCTCCAGCGTGTAGCGGCCGCCCGGAACAACATCCTCGACGTCCAGAATGGTTCCCACCTGCTGCGAAACCAGCTCGCAATCGCCGTGGGTGACGCCCTGTGGCTTGTCGATGGAAATGCGGACGAGCCGGCTCGCACCACCGCCCTTCACTGCGACCTCGACAACTTCCAAACCTTCGGAAGCCGCCACGCGCGCAGCGATTGCTTCGATCTTGGATGCCACGTCGTCCTGCATTTCCCTTAAAATTGTCGATCGCCAACAAAAAAGTGGGCTTTCGCCCACTCCATTGGTTCGTCGATACCTACTTAGTATAGCGCGCCAGGCCTGGATTGTCAGCCTGCCTGGAACCCCCTGTGCAAACAGAGTCCGCGACGGTCGTGCTGCCTCGGCTGCCACCATATGGTCTTCCAGGCAAGCTAAAGCATGCCCCGCCATGATCTTGGGTGCTGGAGGTGGAGCACGCCTCCGCTTTGCAGTAATAGTTGTAAGCTATTGACCGGTTTTTGCTTTCCTCTTATTCTTCGGAAATCACGCCAGCTGCCCGCTGAGCTGGAGGAGGGTCTGCACAATGCCATACATAACGCTTCCCGAGGGATTGCCCGGAATCGTGGGTCCGATGGCGTACCGGCCGGAAACCGCCAAACCGCTTAACGAACTGGCTGAGATCTTGCTTCGCGGTGCGACCACGCTCACACCGGGAGCGCGCGAGCTCATCGCTACTTACGTTTCGTCGCAGAACGATTGTTTTTTCTGCCAGACGATTCACGGCGCCGTCGCCGCTTACCACCTGGGTGGAGACGAGCAGCTCGTCCTGGACGTCAAACGGGACGCCGAGCACGCCGCGATCTCGGAGAAGCTCAGGGCTCTGCTCGCGATCGCGGGCAAGGTGCAGCGCGGTGGCAAGAGCGTCCGGCCGGAGGATGTCGAACGCGCGCGCCGGGAAGGAGCCACGGACCAGGAGATTCACGACACGGTGCTGATCGCCGCCGCCTTTTGCATGTACAACCGCTATGTAGACGGCCTCGCCACCTGGGCGCCTACAGAACCCGCGGCCTACCGTGAGTCGGGCGCGCGGCTGGCTCGCGAGGGATATGTGAATTCGATCCCGGGAGTCGCCGCAGCTGCGCCGGCCTCCAGCTAAAGAAATCGGCGATGCCTCACATTCGACTTTCCGGAGGGTTGCCCGGTATCCGCGGGCTTTTTGCATTCCGACCCGAAACCGCCGAGCCGCTTTGCGCGCTTGCCGACGTGCTGTTGCACGAGCCCGCCGAACTCACCCGCGCCGAGCGCGAACTGATCGCCACTTATGTTTCCTCGAAGAATGACTGCTACTACTGCCAGACTTCGCACGGCGCGATCGCTGCCTATCACCTCGAAGGCGATGAGCAGATTGTCGGTGACGTGAAGCGCGATTTCGAGCACGCCAACGTATCCGCCAGGCTCAAGGCACTGCTGGCGATCGCGGGCAAAGTGCAGACGGGCGGCAAGAGCGTCCAGGCGGAGGACATGGAACGCGCGCGGCGCGACGGCGCCACCGACCAGCAAATTCACGACACGGTGTTGATCGCCGCCGCCTTTTGCCTGTACAACCGCTACGTGGACGGCCTCGCAACATGGGCACCGTCGGACCCGGCCGCCTACCGCGAACGCGCTGCCAGAGTGGCTCAGGATGGCTATCTGGGGATACCGCAAACCGTGCTGCTGCAAGCCGGGCTTAAGTGAACGCTTGATCCCTGCGCTCGGAACACGAGCCTTACGAACAGTAGGACGGACCAACGTTCTTCTTGGTCTGTTGAGTTCTGGCCCCGCAAGCTCGGCAGACGACCAAGACCGATCGTTTGTCCGACTTCGGCATCGAAACCGGGGCGGCTACAGCCCGGACTCCCACGGGCCAGCCAGCGGAGCGGGCGGATCTGCAACGGATTGGAAAAGGAGTATGCGCAGGCTATCGCTCGCGCGCGGGGAAATCAAAGGCATCGCGCCGTCCGCGAGAATCCGCTCCGCCCGGTACTCGGTGAGCCACACTTCCGCCGGCGGGGTCATGCAGATCTCGTCGTCGCAGCGATAGTTGTGAACCGGCAGACCTTCCAGGCGGCGCACCTGGCCCGGGCGCATCTTCCATCCATAACGCGCGTATGACTGGCCGAGCGCGCAAGCGCATGCGACAGCCGGGCTGCCCCAGAGGTACGCCTCATGCACCGGCGGCGAAGGCATCTCCTCGAACGCCAGAGACGTAATCTCGCCCGTGTCGCGGCCGTACGGCAGTCGCAGCAGAAACCGCGGTACGGCCACACCAAGCCAGCGTGCGTCCGGATCGGCGCGCAACCAATGCCATGCGGACGCCGCCGTCTCCTCCAGGGGGCTGCGCCAGTGATCGGGGTTGGGCACGTCCTTGATGGATTCGCAGCCGGCCAGCCGGACGCCGATCTCGGCCAGCACCGGCCCACCCGCGCGCCGGCCCATTGCGGCCAGAAATGCGAGCAGCCGGCAATCCTGGGCCTCGGGCTCGAACCGGTGCAAACAGGCCGCAACCGACCAGCCTGCCGGCGCAAGATCGACCAGGTCGGGCTTGGCGACGTCGATCAACTCGATCTGCAGATCCTCCCGCGCTTCGAGGCGTTCTAAAAGGAACAGAACCGAACGCCACGCCGATTCCGCGCTCTGAAAAGCAGGGCTGGCGAGACAGCTTCGCATCAGCGCACCTATGGCGGCGTCAGTTGCCGCGGTCCATTCGGCCGGTCCTGGTTCGGAACCCGGCTTTAGATGTGCCGCGACACTCCGCTGTATGAAATCGTCCCAATCGGCGGCCGGGTCGCGCGCAGGCTGCGCCGCTACGGCTCCGCTCTCGACCGGGCGCCGCACCGCGCTGGAGCCAGCGCCTGCCTCCTCGCCTGGCCGGCGGCCTCCGAGGAACTCCGCCGCGGCGGCAAAGGTCGCGGGATCCGCCAGTCGATCGCGCAAGCGCGCGAACGCCTGAAACACAGGTAAACGCTCCTGCAACGCATCGGGGTGAAAATCATCCAGCGAGCGGAACGAAATATCAATCGGCGTCTCGTCCATCGTCAACCGGATGCTCACCTGGAGCATCTCCATGACTTCTTCGAGGTTGACGGAATCGACCGGGATCGGGGCTCCCGGACCTCGTGTCACACCGCGGCTGGCGTGCCCACTGAAATCTCCCAACAGGGCAATCCGGAAGGGATCCTCAAGCGTGCCGGCCGGCGTAGCCTTCTTGCGGGTTTCCAGCCCGATATCGATTTCGGCAGAGGCGGGCATGCGTAACGGTTTCGGGAAACAATTCGCCGGTGCCGGGCGCCGGTTCATCCATACTAAACCAACTGTTCTAGTACGTCGATAGCCATGCTTCTTTGCGCCGCGGCTATAATTCAGTATGTCGTTCCAAGGCAGGCGGGTTGTGGCCTTCGAGAGCCGGCGCGCAACGGAAATAGCGGAACTGGTTTGCAAACAAGGCGGGGAGGCATTTGTCGCGCCGGCGATGCGCGAAGCGCCGATCGAGAACAATATCGCCGCCTTCGCCTTTGCCGAGCGACTTTTCGCCGGCAGCTTCGATACCGTGATTCTGCTGACTGGCGTCGGCACGCGCCAGCTCAGACGGCTGCTGGCGACGCGCTACCCGGAAGGGGCTTTCGCCGATGCGCTGCGACGTGTGACCGTGGTCGCGCGCGGCCCCAAGCCGCTGGCAGCCCTGCGCGAGATGGGGCTGACGGCGGGGATTGTAGCGCCTGAGCCGAACACGTGGCGCGAGCTGCTGGCCGCCACGGCCGGCCATGGCGGCCGCCGCATCGCGGTACAGGAATACGGCCGTTCGAATCCGCAATTGCTGGCTGCGCTGGCCGAGCGCGGCGCCGAAGTCACCGCGGTGCGCGTTTATCAATACGACCTTCCGGAGAATATTGGCCCATTGCAGGAAGCCGCACGCCGCCTGGCAGGAGGCGAGTTCCAAGTGGCGTTGTTCACTACTGCCGTCCAAATCGAGCACGTCGTGCGCGTGGCCGCCGACCTGGGGATTGAGACTGCTATGCTGGAGGGCCTCCGCAAGTGCCTGGTCGGCTCGATCGGCCCGACCACCACTGAAGCACTGGAGGAATTCGGCATTCACCCCGATCTGGAACCATCGCATCCCAAAATGGGCCTCCTGGTGATAGAGACCGCGCGTGCTTGCGTCCCATGATCTTCCCGGCTCTCAGCGCCGGCTCGAATTCTGCGAAACTCGCGAATAGGAGTCTGTACCTTGTCCTCGCAAACCCCACCCGTTCAGACCTGGAATGCCGCCGGCTATGCGGCGAACGCGCATTTTGTGCCGGCGCTCGGGCAGCCAGTGCTGGAACTGTTGCAACTCCGGAGTGGGGAGCGCATCCTCGATCTGGGCTGCGGCGACGGAGCGCTCACCGAGAAACTGGTCGCGCTGGGAGCGCAGGTGGTGGGTGTTGATAACTCGCCTGACATGGTCGCAGCCGCGCGCCGGCGCGGACTCGACGCGCGGATCATCGACGTCAGATCGATGACTTTCCAGGACGAATTCGATGCGGTCTTCTCCAACGCCGCGTTGCATTGGGTCAAGGACGATCCCGATGCACCGATAGCGTGCGCCTTTCGCGCACTCAGGGCCGGCGGGCGATTCGTGGGCGAATTGGGTGGTCACGCTTGCGTCGGCGCAATTACCGTTGCGTTGCTGGCAGCGCTCGAACGCCGGGGCATTCGGGATGCCGCTGCTTGGATTCCCTGGTACTTTCCGACCGTTGAGGAATACGAAATCCGTCTGCGGCGCGCCGGGTTTGTGACGCAAAGTGTGCAGCTGGTTCCGCGGCCGACTCCCCTGCCGACCGGAATGCGCGGCTGGTTGGAGACCTTCGCCAACCCGTTCTGCGCACCCCTGCCGAAGGACGAACGCGGCGCTTTTCTCGACGAAGTCACTGCCCTGCTCGAACCCGTTCTGTGTGACGCGCAGGGTCGCTGGACGGCAGATTACATTCGCCTACGTTTTGTCGCCGTCAAACGGTGACTGCGGCCTGTAGGGACACGGCAACCGCCGCGTAAACGCCAAAAACACAACATTTTGTGGCCACGTTGCTTTATGGACACAAAATGTGGGTCTCTGCCCTGGCCTTGTGAACAGCTTTACTGAGGCACGCTGCGCAGGGTCAAGGTCTCAATCGACCAGTGAGCGGGAACGCTGCGAGGGGCGACGCCGCGCGTGCTGGAGCTGGCGCCCATCAATAAGTTCGTGAGCGGATCGCCGAGTGCGGCCCCGCGCGTGGACTCCTGGGTGCGAATACCATCGAACTGGAATGCTTCGAGGTTGTCGATCGGCTCCTTGCTGGCCACCAGAAAATAACTATCGACACCGAACGGCGCGGCGATCGAGAAATCTTCCTCCTCGCCTCCATTCAGCGCAATCAGCGGCTCGAACTTGGGCGTTTCATGCGCCATCGTGTAAGGAAGTTGATTTCCGAGGTTGCCGCGGCCAGGTTCGGGAAAAAGCAGGGTTCCGGCGCCAAAGTGGTCCAGCGCGAATACATAAACCCAGCGCCGTTCGAGTTTCTCCGGGTGCTCCAACTGCTTCGGATCGGCGCGCATATAGATCTTGAACTTCTCCCCCTCTCGCAGGTCGTTGTTTTCGGCGAACTGGCCGGTACCGACGTTTCGCAACGCCAGCTGATAAGGGAACGAGCTGTCGCCGGCAGGCGATTCCAGCGTGAACCAGGCCCTGATCCGCGCCAGGCGGAGCGCCTTTTCCCTGAGCGCGGCCGCTGCGGTGCGGAGACCGTCCGGCGTGGCCGGCAGCTTGATCCAGTCACTCCGGATCGGCAGTGGAAAGTAGCCACCCGGCCATTGCTTTTTCTCTTCGCCGGCGCGCTGGCGCACGCTCTCCTCAGTGGAATCTGGCAGCAGCCAGGCATACTCGATGTCGTCGCCGTGCAATCGGCCATAAAACCAATAGTGCGCCCCGGCCGGTGTGTTTTGAGTTCCATGCCTGGTTGGCTGGACAGCGGAGAATTCGCCTTCTCCCAGCTTGAGGCTGGCCGCGAGATCCGCGCTGGGCGGCAGCAGCAGCAGGAACCTGGCGTGGGCGGGCAGCAGTTTTCGCACGGAAACGGCAGTGGGGTGCGGGCCCGAATCCTCCGGGCGGCCGCTGGCCGGATTCCGTTCGACCACCCAGGTGCTGCCGGTCCAACTCATCACGTGGGTGGGGCGGCCCACAGTAGCGTCGGACACCCACTCAATTTCCGCATCGTTTCGCAGCTTGCCAATTTCGCTTACCGTTTGGGAGAGCACGTCCGCTGGCGCCGGATTCGGGATATAGACCCGCAGAGATGTTGAGGCGGGCACCACCAGGCGGTCGATCACGAACAGGTCGCCCGGCTTGACTTCGCCGCTACCGACCACTTGGGCCCAGGACGCGCTGATGCCATCCGATGCGCTGATTTCGAGCTCGACCGGCGGCTTGGCGAGGCTTTTGAACGTGCAGTGTGGGTACACGCCGATGGCTGTTCCGCCGAGCACACGAATCCGGCCGTCCTCCACCGATTGCACGGCAACAGTGAGTCCCGCCCCGGTGGCAGAGTCGCCGAAGATTCCCAGCGAGGCCCGGCCGATTCCGCCCATTACCGGCAACTGCGCGGATGCGCTGGCGCGCATGGCAGCCACGGTTCGTTGGAAGACCTGTTGCATCGGCTCATTGGGGCTCTTCAACGCATGGGCCAGCGCCCACGTGAAAGCGCCGTGGCGCCCTCCTGCCGGATCGTCACCAGGATCGATGTCGGCCTCGAGCGCTTCTTCGGTGGGTTGCGCGGCCGCCAGCGTGAGCACACCGAGTTTCTCGGGGTCGATGGGCTGGTTCGTTTGAGGATCGATAGTAGCGGCGTCGTTTACCACCGGCTCGCGCAATTGGGTCTTCGTCCCGCCGCGGATACCAAAGTTGGTGCGGGCCTGCCCGCGCGCGTTCCATACGCCACGGCTGAGCGACCCGGAGTGGCAGCTATCGGCGATAAAGGTGACAATGACACCCTTACGCGCCGCCTGCCAGAGAATCCGCGAAATCTCCTTGTCGCGAATGTCGGGCACGTTGCGCCAGTTATCCGCGGGCACAATCGTCTGGTCTTCGCCGCCCGTTTCCTTGCTGGCCAGGTTCTTAATGTGGTTGCCGTGGCCGGAGTAGTAGAAGACGCGGACGTCGCCGGCCTGGGCATCGTCCACCAGGTTTTTCTGCAGTGTCGAAAGAATGGCGTCTGCCGTGGCGTCCTGATTCTTGAGAATGACGATATCGGTGAAACCGAAACTGCGCAGCACGCCTTCCATGAGGTCCACATCATTTGCGGCGCCGGCGAGATCCAGGAATTGCCAGTAGCTCGGATCGCCATCCACCTTAGGTCGCTGCGTGACGGCCGGCCGGGCGGCTGGCCGGGCGGATGGTTCAGGATTGTATACGTCGATTCCCACCAGGATGGCGCGGCGGGATTGAGCGCCGATGCCACTAGGGGCAAGGAAAAGGAAAAGAAGCAGACAGAAAGCCACGTGCCGCAGCATCGAGCGTCCTCTGGATGGCCTCAGGATATCACGGCGAACTGCATAGAGCCGCGTGGCGTGGAGCGAACCGAGAGCTCGCGCCGTGGCTACGCTTCTTTGTACATGTACTTAATGGCGGGCTTATAGAGCAGCACGTTGGGCTGGCCCTCGCGGTTCACCTTCAGACAACATTTGTCGTACCACTCGATGATGCCGTGCAGGGTTTCGCCGTCACGCAGCACAAAGACCATCGGCGTCCTGGCCTGCATTTGTTTCACGTAATAGAAATTCTCGGCGTTTGTCTGATCTGGCGGGACTGGCTTCTTCTGCGGTTGCAGTGCCGGGCGGCGCGGTGGACTAATCTGCTCCTTGATCTCGTTCAGCGACGGACGAATGAGCTTGCGATTGACAGTCTCCACTGAATGCCATCCTTATGAAGAGAATGATTGACCGCCGCTTCTCAGCAACTGCGCGAACGGTTCTGTCGTTGGGTTCGATTTCCGACTTGACTCATAAATAGCATAATGACACTCGCGAAGCAACGATGAGAGATCGCCGCCAGCGACCGTCGGCGAGCTGCCTCAGACAGCTAGCGGGTAGCGTAGTGTTTCGAGCAGCCAATCGCGATTCTGGCGGACGTCTGCGTTCAACCGGCCGCAGAGTTCGCCACGCGATTCGAACAGGCGATAGCCACCGGGCGGGCGCAGGTAACCGCGGGCTTTCGGCTCGCGCGCGAAGACGACAGCCTCGCCGTCGGCGTCCACCATGCGTTCATACTTGAGCCGGTTGTCGAGCAGTGCCTTGACGAGGAATGGCATGATGACCGAGTAATCGGCCTGCATGCTTTCCGTGGTCTGCAGGTACGTGTCCTTGTCAACCTTGCCCCACGTGACCGCTTCGGCGGGCGGGCAGGAGGACAGGGAACCGTCAGTGACAGGAGCGGTGACGATTTGGACGTCGAACTGGTAACCGCGCACGTTGGGCAGACCGAGAACTTGACCGAGGGCCGGCTCTGGCTGCAGGTTGTAATTCTTTGGGACACCTCCCCCCAGAATGACCGTCGCCAGCGCATGGACCGGATGGTCGAAGAGCCCCCAGCGATGGTAGGCACACGCTTCGAAGACTTCCGCATGCAGATCCAGTTCGAAACCGTAATCCGCGATCAGGCCGGCCTGCCGCATAGCCCAAAGCTTCATAGAATTGAGAAACACGCTGCCATCACCAGGCGCTCCCACGAAGATAGGGATGGCAAGCCGCCAGCAAGTGGAAAGGAGGCCTGGCGGGACCGTGTGCCGTCTCTCTTCGGCGGCGTAGTATTTGCCCAGTAGGTAGCGCAGCTCGGTTCCAGTCATCCTGCGCTGAAACTCCGGCCCGGCCAGGACCGCACTCAGGAAACGGTCCTGATCGAGCAAGACTCCTTCATCGAAAGCCATGTCCGTTACGCGGATGGTTCCCTCTTCGCGCAGTGCGGCGTCGTCGCTCGCGATTGGCACTTCATGGATGGGACCGGACTTGTAGGCTTCGAGGCTGCGGTGCCCGTCGTGGTAACAAACGGCGTCGGTGGTGCTCAGGTATGCGATCCAACCGGTTTCCAGCAGCGGAATCAGCCAGGTCTGGTGCTGTCCGGAGACGGTGACTGGACCGGCAACGGCCAACGTAAGCGGGCAACCCATGCCGATAGCGCGGTCGAGAATCTGATAGATGCGCCGCAGGAAGGCACCGCCGAAGGCTGGCAAACAGTGAGTAAACAGCTCGTCCAGGGTCTGGCATTCATCGACGCGCCGCACGCGTACGTAACTGCGGCCACTGCGCCGGCTGCCGTGTTCCTTATCCTCGTGCATGATTCTTTGACCTTAGCATGCTGGCCCAAGAGCTCCCGCGACCAGGCTGTCACCTGAATTTCGCAGATGCAAATAGCTGAAATCAGGAAGGCGGACTGACAATTACGGTGTAAATACGGTCCAAATCTTCCGGCGAATAGTAGTCGATTTCGATCCGGCCTTTTTGCCTGGCCTTCTCAACGATGCGGACCTTGGTGCCGAGGACGCGCTCCAGCTCCTGGATGGCGGCCTTCACGTTGGGATCGGCCTCGAGCTCGTCCAAGTGTTTCGGCTTACGGCCCTCCAGCATGCGCTGGGTGGTCCGCTCGGTCTGGCGCACAGACCATCCCTGCGCGGCGGCCTTTTCCGCGACCTCCCGCTGGAGTTCGACGGTGGGAAGCGAGCAAAGGCATCGCGCGTGGCCGGCCGAGAGGCGGCCCTCGGCGACGAGTTGTTGAATATCGGCCGGCAATTGCAGCAGGCGCAAGAAGTTCGTGATGGTGGTCCTATCTTTGCCCGTCCGCTGACCGATCTGATCGGCATTGAGGAGCAGCTCGCGACCCAGCCGATCGAATGCAACGGCGGTTTCGATCGGGTTCAGATCCTCCCGTTGGATGTTCTCTACCAGCGTGATTTCGAGCAAGTGGTCATCGGGAATCTCACGAATGACAGCAGGGACTGTTTGACTGCCCGCCAGCTTAGCGGCGCGCCAGCGACGCTCGCCGGCTACCAGTTGGTAGCGTTCACCGGATCTGCGGACGACGAGCGGTTGGATGATGCCGTTGGCGCGAATGGATTGGGCCAGTTCAGACAAGCGGTCACTATGAAACATGCGCCGCGGTTGCAGTGGGTTGGGATCGATGCTGTCGATGGAAACATGGAGCGCCGCTTCCTCGGTCGGTGTGGTTGGCGGCGCTGGTTGTTGCGTGGGGCGCGTCGGCAGCAAAGCACCCAAACCCCTACCGAGCGCCTTGCGAGGATTCTCTGTTCTGTTCATGGTCCAGGATCTCTTTGGCTAGCCTGATGTAGCTTTCCGCGCCTTTGGAGCGGGGATCATAGGCAAGAATGGGTTTGCCGAAGCTGGGCGCCTCTGCCAAGCGAACGCTCCGTGGAACGATGGTGTCAAAGACGTCGTCTTGGAAAAACTCTCTGAGATCGGCCGCGACCTGGCGCGTGAGGTTGGTGCGGTCATCATACATCGTCAAGAGAATGCCCTCCACTTGCAGTGGATGCCGGAAGCCCTCGCGGATTCGATCAATCGTGTCCATGAGCTCGGAAACGCCTTCCAACGCAAAGAACTCACACTGGATAGGCACCAGAACGGAATCCGCCGCGATGAGCGCGTTGAGGGTCAGCAGATCCAGAGCGGGCGGGCAGTCGATCAGGATGAAATCGTATTCGTCGCGGATGCCCTGAATCCGCTCGCGCAGACGAAACTCCCGGTTAGGGACGTCCACTAACTCAAGGTTGGCACCAACCAAGTTCTTGTCGGCGGAAATCACGCTCAGTCCCTCGAAGGCGGTCGCGATGATGGCGTCCTTCGGAGCAACATCACCCAGAATCACGTGATACAAGCTAGGACGACTAGGGTCCTTAGCTACGCCTAGGCCACTGGTTGCATTGCCTTGTGGGTCAGAATCGATGACCAGCGTCCGGAGGTCGTTTGCTGCCAGCGCAGCGGCGAGGTTGATGGCGGTAGTGGTTTTGCCGACGCCGCCTTTTTGATTTGCAACTGCAAATACCCGGCTCAAGCGGTCATACTAACACGAAGCTCGTTTACTGAGCCGCGGTTTTGCGCGAAACGGGCCGCTTCTGTTTCACGTGAAACGCCCGGCTCCCTGTTTCACGTGAAACGTGTAGGGGCGCCGCCGCACTCCTTCACTTTGGCCCTCATGCCCTGTGTCCGATCCACAGATAGCGTTGCTTTCCCCACGGCAAAGGAATGGGCGCTCCCCACAGGAAGCCCATTTCAGCCGGCGGGTTTTCGGCTCCACTCAATAGATCGGCGGCGGGAGCCAGGGCCTTTAGGGTGGCAGACAGATCGCGGTAACTCACGGCACGCGAGATAGCCAGGTCAAACTGCTCCTGCACCTCTTCCGCACGACGCCCCAGCACCCGTACGTTCGCCAGGCCGCGCGCTGCTTCCTTTAGAAACGCGGCCTTACGTTGGTGCGATTCGATCAGGGTGAGTTGGCAATCGGGGCGACAAACGGCGACCGGAAGACCCGGAAAGCCAGCTCCCGAGCCCATATCCACGATCCGTACCGGCCCCGCAGCCAATCGCGCCGCAAGGAAGATCGATTCGCAATAGTGGCGCTCGACCACCTCAGCCAAGTCTTTAATTGCGGTGAGATTGAGAGTGCGGTTCCAACGAACCAGCAAATTGTAATGGGACTCGAGCGCCGCGGCTTGGGCGTCCGACAACTCGGCGATACCACTCAAACGGTCGCGCAGCAGCTCACGAAACACGGCTGAGACCGAGGTAGACATCAAGTACAGCAATGGCAGCGGGCGTAACACCCGGAATGCGTGCGGCTTGGCCGAGGGTTGCGGGCCGGACGCGGTTCAGCTTGTCGCGGACCTCGCGAGACAACCCCGGAATGCCTTCGAAACCGAAGTCAGACGGGATGGGACGGCGCTCGGAATCCTTCAGCCTCTCCATCTGACGTTCCTGCTGGCCGATGTAGCCGCTGTACTTGGTTTCGGTTTCGACGGTAGTCAAAACCGCAGGCATAGCTTCCTCGCCTAGCAGCTCGCGAATCCAACTGGAGATCTCTTTAATTCGCGCTTCGGGGCGCTTCAGCCACTGCCCGTAGCGGTGGTTCGCCAGAGCCTGTTTCAGCAACTGATACTGCGCCTGCTTCCGTTGATAGGCGTCCCACCGCGCATCGGTAACCAAACCGGCGCGACGGCCCATGGGAGTCAGACGGGCGTCGGCGTTGTCGATGCGCAGGTGCAGGCGAAATTCAGCGCGGGAGGTGAACATGCGATACGGCTCGTCCGCGCCCTTGGTGATGAGGTCGTCGATGAGGATCCCCGTATAGCCTTCAGATCGGCCGACAATCACGGACTCTCGCCCGCCCAGTCTCGCAGCAGCGTTCATGCCGGCCACGAGGCCCTGGCAAGCAGCTTCTTCGTATCCCGAGGTGCCGTTGATCTGGCCCGCAAGGTAAAGACCCGAGATGATTTTTACCTCCAGCGTGTGCGCCAATTGGCGCGGATCGATGGCGTCGTACTCGATCGCATATCCCGGCCGAATCATCTCTGCGTGCTCCAGGCCGGGGATCGACGCCACCACCGCGGCCTGGACGTCGATCGGCATGCTGGTGGACATACCATTCACGTAGACCTCGTTGGTGTCCACGCCCTCGGGTTCTAGAAAAATCTGGTGACGCAGCTTGTCCGGGAATTTGACGATCTTGTCTTCGATGGACGGACAGTAACGCGGGCCGACGCCCTCAATCTGCCCGCTGTAAAGGGGCGAACGCGGAATGGCCTCGCGCAGAATGCGATGGGTCTCGACGGTCGTATAGCCGATGTGGCATTGAATCTGGGCCCGGCTGATGTGCCCGGTCAGAAACGAGAACGGCGTTGGCTCGGCGTCACCGGGCTGAGGTTCGAACTGCGACCAGTCTATGGTGCGCCCGTCGAGACGGGGCGGAGTGCCGGTCTTGAGCCGAGTCCAGTTCAATCCGAGGGTGCGGAGTTGTTCACCCAGCAGTTGCGAAGGCGCTTCCCCATTGCGGCCGCAGCTGTAGCGGGCTTCGCCCACGTGGGCCAATCCGTTGAGAAACGTCCCCGTGGTGACGATCACGGCATCGCATTCAAGGGCGCGGCCATCCCGAAGTTCGACGCCGGTGGCACGGCCCCCCTGGATTTTCAGCGCGGCCACTTCGGCTTGCTTGATGCGGAGATTCGGCTCCTGCTCCAACACCTCGCGCATCCGGACGCGGTACGCCTTCTTATCCATCTGGGCGCGAGGGGACCAAACGGCCGGGCCGCGGCTGGTATTGAGCAACCGGAACTGGATTCCCACCGCATCAGCCACTTCGCCCATCACCCCACCGAGTGCATCGACCTCGCGCACCAGGTGACCCTTGGCGATGCCGCCGATGGCCGGGTTGCACGACATCTGCGCGATGAGGTCCAGGTTCATAGTGACCATGGCGGTCTTGAGGCCCATTCGCGCCGAGGCGCGCGCGGCTTCACAACCGGCGTGACCGGCGCCGATGACAACGACGTCGTAGCGTTCGCGCATTGCTACTATTCTAATGGTGCAATCGAGATGAAAGTTCTGGTAATCGGCACTGGAGGGCGGGAACACGCGCTGGTATGGAAGATGGCACAGTCGCCGGGGACCGATGTGTTCGCCGCGCCGGGAAATCCAGGTATGGCCGCGATGGCCACATGCCTGGCAGTGAAGGGCGCCGACCCTACCGAGTTGCTTGCGGCAGCGGAAACAATTGACGCGGATTTAACGGTCGTGGGACCGGAGGCGCCGTTGGTCGCTGGCGTAGTCGACATGTTCCGCGCACACGGCCGGCGCATCGTCGGGCCCAGCCGGGAAGCCGCCCAACTGGAGGGGTCTAAGATTTTTGCAAAGAACTTTCTGATACAGAGAAATATCCCGACAGCCGCATTCTTCACCGTGGAAAACGAGGCGGACGCGCGCAAGGCGCTCGACCGTTTCGGATTTCCGGTGGTGTTGAAGGCCGACGGCTTGGCGGCGGGCAAGGGCGTTGTGGTGGCACAGGACCGCGCGCAGGCCGAACAGGCGCTCGGTACATTGCACGGCCGGCTGGTGATCGAAGAATTCCTGCGCGGCGAGGAAGTGAGTTTCATCGCGCTATGCGACGGTCGCGATGTAGTGCCGCTGGCCGCGACGCAGGATCACAAGGCGGTGTTGGATGGCGACCGAGGGCCCAACACCGGCGGAATGGGCGCGTACTGCGATGCCGCGATTCTCAGCGGACGCCAGGCGGAGGACATTCTCCGGCACGTGATCTACCCAACGGTGGAAGCCACCGCCTTCACCGGCTTTCTCTACGCCGGCATGATGATGACGGCGGAGGGGCCGAAAGTTCTCGAGTTCAACGTGCGGTTGGGCGATCCGGAGACGCAGCCTTTGATGCATCGGATGAGTTCCGACTTTCTCCCGGTGCTCCTGGCCGCGGCGGACGGTCGCCTGAGCGGCGCGCGTCTCGAATGGCGCGCGGGCCCGAGTGTCTGCGTGGTGATGGCGTCAGCCGGATATCCCGGCGCCTACGAGGCCGGGAAGGCAATCGGCGGGATCGCGGACGCCGAAGCGCGGGGCGCCACCGTGTTCCAGGCGGGAACCCGCTCCGGAGAGCACGGTCTCGAGACGGCCGGCGGGCGGGTGCTGGGCGTCACCGCCAGCGGCGACAATCTGGCGGCCGCCATCAGCCGCGCCTACGCAGGAGTCGAAGCAATCCACTTCGAGGGCGCGCACTTCCGCCGCGACATTGGGCGCAAAGGGCTTGCCAGGTACAATAGAGGGAACGTGGGGACGTAGCTCAGATGGATAGAGCGGTCGCCTCCTAAGCGACAGGTCGGCAGTTCGAATCTGCCCGTCCCTACCACCAGCGCGGCCCAAGGCGCGCGTTCCAGCCGCCTTCGCTGGCAGACGTCAGCCGCGAAGCACGAGCCGCAATTCCTTCTGGAGTTCCTGGAAGCGCGCATCACTGTGGAGGCTCGCGAACACGGGATCGCTCGCGAGGACCAGGATATTCATTTCACGGTTGTCCACAGCCGCCTGCAGTTCGTCCAGAGCCTCCCGTTGTTTCCCCAGCAGCATGAATGTCTTCGCCGCATCGTAGTGCAGCCAACGGCCTTCCTTCACCAGGTCGCGCTGCACATGCAGCATGTTTTCCAGCATGCCATGGGCTCCGCCCGCTGCGAAACCCTTCTGAGCCGCCTCCCAGACCGCCAGCGCCGACGAATTCCGCGATAGCTCAGCGGCTTTCCGAGATTCCAGCAGGTAACCGGCAAAATCGTTTTGCTTCAAATAAATGTTCGCCAGATAGTTGTGCGCAGATTGGGACGCGGGCTCAGCCGCCTCGACCTGCTTCAGCAGCGCGACGCTCTGGTCGGGCTGTCCGCCGTAGAACAAGACGTATCCCTTATCAGCCAGGATGGAGGTGGACGCCGGGTCCAGCTCTCGCGCGCGCTCGATTTCCGCGAGCGACTCCTGGTATCGGCCCTGCACCATGAGCGCCGTCGCATACCAGTGGTGCGCCTTCGCATAGTCCGGATTCAGCTGGATCGCGCGCCGGAACTCCCGCTCGCCGCCGCGGAGATCGAGCGCGCCGTAATAGAGGACAAACGCCAGGGAGCTGTGCGCCTCGGCCGACGAATCGTCGAGCTCCACTGCCTTCTTAGCGGCGGCAATCGCGCGCGGCCAGGCCTCCCTGGCCGGCATGGCGGCGTACTCGCGCAGCAGGTTGTAACAGTCCGCAAGCCCGGAATAGGCTTTGGCATAGCCAGGATCCCTGACAATCGCTTGGGTGAAGAGATCCACTGCCTGATTGAGACTCTCCGGGGTACGTTTGTCCCAGTAGTACTTGCCTTTCAGATACAAATCCTGAGCGACGGGATCTGCGACTCTTTCCCCATGGCTCGCGATGACCCGGCCGCTCCCGTCAGGTTGGATGAACCGCACGTACACGAACCCTGTTGCGACGACTGCCAGCAGCAGAGCGGCAACCGAGATCCAGCGCCGGCGCAGGTTCGGGCGCACCTCGGGAACGGGGCGTGAATCGGAGAAAGGGGTGGCTTCGACCGGCGGGATTGCGGCAGGCCCGGTTGTAGCTACGACGTCTGTTCTGCGAAACAACGGCACGTAGCTGCCGACCGGCAGTTCAATCCGCACCCCGGCATCGGCTCCGCTGGTCCCGTAATAGTTCGCCAGGCGCTTCCGCAGCCGCGCAGCCTCCTGCCTGACGACGGGATCCAGTCGGGGATCCCAGGACGCAGGACGGTCAAATACGTCGACGCCCAAGACGCTTTCCTTCAGAAGATGGCCGTCCCCGCGCAAGGCGCTTTCGACAAGGTGCCGCAGAAACCGGGCTGGCCGCTTCGCCGTGCCAAACGCCGCGCTCGCGGTCACGGCGTCGAGTGCGGCGCGGACCTCATCCGCCGCAATGTCGACGGCGGCTTGCGCCCTATCGGGATCTGGTTGCACAGGCTTTCCCAGGCAGAGTTGACTCCGGAGTCTCTCCAGGCTATGCGCTTTTTCGGCGTGATGCAACCACAGGTAGTTCGCTGATTTTGGGTTGATCTATGGTGGTGGCCTTGCAAAATTCGGAAACCATGTCACGCGGCCTCCAGGAGTTCGCGCACGCTCCAGGTGTGGTCCGCGATCCCCGCCGCCATCGCAGGCGTCACGCGCAGCGACCTGTGGATACGGCAGAAGTTGTAGAACGTGTACCACAGCGTCACAGCGGCCCAGTGGTTCTCCCATTTGCGACTAAAGGCATTCGTGAGCCGGGTAAAGCGCCGCGTGCCCATTCGCAGGCTCAAGTTGCTCCGTTCGACTATCGAAGTACACATGCGCTTAGGATCGGGATTGCCGATGACTGGGACTCGCTCCGTGGAAATCACTTCGGCAGGCGAGTACCGGCGTTCACCATCCGGCGTGGCGCGGTAGACCTTCACGAGCTGCGCGAAGTCCACGCGGTCGGCCAGGGTGGCATCAATCGCGGGAGGGTAGCACGAGAAGCCATCAGCGGTCACCTGGTAGGGCGTATCGGTGGTAGCGGCGCGAAGCCCTTCGACGAAGGCATCGGTCGTGGCCTGGTCACGCTTGCCCATAGCGATATTCAGAACCAGCTTGGAGTGGCGCTCGATTCCGACGAACACATAGCAGTCGCCAAAGTTGGGATCGTCACCGGGTTCAACCCGCTTGTCTTTCTTCTGAATAAAGCTCCAGCATTCGTCCAGCTCCACGTCCTTCACCTTGACGTTGCGCACCTTGCGGGACATGATCCGGTCGCACTTCGCACCGGCAAGCACCAGCAGCTTCAGAATCGTTGTGTGGTGCACTTCGGTAACGCGTTCAACGCTGGAAACGCTATTGCCTTCGAGCAGAAGCCGCAAGATCATTTCGGCCTTCTCTATCGGAAGGTACATGCCATCCAAGTGATCCGCGCGGGGTTCCGTAAACACCTTGCGGCATTGTTGGCACTGAAATCGCTGGCGCTGGTTACGCTTGCCGAACTTGCGGCATTCGGCGCTGCAACTGTTGCACGTCATTCTGGCCTTGCCTTCTTTGGGCAATCGCGCCAAAATGACAGTGGGTTCGCAAACCCTGCCTCTGGTGCAAGCCCGAGGTTGAGCCCCGCTGGTAGCTTCAACTACCAGTGGGGCGTATTATTTGGGACTCCCTGCGCGGCCACGCGCAAGCGTAGAAACCTTCTTCCGATGCACTGGGGACTTGGGCTGTGGCTCTGGCTTTTCGGTCACTGCTGCCTCATCGCTTCGAACGGCCTCGAAACGCCTGCCGTCCCGAAAAACCTCCCGAACCCTACCGGATATAACCAGCCGTCTTGCGACAGTGTGGATAGTGGAGCGGACGTTCGTGTACTTCCTGAGATCCCGTCCGCCCTCTTCCAAACGCTGTTTTATTTCGGGGACACTGAGAGGGCCATCAGCGGCCTCCAGGACGTTCATCACGGTTTCACTGAACCCGATGTGCTCGACAACGTCATTAACGAACAGACCTGCCGATTCGGCGGTCTCGAACTTCTCCCCAGCGAGCAGGTGGATGTTGTAGATGGTCGTCTGAAGCACCTCTATTCGCCTATACGCCTCTTCCAGCCATTCCTCAGCGGTCGTCCGAGACTTGTCCCACTCGTTGAGCTCAAGCTTGGCAGCCTCCAGAACCGCCTTCCAATCGATAGTCGGTATTTCAACCGTACGTATATCAATCGTGGTTGGATCTACGTTGGCAATCATTTCACAAAGGATGTTATCACATGTCGAGACGTTGTGCAATTAAAGAATCACAGAATGTGCAAACCGAAGTTCTGTTGGGATGGAACGATATGGCGAGTGCTCTGCGGGCAAAAATCCGAGAGACCGAGAGAACATTACTTCAGTTGAGGCGGGGCGAAAAATTCGTTGCGGCCAGAATCGCGGCAGGAGAGGAGTTCCCTATTGCTTACCCAAAACGCCAATCAACCCAGAATTAGCGAACCACCCAACCACACCAGATACCAGAACTTATCGCGCGCGCTGCTACCGTAGTACTACCCCGTACTTCTGAGTTCGTGCTTCACACGTGCCGGTCAGCGTCGGGGGAACCGGGCAGTCTCAGACAAGCGACCCGGTCTAAGCAGGCGTTCCGTGGCCCGAATTTCCGGGTATGATCGGATGCAAATGCGAAATCCCACACGACCCGGAGCGCTGCCGCCTCGC
>Ga0187871_10001481_pt1 | contig 20353 bp, 21 predicted proteins | sample June2016WEW_16_1_FD_132988 | JGI IMG/M metagenome (GOLD analysis project Ga0187871, IMG submission 132988) | Peatland microbial communities from SPRUCE experiment site at the Marcell Experimental Forest, Minnesota, USA - June2016WEW_16_10 | ecosystem: Environmental > Terrestrial > Soil >...
CCGAATTTGTTCCCCTTGCATTTCTCTTTTTCTTCGCCCACAATATACAGAAGAGAGGAATGCTCCGATGGCTTTAACCCGCCGCCAAAAGCAAGTGCTGGATCTGATCGCGAAATTCGTGGATGAAAACGGCTACAGCCCGAGTTACGAAGAACTCGCGCGAGGCTTGAACCTGACCTCGCTCGCCACCGTACACAAACACATCGCCGCGCTGACGACCAAGAATTATCTGAAGCGCGGATTCAACCAGAGCCGCTCGCTGGAGATGGGTCCCAAGTACGTGCAGGAGAACCGCCGCCATCGCGAGACCGCCGCGCTGGAGATCCCGCTGTTGGGGCGCATCGCCGCCGGATTGCCTGTGGAGTCCGTCGAACAGCGCGCCACCCTCAGCTTTGCCGATTTCGTCGGACACGCGGGCACCTTCGCGCTCGAAGTACGCGGCGAATCGATGATCGGCGACCACATCTGCGACGGAGATATGGTTCTGCTGGAACAGGCGGCCGAAGTGCACGATGGCGATATCGTTGTGGCGCTGGTTGAGGGCTCCGAGACCACCCTCAAGCGCTTTTACCGCGAGCCGGGAGGCAAGGTACGGCTACAGCCCGCTAACCCCGCCCTGCAGCCGATCGTTGTGCCGGCCGCGGACGTGCAGATACAAGGGCGCCTCTTAGCCGTCCTGCGCAAATATAAGTAACTTGACTTATCGCGAAAGTACTTCTGGTTCCTGCTTCAGTTTGCGACTGACATAGTCGTGGCGCCGCACAACTCTTGTTCGGCGCGCAGCCAGTCTTCTTCGGAAGAACCGCCTTGATAGCCGCGCGCTTCCCAGTAGGAGTATGCGAGTTGAGCGATTTCATCGAACGTTGGAGTGGGGGCTGGGGATGCCGCGGCGGCTGGTGCTAAAACATTCTCGGGCTTCTCTGTCGCGGCGGAATTCCTGTGCTTACGTGTGGACGCAACCTTGGCGCGCGCGGGAGCGGCGCCGGAAGACACTACAGGCTCGGAACTGGACTTTCTCTTAGTTGCCATACAAGGTATTTCTCTCCCTTAACTTCAACTTGATCACTCAATTTTAGCAAACTTCACGCCGCGTGCCGCAAAAAGTTTTTATCAATTCCATCAGCATTTACCGTGAGGTTTCAGACAATCGCGACGTTTCGGGCATTCACGTCCGAACGAGGTATATTAATGTTAGCGTGCGATCACGATTGATAAATGCGCTGCTGCTGGGACTCATGGCCGCCAGCTCGCACGGCGCGCCGCCGCGGGTGCTGGCAGTCGACGTCACCGGCATGATCCATCCGGTGACCGCGGAAATCCTCGCGCGCGCCATCCAACAAGCCAAACAGGAAAACGCCGCATTGCTGCTGGTGCGGCTGAATACGCCGGGCGGCTTGATGGATGCCATGCGCGAGTCGATCGAAGAGATGGTAGCCGCGCCTATGCCGGTAGTCACTTTCGTGACGCCCAGCGGCGCGCGCGCGGCCTCGGCCGGCTTCTTCATCCTCGAAGCCGGAGACGTAGCCGCCATGTCGCCCGGCACCAATACGGGCGCGGCGCATCCCGTGATGATGGGCGGTGAGATGGACGCCGTCATGAAGCAGAAGGTCGAGAACGATGCGGCGGCATCCCTGCGCAGCATCGTGTCCCAGCGAGGGCGCAACAGCGCACTGGCCGAGAAAGCCATCCGCGAGAGCCAGTCGTTCACCGGCAAGGAAGCCCTCGACAATCATCTGATCGAGTTACTCGCGAACGACGACCGGGACCTGATGGATAAACTCGACGGCCGTGAAGTGACCCGCCTGGATGGCACGCACGTGGTGCTGCACACGCGCGGCGCCGCCATCGAAGTCTACGAAAAAAATCTGCGCGAGAAGATCATCTCCGCCGTCGCCGATCCCAATATGGCGCTGGTTCTGCTGGTGCTGGGCGCGCTCGGCATCTACGTGGAATTCACCTCGCCGGGCCTGATTGTGCCCGGTATCCTGGGAGCGATCATGGCGCTGCTGGGTTTGTCCGCGCTATCGGTTTTGCCCATCAACTGGCTGGGCGCGGCGCTGCTGCTGCTGGCTTTCACGCTGTTCGTACTGGAAGCGAAATTCGCTACGCACGGCGTTCTCGGCGCGGGCGGCGCCTTATCGATGGTGCTGGGCGCGGTCATGCTGATCGACAGCCCCGTCCCGGAAATGCGCATTCATCTTTCCACCGCGATTGCCTTAGCGCTGCCTTTCTCGCTCATCACCATGGGATTGCTCACGTTGGTGGTGCGGGCGCGCCGCAACAAGGTGGTCACCGGCAGCCAGGGAATGATCGGGGAGATCGGAACGGCCGTTACGCCGCTGGCGCCGGAAGGCAAGATTTTCGTGCGCGGCGAATACTGGAATGCCACGGCGCCGGCCGCGACGTCCGGCATACCGGCGGGCGCGCGCGTGCGGGTCACCGCCATTGATCAACTCAACCTCACGGTGGAACCGATTCCGCCGCGGAACGGAGCTTCGACATGATCGACTTCACCAGCTTCACTACGATCGTCATTATCATCGTGGTGCTGTACCTGATTTCTTCCATCAAGATCCTGCGCGAGTACGAGCGCGGCGTCATCTTCCGGCTGGGCCGCCTGTTGGCGGAGCCCAAAGGGCCCGGCGTCATTCTGGTATTCGCCCCCATCGACCGCATCGTGCGCGTTTCGCTGCGGGTGGATACGCTCGAAGTTCCGGCGCAGGACGTGATCACGCGTGACAACGTCACCGTGAAGGTGAACGCGGTGGTCTACTTCCGGGTGCTCGAACCGCGCCTGGCCGTCGTGGAAGTATCCAATTTCCTCTATGCGACGTCCCAACTGGCGCAAACCACGCTGCGCAGCGTGCTGGGCGAAGTGGAATTGGACGAACTGCTCAGCCAGCGCGACAAACTCAACGTGCGCCTGCAATCCATTCTGGACCAGCACACGTCTGCCTGGGGCGTGAAAGTGACCATGGTCGAAGTGAAGCAGGTGGATTTGCCCGACCAGATGATCCGGGCCATCGGCCGCCAGGCCGAAGCCGAACGCGAACGGCGCGCCAAGATCATTCACGCCGAAGGCGAGTACAGCGCTTCGGAGAAGCTCGCCATGGCGGCCAAGGTGATCCAGGAACAGCCCGTCGCGATCCAGTTGCGCTATCTGCAGACGCTGGTCGAAATCGGCACCGAAAAAAATACCACCATCGTTTTCCCCCTGCCGCTCGATATACTGTCATCTTTGGAACGCGCCCTGAACAAGCTGGGCGACCCATCCAAACCGGCTAATCCATGAAGAACAACGAAACTGGCGAATTTGAACTGGTGCTGGGCAACCGGCAGTTGCTCAGCGGGTTTTTCATCGTAGTGATCCTGTTCGCGGTATTTTTCGTGATGGGTTACATCGTGGGGCGAAACTCTACGCCCTCTTCGCAACTCGCCGCGAATCGCGAGCCGGCCAGCGTGCCGGCAACCGATCGCCCGCAGCCGGCTTCGGGGTCGGCGCCCGCGCCGGTGAATCCTCCGTCCGCCGCCGCCGACACGCCCAAAGACGATACCGGCGCCAATTCGCCGGCCGAGCCGCAGCCCACCACGCAGCCGGCCCGCCAAGCCGAAACCAAGACTTCCGCTCCCCCATCCGCGCCCGCCGTGGCCGCGCCCGTCGAGCCGGCTCCCGGCGAGACTTATCTGCAGGTAACGGCCGTGAAGCAGGATGTGGCCGAGACCGTCGCGCGGACGCTGAAGGACAAGGGCTTCCCCGCCGTCCTCTCGCCGGGTCCCGCCGGCAAAACCCGCGTCCTGGTGGGGCCGTACGCGGATCTGGGCAAGCTAGGGCAAGCCAAAGCGGAGCTCGAACGCCTGGGCTTCTCACCCTTTGTGAAAAGATAGAAACGTGAGCGACGCCTTGGTGCAGATCCGGGGGGCAGCGCCGCGCTTGCCCGAGTGGGCGCGCAAGAGCGCCACGCATTACGAAGCGCTGCATCGCCTGAAAGCCGATTTGCGGCGTCTCAATCTGCACACGGTCTGCGAATCCGCGCGCTGCCCGAACATCCACGAGTGTTTCGCGCGCGGCGCGGCCACCTTCATGATCCTGGGCAACCTGTGTACGCGCGGCTGCGGATTCTGTTCCGTGCCGAAAGGCTCGCCCGCCAAGCAGGACATGCGGCTCGACCCGGATGAACCCGCCAACGTCGCCCGCATGGCCGCCGCCATGCGTCTCAGTTACGTAGTGATCACCAGCGTGAATCGCGACGATCTCCGCGACGGCGGATCCATGCACTTCGCGGAAACCGTGCGGCAGGTGCGCGGAGCTTTGCCCGAAGCGCGCGTGGAGGTGCTCACGCCCGATTTTTGCGGCGACCTGCAGGCCGTGGCCCGCGTCCTGGACGCCGGCCCGCACGTTTTCAATCACAACATCGAGACCGTGCCGCGGCTCTACGGCCGGGTGCGGCCGCAAGCCGATTATCGACAGTCGCTCGATGTGCTCGACTTCGCGCGCCGTTATCGCCCCGATATCCTGACCAAATCCGGCTTGATGGCGGGCCTAGGCGAAACCGCGGAGGAAGTGCATGCCGTGCTGCGCGATCTGCGGGCCGCCGGGACCGCCGTCGCCACTATCGGCCAATACTTGCGCCCAACCCGCCGCAATCTGCCGGTGGCGGCCTACATCGAACCCGCGCAATTCGACGCGTATCGCGATTACGGCCTGTCCATCGGCTTCCAGATGGTCTTCAGCGGTCCGCTGGTGCGTAGTTCCTACATGGCCGACCGGGTGAGCGAGGAAGCGCGGCGGGCGGAAAATTGAAATACCTCGGCGCGCTGCTCACCGCGGTCCTGCTCATCCTGGCCTTTCCGCGATTCAACTTCGTTTGGTTCGCTCCCGTGGCCCTGGCTCCGCTGCTGGTCGCGATCGCGCGCGAGCCCAGCCTGTGGCGCCGCTTTGCCCTCGGTGAAATCGCGGGCGTCGTCTATTGGTTCGGCGTCTGTTACTGGATTCAGGGCGTACTGGCCAACTATGGCGGCTTAAATACACCGCTGGCATGGCTTGCGTTTCTGCTGTTCTGCCTGATCAAAGCGCTGCACATGGGCGTCTTCGCCGTGCTGGCCGGCCTCCTGATGCGGCGGTGGTGGGCTATGCCCGCGGTGGCCGCGTTGTGGGTGGCTGTCGAAGCCACGCATGGATCCCTCGGTTTTGCCTGGATGGCGTTGGGCAACGCAGGCATCGATATGGGACTGCCCATGCGCCTCGCGCCTTTCACCAGTGTCTACGGGCTTTCGTTTGTCTTTATGCTGATGGCCACCGCCCTAGCCCTGGCGGTGCTCGGGCGTCCGCGCCTGCACCTCATGTGGCTGCTTCCCCTGCCGTTCCTCATTTTTCTTCCAGCGCTGCCCGATGCCCGCCGGGGCCGCGAGACCGCCGTCCTGGTGCAGCCCAATATCTCTGAAGACGCGGAATGGACGCCCGAATCGGTGGACCGCATGCAGCGCAACCTGGCCGCATTGTCCCTGCGCGCCGTGCTGACCGGGGGCAGCGAGCATGCCGCGCTGGTGGTCTGGCCAGAAGTGCCCGCGCCGCTCTATTACGATGCGGACGCGCGCTTCCGCGGCTATGTGACTGGCCTGGCGCGCGCGACCCATACCGATTTGCTGCTGGGAGTAGTGGCGCACACGCCCCAAGGCGCGCCGTTGAACTCGGCCATCCTGGTGTCGCCGGAAGGCGAAGTACTCAGCCGCTATGACAAGGTCAACCTGGTGCCATTCGGCGAATTCGTTCCGTGGCCTTTCGATTTCGTCAAGCGGATTACCGCCGAAGCCGGCGATTTCACACCCGGAAAACAGGTGGTCGTGTCCCCCATCGATGGCCACAAACTGGGGACCTTCATCTGCTACGAATCGGTATTTCCGAATTTCGTGCGGCGTTTCGCGGCGGATGGCGCGGAAGTGCTGTTCAACATCTCGAACGACGGCTATTTCGGCAAGAGCGCCGCGCGCCTGCAGCATTTGGAAATCGTACGCATGCGCGCAGCCGAAAACCGGCGCTGGATCCTGCGTTCGACCAACGACGGCATCACCGGCACCATCGATCCCGCCGGGCGTCTGCGCGGAACATTGCCGCTATTTGTGGAGGCCGCTTCGCGTACGGGCTTCAGCTACATCCAGGAGCGGACGTTCTACACCCGTTATGGCGACTGGTTCCCGGTGGCGTGCGCGCTGATTGCCGCGGCCCTGCTGATCGTCACGATAATCCCGAAGTGGGCGAATACGTGATGTGCGGTTTGGTTTTGGAGGGCAGGCAATTCTGCCCGCAGCGTGCGCCACGGCCGGGGCCAGTCATCACGAGATAAGTCCAATCGTTTCCGCCCCAGGAGCACTACCGCGCCGCCATTCGATTCTACCGATTCGGGCGCGGTGGCGGCTTCACCAGCAAGCCGAGGCTTTGCTATCACAAACCGTGACGTTATCACGGCTAGTTGACGAACCGGCTCCGCCTGCTACCCTTGAGACAACCGCCGCCAATTCCAATGGAACCGCGCCACAAGCAAAAGCTCTACTGCTACGTTGACGAGACCGGCCAGGACGCGACCGCGACTTTCTTCGCGGTCGTCGCCGTCGTGAGCGCCGACGAGCAGGAGCAACTTCGCCAGGCGCTCATCGACATCGAACGCGAAGCCGGAACCGGCCACCGCAAATGGCACAAGTCGCGGCCGAAGCGGAGGCTCCGGTATCTGAAACTGGTGCTTGAGAAGAACCTGCTTCGCGGGGACGTTTTCTTCGGCGCGTACCGAAAGCCCACGCCCTACTTTTTCCCATACCTGGAAGTGATCGAACGCGCGATCAAAGCGAAGGCTGAGGCGCGGTACACGGCCAGGGTATACGTTGACGGCATGGACCGCCAAAAGGCGGCCGAGCTAACGAACGCCTTGCGCGATCGCGGTGTGATCCTCGACAGGGTCAAGAGCCGACGCGACGAAAGCGAACCCCTGATCCGACTGGCCGATATGTGGGCGGGCTGCATCCGCGCGGCGAACTTGGGCGGCGGCGATGAGAAGGAGATCCTCGACCGCGCCCTGGATCTTCGCCGGATCTGGGCGCTGCATCCATTGCCAAAAAAAGAAAAAACCCCGTAAACGGGGTTCTCTTGGCGTCCCGGCTATTCTCCCTTGCGGAAGACCAATCTCTGCCGAACGGGCAGGCCTTCACCGAGACTCGTACTTTCATCCTGTGCCATTGGAAAAAACAAGTCAACCGGGCTACGCGAGTCGTGGTTACCACGAGCAAAGCAGCTGACGCAAAACGGACCAGGCCCCCTTTTTATCGGGGGTTCTCCGCACCCGGCGATTGGCGCGGCCCGGGTCAGCGCGGGTAAGATCCCGCGATCCTCTTAACAAAACCGTGGAAGCGATGGTACCACGCGCCGAGTGGAAGATACATGAACGGGCACTGGCCCCGAATTACCGGAATCCCCTGCGACTCGCGAAACTGGATGGCGGACGGGCTCGCGGCGCCCGCGCCCACCCCACGGAACATCCAGACTTGCTTGATGCCGGCGCCTTCGCAGTCCCGCACCAGCCGATCGGTCACTGCCGGCGCGGTCATGAACAGCGCGCCTTCCACTGGGGGCTGAATCTCGGCCAGCGCATGAAAACACGCCTGCCCTTCGATTTCATCGGCGTCCGGATTCACCGGCACGGCATGATATCCGCGCGCCACGAGTTCGCGGAAGAGAACCCGGGAGAAGTCCGCGGCTGGCGGGAAACTCCCACCACCGCGAACCGGTCGAGGTCCAGAAAATCGTGCACCTGTTGCAGGGTGGTCATATCGGAGTCATTTGTCCCAATTACGCGCGCCGGCGAGGCTGGGCTGCGCGTTTCGTTTCGGCAGGGTATGCTAGTTTAGATCGGCGTACGGGATTACGTGGAAACCTCTCAATTTGACGAACGTTACATCGCGGGCCTTCGCAATCGCGAGCCGGAAGTGGAATCCCATTTCGCCGCCTATTTTAAAACGCCCGTCTGGCTCAAAGCCAGAAGACAGTTGCGCACGCCGGAGGAGGCCGAAGATGCCGTGCAGGAAACCTTGCTGCGGGCCTTGCGCTACTTCAATTCGGGCAAGAGCCTGGAGTTTCCCGAGCGGCTGCCGGCCTTCGTTCTATCTGTTTGCCACAACGTGATCCTGGAGCGCTTGCGTGCCAAGGGCCGCGACCGGCAAGCCCCTGAAAACACCCGGGAACTCGTAGATCATCGCGCCAATCCGGAACTGCAAGTGGTCACCGAACAGCGGAAGCAGTTGGTGTGGGAAATTGTCGACGAACTGCCGGCTAAGGACCGCGAGCTACTGCTGGCCCTGCTGGAAGAGATGGATACGGAGGATCTGTGCAGACGGTTCGGCGTGAAACCGGCCTACCTCCGGGTGCTGTTATACAGGGCACGCCAGCGTTTTCGGACCGAACTGGAAAAGAGGGAAGCCAAGGGCCGGACCAGCACCCAGGGCGCGGTGTGAAACGTCTGGGGGCGTGGCGTCACTTATAAGGTGGGGAATACCATGGACCATTCCGAGGCGGCAAGCGGTCAAGCCGTGGAGCGTTATCTCCTGGGCGAAATGGCCGAGCCCGAGGCGGAAGCCTTCGAGCAACATTTTTTCGAGTGTACGTTGTGTACCGAAGAACTGGCATCCGGAGCGCTGCTGGTGGAGAATCTGCGCGCGACACCGGCGCCGGAAGCCGGTCGTCAGGCTGCCGCCAGGCCGGTGAAGTCCCAGAACGCATTTGGGCAATGGTGGAGACGGCCGCTATTCGCCGCGCCGGCCTTTGCCACCATCGCCCTGGCATGTACCGTGGCGTACCAGGCGCGCGAGTTGGCCCGCCTGAACCAGCCGCAGGCGCTGCTCGCATACACGCTGAAGTCCGCCAGCCGTGGGGAGGGCAACCGCATTCCCTTGCAGCCCGGCGCGAGTCGTTTCGCGATCGGCATGGACTTGCCGGACGCCACGTTCCCCGCCTATCGGTGCTCCGTCTACGACAGCTCCGGGAACGCGCGCTTTTCCGTCGAGACTCCGGCGCCCGGGGCGGGCGTCCCGCTGAATATCCTCGTTCCTGAGCGAAACCTGGCGCCGGGAAGCTACACCCTGAAAGTCTTCGGCCTGCGCGGCTCCTTAGCAGGGCCGGAAATTGCGCACTATTCATTCGATGCCTTCGTACAACCACAATAAGGAGACCACATGATCGAGCGCTTTCGGTATCACGCTTTCACCACGGGTGTTTCCGGACGGATCACCCATCCCTTCGACGAGATCATTCCCGTGCAGGCCTCCCTGGCCTTGCCGGAAACCGGAGGATTTGGCACGGTCCGCGTGGATCGCTTCGATTTCCGCGGCATTCTGTCGTTTGAATCGGCTCAGGCCCTGGTGGCCGGTTGTTTCACGCCCCGGACCCAGTCGTTCGACTCCGTGGCCACCGTCACCGTCACCGGCCTCAATATTCTGGGAATGGTGACGGCGGACCGGATCGTGGCGCGCATCGCTTCGTCGCACCCCCAGGATCCGGAGCGCGGACACTCCATCACGCCGCTCGGTTGTTATTTCGAAAACCTGCGCATCGCCGGATACTCCCTCGAGCTGGACCTGGCCACCGGCACGTTCACCAGGCTCGACACGCACGCCAAAGTGTGCGCCGCGTATAAGGAAAACCAGGATGGCTTTCGCGAGGAATTCGACAAGCTGACGCTGACCGGGCGCGACAATATCCCCGACTTGCTCCGCCAGTATTTTCCATATGCCGGGAAGAAAGGGCCCCGCCCCATCGAGGAATCGAACGGCGTGATCGCATGCACCCTGGTGCGTGGAATCCGCGGCTTGCCGCCCGAGCTCGCGCCCGTGGGCCACGTCATCCGTTTGCGGGACTTCGGAAGCATCCGCCTGGCGGAGTTCAAGATCACCGGCACCGAACGCAGCATCATGATGTTGCAGGTGGATCTGGGCTGCGCGCCCACCGGCGGCGGAGGGATCGGCGGCGCTTCGGGTAACGGCTCGGGTTGGTAGCCATGCGGGTTGCGCTCGTCTTGCTCCTGGCGCTGGCCGGGTGCGGAGACCGGACGGCGCACTCCGTCGAGTCCCTCTACCTGGATGCCCGCACGTTGATGCGCAGCGAGCACTACCCGGCGGCACGGGCGCGCATGGAACTCGCCCTCCGCCGGGCCGGGCCGGCTTCGCCGTGGTATTGGAAGCTGCGCCTGCTGAAGGTCGAAATCCTGATCGGGCAGCGGGAAGCGAAACGCGCCGGCGAAGCGCTCGCATTCCAGTTGCCCTCTGGCCCGCGGTGGACCGAGGAGTGGGCGCGTTACCGGCTGTGCCAGGCCAACATCGCGTATCAGGAGCAGCGGCGGCCTGAAGCTCTGGCCCGGCTCGACGAAGCTCAGCCGCTGGCGGCCTCGGCTGGATTGCCCGGCCTGTTGGGAGAAATCGAATTCCGCCGCGCGAGTCTCGCCGGCGCCGAGCTGGGATTGCGCCAGGTCATGGATGAAGCCGTGAGCCGCAACGACCATTACCTCGCCATCAAAGCCGAAGGCAATCTCGGCATGCTGCGGATGAACGCATACCGCTACGAGGAGGCCATCCCCTGGTTCGAAAAGGCTCTGAAGGATGCACAGGCATTGGGCGCAGCCGATTCCGAGCCGCGCTCCATGCTAAACCTCGGGTGGTGTTACTACCGCTTGGGCGAAGTCGACAAGGCCCAGCAGCTCTTTCGGGATGCCGAACCGAAATTTGAGCTCGAGGGCAACCGCTTCGATAGCCAGGTGTGCATCGGCAGCATCGCCAGCACGCTCTATAGCCGGCAGGAATATGCCGCCGCTGCGGCCGGCTACCAGCGGGCGCTCGAGATGGCCACCGCTCTCGGCAACCGTTTGCAACGCGCGAATTGGCTCGATAACCTCGCCAAGGTTTCGCTCAAGCAGGGCGATTGGAACGCCGCCGAACGATACAACAACCAGGCCTGGGCCCTTTGGAAGGACCCGAAAGGCCCAGGCTCCGAGGCGCACTCAATGGACAACGCGGGCTACATCGCCGTCGGCCGGCGCGACTTTGCCCGCGCGAAAGAGTTGTTCGCCGCCGTCATCCGGAACCCATCCGGCGATCCCGTACCCCTGCTGAACGCCCACGCGGGCCTGGCGTTCACGTTCGCGCAAGAGGGCAAGAACCGCGAAGCGGAAGCCGCATACCGCGCCGCCGACGCTTCCCTGGAGCATGTCCGCTCTACTCTGCTCGACGATCGGAACAAGCTCAGCTACTTTTCCAGCCTCATCGAGTTCTACCAGGACTACGTGAGCTACATGATGTCGCGCGGCCGAGCGGCGGACGCGCTGCAGATCGTGGAATCCAGCCGGGCGCGCGCGCTGGTCGACCGGCTGAACCTGGCGCACATCCCCAAGGGACCCGGCACGGCCGCGGGATTCCAGAAAGTGGCCGCATCCCGCGGCAGCGTACTGATGTCCTACTGGCTGGCGCCCCAGGCTTCGTACTTATGGGTGGTCACGGGTTCCGGCGTGCGCGTTTTTCCTCTGCCCGGAGAAGCCGGCATCCGCGCCATGGTGGAGGCCTACGATGCCCTCATTCAGAATGTGCGCGATCCGCTCACCAGCGAAAACCCCGCCGGCCGCCAACTTTACGACACGCTGATTGCCCCCGCCAAAGCCATCCTGCCGAAGAACGCCAAAGTCATCCTGGCGCCCGACGGGCCGCTTTACGCTCTGAATTTCGAGACGCTCCCGGTTTTCGACGGCACGCCGCATTACTGGATCGAGGACGTGACATTATCGGTCACACCCTCCCTGGGTCTGCTGTCGCTCGATCGCGCGCCGCCCCTCCCCACCCGCGGGTCGCTGCTGTTAATCGGCAATCCCAAATCCCCCCTGGCGCAGTATCCGGACCTGGAATTCGCGGCGCAGGAGATGGCCGGCGTCGAAAAGAGCCTGCCGGCATTTCACCAGGTCGTGCTGGAGAGGGAACGCGCCGCGCGGGATGCCTACGCCGGTTCGGCGCCAGGCGGATTCGAGTTCATCCACTTCGTGGCCCATGCGGTCTCGAACGCGAGCGAACCCCTGGAATCCGCGGTGATTCTTTCGCGCCAGGGTGACGTATACAAGCTGAGCGCGAAGGACGTGCTCGGTATTCGGCTGAATGCCACGCTGGTGACCATTTCCGCCTGCCGGAGCGCGGGCGCCAGAACCTATGCCGGCGAAGGCCTGGTCGGGCTGACCTGGGCCTTCCTGGAAGCCGGCGCGCAGAACGTGATCGCCGGTTTGTGGGACGTCAGCGACCGCTCCACCGCCGAACTGGTCTCCCGCTTATACGCCGGACTGGCGCGCGGCGTCGACCCTGCCGCGGCCCTGCGGGCTGCAAAACTAGAGACGCTGCACGCGGGCACGTTTGCGAAGCCGTACTACTGGGGCCCATTCGAGCTGTTTACGCGCCAGTCCCGCTAATCTTGCCCGTGGCGCACGCTTACGGCGGACTGAAGTCCGCCGCAGCACGCTGAAGCGTGCGCCACGGTCCCGCTCAGTTTTCGTAACATTACTTTTTGCTCAAATCAGGCCTTGACAGGGCATCTCAGTTAAGTAATTCTATCTAGTATTAGCTAACGGCTTAAATATTTTGAAATGACTGGCCCTAAAGAGCGGCCCACTAATGCTTATATCTTTCAAAAACAAGGACTTTTTCCGCACGGCCATCGCTCTCGGCCTGCTCCTGCTACCATCGCACCTGTCCGCGGCGGAAAATGCCGGGGACCTGGTCGTCGTGGCTGACAGCCGCAATCTCACCGGCCTCACCGCCTGGTGGGTCAACATATACAACGAAAGCCATTTTTACTTCGCTTTACTGACGATCGTGACCATTCCGCTGGGCGGCGCCATCCTGGGCGGCGTGGCCGACCTGCTGATGCGCCAGATCGGAATCGACTTGAAGTCCAGAACATTACGGGAGAACTAAAGGCCTTATGGATGTGATCGGGGTAACGTCATGAACTGGTTTTATGTACTGCTTCCCATTGCCGGAGTGCACGTCTGGTGGCCGGGACTGGTGATCCTGGGGCTGGGCGTCGGGATTATCGGCGGCTTCTTCGGCATGGGAGGCGCCTGGATGGTCACGCCCGCGCTGAACATCCTCGGCCTTCCGATGGCCTTTGCGATCGGGACCGATATCACCCACATGGCGGGAAAATCGCTGATCTCCACCATGCGCCATGCCAAGTTCGGCAATGTCGATTACAAACTGGCGCTCATCATGGTATTCGGCACCGTGGGTGGGCTGGAGATCGGCGCGCGCAATATCATGTGGCTGGAGCGCATCGGGAAGATCGACTTCTACGTGCGCTGCGGTTACCTGATCCTGCTCACCGGGATTGCCTGGCTGGTGTTTACCGATGTGCTCAAGCGGCGGAACAAAGATCGCGCCGCGCGCGCCAGCGGACAGCCGGTGGATGAGCTCTCGACGGGCATCGAGTGGTACAAGACGCTCCAGCGGATCAACATTCCGCCCGTGGTCAATTTCCCGAAAGCCGGCATCCGTTGCTCCGTCTGGCTGCCGGTGGCCGTGGCTTTCTTTACGGGCTGGCTCGCCGGCGTTTTGGGTATCGGCGGCGGATTGATCCGCATGCCCTCTCTGATTTACCTCATCGGCGTCCCCACGCACGTCGCGGTGGGCACCGACCTCTTCGAGATCGCGGTTTCCGGACTTTACGGCGCGGCCACCTACAGCTACAAGGGCCGCGTGGAATTGTGGGCCGCGTTCATCATGCTGATTGGAGCCGCCGTTGGCGCGCAGATCGGCGCGGTAGCCACCAAATACGTGAAAGGCTACGGCATCCGCATCTTCTTCGGCTGGGCCGTGATCGGCTGCGATATTTCCGTACTCATGAAAATTGTGGCGGCCGCGCGCCCCAGCACGCGCCCCATTCTGGACCCCGCCGCGACAGTCCTGGTGCTCGGCCTGGTGACGCTGCTTTCGCTGTTCATCGTGATGAAGTTTATTATGGGTGTGCGCGAGGAGCTGGCGATGAAAAGAGAGGCGGTGATGGTTGCCTAGGATCGCCTGTACCCTGGCCGCCATCGCCGCATGGCTGGTCCTGGCCGGCTGCGGGCCTTTGGGCAAGGTCGAGCAGGGCCGGGTCGTGGCTTACGACCCACAAACGCGGCAGGTGACCCTGATCCGGGAGGCAACCGGCGCCGAACGCTCCAGCCCCGGAGTGCTGCCGCCCGTGACCGTGACAACTCCCAAGGATCCGAACGAAATGGGCCCCGTACCAAAAGCCGGCGGGCTGCTGCGCCTGGATTCCAAGAACCGGCGCCTCGTAGTCTACGATGCCGCCACGCAGGCATTCCGGACCATCGCGTACATGCCTATCGAGGTGCGTGGAAATGTTTCCAAGAGCCCCGGCCCCCCCATCGTCGACCGCGCCCGGAAAACCATCACGATCTATGCGCCGAAGGACCACTCTTTGATCACCTTCGCCGCCGCCGCCGAATTGTTAGCGATGCCGGTCAAGACCTGGCAGGCAGGCGATGTGGTCCGCTATTACTATAAGGATCCCGCCCAGGCGTTGCGATTGATGAACGTGACGGCACCCATGCCCAAGTCCGCCGGCTAGCTGCCCCCAAAATTATGTGGCCATTCCGGCGCGGCAGCCGCCAACCCGAAACACCCGACCCGGCCGCGGATAGGGTGCGCGCGAAGTATACCAGCTTCCGCGAACTGCTGGCCCTGAATAACGAGTCGCTGGAACTGATGGCGGGCTTGCAGGACGATCTGCAATATATCCCGCCGCGCCCGGAAGTTTTGGGCGGCCGCATCGCCGCGATCTTCGATCGGATTCGCGGCGTCGTCGGATTCCTGGAGCGCCTTACAGGCATCTCGCAACGTACCCTGGCCGCGGCCGTCGAGGCGCAGCGCGCTGAGATCGAAAGGTACGCGGCAAGCCTGGAGGAACGCGCCAAACCCCGGCTCTTCGCCTGGCTTTCCGAACTCGACGCCGAATCCGAGGCCGAGGCCGGCAGCAAGGCCGCCGTGCTCGGCGAAATCCGCAACCGGATGGGCTTGCCCGTGCCCGACGGCTTCGTGCTGACCACCGAAGCGTACCGCCAATACTGCGGCATGCCGCTTTGGGAGAAGATCCGGGATACCATTCACGATCTCGACCCGAACGATTCCGATAGCCTCAAGCGTGTGTCCGAGTCGCTCAACCGGTCGGTGATGGGATCTCCACTGCCGCCGCCGATCGAATCCGGAATTGTCGAAGGCGTGGAGGAACTGCTCAGGCAGCGCGGCTCCCTGGCGGTGCGTTCGAGCGCCCGCGGCGAGGGCAACGCGCGCTCCTACGCAGGCCAGTTTCTGAGCCTGCTGAACGTACCCGCGGACCACGCCGTAGACGCCTACCGGCGCGTGATTGCGGCCCGATTCCGGGAGCGGGCGCTTTTTTACAGGCTGTCCGCCGGATTGCCCGAAGTGGAAACGCCGATGGCCGCGCTGTTTCTGAAGATGATTTCAGCGCGCGCGGCCGGCATCATGTATACGCGCGACCCCGCCAATCCGAAAAGCAAGACCCTCTGGATCACTGCGACGCGAGGCTTGGGCCTGGGCATCGCCAGCGGCCGCAACGCTGCCGACCTCTTCCTGGTGACGCGCTCCGTGCCGCATGCCGTAGTCGAACGGAACCTGGTCAGGAAAGACGAGGAAATGGTCTTCGAGGAGGGCGGAGGTATCGCCACGGTTCCGGTTCCGGAAGCCGCGCGGGAGCAGCCCAGCCTGCCGGATGTTTACCTGCACACGCTGGCTGCCTGGGGCGTAACCCTCGAGCGGCATTTCAACACGCCGCAGGATGTCGAATGGGTTCTCGACCGCGCCGGCGCGCTGTGGATTGTCCAGTCGCGCCCGCTGGCAAATGCCGACGCCGGGCGCGCCAGGCCCCGCGCCCTTCCCAAAACAGAACCCATCCTGGCCGGCGGCCGTACCGTGTTTCCCGGCCGGACTTCCGGCAGAGCTTTCCTGGTGGGCGAGATCCAGAATATCGGCGCGGCCCCGCCCGGCGCGGTAGTTTTCATCCGCAAACCGTCGCCGGAGATCGTCGAGGTGCTGCCCCGCATCGCCGGGCTGGTAGCCGAATGGGGCAATGTCGCCGGCCACGCCGCCACACTTCTGCGCGAGTTCCGGATTCCATCCGTATTCCAAATGACGGGAGCCTTCGACCGCCTGGCGAGCGGCGATCCGGTAAGCCTCGATGCGGTGCAGTCCCGCCTCTATGCCGGCACTTTATGGCCTCCATCCCGCAAAGAATCGTCGATCGTCGCAAACACCCGCGAGCGCACCGCCGATCCCATCAGCGCGCGCCTGCTGACGCTCAACCTGCAGGACCCCGCCGCCGACAACTTCCGGCCCTCAGGCTGCAAATCGGGCCACGACGTTCTCCGTTATTGCCACGAGAAGGCCATCGAGACGATGTTCGAGATCAACGATCGCGTACTCGAACGCGGCGGAGCGCAGTCCTTCAGAAAACTGGAGACGGCGTTGCCACTGAATCTTTCGGTGATCGATCTGGGCGGCGGTCTGGCTCTGAGCGATCCGGAGAAACGCTCGGTCACTCCCGCCGAAATCGTCTCCCGGCCGTTTCAGGCCCTTTGGTTGGGCATCAGTCATCCTGAAGTCACCTGGACCCGCCAGATGCCCGCGCGGATCGGCGATATGGCGTCCATCCTGGCGGCCACCTTCACCCCCCGCGGCGGTCTCGCCCGCCCTTTGGGCCAGGAGAGCCATTTGCTGGTGGCCGACGAATACATGAACCTGAATTCCCGCCTGGCGTACCACTACAGCCTGGTGGATGCCTGCCTCTCGGATACTCCCGCCGAGAATTACATCTCGTTTCGCTTCGAGGGCGGCGGCGCGGCGCACAGCCGCCGCAATTTGCGTGCCTGTTTCATGGAAAAATGCCTGGTGCACTACGGATTTCGCGCCGACCGCCGCGGGGACCTGGTGAATGCCTGGTTCCGCAAAGCGCCCGCCGATCAAACCGCCGAACGTCTTGACCTGCTGGGCCGCCTGCTGGCCTGTTCCAGCCAGCTCGATATGTACATGCACAGCCGGGATGTCATGAACTGGTTCGCGGAGCAGTTCATCCTGGGCAACTACGCCTTCCGCCAGCTGGGGTGAAATTCTTGAGGGCATGATTGCCCGCCCCACGGTGAGTTTTCGACGGTGCCCCGCCGGGGGTCTCGCCGCTGTTTCACCCGCATCCGCGGGGGGCGCCCGCTGAAGCGCGCGCCAGGGGCATGCGGCCGGTCATCACAAGATAAGTCCAAACCCCAGAGTCCCACAGGCGGCTAGCCTACGATCTCGACCTTGTACTCTTCGATCACCGGATTGGCGAGCACCTCGTGCGCAATCGTTTCCACATCTTTCTGGGCCTGCTCGCGGGTGGCGCCGTCCGCGATCGTGATATCGAAAAACTTGCCCTGCCGCACGTCGGCGATGGCGGCATGCCCCAGACTCGCCAGCGCGGCGCGGACGGCCTGGCCTTGCGGATCGAGCACGGTGGTTTTCAGCGAGACATATACGCGAGCTTTCATCTGACTTTAATTATAAATGGATTATGTATGGATCAGACGCGGAAGCGCGCGACGGCGTCCCAGTCCACGTCGATACCCAACCCCGGCTCCTGCGGAATCTGCAGGTAGCCGTCGATGGCCCGCAGTTTCTGCCGCGTGACCGATTCCCGCAGGTTGGTCTCCTCTTCGGCCACAAACTCGCAGATCAGGGCGTTGGGGATGGAGTTCAGCCAATGCAGCGCGGCCGTCACATTGATGTAAGTCGTGAAGCCGTGGTTGGCGATGGGCAAACCGCGGTCCCACGCCAGCGCCGCGATCTTCATGGCCTCGGTGAAGCCTCCGCAGCGGGTGAGATCGACCTGCACTACGTCGATGCGACCGCGATCCATCAGTTCGATGAAAGAGAGCCGGCCACTCTCCTCCTCGCCGGCCGCGATACGCACGTCAGTGGCTTCGGCGAGCTTGCGATAGCCATCGTAATCGTCGGGCCGCAGCGGTTCTTCGAGCCAATAAATGCCGTATTCGGAAAACGCGCGCGCCCGCTGCAAGGCGGTCTTCGAGTCCCAGGCCAAGCCCGCATCGATCAGCAGATCGGCGCCGTCGCCCAGCCCTTTGCGCGCCTCGCGCACCAGGGCGATGTCGGTCTTCTCGTCCTGTCCCAGGGGGTCCCAGCCGAACTTTACGGCGGTGAATCCCTGGTCGCGATAACGCCGCGCCAGGTCTCCGGTTTGCTGCGGCGTTGCGCCAAACAGCGAACTGGCATAACAGCGGATCCGGCTGTGAAACCCGCCGCCCAGCAGCTTCCATACGGGCAGGCCCAGCGCCTTGCCCTTGATATCCCACAACGCCATGTCGATACCGCTCATGGCGTGCAGGCCGGCACCGCGCCGTCCGCCGTAGATATTGGCGCGGTACATTTTGTGCCACAGCCGCTCGGTCTCGAAGGGGTCCTCGCCCACGATTGCCTGCGCCAGGCCGGTCGCCGTGGTGTGTGAAAACGGGCCCTCGATGGTGCCCTTGGCAGCCATCGGATTGGAATCCACTTCGCCGATCCCGGTAATCCCGGCATCGGTCTCCACGCGCACGATCAAGGCGTCCTGGCCGCTGTCGCACAAGAAGCGAACTTCCGGCTGGCGCAGATAGATGGCCTCTACACGGGTAATCTTCATACGGCCGCGGGCGCCTGCTGGCGTCCACGCCAGCGCGACAGGAGCAACAGGATGCCGGCCGCCAGCGGAGGCAGCGGCATCATGGCGAATAACAGCAGGAATTGCGCGAGACGGAAGCGATGCGCCCACGCGGGAGTGAACATGGCGATGGCAACAATGCCTTCAACGAAGAACAGGATCGCGCCGGCCGCCGGCCATTTCCAGGCGGCGGCAAGCGTGCCGAACATGACCACCAGGAATAGAATCGCCTGGGTAAAGTGGCGGTCGCCGATGGCTTCCGCGGTTTCGAAGAACACCCACCAGCAGGCCCAGGCCGCGCCCAGGGCCAGCCCCACGTTTCGTAGTCGTTTGGCTGCCATATCGGATCTCGCCATCCATTATAAGCGCTGCCCCGCGCGCTTACCAGAGGAAGGGCACGAGGCGGTAGCGCACACGGCGGGTGTAGGCAACGTAACCCTCCAGACCGCGGCGCAGTTCGCGCTCTTCCATCACGATCCGAAAGACAAACGCGGCGATGAGTAGGGTGGAACTCGCCAGCCCGTACCAGGAGCCCAGCAAGAGCGCGGTGGAGGGCATGAACAGGGCAGCGCTAGCATAGAGCGGGTGGCGCACGATGGCGTAAGGACCGGTGGCGACAACGCGCTGGCCGCGCTCTTTCTGAATCCTGACTACGGGCGCCAGAAACGTGTTCTCGCGGAAGACGCGATGGATAAACCGCAGGGCGACGAAGAGGCCGGCGGCGCCGATCCATTGCAGCCAGGCAGGCATGCTGGACCAGGCGAAGCGCACGCTATCCAAACCCATTAGAACCAGCCAGCCGCACCAGACGACTTGCATCGCCGCCAGGAAAATCTTATCCCAGAGCGGTTGGCCTTTCTGCGCGCGAAACTTCATTCGTTCCGCCAGCAGCGCGGGATCGTCGCGCGCCAGCATGCGCGTGGTGCGTAATGTTTCTTCGGAGAAAATGACGAGGAAGGCCCATCCCGCATACCAGCGCATGGTGCCGGCGGAGCCGAATAGCAGGGCTGCGAGCACGACAGACGTTGCCGCCAGTGCCAGCCAGATCTTCGCCACCATAGCCCTATTGTGCACTAAACGAAGGGGCTGAGGTATTAAAAGCGAATCGCTCAAGGGGCGTTGCGTCCGCGTGCAGGCGGACGCAACTCAGGCAGGAAATCCCGGGGATTTAGCGCCAGCGGCCTTCTACAAATACCCAGCCACCATGCCGGCGAACCCAACGGTGGGCTACCCAACGCGCACCGGCATGTGGCGGCACAACCCAACTGCCGGGCACCCAGACGTAGGCGTTGCCATCCCACTTCTGATATCCGCCTACCCAAACATAGTTCGGTCCAGGGCTCACGGGCCGCGTTTCTACCACGGCCGCCGGTGGCGCCACGCGAACGATGACATCCGCGGCGCACATGGTCCCCAAACTCAAGAACAGCCCTAAGGCCGAACCTGCCAACAGCTTCTTTAACATTTACGTATACCCTCCCAACTAAATAACCCGGCCAGGACGCCTATGTCGCTCGTAAAATAAGCTGGGAAGGACGCAGTTTGTTACGCAGGTTACAGACGGGGCGCCGGGAGTGTGAGGCC
>Ga0187871_10001485_pt1 | contig 20324 bp, 20 predicted proteins | sample June2016WEW_16_1_FD_132988 | JGI IMG/M metagenome (GOLD analysis project Ga0187871, IMG submission 132988) | Peatland microbial communities from SPRUCE experiment site at the Marcell Experimental Forest, Minnesota, USA - June2016WEW_16_10 | ecosystem: Environmental > Terrestrial > Soil >...
CGCGGGCATTGCAGTTCCTGTACAGCCGCCCGACCGATCAGTAGGCCAGCATGTCGGCACATGTCCTCCCGAGTCTGCAAGCCGCAGCGGATTATTAAACTATTTATGAGACCGCTTCTAGTAGCCGCGTGGATAAAATCGTCGCGTTAATCAAACAACTCAAAGCTGCTGCTGATAATGACGAGATTAACGCGGCGGACTCGGAACTAGAATACAGCAGTTCAGAAGGCTGGCAGAGGATACAGAAAGCACTCACAGAAGCACGTTCCATTGGAGAAGAGGAATAGAGCGTTGGCGACCTTACTTATCTTCCGTGGACTCGCGCACGATCCTCATACCGTCGGGCCGAGAGTCATGGCTGCTTCCTTACCCCGGTGCCTCCGCAGGCATAACAAATGCCGTCTACTCCCCACGAAGTCCGGAATTCCCCGGTGCCACTGCAGCGTGTGCAGCGTTCGGTTCCCGTGACCGTAGCCCTTGACTCCGCAAACTCAGAATCCGAACCTCTAGCGCGGCTTCCACAATCGTCTAGGCTGACGCCTAAAGCGCGGGCGTGGATTTCATCCTCTGGTTTGGTGAGTTCCTCGAAACTAGGAGGTTTTTTCTCGACCAGACATGATTCGAACCAGTCCTCGGTGAGCCGCATGAAGTTTTCTTCGTGGGTCTTCACTTCTTGTGGGGAAAGCACGCCGTTGCCAAAAACGTCTTCCGAGTTTTGCATCAGCTCAACCAAGGCGCGCCGGGTAGCCGTATCAGAGACAGACAACTCGTCGCGTAGGTGCTCACGGAATGCGAACTCAAAGAATACAGACTCAAAGAAGGACATTGCCTCGTGACCGAACTCCCTCGCCTCGGTGTCGGACGTGTCTTCGGGTAGGAACGAACGGTAGTTACGCAATAGGCGATAGCCCCTCACGCCCTCCGACTCGATAGGAAGTGCCAGCGCGAAGCAAATCATTTCATTGGGATCAAAGTGATTCTGGTTTTCCGTCAAGGAGATGTGGAAGACGCCACCTCCTTTCCTGATCACCAGCTTGACCAACTCTCTTGTCATCACCGAACGCAACTTTTCCAGCAACCGGCGCAGTGCGGGCCTTTATTGCACCTATCGCCGCAATCGTTGTGATTGCAGTAATAACTGTGGCAGCCGTCACAACGCTGAGTTCCGGCGGGAGAAGTCCCACCGAGGAAACCGCTCAGACCCTAGGCGGCCGCCAGCAGAATTCTTCGCTTTCAAAAGCCGCACTCCTTTTGCAAGAGACATTTTCTCAGATAGACGGCTTGGCGCGTAGGTCACAATGGTAATGGGGGCCTCAGGCGAAGGGTGGATTTGCAAAGAGTTGACGCCCTGCTTGAGCGGCTTGGCGTTCAGAAGCTAAGTTGAGGAGTTGAGGTGGCAACAGACGTCCTTGAACTCTTTATATACTGAGGGAAGGGGGAAAGGATGCTCATGCTTACTGCCTACATGGATGAAAGCGGCCACGAAGCGGATCGCGTGGTCATCGCGGGTTTCTGGGGTGATCGGACCCAATGGGGGAATTTGGAGGTCGCGTGGAGGGCCGCTTTGGGTACCAGGAAAGCCCTACACATGCGGACTTTGCGATGGCACAAACCAGAACGCTTGCAGCCGCTACTTTCAAGGTTGGCACCCTTGCCGTACCAATGTGGCTTGAACCCACTATTCGCAACCGTTTGCGTCAGCGACTACGCTGATTTAATCGTAGGCGGCCCACGAGCGAAATTATATAAGAGCTATCTCGTTGCGCTGATGCCGCTACTTTTGTTGGCCCTAAAGGAGACCCCACAAAACGAGCAGCTAAAGTTTGTCTTTGATCGTCAGTGTCATTACGAACCATTTGCAAAGGAGATGATCCACATACTGGATAGGTACAAAACACCCTCCGGGAAGACCCGCATAACAAGTATTGAATTTACAGCGCACGACAGTAATATGCTGACTCAACCGGCAGATTATCTTGCATACGCTATTGCGCAGGTCTACGCCGATCCGCATTCGTTGCGATCAAATCTTTGTGCGCCAATCATGCAATACGATTTTCTGAAAGCAATTCCTGCTATTCCAAGTCGAGAACAGGTACGAGAGGCATTGTCTTGGACTGTCGAGTAAACCGGCTGTGATAGCTCAGTTCGGCAGAGCAATCACCTCGTAAGTGATCAAGAAGCCTCTTTATTTAAGGCTTTCGGGCAGCGATATCAAGTCGAATCACCTGTTCAGGCGTCGCGCAAAGATACTTCCGAATCATGGCAAACGATCATCAGTTGTTCATTGTGAAAGCGAACGATGGCGAGACTGTTCGTCTGGCTCACTTCTTCAGCCTGTTCACAAACCACGTGCCATTCGAAGTGGTGATGCTAGGTTTGCCTCCAGAGGAAATTAACCATCCCATGCTGGAAACCGGACGCCTTGTCTGGTGGACACCGAACGACCGAATCTATTACGAAGGGGCCGTGGGCGACAAACCATCGGTAATCACCTCAAAGAAGGCCAACAGTTATCAGTTCAAAACGGGCGACCTGGCCACAAATGAGTACGTCGAGATAGTTCGCCAGAGAGCAGCCGACTGCCCGAACGTTGAGGATATCGGCGCCCGTGGCGAGGTGCTGTTCGTGTACTTCGATCAGGAGAAGTATGTGGTCAAAGCGCTTGGCGATCTGGTGCAATCGTTTTCAACTCGCACGGAGCACTGATACGGACACACGACCTGCACGGCAGTATTGAACAAGGAGGAAGAATGTCTAATGATGACCGTCCGGACTATTTTGCTGCAGCCCCTTCTATTGAGGATACTGTACTGCGCGGGATCAAGGGTAACTTTCGCCGCCAAATGATTATTAAGAGCCTGCTGAGTGAAGGGTTAGCATCTGTCCCAGAGCCTTGGCGAGCACACGATATATCAGAAAACCTAAAAAACGTTTTGACATCTTCGATTGGGCCACAAGGCCGCGGCGGGGAGGATCTTCCCGCTTTGGAGCAGGGCGCGGTCGAAATTGCCCGCCTCAGCTTGGTTGATAGCGTAGACGGCGAAGTGACGAGCCTTCGCGCTAAACGTGACCCCGCTGATTCGAGTATCTTGTTGTCGATCGTTGATGAATATGGGACGACGTTTGAATTGCCAAGGAGCAAGGTCTCGGTTCCCCTGACGGCGGAAGAGGTGTTGATTACGTTTCGGGATGCCGACCCGGCACCGACTGACACATCCTGTCAGATTGAATTTAGTTCTTTCTTTTATCCTAACCTTGACCACTTGGCTGCCGAGATAGGAATCAAGTCCGCGACAATGGACTCCCCCGAAATAAGAGAATAGACGGCATTCGAGACGCAGTGAGGGCCGAAACACCCACCTCCCTTGTGAATCAAATGTCGGCGACTCGCCCGCACGCGAGGACAAATTCTTATTTCCAGGATGAAGACACCGGCAGGTTCACTTCCGAAGTAATATCAACACTCCCAAAGGGGGCGAGCCTAGGCTATGGAGACTTGCTCCAACCACATGGTATGACAGAGCGAAGCCTTTTGCACGTACCAATTTCGATGGAGCATTGGGAAACCCGCGTTAGACGCCGTGCATGAGTTCGGAGATGGTCAGGTCGAAACTCTTGGCGATGATGTCGAGAGTATTCAAACACGGCTCCTTCGTTCCGTGTTCCAGGGCGTGAAGAAATGCAGTGTCCAACCCGGAATGCTCTGACAGATAGATGAACGTCCAGCCTCGTTCTTTACGTAAACTCCCAAGCCTCTTGCCAAATCTGATATTCAAAGGCGTCCCCGATTTTCCTCTTGCCATACGGCGATCATTGCAGGTAAGCTATCTCCCGTATTTGTCGATAGACAAATGGGGTTCCGCAAAGTTTGAGACCGTGCCTATGAGGGGGCGTCTGTAGCTCATCAGCTACGCCGGGCACGGTCTCCTTCCCCCGGAATTCTCAAGGGGTGGGAAGCCCATGGTTCATTTCTGCCCTCAATGCGTGCAGCATTACGACTGTCAGCCAGAACTGCAGTTGATTTGTGCTTCGCTTCAGTTCCTGCACGGTCTCCGGTGCGGCGCTCCCTACCAGTGGCGTTGCCCGGAGTGCGCGAAGAAAGCTGCAATCCTTCTGGACGAGAAGAGCCCCACCACGATCCCAGTCGTCTACACACAGGCTGCGGCATGACTCTTGTTCCGTGCATCGTACCGAGAGGCGGAGATCACTGCGACTTCTGCTGCACTCCACCAGTCATTAAGGTGTATAGGTGCTCCAACTTTGCGCTGAATGGACAGGCTGTCTTTCCCAACGGACTGCCGATGGGGTCGTGGGCAGCATGTAGAAAGTGTGCGGAGTTGGTAGATGAAAGAAAATGGGCGGACCTAACGGATCGGGCGTTGCGCAAATTCGCTAAAAGGCACGGAGTCTCGCGTCGCGAACTCGTCGCAGTTCGAGCGCAGTTTGCGGAGATCAGCCAACCATGACCATAGATTTCATAGCTCTTTGTGGGAGTACCGTCACGAACCACCTACCTTGCGGCTGCGCTCCGGGCAGGGGAGAGACTCGGATCGATCTCCAAAGCCTTCGAGCAGCAGACGATAGCCTCTTCGGTTCGGCCCAGTGCTTTCAAGGCAATGCCCTTGCTGTACCAAGCGGCGGCGTCTCGCGGGTCGATCTCCAAGGCTTTCGAGTAGCAGGCGATAGCCTCTTCGGTTCGGCCTAGTGCTTTCAAAGCATCGCCCTTGTTGATCCATGCGGGGGCGTTCTCAGCGAACTCCTGAGAGTTCTGCGCGTCTCGCGGATCGATCTCTAAAGCTTTCGAGTAGCAGGCGATAGCCTCCTCGGATCGGCCCAGTGCATGCAGTGTGTAGCCCTTGATGTACCAAGCAGCGGCGTCTCGCGGATCGATCTCCAAGGCCTTCGAGAAGCAGGCGACGGCTTCTTCGTAATGACCCAGCGAACCCAACGCTTTGCCCTTGAAATACCAAGCAGCGGCAAATTGCGGATCGATCTCCACTGCTGTCGAGTAGCAGGCGAGAGCCTTTTCGGGTCGCCCCAACGCATGTAGGGTAAGGCCTTTGTTGTACCAAGAAGTGGCACATTGCGGATCGATGTCCAGGGCCTTCTCGCAGCACAGGATTGCCTCTTCATAACGCCCGAGCTGCTTAAGGCTTGCCGCTTTGTTGTTCCACTCCCAGGCCTCATGATCTTTCAACTCCGGTGCGGCAATGATTTCTGCGGTCAGCCGCTTGAGCATGGGCTCAAGTTCTGAACGTAATTCTTGGAAGCTCCGATATCGGTTGCGTGGTTCCTTCTGAAGGCAACGCTCGATTACGGGGAAGAGGCGCGAATTCAGTATTGGCACGGGAACGTCCGTGTGTAAAGCGCGCATCGCTCTCCAGACATTTCCCGCTTCCTCCTTTGAATCGCCCCTCGGCAGAGGTGGGGGAAAAGGGCACTTGCCGCCAGTTCGCATTTGGTACAAAACGATGCCAAAAGAATAGATGTCACTTCTCTCATCGCACATAGCCGGATCGACGAATTGCTCTGGCGGCATATGTGTCGGGGTACCGAAGCCACCGCCTTCCATCGTCAACTGCGACGAACCAATCCGTCCGTTCTGAACAACCAGCCCAACGCCCGGCTCCTCTACGGCAGCACCCAAAATCCCGGCTATCCCGAAATCGGTGATTTTTAGAATGTGGTCGGAAGTGATGAGGATATTGTCGGGCTTGATATCGCGATGGCAGCGGACGCCCATTGCGTAGGCGTACTCCATACCATGGCAGAATTGGATACCCCAGCGAAGTGACTGTGCCAGGTCTGGCGGTCTCCGTTCCAGGTGGCCTCGAAGAGAGTTCAATCCGTCGCTATCGGGAGCAATGTACTCCATGGCAATGTAGAGGCGACCCGCTATTTCTCTCACATAGTGTGCGCGAACTACATATGGATGGCGCTCCAGATCCACCCATACGTTTGCTTCACGACGGAATCTCTCCCTGGTTTGTTCATTTTCGAGATATTCATCCCGGAGAGTCTTGAGCGCGAGCAGCCAAGGGCGCGACGAGAGAGCACTTTGCTCTTTACCCTCATAAACGCCGGCATGGACTAGGTAGACCACACCGAAGCCGCCGACCCCAAGGACATCACAAACTTCGTGCTCCTGATCTATGAAGTCGCCCTTCTTATAAATCGCCATGGCTGGCTGGAAGGCGGTGTGCTTATCTTCTTGATTGGCGACGGCTGGGCCCGCCGGGCGCGGTCGAGTGCGTCCGTTGAACCACCTCCGAAGCATGTTCCGAATGCGATACAATCCCCGCCTCACGACGCTCTCGACGTTAAGATACCTTGGCTGCGCAGATTCCCTCCGTCGTTCATGACCCCATCTTCGCTAGAGCCACAGACTCGTCGGGAAGCGGGTTATTTGAAATCTGCCGCAACTTTATCTATGAGTTTGACCGTGCTGTCTGACCAGACGAGCGGCAGTTGCTTCAGGGCGTTTGTCGTAACGAACTGTGGATAGTCCTTCTTCACGACGCGATACAGGTTCTTGGCTTTCTTCTTATCGCCGGAATAATACTCAGCGACGATAGTCCCCCAACATAGATCCAACTCCTCGGTGACAGTATGTTTTTCCTTAGAAGCATCGAATAGGTTTAAGGCCTTTGAGAAATATGATGTTGCGGACCGGAACTCACCGCTGTCCAGGGCAACGTAGCCCGCGTTTGACCACGCCACGTAGTTATTTTCATTTCCGTGGATGGCAGCCTGACAATGCGTTGTCGCAAGCAGAGTTTGGTTCCGACCATAATAGTAAAGGCAGTCCGTAAACTCATCGGGTCCTGCGCTCGTCGCTTTCAGCGCTTCATGAAGACGATCAGCGTTACCAGTGTCTCCAACTAAGAGATCAATAAATATGCCTTCAGAAATAACGTCGTGGTTCTTGGGGTAGCGTGACAAGGCGCCGTCAACGTCGGATTTTGCGGAGCTGTAGTTGCCTTGTCTGACTTCGATCCGCGCCACCGCGACAGAGCATATTGAGTCGATGAAATCGCTGTCCGCGTCGCAATTCTTGTATTTATCGAGAGCAACATCCCACTTTAGCTCTCTCTCGGCAGCTAGTCCATCAGTGAACAAGGTCCAGCCGTTGCCGTCGCCTTTCAGCGCTGTCACCTTGGTGTGCAGTCGGCGGAATGAATCGTAATCGCGGTTGTGAAAGGCGGCGCCGGTCAGCAGCGTCAATACGAACGCATCGTCGGAATCGGCTGACAGATCCTTTGTGACAAGCTCGTACTTCTCTTCTGAGTAGTGGACCAGGCCGAGCAAGGTCTTATAATAGACCTCATCCGACAGCCGCACTGCCTTGGCTGCGGCAATCTCGGCTTGCTCCGTATTCCCTAACATGAGCGCCGAGAATGCGTTCAGTCCGAAGGGGGCAGCAGCATTCGGTCGCGCATCAATCGCCGCTTCGCAGGCTTGGATGGAGCCACTGTAGTCTTTCCTTTCTTGCGCTATCTTACAGACCAGTAATTGCCCATCGAAACTCGTTCTTGCCACCTCGGAGAGGCTCTTAAAAGAAATGAGCGCATCGTCGTATTTCTTCTGATCAAATAGCGTTTGGGCGGAACTGAGTTCGTTGTCCGGCGTGGCCGACTCGTCACTAGTGAGATCAGACAGCTGGATTTTCACGCCCAAGGGCACTTTGAGGAGGTGTTGTACGTCGCCCGCCCCCATCGCGAAACCGAAGCTGCCATCCTTGAGCCGCGACGTCGTGACGCCTACCACTTGCCCCTGGCTGTTGAAAAGCGGGCCACCGCTTGAGCCTGGAGCAATCTGAGCGGTGATCTGGATTAGAAATTGCCCTTCCTCTTGCCGAAAGGCACTGACAAGACCATTCGATAGGCTGGCCGAGAGACCCTTCGGCGTACCGATGGCGTAAATGGTTTCACCCACCTTAAGTTCCAACTCGTTTCCCAGCTCAACAGGCGATCGATTACCTGTCTGAGCTTCGACAATGGCAAGATCCTTTGGGCTACTCGCCGCCACGACGCTCGTGACGATGGCAATCGATCCATCATTGAAAATGATAGAGGCCGAAGCACTTCCCGCAAGAACGTGGTAGTTCGTGACTAGACGATTCTTCGCAACGATAAACCCTGATCCTTGCCCTAGGGGGCCGCGATTAACGTCGAACGTCAAGATCGTGACCACAGATTCTTTGCATCGGGCGTAAAGGACCTCGGGAGAGGTGCCTGCCTTCGTTTGCGCCGCAATGGGAAGTGTTCCCAGAAACAGAATCGCAAGACGGCCAAACCTCACGGATCGATCCTCCTAAATCATTCTGGCAGCGGTGCGCGTCGGTAGGTAGGTTACGGAAGTAAGCGTATTGGCACCGCAATCAATGCAAATGTCATAAAAATCTTTGTTCTTCATCGTGGTGGCGATCTTGGCGAAGAGGAAGACCACTCCCATCTCGCCGTCAGTTACTTGACAAGTTGCTTCCCGCGCGCCCCTGTTCTCGCTTATCGCGGCGCAGAATCGTCAGGCGTCCACTCTGCGCAGCCTTGATGCTCAAACGTGAGTAAGCCGACACGTAGACTCTTATGCGTAAGCGCCGGATACAGGCAGCCTTTTGCTACTGATCTGCGGTGGGAGCAGTTTGAAAAAGCGGAACTAACCTGGGGCGAGCGAGATCGCGATGCTGCAAGCGAAAAGGGCGAAGCGTGGCAAGATTGCTCTTGCGGCTGTAACTTTTACCACCGATTAGAGCGTAAAGGTTGCCGGGGACTGGGGGCGTCTGCACGAACCCAACCGGCATGCGCACCGGATCGCCCGAGAACCTCGGTCTGGAGCGGGTTTTGGATGCAAGTTATTCAAAACTTTGTTGGCTCTCGGGAAACTTTTCAGAGCTGGCCGGGTTCTAAGGTCATAACCACTCGTCCTTTCAGACCCAACTTCCAGGACGGTACTCCCGATGTCCCGGAACGGGCTGACTTCAGCTCTCTGAGAAGTACTCAGCAGACGGGGATCTCGCGTGAGGATTCGTGTCCCAACGCGGGCGGCGTTCACTGTCGCTCTTGCTCTTGCAGTTCTAACTACTTGCTCGTACTACGTCTTCACGCTGCGTCGCCGAATGGCGACTCCAACGCGCTCTGCGGTCCACCTCGCTGATTCTGCGGATGCACAGCAGTCGATAGACGCTGATGCGCTGCTCGCTGTCGCCGACCACTTCTACTGGTTAAATAACGGACCCGCAGCAGCCCCGCTCTACGCCAGAGCCGAGAAGCTGTTCTCGGAGCGGGGCGATACGCGGAACGAACTTCACGCCAAGGTGGGCCGCCTCAGATCAGAAGCCGAAACTATGTCGTTTGTTGACCTTTCGCGTTTCTTGAACGAACAGCTCCAGAGTCCGATCGTGCAGGCTGACAAGAGACTGCGGCTCTGGTGCCTAATCGCGAAAGGCTATACCGATATTGAGATTGACTATCGAGCGACGAAACGTGATTGGTTAGAGGCACAGGAAATTGCAAAGGGATTGGGCGAAAATCAATGGGCAACTCGGGCTTCCGGCGAATTGGGGCTGATCGCCTTCCTTGAGGGAACTCCCGGACGAGCCGCGCGGCTCCTGGGCAGCGCCCTGCTCTCGACGATGGCGAGCGGCGACACCGGAGGCCAGATCAGGTTCTTAGAATTGATAGGCAGAGGCTTCGAAGAGGTAAATCGTAACACTGAGGCACTGAGATTCTTCGAAAGAGCGATCAAACTTGCAGATGCGGAAAAAGACTCCGGTCTGCCGTTCATAGCGTACGAGGGGAAAGCACAAGCTCTGGTCGCCTTGGGCAAACCCGATGAGGCAAAGACGGTGCTTGAGGGCGCACTCGGCAAAGCCCGATCACAACAGAAGCGAGGTCATGAGGCGGAACTGCTGATCTTACTTGGAAAGCTGGCCTCGCAAACCGGAGACAGAAAACAGGCCATCGCCGATTTGGAATCTGCCGGGCAATTCGCAAAACGAGTGCAGTTCTTCCGAATGGAAGCCGACGCCATGTTCGAGTTGGCGACGCTTTATCGCGATGCCGGCGATCTCCCCACGGCGGAAGCACGCGCTACAGATGGCCTAGAGGCGAGCCAACGTGTTGGCGATCGTTACTATGTGCCTCGTAACCTGACCATTCTTGCCGACCTGAAGGCGCGCCGCGGTCGCGTTGGCGAAGCCAACGCCCTTTACGAGCAGGCCGAAGACGTGATTGAAAGTATGTTAATCAGCGTGGATGAGCCCTATTGGAACAGTTCGGTTGCTGCTTCAATGAGTCAAACGTACTTGCAACATTTTGAACTGGTCACTAAGAGCGGCGATGTGCCAGGCGCTTTCCACGTTTTGGAACGGGTGCGCGGGCGGACTTTGGCTTGGGCCCTCGAAGACAGGAAAGCATTTCCGACAGCCGAGTCTGGGCAGACAGCATCGCTGGAAACAGACCTTGCGGGGCTCCAAGTGCAACTGATGCAAACCAACAGCCCAGAGAAGCGCGAGCAACTGATGGATAAATTGGTCGAATATGAGCGGCGGCTTGGGCTGGCCTGGACAAAGAAGGAGGATGCTCCCGGCCATGGCCTGCCGGTGCAACCTGCGTCACTGCCAAAGGTCCAAGAAGTCCTGAAACCAGACGAAGTGCTTTTGGAGTACGTTCTGGACGACCCGACTTCCTTCTGCGTCGTGGTTTCTCAAAAAGGCGCATACGTCCAAGTGCTCCCGGCAGCACGCAAGGAGATCGAGAATCTCAGCCAGCAGTTCGTTAGCGAACTTCGCACCAAGGGAACCGGCGCTGAACTTTCAAAGCGACTCTACGCGATCCTCGTGAAACCTGTCCCGGAAGCAGGCACAGCGAGACGCTTCATCATCGCACCAGATGCAATTTTGAATCTGCTTCCGTTTGAGGCGCTTCGCGATGCTCAGAGCGAGTACCTCTTGAAGTCGCGCGTCATAAGCTACGTGCCTTCCGGCACGATCTTGAACACGCTTCGCCACGCAGAGAAACAGAAGCCAGCTCCCAAACCCCTTCTCGCAGTCGGTGATGTCGAGTACGAGAACCAAGGCGGTGCGGCACGGAGAATCCTGCCTCCGGCCTCTCTTCGTGGCCGGATTGAGCGCGGCATTGCGGATCTCTCAGGGATAGGCCTCCGCGACCTTCCAGAGACGCGCGCCGAGGTCAAAGAAATCGGTACAATTGTTGGATCGGACGCCGTAATCTTGCTTGGCAAGGATGCAACTGAAGCTGGATTTAAGAAGCAACCACTTGATCAGTTTCGCATCTTGCATCTGGCTGTTCATGGATTCGCGGACACGCAGTACCCAGAACGGTCAGCGCTTGTGTTAGGTACCGACGCACAATCGGATGATGACGGTTTGCTACAAGTGCGGGAGATCATAAGACTACGATTGAACGCCCAACTCACGACCCTTTCTGCTTGTGACAGTGGGGTTGGCAAACTGCAGGGGCAAGAGGGGATCAGCAACCTGGTGGAAGCATTTCTGGTGGCTGGGTCGAAATCGGTTGTAGCGAGCCTGTGGAGCGCAGACGACACATTCGCCAGTGCGTTGATGGAACAATTCTACCGCCACTTGGCTCAGGGCGAAGATACCGCTTCTGCTCTTCGAAACGCGAAGCTTGACCTGCTCGCGAAATATGGCGACCACGTGAGCCCATTCTATTGGGCGGCATTCATCGCTGTCGGCGAGACCTCGACACCGATTGGTATAAAGCAACAATGAATCTCACTCTCGACGAACGCACGAAAATTTTCGACAAAGTCTGCCGATTGGTGGAGAAAAAGCATTTCAATCCAGGTATGAACGGAGTGGATTGGACTGCTTTGACTCGGAGCCGCAGGGATCAGATTCTTGCTTGTACTGAACTAGAGGCTTTCGAGAAAGAGGTCCACAAGCTAGTTGCCGAACTCAAGACCAGTCACACTGGCTTCCGCCATGCGGGGATGCGGAATATCCCCGCGCGCCATGCGATCAATGCGACTCTGCAGCGCATCGGCGTAAACGGAAGTGAGCGCTGGATGTTCCAAGACGTACATCAAGGGGGACCGGCGTTCGCGGCCGGCATACGGCCTGGCGATCTGCTGCTCGAATGTGGTGGACGAGAAGTTCGGCCGCCAAACGACCTGACGTTCTCCGTCGGCGAATCCGCGAGTCTTCTCATTGAAAAGATCAACGGCGAGTTGCAGAAGGTCAACGTTCAATTGCCAATGCCGAAGTCCCAGAAGCACCCGGTTACAGCGCCGCAGGCGGTCACCACCGAAAGGCTCAACGACGAAATTGGACTGCTGAGAGTCGCGATGTTTCCGGGCGCCATTGGAATCGACGTAGCGAAAGACCTCGACCGCGGCATCGCCGCACTCGACGGATGCAGACGGCTCATTGTCGATTTACGCGGCAATACCGGCGGAGGAATCGGCGGGCTGCGCCTGATGAGCTATTTAACACCCGAGAAACTTGAGGTCGGCTACAGTCTCACACGGAAACGCCGCGAGCGCGGTTATCGTCGTGAGGAACTGACCCGGTTCGGACGAATTCCGTCCCACAAGGCGACTCTCATATGGTTAGCCGCCCGATATGCCTTCGTTGAGAAATCAATCGTCTTGGTGACTGAAGGACTCGGCCAGCAACGATTTCACGGTCGAGTCGTGCTGTTGGTGAACGAACATACCGCCAGTGCGGGGGAGATGGTCTCCGCGTTCGCAGAGGAAAACAATCTGGCAACCATCGTGGGAGCGAAGACGCCGGGCCGTCTCTTGAGCGGCAGCGCATACAAGGTTGGCCATGGATACATTCTTGGCCTCCCGGTTGCCGCTTACCTAACTTGGCAAGGACGGATGATTGAGAACAATGGCATCGTGCCAAAGTTTTCTATCGAACTTTCCCGAGACGCATTGAAGGAAGGAAGGGATACACAGATGGAAACCGCAATCGAAGTAACGAAAGCTCTGTAAGAGCGAACAGCATATTTCCGCCTGACTCACGATCTTCCAACCCTATGTTTCGAGTTGCTGACCGTCCGCTCCTTAGGCGAGCACCAGACCCAGCACACGCGGCCCACTGGACGGGGTCCTGCGCTGCTGGTTCACATTGAAACGGCCCGAAACCGTGGAGCCGCACCGATTCAGGTGTGGATGTGCCCTTGATTGCGATATATTCGCGACAATGCACGTTCCAAAGATCATTTCGGACAATGCGATCCTCGGCCAATTGGGAGTGAACTTCGTCGAGAGAATTCTGCTAAATATGGGTTTCGTGCTGCATACGACGAACAGCCTCGAAGCGGGAATTGATGGCTTCATCGAACTGCGCGATCGGGCGACTGGCGCTGCATCTAATTTTTTTATAGCCGTTCAAATAAAAGCCACGCAACAGGATTTTCTAAAAGAAACACCCTCAACATTCGAGTGGGTGTGCACCCAGCGCGACCTCGACTACTGGTTGCAAGGAAATGCTCCGATCGTATTGATCGTTGTGCGACCGCATACCGAGGAAGCGTATTGGGTTCCGATCAAAGAGTACTTCCGCGATCTCTCGAACAAAGCAAAACGCCGAATTGTATTCGATCGAATTCACAACCGCTTTGACGCTGCCTGTGCTCCACAATTCAGCAAGCTTGCCGTTCCTCGCGACATCGGTGTTTACCGTGCGCCTGTATCTAAAGCAGAAACACTGTACTTGAATCTGCTGCCCACCATACCTTCTGAATGGCTGTTTGTTGCGAGCACGGAATACAGCGACTACCGTGAAGTCCGTGCCGCGATGAAAGCGGACAATCGTCATTGCGATTCAGAGTGGCTGATCCGTCGTAGGATGCTTATGAGCTTTCACGATCTATCAGAGGAGCCGTTTAAGCATTACTGCGACTTAGGGACAGTTGAACGGCACCACCTCGCCGAGTGGGAAAAGGGCGACGATTTACGCAACGAACTGAGAGAACTGCTTAACCTTGCACTGAGGCAAAAAGCCAGAGCGTACCCGCTTCTGTATCACTCAATGAAGGAGTACCTGTACTTTGCCGCCACAGCAAGCGGGCGAGCCCGCCGGTTGCAGTATCGAGGCCTGCGTTCTGACACCGAACGTGAGGTGTGCGGGCCACGTTACTCCAAGAAGGACCCTGGACGGCTATTGTATTACCGACATTCGGCGATGCAGTGGCAGTTCCACTTTCTAGAGAACAAGTGGTACTTGGAAATCACGCCGACGTACCACTACACGCGGGATGGCCTTCTTCCCGACCTCTTCGCTGAGGAACACCTAAAGCGGATCAAGGAGAAAGAGAAAAATGCTGCGGTCCTTGGGCAGGTGGTGATGTGGGCTGATCTGTTGGCAAGGCGAGGAGATCTATTCAGCGGTGAGTATCCCTTTCTGCAGTTCGGTTCGCTCGAATCGCTCGATCTCGACTACGGTATTAATGACGATCAGTGGTTGTCTCGCGAGGATGAGGCCGAACGAGTTTCAGCGCAGAGAGATCTGGAGTTTTTGAAATGAAGGCAATTTTATTGCAGGAGCCAGAATTGGAGTTCGGAACCGGCCGCCACGTGGATATCCGCTTCGGCCTCATGGCACACGGACCGGTAGATTTTGAGAATTCACCAGCCAGCCGAATTCGTGCCGGGATTGTCGGCTCCCCTGAATCTATCGAAGGAGTCGCGAATTGGATTGGAAAGTGTCGCGGCGAGATTGAGGCGAAGGCAAGCAACTACCCATACCTCTTTCCTAAGTTTCCGGGATGCAATCAGGACACGAATCTCAAGTTCACTGTAGAGGTCGGCACTACTTCCTTCCGAGAGGTCCTCGATTCGCAAATCGAGCCGTTGTTGAAAAACCCGTCACGTGCTGCCGCCGTCGAGACCGTGGCCAAGTTGTTTCTTGCGGAAATCGAGTATCTCGCTTCCAGCCAAAAAGTGCAGGTCATAATCTGTGCGCCGCCGATGCTTCTTTTCAAGTTCCTTGCGGAAGAATCCGGCGTGGAATTCAAGGAATCTGGCGCAAAAGGTGATTCCTCAGAAGCCCCGGACTTTCACGATTGGCTTAAGGCGCGTGCGATGAATGCGGGTGTACCGATTCAGGTAGTGTGGCCAAGTACGTATGATGAAACGAAATCGCTCCCCAAGACCCGAGGCCGAAAGGACAAACGGCAGCTCCAAGATGAGGCGACCCGCGCATGGAATTTCCACTTGGCCCTTTACTACAAGGCCGGTGGAGTACCGTGGCGGATGAGTCGATCCGCCACGGACATGACGACCCTCTACGTCGGCGTGAGTTTCTATAGGGCTCTCGAAAAGACTCGACTACAAACGAGCATGGCACAAGTATTTAACGAGCGAGGTGAAGGCGTGATCGTTCGAGGCGGCACCGCTAAATTGTGCAAAGATGACATGCAGGTGCATCTGGATAGCGCGTCGGCAAATCAGTTGATGGATGGAGCGTTATCACAGTACAAGCGTGAGCACTTCACGATGCCAGCGCGGATAGTGTTACACAAAACTTCCAGTTTTGACGCAGCGGAAATCGAAGGATTTAAAAGCGCGATCACGAAGCACAGTATACATTCCGCCGATCTGCTCTACGTGTCGCATGCCGACACGCGAGCTTTCCGAGACGGCGTGTACCCACCCCTGCGCGGCACTTATATCAATCTTGAAGATCATCTGCACCTGCTCTACACGCGCGGAAGCGTGGAGTTCTTCAACGTGTATCCAGGAATGTACGTGCCGCGCCCGCTCCGGTTTCGATCTGACCATCTCTCACAGTCGGCCGTCTTCGCGGCCCAAGAACTCCTCGCCCTCACGAAGATGAATTGGAACAACACCCAGTTCGATGGGCTTGAGCCAATAACAATTCGCGCTGCCCGCCAGGTGGGCAGCATCCTCAAATACATTGACGATCCCAGGCTACCGTACCAGTCAAGGTACAGCTTCTACATGTGATGGCGAGTAACAATCCCGAATCACGAAGGCCTGCTTGCTCTGCATGCCAGATGGCGAATAAAAGGCGAATATGATACGCTTTTGCTTGTGGTCCTGCGAACGTGCACAGTTGCGGTAAAAGATGTCGGAGACGTTGAGCACTCTATAGAGGTCACCGCGGAGACACTCTACGAAGCGATCGCTACCGCTCTTGCGGCCTTGCAAAAGGACAACTGGGTAGGAGAGATCGGTCAGGGATTCACAACGGTGACTGTCGCTGTCCAGCAGCCGCCCGTAAAGCACGAAGTCAAAATGAAGGACTTTGTCTCATGGCTCGGACGCCAAGGACGTTCTCCCGCAGAAGTGATGCTGAAGCAAAAGCTGGCGAAAATATTGGGCAAAGCAAACCACGCGAGGACGTGACCGAAAAGGCTAAATAAACAAATCAGCCTGAAGACATCCCCGAGGTCTCACTGACTCGGAGTCCGAGCCGTTTTTTGGGAGTGCTTAGGTCGTTGCCCCGCTTGCGCAACACCCGCTTTCACCGATGAGGGCTGTGTGATGGTCGCACCTGGCGCGAAGGGGTCCTTTCCTTCAAGTACCGACGATGCAACGAAACCAAAGAATATCATCGCGCTCAGCAATCCCCACACGAGAACGACTGGCTTCCAGGGAACCAGAATGTACATGGCAGACCTCCGAGGACGAAGAGCGGCTTACGATTACTTCTATTATACGGCAAAGAACGGCAGACTTATTTCGTGAAAATCTTGTTGGTTCGTGATTGTCGGAGGGGTTGCCTACTTGAGATTCTGAGCGAAGTTGCTAGCCTGTACTGATCGGCACACCTTAAGTCCCCGCGCCTGGCCGGACGCTGGTTCAAATCGTACTCCACCCAGGAAGGCCGGCTGTCAGTGAAGGTTCCCGCAATTCGTAGAATACAAAAACCTCGTTTGACGGAAAGAACACAGAGAGTGCCGAGACGGTCGTAGACTCGGCTTCTTCTCGTACAACTGGCTTGGCTTCCCGTGGTTCCTCGTACACAAAGGAACAACCGCCAATGGAGAGCGATAAAGTACCGCCGGGCGTCTCAAACACAACCGTTCCAGCTTTTTTTCCCTTGGTAGCAGGATTAACTGAAACCTTCGACACTTTCCCTTGTAGGCCTATGGCCCAATCGATGCCTTGCTCAAGGATACCCCGACGTGATTGCTGGAAAGGGCTTTCAGAGACTACGAGGATATGAGCGGAATCGTCCTTCCACTTGCTCAGTATGGTGACGGCGTCTTCTAGACACAAGACCATGTTCTTCTCTCACGCTGCTCTGGCAACCAATCGCGTGAGCAGTTTGATTTGAGGATTCAATTGACGCGAGTCGGATATCGGCTCCACTCCGGCCCAAGTTGGCGCAGACCAAGAAAGTACAACCCAGGACTAAGATTGCGAACGTCAATGTCGGCACGGAGAATGACGATGTGATCCTCTAATGTCGCTGTGCCCGATGCACGCGAAACTTCATCTCCAGCCTCATTCAGCAGCGCCAGATCGTAGCTTCCCTCTTTGCTCCCAATCGGCAAGTCCATAATCAGGTGCTTGGCCGTTCGGGGTATCTCCAGAGCAACCTCCTTGGCGTCTGTCGGGTTTTCTCCACGCGCGAGTGAGCGCTCACGAAGATCCAGTACGACAGTTGCGGACGTTTGCACGGACGGCCGAGTGCGCACCCAGAGCCATCCCGCTACCGCGAAAACGAGCACAGCTGCTGCAGCTAGCCACACTTGGGTACGGCGCCGATCCACCGCCTGCTTACGAAACTGTGTGAACTCTTGAAAGCACGGACTGCAGGAGCTGAAGTGGTCTAGCCAGCGATCCGCTTCCGCCAGAGGCACTTTGTGAAGGGCGATGCCTTTGAGGATTGCCGAATCGGGGCACCCGACACGCTGCGGGTTTGGAAAATCTTGGGATAAACCCCGATCCAGCAGATCCAATATCTGCTTTTCCTCACCGTTGAATTCTTGTTGTTCCTTCAGAACTCGCCTGCCCACAGTTGAAGTCGCTTCCTGACGCAAGACCAAGTTTACCGCGAGCGATCAATGCAAACCACTTACCGCGATGCAACAGTCACGTAGCGCGGCCCAGCCGAGCACGCAGCCTGCCTATTGCATAACGAAATCGAAGTTTGGCCTGAGGTTCCGTCAGGCCCAAATGTACTGCGATTTCCCTCCACGAGTACCCGTACTGCCGAGCAGCCCATACCTTGCGAGTCCAATCATCCATCCTCCGCACGGCCTCGTTGACCTGGATCGACTGCTCCAGATCGCGCGCAGCCTTCGAATCGTGAGCCTGTCGCAACCGCTCCAGATCAGGACTCGCTGGAAGATACTGTATTATCTCCCGTCTTCTGCGCTCTTTTCTTAGAGCGCGGTTGAACCGATGGTGGAAGGCGCCGACAAGATAGGCTTCTGTGTTCTTTATTCGCCAGTTTTTCCGGTTGGATCGCTGGATTGTTTTCGCGACAGACTGCAATACACCCTCCCATACCTCCGTGGCCAGAGCCCGTGCCTCGTCAGAGGTTTTCTCCTGCTGCTCCCTATGCGCAAGCGCCTGAATGCGTGGCCAGAGGCGTCGCGCAACAACAACCAATTCGCTGATCTCGTCCTGATGACCTGCGGTGGGGGAGATAAACCTTGAAAGAACCCATTCTGGGCCCAACTCGCGGCTGGACATCTGGGAGGGCCTCGACCCAACTCATAGTTAGATGGCCAGATAACAAACAGCGTGCCATCCACAACCAGCGTCTGTCAAGGCTTCTGAGCTGCTCAACCCACCTGAGGCCAACATTTTCTTTTTAATACTTTTTCTTTGCTTCCGGTTCCTTGACTAGATGTAGCAGTAACCAATCTCCGCCATTTGGCAAAGAAGGGTTGGAGCCATGTTCCCCAACCTCGAAGTCCGTCACCTGCACGCAGTCATTGTGTTAGCCGAAGAGCGGAACTTCACGCGGGCCGCGGACAGATTGCACATCACACAATCTACGCTCAGCAAACAGATCACTGAGATCGAACAACAGCATAGGTTTCATCTATTCACTCGCAACAATAAAAAGAATGTGCAACTCACCGAAGTGGGTCGTATCTTCGTCGAAGAGGCTCGTTCGGCGCTTTTGCACATCGACCGGGCTGTTCAGCTCGGGCGTGCTGCTCTTGATGGGAGCGATAGCATTTTAACTGTTGGGCACTCCCCCGACACCGACCAAGCCTGGGTTTCGGCCATTCTTGCAATCCGTCTGGCCCTGTACCCTAAGCTCCGCATTCAACTCATCAGCGAGTTCTCAAGCGAGTTGGTCCGAAGTGTGATCGCAGGCGAATTGAATCTAGCGTTGGTGACGGCGCCGCCGGGAAATTCTCAGATCACAGCCGCGGCATTCGCTGAGACCCATCTCTATGCGGCTCTCCCACAGGCCCACGCGGCTGCTCAAAAGGAACTCATCGCGCTCCAAGATTTGGCGAGAGATGAATGGATTCTGTTCGCGCGACGAGTTCACCCCGTCATTCATGACGCAATTCTGGATGCGGCACGACGTGAGGGAATCACTCCGAAACACGTGCACGACATTATTACGACCCAGCAGGCGGTTCACTTGGCATGTGAACATGTTGGCGTGGCGATCCTCACCAAACCTACGGCCCTTGGCTTTGGCGCTGAAGGCGTAGTGCTAAGACCGCTCTCTGAGACCTCATTGTGTTTCCAAACCTGTTTAATTATGAGGACCGACGACGATTCGCAATTAGCAAACGAGTTCGCCCGTTCCTTCCTCCGCAAATGTGCGCCCCAATACTTGCCGCCAATGCAATTGGAATTGCCTCTGTCCGCCTGATTTGCCAGCCTGAAGACGATAATCCCAACATCGCAACCAACGTTACTCAGGGCCAGTGGGCGCAAGGGCGCATCTGAGCTGCCATAACTGATTCGTAAGCGCAACCAGACCAATCAGTTACAGAGTAAACTCCTTACTTCGGGACCAGGGGGTCGGAGGTTCAAATCCTCTCTCCCCGACCAGTCTTTTCTGAGCCAACGCCTTCCGAATACCCCGCAACCATCCGAATTGACAAAAGTGAAAGGCGAGTCACCTGTCTGTCACGTAGGAGGTCGCGGGCTCGAGTCCGCTTGGCAGGAAGTGGATATGCCAACCATCCCTCTAGACGTGTCGTGTAATTTCCTTGCAGCGCAGCGCGACCCAACGTTGACCGCTGGCGGGAGAGGGCAGGGGCCTGGTGCGGTGGATTTTCCAACCCACAACCCAACCCACAAAAGATGATGACTTGTACGACTTGCGGGTATTTTGGCAGTCCCCGCGCGTTTGTAAGTCGTTGTGAAACCTATCC
>Ga0187871_10001486_pt1 | contig 20306 bp, 17 predicted proteins | sample June2016WEW_16_1_FD_132988 | JGI IMG/M metagenome (GOLD analysis project Ga0187871, IMG submission 132988) | Peatland microbial communities from SPRUCE experiment site at the Marcell Experimental Forest, Minnesota, USA - June2016WEW_16_10 | ecosystem: Environmental > Terrestrial > Soil >...
ACACACCCCCAAACCCGTCCGGTTGGACCGGCTACAACACTACTATCACCGAATAGTTATTACAAGGATTGGCCGGGAAGTCAAGTGGGGAGGCGGAAAACGGAGAGTGCCTCAGTTTGAACTCTGAAGAAGCGAACATAAGAGAAGTGCAAATACTCGGCCCGAAGAGTTAGCCCGAATCTTCTGACTTCTCTTCTGGAGGTAGCACGCCATTCGGAACAAAAAGCATACTTGCGACCTGTTCGGGACTCAAACCTGCTGCAATTAAAGTCTCAGCCAACGCTCTCTGTTGCGCTTTGTAACGTTCGCTGGGTACGAACTGTTCAGCGATTGCGTCGCTCTCTGCCCACAAACCCCGCTGGTCGGGATAGCCTCGCTGTTTAGCCATGCAGCACCCGTGTGAATTATACGATGCAATCTCAAACTGGAGGCATTACCCGGTAGTGCTGCGGTTCCCTGCTACACTGGGTCAGTACCTGATTCTTTATTTCTGCATCCAATTAACTGTGTATCCGCAACTTGTTCATTTCGGGCGATTTTTCCTGCCGACTTATGGCTTCCTCGTCTCTCTTGGAGTGCTGATCGGCCTGTGGATCAGTGTGCGCAATGCCGAGCGCCTTGGGATAGACGGCGAGAAGGCCTGGAACCTGGGGATTCTGGTCGTGCTGTGCGGAATTATCGGCGCGAAGGTGCTCTATGTGATTAATGAATGGAGCACATACTCCGCGCACCCTTCAGAGATTTTCAGCATCGCTACGCTTCAGGCCGGGGGAGTTTTCTCCGGCGGATTGATTGCCGCGTTTCTGGCAGCGTGGTGGTATGTCCGCCGGCATCATATGCCTCCGCTTCGAACCTGCGACGCGTTTGCCCCGGGACTGGCTCTAGGGCATGCCATAGGACGCATCGGCTGCTTTGCTGCAGGATGCTGCTACGGAAAAGAAACGCATCATTTCTGGGGTGTGGTATTTCGTAATCCGCTGGCGAATCAGATTACCGGCACTCCGCTGAACGTGCCGCTCGAGCCTACGCAGTTGTTCGAGTCGGCGGTGGAGCTGGCGAATTTCTTCTTTCTGATGTGGCTGCTGAAGCGCAGAAAATTCGACGGCCAGGTATTCGGCGCGTTCATGTTCGTCTACGGCGTGGCGCGGTTCTTTCTGGAATATTTGCGGGACGATCCGGGCCGCGGATCAGTGTTTGGCGGGGCAATGACCGGGACCCAGTTGATTTCGATTGGGCTGGTTGCGGCCGGTGGTGTGATCTGGTGGCTGCGGCCGGGAGCGAAGAACGTTACGGCGCAACCGGTGGGTGCTACCCGGTAGAGCTTCAGGCCGAAAAAAGCCTTCAACACGGAGCACGGGGGAGCACAGAGCAAACAAGAAAGTTCCCGTCAGACTATTCTATTTTCTTCTACTATGCTTCCACCGATGCCGGAAGCTTTTCCCATTCTCATTTCCGTTGTCCCTGAAGACGCGGGCAAACGGCTCGATCAATTCCTCGCCACGCACCTTGAGGCCGTAAGCCGCGCCCGCGTGCAGGAGATGATTGCCGAAGGCAAGGTGGTGGTGAACGAGGCTCCGGCCAAAGCTTCGCTGAAGTTGCGCGGCGGGGAGCGCATCACCGTGCTGGGCGAGGCGCAGCGAGCTCCGCTAAAGGCTATCGCCGAAGAGATCCCGCTCGATATCGTTTATGAAGACGACGATCTAGCCGTGATCAACAAGCCTGCGGGAATGATGGTGCACGCTGGCGCGGGAGCGAGCGACGACGCACGCAATCGCGGTACGCTGGTAAATGCGCTGCTGCATCATCTGCGAAATCTGTCTGGCGTCGGCGGAGAGTTGCGGCCGGGGATTGTGCATCGTCTGGATAAAGAGACCAGCGGATTGATCGTGGTGGCAAAGAAAGACGAAGCGCATCGCAAGCTGAGCGCGCAGTTTGCGGCGCGGGAGGTCAAGAAGAAATATGTGGCACTGGTGCATGGCTGGGTGAAAAAAGATTCGGGAACATTGACGCAGAGCATCAGCCGCGATCCCGTGCGCCGCATGAAGATGACGGCACGGCTTGAGGGCGGCCGGACGGCAGTAACGCATTATCGCGTGGTGCGGCGCTTGGATACGAAGTTTGGAAAGTTCACCTTGCTCGATCTAAAGATCGATACCGGGCGAACGCACCAGATTCGGGTGCATGTGGCGGCGATGGGGCATCCCGTGGTCGGGGATACGGTGTATGGGGCTCCGCGGCAGGCTCGGGGGAAAAATGCGGTGATCGGGTTGGGACGGAATTTTTTGCACGCGGCCGAGTTGGAGTTTCGGCATCCGCGAACCGGGGAGGTCGTTGCGCTTAAAAGTGCATTGCCGGAGGAGTTGCAGGAGTTTCTGCGGAAGGTCGAGGAGTAGGGATTCTCTTGGTGCGGCCGGGGGTCAAAGCCTTTACCACAGTGGTCACAGAGGTTCACAGAGGAAGCGTGGGATCCGTGAAGCTTTGGCTGATGGGTTGCGGATATAATTGAGAGACAATGAGGGGCATTATCACTCGAAACATCTTCAAGAGTTCAGCGGTGCGGTGGGCGGCGGCTTTGCTGCTGGTGGCGGGGTTGCGCCAGCTTGGGATGGCGCAGGCAGCGGCCCAAACGCCGCCCGCGGCATCGCAATCGCCAGCGCCGCAAACGCCAGCCCCGGCGCAGAACGCAGCCGGTCAGAATTCCGCCGAGCCGAAATCCGGAGGACCAGGTTCCGGAGAGCCAGGCTCGAACGGCGACATCCCGCGCATCAAGGTGGGCATCAACGAAGTGAGTGTGGTGTTCACGGTGACGGACAAGCATGGGAAGCACGTCACAGATCTGAAGCAGGCGGATTTCAACTTTGTGGATGACAACAAGCCGCCGGCGGAAATTCGCAGCTTCCATGCTGAAACCAATTTGCCGCTGCAGGTCGGTTTGCTGATCGATGCCAGCAACTCGGTGCGCGACCGGTTCAAGTTCGAGCAGGAATCCGCAATTGAATTCTTGAACCAGACCGTGCGGCGCGGCTATGACCTGGCCATGGTCGTGGGGTTCGACGCGACTCCCGAAGTCACGCAGGATTTCACCGATGACACCGAGAAACTGGGTCAAGGCGTGCGCCAGTTGCGCCCCGGCGGAGGAACGGCGCTTTATGATGCGCTGTACTACGCCTGCCGCGACAAGCTGCTGAAGAAAGGGCAGACCGGGCCGACGCGGCGGGCCATCATCCTGCTGAGCGACGGCGAAGACAACCTGAGCCACGTGACGCGCGAGGAAGCGATCGAGATGGCGCAACGCGCGGACGCGATCGTGTACACGATCAGCACAAACGTAAGCGGCACCAAGGGCGCGGGCGACAAGGTGCTCGAACGCATTGCGGATGCGACTGGAGGGCGGGCGTTTTTTCCCTTTCAGATCCGCGACGTGTCGAACGCGTTTTCCGAGATTCAGGAAGAATTGCGCAGCCAGTATGCCGTGTCTTATAAGCCGGCAGACTTGAAGGCAGACGGGCACTTCCGCACCATCGAGATCGTAGCGCTCGACCGCAAGAACTTCCGGGTAAGAGCACGGCGGGGATACTACGCGCCGGCGCAGTAAGGCAGTTTCCAGTTTCTAGTTTCCTGAGTTTTTGGGTTGGGCCTTCCTTTCGCGGGCAATAAGAATGCCGGGATATTCAGGCACGCCACTTCCGAAAAAATTGGGGATCAAGCCGGGGTTTCGCGTTCGGTTAACCAACGCTCCCGCGGACGTGCGAGCGGAATTGAGCGCGGCGTTGGCGGAGTGCGACGTCTTGAAGCAGGGCCACGCACTGGATTTTGCGATGATCTTTACGAAGTCTCGCGTGGAGTTGACCAGGGAGTTCCTGCGGATCGAGAAAGAGTTGGCTCCGGCAGGAATGTTCTGGGTCAGTTGGCCGAAGAAGAGTTCCGGCGTGGCCACTGATGTGGATGAAAATGTGGTGCGCGCCATTGGCCTTGACGCCGGACTGGTGGATGTAAAAGTTTGCGCCGTGACCGAGGTGTGGTCGGGACTGAAGTTCGTACGCCGGGTGAAGGATCGAAAGAAATCATAATGGATCCCGCCCTCAACTTTGGCGCGGCCGGTTAGCCGGGAAAGTTGAGGGCGTATCGCCTCCAGAAAAAGTTAATTCAAGCTGGTATCCCGAACCAGGTGCGCCGCGAGGAATAGGACAGCCAACACCAGCAATAAATGAATCATCATGCTGGCTACGTGGAACATCAGAAAGCTGCCCGCCCACAGAATGAGCAGCCACACGGAGATCACGAGGAATGGTCCGGCTCTCATTTTCCACCTCAGGAAGACTGCAAGCGCGTTCGAGCAACGCAGCGATCCAGAAATTACTTCTTGGTTATATTGCGGGCGGGCACGGCGGCATATCGGCAGAACGCTGTAAATCTTTGATGCCGGAGCAGTAGCCACCCTGGGGATTACGGAGTCGTTATGGTGCGAGTGGGATTAATTGGATTCGGCTTGGCGGGGCAGGCGTTCCATACGCCGGTAATTCGGGGCGTGCCTGGGATGCGTCTGGCCTGCATTCTCGAGCGCAGTGGAACGCGGGCGCGGGAAAAATATCCTGACGTGCGGGTGGCGCGGACGCTCGATGAGTTGCTCGCGGATAAAGAAATCCAACTCTGCGTGGTCGCGACCCCGAATGATTCGCACTTCGAGCTGACACGGGCGTGTTTGCTGGCCGGGCGGGATGTGGTGGTGGACAAGCCGTTTGCTCCGACGCTGAGGGAATCTGAGGAACTGGTGCGGCTGGCGGCCGAGCGCGGGCGGCTGATCACGGTCTATCAAGACCGGAGATGGGATGGGGATTTTGGCACGGTGAAAAAGATTGTCGAGTCGGGAACTCTGGGAAAGGTTGCGGAGTATGAGTGCCGCTTCGACCGCTTTCGCCCCGAGCCGAAAGCGAATGCATGGCGCGAACGCGCCGATCATCCCGGAGCCGGCGTTTTGTTTGATCTGGGGCCGCACGTGATCGATCAGGCGCTCGTGCTGTTCGGAGAGCCGCGCGCGATCACGGCGTCGGCGTTCTGCGAGCGCGAGACATCCCAGGTAGACGATTCCTTCGACGTGTGTCTGGAGTATCCAGATTCAGGGCTACGGGCGACCGTGCGGGCCCGCATTATCGCGTTTGCCCCGGGGCCGCATTTTCTGATTCATGGCACCAAGGGATCGTTCGTGAAGTATGGAGTGGATCCGCAGGAAGCGCGGCTGCGGGCAGACGATTTTCCGCAGGGCCTCGACTGGGGCGCCGATTGGGGCGAAGAACCGGAAAGCTTGTGGGGAACCTTGAGCGTGGTGGGCGGGCCGAGCGTGAAGGTAAAGACGGAGCGCGGAGATTATCGCGGATTCTATGCCAACGTGCGCGATGCGATCGAGAAGAAAGCGCAGCTCGAAGTTACTCCGCAGCAGGCGTTGCGAACCATGCGGGCAGTCATGCTCGCGCACAAGAGCAGCCGCGAGCGCCGGACGGTAGAGTGGGAAGAGGCGGTGGAGTAGTAGGTCTGCGGCCACCCGGCGGCGAGACTTCCCTTCCTTATGGATTAGACTGAACTCACGATGCCGCTCCACATCTACCGGCTCCGTCGCTGGCTCGCCGTAATCGCGGTATTGTTTATCGCGGTCATCGCGGGAACATATTTCTACGCGCGTCTGCGCCTGCGCAACGTTCTCCGGGAAATTCCCAACAAGATTGGGATCGACATCAAGCAGACCGCGAATGGATTTCAGTTTTCCAAGTCCGACGGCAAGCGCACTCTGTTCAGAGTTCAGGCCGGCAAGCTCAAGCAATTCAAGCTCGATGGAAGCGCTGAACTGCATGATGTCAGCATCGTCCTCTACGGACGCGACTCCTCCCGCTTCGATCAGATCTATGGGGACGACTTCTCCTACGACAAGAAAACCGGAAACGTTACGGGACACGGCGAGGTGCAGATTGATCTGGAAGCCAATCCCACGGGCGTGACCGGGCCTGACCAGGGCACTCCCAAGGAACTCAAGAATCCCATCCACCTCAAGACCAAAGACCTGGTCTTCAATCAGGAAAGCGGCGATGCCACCACCGACGCGCGAGTTGATTTCCGCACGCCGCAGGCCGCCGGATGGGCCGTGGGCGTGCAATATTCAGGAAAGACAAATACGCTCACGCTGGTGTCGCAGATTCACATGACCATGGGCGGGCAGAAGGCCGAAAGCCTCTTCGCAACTCATGCCAGAATTACGCACGAGCCCCACGAAGTCGTGCTGGACCATCCCCGCTTGCAGAATGAAACCGGAGCCGTGGAGGCGGAGCAGGCTACGTTATTCCTGGGGCCTGAAAACGAAGTGCAGCGCGTGCTCGCCACCGGGAACGTGAACGCGGAATCCGCGGGAGAAGACGCCGACCCCATGCACGCCCGCGCCGATCAAGCCGAGATGTTCCTCACCGGCAAGCAAAACCTGCTGCGCACGGCTACGCTGACCGGCAATGTCCACGTCGAGCGCATCGGGGCGCAACCGATGCAGGGCGATGCCGGACGCGCGATCATGGATTTCCTGGGCCAGAACCAACTCCAGAAAGTGCATGCGATGGATGGAGTTCGCCTGACGCAGCATGGCGGCAGCGTAGCCCAGCCCCCGACGAATGCCGCGGCAAATTTTTCGACAGCTTCTTCAACGACTTCTTCCGCACCCCAGGATTTCGAGCTTACCGCGCCGGTCGTAGATTTCTTTGTGGTCGATGGAAACCGCCTCGACCACGCCGAAACCTCCGGGGCTGCAAAGATCACAATTTCGCCGGAGCAGAACTCGAACGCGCTGACCGCTAAGAACTCCGCGGATGCTTCCGCTCAGCGTACCGTGATCACCGCGGGAAGGTTTGATGCGAAATTCTCCGAGACTCCCGATGGCTCCAGCCGTATAAGTTCGATCCACGGTGCACCCAATGCGAAGATTGTCAACCTGGCGCCGGAGTTGCCTGCGCGCGTAAGCACTAGCCAGACTCTGGATGCCCTTTTTCTCGCGCAGGGAGGGATTGAGTCCATCATCCAGCAAGGCACGGTCGCCTATGACGACGGCCAGCCCCCGAGCAAGCGGACGCAAGCCTGGGCAGACAAGGCTCTCTACACTCCCGCGGACCGCATCCTGGTGCTCACCGGCAGCCCACGGGTCTCCCAAGGCAGCATGGTGACAACCGCCCGGACCATCCGTATCAATCGCGCCACCGACGACGCCTTCGCCGACGGAAACGTCAAGAGCACATACAGCGAACTCACCGAACAGCCAAACGGAGCCCTGCTGGCCTCCGCGTCACCGATTCATGTGACCTCCGCCACTATGACGGCGCACAACTCCCCCGCGATCGCCCTCTACCAGGGCAATGCACGGCTCTGGCAGGACGCCAACATCGTTGAGGCTCCTTCGATCCAGTTCGACCATGACCGCCGTTTCCTGGTGGCCCAGGGCACCCTCACGCAGCCTGTCTCTACCGTCCTGGTTCAGGCTAAGCTGCCTCAGCCGGACAGCACTCAGCCGGGCAAGCTTCAGATAGATGCGAGTACAACAAAGCCTCAGCCCGCTAAGTCCCAGGCCGCAGGCGAACACAAGCCGAAGAGAAAATCTGAGGAAAAGCCCGGCGATACTGGTCCTGTGGCGATCACGTCTGCCCGGCTCACCTACGCCGATGCCGAACGCAAAGCTCACTACGAGGGAGGGGTGATAGCCAAAGGCACCAACTTCAGCGCTACCTCCAGCACCATGGATGCCTACCTTCTGCCTCGAAGCCAAACCTCGAGCAATCAGGCACTTGCCGGCCCTATCTCGAATGCCGGGCAGCTCGATCACCTGGTCGCTCAGGGCAACGTGGTCGTTATCCAGCCCAGTCGGCGAGCCGAAGGCCAAACCTTGGTCTATACCGCCTCCGACGACAAATTCGTCCTCACCGGCGGACCGCCTAGCATTTTTGATGCCGAACGAGGCAAGATTACCGGGGTTTCGTTGACTTTCTTCAGGGCCGATGATAGGGTGCTCGTAGAAGGCAAAGAAAGTACTCCTGTGGTAACTCAGACGCGAATGGCCAAGTAAATGGCAAGATAAATGCGTACCCTAGCCACCGATGAAATTGGCAAGTCGTATCGTGGCCGCCGCGTCGTAAATGGGGTCAGCCTGCGCGTTGAGCAGGGCGAGGTCGTGGGTTTGCTCGGCCCGAACGGCGCAGGTAAGACAACTACTTTCTACGCTATTGTTGGCCTGATCCCCCCTGATACTGGCCGCGTGTTGTACGACGGTCAGGACATTACTGACGTTCCCATGTACCTGCGGGCGCGTCAGTACGGCATTAGCTATCTCCCTCAAGAAGCTTCAGTTTTCCGCAAACTCACAGTTGAGGAAAACATCCTCGCGGTGTTAGAGGCTCAGCCTATGTCTTGGCACGAGCGCCGCGAGAAGATGGAGAAATTTATCGATGAACTTGGGCTTGAGCACATTCGGCAGAATCGGGGCTATGCGTTATCCGGCGGCGAACGCCGGCGCGTCGAAATCGCCCGCTGCCTGTGCATCAATCCCACGTTCATCTTGCTGGACGAACCTTTTTCCGGGATCGATCCCATTGCCGTTCTCGACCTGCAGAAAATCATCAGCAGTCTGCGGGCCAGCGGCATCGGAGTGCTGATCACCGATCACAATGTGCGCGAGACCCTGACTGTAACCGACCGCGCCTACATCATCGACGGCGGCAGAATCTTCCGCCACGGCCAGCCCGAACAGTTGGCGGGTGATCCGGAAGTAAGAAGGGTTTATCTGGGAGAAAGCTTTTCCCTGGTGTGAAAAAGCAGGTTTCAAAGTTTCAGAGTTTCAGAGTTTCAGAGTTTCAAAAGCAGGCTCTGAATCCTTAGGACCTTGAAACTTTGAAACCTTGGAAACCTTGAAACTTTGAAACATGGTTCTCTTACAGCACAAACTGAGCGTCAAGCTATCTCAGCGCCAGATCCTCACCCCAGGTCTGGTGCAGATGGTGTCCGTCCTGGCGCTCAACAAGCTTGAACTTAAGGACATGATCAATGCTGAGATGGTCGAGAACCCGGTTCTCGAAGAACTCGAAGAATCCGTCCCGTTGATCGATGAAGTTGGACGCAAAGAAGAAGATCGCGATCGCCCCACCAAGACCTCCACCGAAGAAGCTCCCATCGTCGCGGAAAAGAAGGACCCATTCGAAGAAATCGATTTCGGATCGTTCTTCCAGGACTATCTCGATCCCGGCTATCGCACCCGCGGCGAGATGGAGGAGATCGAACGTCCGTCATTCGAGAACTTCCTCTCCCGGCCGACTACGCTGACCGATCACCTGGCCTGGCAGCTCGGTGCGCTGAGCCTGCGGCGCGAGGTGCGCGAGGCCGCCGAACAGATCATCGGAAACCTCAACGAAGATGGTTACCTGATCGCCAGCGAGGAAGAAATGTTGGGCGTGGCGCCACCCGCGCCCCCCGAAGCCGATGCCGAGGCCGCAAGAAATATCGTCAGCGAAGCCGCCGCTCTGGGGTTGGGCCATGAGGACGAAACAACGCCGGACGAAGCAACGTCCGACGAACCTATGTCAGGGGAAGCAACCGATGTGGGGATCTCTGCGAGCGATTCCGGCGACCTGATCGGAGCAGAATCGAATCCGTCGCAACTCTTCACCTCCAACGCCGTCGCTGAGAGTTCGCTGCATGAGCTGGGCCTGCCAGCCGTCAGCTCGCCGGCTCAAAGTTCAGCAGGCTCGCGGAACGGAGATTCCGCCGCAGCCGCCGCGCCCGCGCCTTCGCGTCCCAGCTACAAGTCCACTTTTACGGCTGCCGACCTTCAGGAAGCCATCGAGGTGATTCATCAACTCGACCCTCCGGGCGTGGGTTGCCGAACCCTCCGTGAATGCCTGCTGCTCCAGTTGCGCCATCACCAGCAACAGCTCGCGCTCCCTAAACATGGAGAGAAAAATGGCAATGGCAATGGCACAGCCCAGGTTTTGCAAGACGCCATCGCCGTCGTCGACCAGCATCTCCGCGGCGTGCAGAGCAAGCAGCACAAGGAGATTGCCAAGGCCATCGGCCGCCCCGTCGATGCAGTACAGCAGGCCATCGATTACATCCGCACCCTCGATCCCCGCCCCGGCCTCCAGTACAACAAAGTCCAGGCGCGCCTGATCGAGCCCGACGTAGCATTCATCAAGCACGGCGACGAGTGGCTCGTCCTGATGAACGACGATGACCTGCCTCAGCTCCGCCTCAACCCTGCTTACAAAAAACTCATCACCCGCGACACCAACGACAAGAACACGCGTGACTACGTTAAAGAGCGCTACAAGAGCGCCATCCAGCTCATCAAGAACATCGAGCAACGCAAGCAGACCATCACCAAAGTCTGTTACTGCATCGTCGCGCGGCAGCAGGACTTCCTGGAGCGAGGCATCGATTTCCTGAAACCCATGATGATCAAGGAGGTGGCCGAAGAAATCGGCGTGCATCCTTCCACCGTGAGCCGTGCCGTGGCCAGCAAATACGCCCACACACCGCAGGGCGTCTTCGAGCTGCGCTACTTCTTCAGCGAAAGCGTGCAGGGGCCCGAGGGCGGCAACACGAGTTTGCTGATCCTCAAGCGCCGCGTCAAAAAGTTGATTGACGAAGAAGATTCCAGCCGTCCGCTGACCGACGAACAATTAACCCGCATTCTGCAATCGCAAGGCATCCAGGTAACTCGCCGTACCGTAGCCAAGTACCGGGAGGACATGCGCATTCCCAGCACCCATCAACGCAGAGTGAAAGAGTAGCGCCGGCGTCCCGCCGGCAATGCAGTGCCCGATTGATGTTAAGCAATACTCAAGGAGGGCCGCTAGTGAACGTCGAATACACCGGCAGGCACTACGAAGTAACTCCCACCATCCGCAAAGAAGTAGAAACCGGCTTAACCAAGATTCGCAAAATCCTCGGCGACCACTTTGAAACCAAAGTGACCCTGGCCGTAGAAAAGCACCGTCACAAGGCAGAAATCTCCATCAACCCGCGCAACGGCCTGCTGGTAGGCCTGGCCCAAGCCAAGGACATGATGGTCGCCGTCAGCGAAGCCCTCGACCACCTCGAAAAGCAGGCGGTGAAATACAAAACCCGCTGGCATTCTAAGAAGCGCTCCGCCCGCAAGAGCGAAGAAGTGAAGAAGTGGAACGGCCACTCTCCGCACGATGACGCCGCAACCATGCAAACCAAAGTAGGCCTCACGGAAAAAACCGCAGTGCCGGTAGCCGTGCACCGCTATCCTCCCGTAGCCAGGACTACCGAGGTGCATCTGGTCCGCTCCGACGAAGCCGTAGCCATGCGTCCCATGACGCTCGAAGAGGCCATCAAGGAAGCCCACTTCCGCGACCGCGACGTCTTCGTCTTCCGCGACCCCAAAGGCAAAGTAATGATCCTGCACCGCACCCGAGACGGCAAGATGGAACTGATCGAAGCCCCGTAAGAATTCTGCGCGACTAGAACAACTCATGTGGGGACATCCGCCCCCGGCTGTCCAGCGGCCCAGCCGTATCGGGCCGCTATGCTGTGCCCGGATCTGCTTGTGCGGAGTCCACCCTCCATCGCGCTGAAGTAGGGAACAAAGCCATCCAGCAAAGCGTATCCTGAAGCAGGAAACAGTTCGCACCACCTCTTCGCTCCTCGGTCAGCCGCGAAGGATAGTCCCGGACAGTCAACCGTCGCGGTTATCTAACGACCAGGAGTCAATATGTCGAAGTTCAGTTCCAAGCAGTTAATCAGAGCCCTACTCGTTGTCGTCATTTCAGCAACATCCGCGATCACACTGGCGCAAAGCCCCAACATCACAACTGAAGCCGGCACAATCTCCGGCGTAAGCGAAAGCGGGCTCAGCGTCTATAAGGGGATTCCATTCGCCGTCCCGCCAGTAGGCGACTTGCGCTGGCGCCCGCCGGTCGCCGTCGAATCCTGGACGGGCACGCGCAAGGCAGATGCCTTCGCCCCGGCGTGCATGCAAACCGGCGTATCCATGCCGGGCGAGGCGCCGCCCGCAGTCAGTGAGGATTGCCTCTACCTCAACATCTGGACACCGGCAAAAGCAAACGAGCGACTGCCCGTAATCGTCTGGATCTACGGCGGCGGCTTCATCAACGGATCGGCCTCCATGCCTCTGTACTGGGGCGACCGGCTGGCGCACAAAGGCGTGATCGTTGTCACGATCGCTTATCGCCTCGGTCCGCTCGGCTTTCTCGCGCATCCTGAGCTGACGCGCGAATCCCCGCACCACTCCTCCGGCAACTACGGCCTCATGGACCAGATCGCCGCTCTAGAATGGATTCAAAGAAACATCGCGGCCTTCGGCGGCGACCCGAAAAACGTAACCATCGCCGGGCAATCCTCCGGAGGGATGTCGGTCAGCATCCTGATGGCTTCGCCCCGTGCGAAAGGATTGTTTCAGCGCGCCATCGGAGAGAGCGGCGGTCTGTTCGAACCGCTCCAGCTCGCTCCAAAGTACTTGCTCGCCAACGCGGAACGCGACGGCGAGAAGTTCGCCGCATCGCTAGGTGCAACGTCGCTACAAGATCTGCGCCGGCTCCCGGCAAGCCAGCTCACCGGCAATGCGGGCGGCATCGTTCACCCGGTGATCGAACCTTATCTCCTTCCTGCTTCGCCCTACGAAGCGTTCGCTTCCGGTCAGCAGAACGATGTCCCGCTGCTATTAGGTTCCAATGCCGACGAAGCGCGTGCGTTGGTGGATGTCAGCCAGGTAAAAGCCGCCACATTCGCGACCGACCTGGAGCACAGCTTCGGCGCACTGCCGCCTCCGCTGGTCGCGGCATATCCCTACGCGACCGACGACGAGGCAACGCGGGCGCGCCTCAACCTCGAGCGCGACCTACGCTTCGGCTGGGATATGTGGGCCTGGGCCAGACTCCAAGCCGAAACCGGAAAGAGCAGCGTCTACTATTACTCGTTCACGCAAAAGCCGCCGTTCCCCGCCGGTTCCGTGTATGAAGGTTGGGGCGCAAGCCACTTCGCCGAACTCTGGTACGTCTTCGACCATCTGGACCAGGAACCCTGGCGCTGGAGCAAAGCAGATCAAAAAGTGGCTGGCCGAGGAAATGTCGAGCTACTGGGTCAACTTCGCGAAGTCAGGCAATCCCAACGCCCCAGACCTTCCCCCGTGGCCAGCGTTCACAAACGAAGATAGCAAGGTCATATACATCGGCGATCCAATCACAGTAGGTGGCGTGGCCAGCATCGACAGCCTGAAAGTCTTCGACACCGTCTACACAGCCGTCCGCGGCAAACCATTCGCCGCAAGGTAGGGAGCCGGTGGGGGGACGGGTTAAGTGTGGGACGAGTCTAGTGTGGGGACGGGTTAAGTGTGGGGACGGGTTAAGTGTGGGGACGGGCGCTCTCGCCCGTCCGCCGAGCGAAGCTCGGCGGTGTTGCCGCCACAACCGTGGAAGAGCGGCGCTTCAGCGCCGCGTAAAGCCGGAATATTATCGGGTTGTGAGCTATGAGGATTTTTCCCCAACCGTTTCGATATACGATTACAGTCGCAGCCAGAGAGACAAGCCCATGAGGCTAAACCCAAAACCTCCGATAAGGATCGGATTAGCAGTACTACTCGCGGGAGTCGCCATCTGCGCTGCGGCTCAGCGTCCCCCAGCGCCATCTCGTGTCTGGTCGGTGGGCCCGCTCACAAAAGCCGAACAAGTGATGGGTTTTGTCGTTGGTAATAGTGGGACAGCACCGACCGGGCCGCATATAGATTCTCAGACAAGCTCGATCTATGCGGCGACTCGCAGTGTTGTGTTCGTAGGGGACCGGCTTGTTCTAGCGTCCAAGGTTGGAATGCGTCAGGTACCGGAGGCCAAGATTCCAGTGCAGGTCTATCAGCTCTTGTCTCTTGATACCCAGACAGGTCGGGTCAAGGAGAAGCGGGAGATTACTGCGTTTGGCTCATTGCCTGTGTTCGCCACGAATGATGCACATGTCATCGTAGCTGGACGCAACCTACTGCGGCTCGCGCCCGACCTGAAGGACGCAGGCGTTCTTGATTATCACGGAAGCGCAGAGAACATGTCCCCAGACGGGTCGACACTAGGAAATGCGACGAATCCGGGATACGAACTCATAGACGCCCGAACCTTGAAGAGTACCAAACTGACGGATCGCCCCGCCTACGATACATCAGTAAGCACCAAGGGTTTCATTACGGACAACGTGCATTGGACGGGGAAATATCCTAGCGACCTCGGATTTATCACCTACAGGGACGCTGCTGGAGACCACTTGGTTTACCACGGCAGTTGCGGTGGAAGACCGCAGTTTCTTACTGATGACCTCATTCTAGAGCCGGGCTGTAAGAATCCGCTGATCTTTGACACTCAAGGTAATCTCGTTAGAACACTGTCCGTAGAAGGCGGATTCTCGTACGCGGGAGTTTCGCAGAACGGAAAGCGTTTTGCATTGCAACTCACAGCTTCGGGCAACCACGAAAGGTTTGTCATCTTCTCCGTGGAGACCGGGGAACCTGTGGCAGAGGTCAAACCAGAACAGGACGGCGAACAACAGTCGTGGACCGCGTTTTCTCCCGATGGTTCGATGTTCGTTGTTGGTTCCCCATTATGCTTCTATGCATCTCCGCGGAATTTTGTATCGTGTCATGTCACTGATCCTGTGCCTATGCTTGCCTTTGGCGGCTAAGACTCTGCCTGCTCCTGGTCTGGAGTCCGGCTATGTCTCCGCGCTTGCCGCCGCCGATCGCTTTCTTCACGCTTGGCAGTCTGGCGACCTGGAAAACGGGATGGTGCTGCTCAGCGGTCATGCCAAGGAGATGGCCACTGCGGATGCGGTCGAGAAGTTTTTCTCCAATTCCGTTCCCTCCGGCTATGAAATCGGACGGGGCAAGCTCATTAAGCCTGGGCGCTATTTGTTTCCGGTTGTCTTCGTCACCGCTTCGAAGAACCGCGCGCGCCGGAAGTTTTCGACGATTCTGATTGTGGACACTGGCGGGAATGACTGGGCGGTGGATAAACTGCCGTAGGCGAGAATTGCCGATTGTCGATTTCCGATTTGCCGATTTATCGAGGTCCGAAGATGAAACGCATTAATAAAGTTGCCGTGCTTGGCGCCGGAACCATGGGCGCCCGCATTGCGGCACATTTTGCTAACGCCGGCGTGCCGAGTTACCTGCTCGATATCGTTCCAGGAAATCTTCCGCCGGACGCCGACGCTGCGGCACGGAACAAGATCGCAGCGGCTGGGCTTGACGCCGCGAAGAAATCCAAGCCCGCCGCATTCATGGATCCATCGCTTGCACGCCTCGTTACCGTCGGCAATTTTGAGGACGATTTGAAGAAGCTGGCCGACGTCGACTGGATCATCGAAGCCGTTGTGGAGAATCTGGAAATCAAGCGGGCACTGCTTCGCAAAGTTGAAGCCATTCGCAAACCGGGCACCATCGTGACGACGAATACCAGCGGCTTGCCGGTGGGGAAAATCTCGGAGGGATTCTCGGATGACTTCCGGCGAGCGTGGTTTGGCACGCACTTCTTTAATCCGCCGCGCTACATGCGCTTGCTGGAAATTATTCCTACGCCGGAGGCCGATGACTCGGCGATCGACGCGATCACTCACTTCTGCGACGTGAATCTGGGCAAGGGCGTGGTCGTTGCCAAGGACACACCGAACTTCATTGCGAACCGCATCGGGACATTTTCGGTCTTGAATGTGCTGCGCCTGATGCAGGAGATGGACCTCACGACCGAAGAGGTCGATGCGCTGACGGGGCCGGCCGTCGGATGGCCGAAGTCGGCAACTTTCCGCACGATCGATTTGGTCGGGCTGGACATACTGGGGCACGTGGTTGGCAATATGACGGCGAATGTCCACGACGAACGCAGCGATTTGCGCCTGCCCGACTTCTTTACCCAGATGGTGGAGCACAAATGGCTGGGCGACAAAACCAAAGGCGGCTTCTATAAGAAAGGGAAAGCGGCCGAGGGCAAAGAGGACGAGCGGCTGGCGCTCGACTGGAAGACGCTGGAATATCATCCGCGGCAGAAGCCGAAGTTTGCCGCGCTTGATATGGCGAAGAACATCGAAGACACGGGCATGCGGGTGCGAATGCTGCTGGGTCTGGAAGGCAGCGGTCCGCAGAAGGGCGACAAAGCTGGCGCGTTTCTGTGGTCGGCGCTCTCCGATCTGTGGACTTATTCCGCGAACCGCGTGCCTGAAATCTCTAACTCGATAGTTGAGATCGATCGCGCGATGCGGCTCGGCTTCAACTGGGAACTCGGGCCCTTCGAACTCTGGGATGCTGCCGGCGTCGAGGCCACCGTGGCGCGCATGAAGAAGGAAGGCAAGCCGGTGGCGGCGAACGTGGAAAAGCTGCTCGCCTCAGGCCGGAAGGCTTGGTATAGCGATGATCCCAAGACCTCTTCAGGACGGGCTTACTTCGATCTGGCGACTGGCAACGTGAAGCCGGTAGAAGTTCCTGCCGGCGTGTGGTCGGTTACGGTGGCGAAGAAATCGAATGGCGTGGTGAAGAAAAACTCTGGAGCGTCACTGGTCGATCTTGGCGACGGCGTTGCTTGCATCGAGTTCCACAGCAAGATGAACTCGCTCGGCTCCGACATCGTCGGTTTGATTCTGCAAACTCTAAAGCCCGGCGGCGCCGGGGAAAACTTTGACGCCTTCGTTATCACCAACGACGCAGCGAATTTCTCTGTCGGCGCCAACCTCATGCTTCTGCTGATGAGCGTGCAGGAAGAGGAGTGGGACGACGTGGATCTTGCCATCCGGCAGTTTCAAGGGATGACGCAAGCTATCAAGTTCTCTCCCAAGCCGGTAGTGGCGTCGGCGTTCGGATTGTGCCTGGGCGGTGGCACTGAAATCTCGCTGCATGCCGCGGCGCGGCAGCCTCATGCCGAGCTTTATACAGGACTGGTCGAGGTCGGCGTCGGTTTGCTGCCCGGCGGCGGCGGTTGCAAAGAGATGCTGCTGCGCGCGGTCGACGGCGCCGCAGCGGCGCACGGCAAGAGTTCGGCTGAAGCGCTTGCCGGCTCCATCGAAATGCTTGAGGCCATGAAACGCGCGTTTGAAACCATTGCCACGGGCAAGGTTGCCACGTCCGCGCACGAGGCGCGCGGCTTCGGGTTCCTCAATGAGAGCGACGGCATCACTATGAACCGCGAGCGCGTCCTCTCTGACGCCAAGGCCTGTGCGCTCGAGCTGGTGCTCGCGGGCTATGAGCCACCGGTGCCTCGCGCGGACATCCCCGTGCCCGGCGAAAGTCTTTTGGCAACGCTCAAGATGGGAATCCACATGATGCGCCAGGGCGGCTTCATCACCGACTACGAGGTGAAGCTGGGTGGAAAGATCGCCGAAGTGCTGTGCGGCGGAAACGTGACTCCGGGCTCGCTGGTGAGCGAGCAATACATTCTCGACCTGGAGCGCGAGGGCTTCAAGTCGCTCTGCGGCGAGAAGAAGACGCAGGAGAGAATTCAGTACACGCTGAAGACGGGGAAGACGCTGCGGAACTGAAGCGTCAGGACTTCAGACCTGAAGTTCTTTCATAAACCCAACCGCTTAGGATACAATACGGATGCCGACGGTTTTGCGACTTGAGGGGTCGAGAGTACTTGTCTATCCCAACGATCACAGACCGGCGCATGTGCACGTGATCGGAAAAAGGTCATGAGGCGGTGTTCAACCTGAATTGTCCGGCGGGGCCGGTCGAGCTGCGAGAGAATTACGGATTTTCGCATCGCGAAGTCACGCAGATCAGAATCATGCTGACGAATTACCTGCGCCGCATGGGGGAACATTCATGGCAACATCTGACGATTTCAAGCTGGCGAACCGGCGAGCTCGTGACCTGCGAGCGTCCGTGCCCAAAGCAGTTGTGGCCCATTATGACCGAGCCCGCGGCCGTATCGTGATTCGCCTCAGCTCAAGGCTGGAGGTGAGCTTCTCGCCACGCGATGCGCAAGGCCTGGAACGCGCCAAACCCTCACAGCTCGAGCCCATTGAGATCTCTCCGTCGGGATTTGGCATTCATTTCCCCAAACTGGATGCCGACCTCTACATCCCCGGCCTCCTGGAAGGTTTCCTCGGGTCGAAACGATGGATGGCATCGCGGCTTGGCCAGATCGGAGGCGAGTCCCGCAGCACAGCCAAACGCGCCGCCGCCAGAGCCAATGGAAAACTGGGTGGGAGACCGAGGAAGGCTGTTTGACCGGTCGGTCACTCTTGCCTGGTGACACGTTTGTGGTTCTTCTTCGTCTAAACTCCGATAGTCCCTTAAACTCCAAGCTTCCTGCGAAAGGAACTGATGAACCCTACAAAACTGCGTTTAGTCTTTCTGATTCTTTTCTGCTTGACTCTGGCTCACGCCGAGGAAATACGAACCGGCGAAGACGTATTGCGCGTCATGCATGATCGCTACGCAAAAACGTGGTATGAAACCTTGACTTTCACTCAGAAGAGCACAACCTACAACGCCGACGGCACCAGCAAAGCTGAGACTTGGTATGAAGCGCTGGCAGCACCTGGCAAATTGCGCATCGATATCGGGACGCCGAGCGATAACAACGGGTACCTCATGGTCGATGGAACGCTCACGATATTCAAGGGAGGCAAGGAGGCGGGAACTCGTCCTCTCATGAACATGCTTTTGGTGTTGGGATTTGACGTGTATCGCCAGCCCCCCGCGGCAACTGCCAAAATCGCAAAGGATGAGGGTTACGATCTGACAAAGTTTCACGAGGAGACGTGGCAGGGACAGCCCGTCTACGTTGTGGGTGCTGAGAAGGGCGATCTGAAGTCCAAGCAGTTCTGGGTGGACAAGAATCGTTTACTGTTTGTGCGGCTTTTTGAGCCGACCCAGGCTGACGCGAGCAAATTCCAGGACATTCGTTTTGAGGATTACCGCCCGATGGCGGGCGGGTGGGTGGCGGCGCGGGTCGAAGTTTACGTGGACGACAAAAAGGTATTCAGCGAGGAATATTCGGATATTCAGTGCAATGTAAAGCTGGAGCCGGGCACGTTTGATCCCAAGCAATTCAACTCGACTCATTGGGAAAAGCCTTGAGCCAGCCTGTTACAATCGGCCTCATGCGAAGACGTTTCCCCTCTGTAGCGACCATCCTTGCGTTCTTCGTCATTCTTGGGGCCTCGCTCGCAAATGCCCAAGCCAAGGATGCTCTGGCGCCGGCGAAGGAAGAATCGCCCGATGTGCCTGACTCGATCCAGGCGCCTGCGGGCGAAGAAGTTATCCTGCTCGCGCATGCGACGGGATCGCAGATTTACACCTGCGCAGCCGCGGCGGACGGTAAGTTCAGCTGGACACTGAAGGCGCCCGACGCGGAGCTTCACGACCGGAAAGACAAAATCATTGGAACGCATTTTGCCGGGCCGACGTGGAAGCTCAAAGACGGAAGCGAAGTCACGGGCAAAGCCGCTGCCAAAGTGGACGCGCTTGATCCGAGCTCAGTTCCCTGGCTGCTGGTGAAGGTGGTTGGTCATTCGGGCAACGGTGTGCTAAGCACTGTGACTACGATTCAGCGCATTCACACGCACGGCGGCCAGCCTCCGGCCGAGGGCTGCGATGCTGCCCACAAAGATGCCGAGTCGAAGAGCAGCTACAGCGCGGACTATTACTTCTACGCCCCGGCGAAGTGAAGCTCAGCTGCTACGTCAGGCATCAAATAAGGTAGTCTTCGGAAGCGAGAACACCCATGCGAGAAGTCATCATTGCCTCATCCGTGCGGACGCCCGTGGGCCGCGCCTACAAGGGCACGCTCCGCGCCACGCGTCCCGATGAATTGGCGGCCGTTGCCATCAAAGGCGCGCTGGAGCGCTTGCCGCAACTTGATCCTAAAGAGATTGAAGATGTGATCCTGGGCTGCGCCATGCCTGAGGCCGAGCAGGGGATGAACGTGGCGCGCATTGCGTCGCTGCGAGCCGGGCTGCCGGTGGAAGTTTCGGCGCTCACCATCAACCGCTTCTGTTCGTCGGGTCTACAGGCCATTGCCATGGCAGCTGAACGCATCATGAGCGGCGGCGCGGAGGCGATTCTCGCCGGCGGAACCGAGTCGATGACGATGATCCCGATGGGCGGCCACAAAGTTTCGCCGAATCCATGGCTCGTCGACCACTACCCCGACGCTTACCTGAATATGGGCCTCACCGCAGAACGGGTGGGCCAGCGCGCCGGCATTACGCGCGAGGCGGCGGACGAGTTCTCTTTGCGCAGCCACCAGAAGGCGCTGGCGGCGATCCAGGCTGGGAAG
>Ga0187871_10001490_pt1 | contig 20291 bp, 13 predicted proteins | sample June2016WEW_16_1_FD_132988 | JGI IMG/M metagenome (GOLD analysis project Ga0187871, IMG submission 132988) | Peatland microbial communities from SPRUCE experiment site at the Marcell Experimental Forest, Minnesota, USA - June2016WEW_16_10 | ecosystem: Environmental > Terrestrial > Soil >...
CAAGGCCTTGGCTCCGCAACTGCAATACGCCACCAACTCGGTCACGTTGCCGGCGTAGGTGCGCACCAGCCACGAAAGTTCCAGCATCTCGCCGAAGGGCATGCCGCGAAAGTCGAGTTCGAGGCCCGAGACCATAACGTCGTAGCCCGCGTCGAGCAGCCGCTTGGTGAACAAAAAGAGATCGTGTACGAATTGACCCTCGTCGAGAGCGATGCACTCTAGGCGTTTGCCGATCCGCTGCTCCGTTGCCCGAATCACCGGCAGCACGGTCCAGGGATTGGTGGAAGGGAACTCGACCGCCTCCATTTTTCCGCAACCATTGCGATTGCGGCTTTCGACCAGCCCGGCGGCGGCCTTGGTATCGGCGCTGGGCTTCAGCAACATCACGTATTGCTTGGCGTACTCACGGCGCGTTTCAATTCTGCGCAGCAACTCCGCGGTCTTGTTGCTCCGCATGGGCCCGACAATCATTTCGAGCTTGCCTGGCACGATGTCCTCGGAAATGCTTCGATCTGCCAGCAGCAAAGCTTGTAGCCGTTAGCCTGTAGCTGGTTTCCGGCTATCGACTACAAGCTACCGGCTGTTGGCTGCTTCTCTCACGCCGTCGCCCGCTGCGCCTCGCGCTGATGCCCCAGCCGCACGCTCACCACCTTTGACACGCCCGGCTCCTGCATCGTGACGCCATAGATCATATCGGCGGCCTGCATCATGCGTTTGGAATGCGTCACGATAAGGAACTGCGTGTCGCGACTCAGCGATTCGAGCAGATCGGCGAAACGGCCCACGTTCGTTTCGTCGAGGGCCGCGTCGACTTCGTCGAGCACGCAGAACGGGCTGGGCCGGAATTGGAAGATGCCCACCAGCAGCGCCAACGCCGTCAGCGACTTTTCGCCGCCCGAAAGCAGCAGCACATTCTGTAGTTTCTTGCCCGGCGGCGAAACCACGATGTCCAGCCCGCTCTCGTCCAGATTTCCTTCGTCGCTCACGCGCAAAAATGCCTGGCCGCCCTGGAAGAGCCGCGCAAAAACGCGTCCGAAATTCTCGTTGATGCTGGTCAGCGCTTCGTCGAACTTGGTGCGCGAGATCTGATCGATCTCCTTAATCGTCTCCTGCGTGTTTTCGATGGACTCGATCAGGTCCTGCCGCTGCGTGGTCAGGAAGCTGTGACGCTCGGCCGTTTCCTTGTACTCGTCGAGGGCCATCATGTTCACCGGGCCCATCTGGTCCAACCGTTCGCGCAGCGTGCGGCAGACTTCTTCCTCGGTCGCTAGTTCTTCACCGGCGAGACGCGCGATTGCCGCGTCGTCGCGCAGGACCTGCGCTTCCACATTCACCTCGGCAAGGCAGCTAGCCTCGAGGTGTTCCAAGTCGGAGCGCAGCTTGGCCAACTCGCTCGAAAGCGCGGCGCGATCTTCGCGTAGCTGGTCCAGTGCCGCCCGTTCGCTGCGGAGCGCGGTCTCAAGCTCGGCCAACTGCTGCCGCAGTGCTTGTGCCTGCTACGCGATGGATTGAGCCGTGGACAGCGCTCTCGTCTGTGCCTGCGCGACTTCCATCAGACTCTTTGCGAGCTCGGCGTTTTCGTTGATGCGCTGCTCGCGCTCTGCCGTTGCCGCTGTGCGCTGCTGTTCGATCGACTGGACTCGCCGCTCAAGATCGCCGAACAGCCGGTCGATGCGCTGGAAGGCCGCTTCGGCTCCGCGCCGCCGCTCTTCGAGGCCCGCCAGTTCGGCGGTCATCTTCGCCGCTTCCTGTTGCAACAACTCGCGCTTCTGCCGCAAAATCTCCAACTGCGCCTGTTGCGTATTCTGGTTGCTTTCGGCCTGCGCATGCTCAGCCTCAAGGCGCGAGGCTTCGCCGCGCTTTTCCGCAATCGTCTGGTGCTTGGCGTCGCGCGCATCCTTATTGCGCGCCGCCTGCGACTGCCACTCCTGCATGCGCCGCTCGATGCGCTGTTCCTCGGCCTCCATCTGTCTGAGAGCCGCGCCCAGGTTGGCTGCCTCGCTCTCGGCCTGTCGCCGCTCCTCGCCGCGGGTTTCGAGTTGCGCCGTTAGCTCTTCGATCGCTCGCGTCAGCGCTTCAGCGTCTCTCTCGGCCGCAGTCAGCCCCGAATCGAGAATGGCGAGCCTGCCTTCGGTGTCGCGCAGTTCGCGCTTCAGCGCCAGCGGCCCTTCGCTCGCCGGCTTGCCGCCAGTCACCGTCGAGCGATGAAAGCATTCACCCTCTGGCGTGAGGAAATAAGCGTGCGTGTAGCGCAACGCCAAGCGCTGCGCCTCGATGGCGTTGTCAGCCAGATAGCCGTGCCGCAGCTTTGGCAGCAGAGACTCAAGCGACCGCCCGAATCCGTTCAACACTTTAATCGCATCGCGCAGCGGGGTCAGGCCAGGCTCGTCCACCGGTCCCTCGCCGGTGTCGAAGAGCACGCCCTGCGCGTCCGAGTGCACGAGGAATGTGGCGCGCCCGTCGCTCGTCTTCAGAACGCGTACGCCCTCTTCCGCCGCGCCCCAGCTTTCGACGACCACGTAATTGAGCTCTTCACGCAGGAATTCGTCTACCACGCCTTCATGCTCGCCGCTCACTTCAACAAAGTCCGCCAGCGTGCCCACCGGTGCGACCGACGGCCCCAGCGCCCCCGGCTTCAGCAGCCTTCGCACGCTGTCGGTGGCGTAGCCATGATTGCGGATCAGCGCGTTGAGCGAGTCGCGCCGGCCTGCCAGCGCAGCCTGTTCGCCGCGCAGCTGGTTGGCCTGAGCACGGCGCGCCCCTTCATCGGCCCGCTTGTTTTGCGCAGACTCGCGCAGGGCAGCAATTTCTTCTTCCAGCCGCTTTACTGCCGCGTCCGAAGCGCCAAAACGCTGCCTCGACTCCGAACTTTGGATGCTCAGGTTTTCCTGCTCGATGTGCCCCTGGCCCAATTCCCCTTCCAGCCGCTCCGCCTCGCGCTCCAGTGCGAAGAGGCTCTCTTCGCCCTGCACAATTGAATTCCGCGCGTTGGCGGCCAGCGTGAGCAGGTGCATGGCGTTTCGTCGCCCCGCCTCAAGGTCGCGCTCCGCGCTGTAGACTTCCTCCGCCGCGGCGCGCGCCTCGTGCTGCCGCGTTTCCACCTTCTCGCGGAACTGGTGCGCTTCGCCGGCCGCGGTCTCGAGAAAACTCTTCTGTTGCGCGCGCTCCTCTTCGATCCCGGACCTTTGGGTTCGTGTCTGGTCAAGTTCCACGCCCGACGCCGCAATCCGCGCCTCCAGCTCGCTTACGCGCTCCGTGTTGCTGCGCTCCCGCGCTTTGCCCCGCTCCAGTTCAACAGCCGCTTCGCTCGCCTGGGTCCGCGCTGCCTCTCCCTTGCGGTCCAGCGCATATCCGCGTTCGGTCAGGTTATGCTGGTTCGCTTCGCGCTGCGTCACTGCTTCTACTGAACCGTGGATGCGTTCAGTCAGAGACGCTATCTCCTGGTCCAGCCGCGCCTGGTCCGCATCCATCGTGGCCATGCGGCTCGCCAGCACCACGCGCAAGCGCCCGCGGAGTTCCTCCCGCACAGCGGCATACCGCTCGGCCTTCGCCGCCTGTCGCTTCAGGCTGTTCATCTGCCGCGTCACTTCTTCAAAAATGTCGTCGACACGCGCCAGATTCTGTTTCGCGCTTTCGAGGCGCAGCTCCGCCAGCCGTTTTCTGGTCTTGAACCGCGTTACGCCTGCCGCCTCTTCGATGATGGCTCTGCGCTCGTAAGGCTTTGAGCTCAGTAGTTGGCCAATGCGCTCCTGGCCGATGATGGCGTAGCTCTCGGGCCCCAGGCCGGTGCCCATAAAGATGTCCTGAATGTCGCGCAACCGGCACAGCTTGCCGTTCAGCAGGTACTCGCTCTCGCCCGTTCGGAACAAGCGCCGCGTGATGACCACTTCGCCCTTTTGCGGCGCGCTGTGGAATTTGCGCCGACGAATCTTGAGCACCACTCCTTGCTGCTGAGAAGAATTCCGATCCGCGCCGTCGTTTTGTGTCTCTGGAGCCGCAAGCTTTTCGCCATTTTCTTCTTCAATCGTTTGTCCCGGCTGCTCGTTGGCGATGATCTCTTCGGCCTCCACCGCTCGCTGCCGCCGCACCTCGTCCTCATCCCAGTCCGACGGTCCATCGTGATCGATCTCGACCTCAGGCGTCACCGGCACTGGGCCTTCGTAGGCATCGGGATCGATCATGGTCAGCGTGACTTCCGCCATGCCCAGTGGCCTGCGCTCGCGCGTCCCCGCAAAGATCAGGTCCTGCATGTGCGAGCCGCGCAGGCTCTTTGCGCTTTGCTCGCCCAGCACCCAGCTCACTCCATCCAAAATGTTCGACTTCCCGCACCCGTTCGGCCCAACCACCACGGCGATCCCCGTGCCCGCGACCGTCACTTCAGTGCGATCGCAAAAGCTTTTGAACCCGAGGATATGAATCTTCTTTAGTTTCAGCATCTTCTTCTCCGACCCGAACCGGAATCGCCGAGCCCGCTTGCAAAGCCCATTGTGCGTGTGGCGGCGGCCTTGCAAAACGCCGCGCATACGGCCACTATGCCACTTCAAATAAGACTCTACGGACGCGGAACGGCAGGGTCAACGCCGATCAAAGGTGCCAATGTGGATAAGAGGGCAGGAACTCGTGCCCGACCTTTGGACTGCGATTGACAGTTCCTTGCAGGCGATTGAAACTCAAGAAACTGGTTCCAATTCTTCACCGATCGGCCTGCCATGAATCGATCTATCCGTATCGCATTTCTCGCCTCCGTTTTGCCGTTTTCCGCTTTATTAGGCGCCCAGCAGAAGCCATCGCCACTGGCTCCCTATATCGAGGTCAACGCGCCTGTGCTGGTGTTGGAGCATGTCACGCTCATTGACGGCACCGGATCCGCACCGCAGAGGGACATGCGCATTGACATTGCGGGCAGCAAGATTATTGCCGTGCAACCCTCTAGTCCATCCATCCCTCTGCCGCCCGATGCGAAAGTCCTAGATCTGACGGGCAAGACCGTCATCCCCGGCATTGTCGGCATGCACGAGCACTTGTTTTACCCTTTGCCGCAGCGGCCGGACGCCGGCAACGCGCTCTACGGGGAAATGGCCGACAGTGCGCCGCGCCTCTATCTTGCCGGCGGCGTCACCACGGCACGCACAGCGGGGAGCGTAGAGCCCTACACCGATCTTGAGTTGAAAAAACAGATCGATGCGGGGCTGATTCCGGGCCCCAAGCTCGACGTCACCGGTCCCTACCTCGAAGGCAGGGGCACGTTCGCGCTTCAGATGCATCAACTTGCCGATGCCGACGACGCCGGTCGCACTGTCGACTACTGGGCTGCCGAAGGCGTCACTTCGTTCAAGGCCTACAACTACATCACTTCGGATGAGCTCAAGATGGCCATCCGTCGCGCGCACTTTCGCGGGCTCAAGATCACCGGCCATCTCTGTTCTATCGGATTTAAAGATGCCGCGGAGATGGGCATCGACAACCTGGAACATGGAATTGTTGTCGACACCGAGTTCTATCCCGGCAAATTGCCCGACGTTTGCCCGGATGCGAGCGCTGCGGAAAAGGACCTTGAGACCAATGTTGACATTGCGGGGCCCGAGGTCACGGCGATGATTCTCGATCTTGTTGCGCACCATGTTGCCGTTACGTCCACACTGGCCATCCTGGAAACATTTATTCCCAACCGCCCGCCTTTGGCATATGAGAACCCAGTGCTCAAGACGATAACACCGGAAGGCGTCAGAAGTTATCTGGCGACACGCGCGCGACTGGCGGAGCAGGCCGCGAATCCCAACTTGCTTGAGCGTGGCGAGGCTCCAAAGCTTTTGAAGGTTGAAATGCAATTCGAGCGTGAATTCGTTGCGGCCGGCGGACTGCTCATGGCCGGCTGCGATCCCACCGGATACGGCGGCGTTGTTCCAGGTTTTGGCGATCAGCGCAACATCGAACTACTGGTTGAAGCGGGCTTCCCGCCAGTCCAGGCCATCCAAATCGCTACCCTCAATGGCGCAAGATACATGGGAAAAGACGCGGCCATTGGATCTATCGCTCCCGGCAAGACAGCGGACCTGGTTGTGCTGGGCGCAAATCCCGCTCAGAACATCGCCAACATCGAAAAAGTCGAAGCTGTCTTCAAGGACGGGGTGGGTTACGATCCAGTGAAATTAATTCAATCGGTTACCGGATTGGTAGGTCTGCGGTAAGAGCCCCAACTCAACGGCCGGGATCTTCTGGAACCATCGTCTCCGCGCATTTGTTCCGGCCATCCCGGCAGAGATAAACTGGACTGACCAAAGCTTTCGGCTCAGCTTCGTCTGGCAGGTTTCCCTTTCGCGATGCTGACGCCATAGATTTCGACCAGAGGCCTTGGCCCCCAAGGAGAAGCACAATGTCTGAACGCGAGACACAGACCCCCGGACCGCCAATTGTTGACGATCAAAACGCCATGCTGAGCGAATCAAAGCCCAGCGAATCCAAGTGCCCGTTTTCGGGCCATATGCTCACACACACAACGGCAGGAGCAAAAGGCAACAACGACTGGTGGCCCGGTCAACTCAACTTGGGGATTCTGCATCAGCAGTCCTCGCTCTCTAATCCCATGGGCGAGGAGTTCAACTACGCCGAGGAGTTCAAGACTCTCGACCTTAACGCCGTAATCAAGGACCTGCGCGCCCTGATGACCGACTCGCAGGAATGGTGGCCGGCCGACTTCGGCCACTACGGGCCGCTCTTCATCCGCATGGCCTGGCACTCTGCGGGCACCTACCGCATTCACGACGGACGCGGCGGAGGCGGCAGAGGCGCGCAGCGCTTTGCGCCGCTCAACAGTTGGCCCGACAATGTGAATCTCGACAAGGCGCGACGTCTGCTCTGGCCCATCAAGCAGAAGTATGGCCGCAAAATCTCGTGGGCCGATCTGATGATCCTCGCCGGCAACGTGGCGCTCGAGTCGATGGGCTTCAAGACCTTCGGCTTCGGTGGCGGTCGCGCCGACATCTGGGAGCCGGAAGAAGACATTTATTGGGGACCTGAGACCAAGTGGCTGGGAGACGAGCGCTACAAGGGCGACCGGGAGCTTGAAAATCCTCTCGGTGCGGTTCAAATGGGACTGATCTATGTGAATCCCGAAGGCCCGAACGGCAATCCGGACCCCATCGCCGCGGCGCGCGACATCCGCGAGACATTCGCTCGCATGGCGATGAATGACGAAGAAACGGTTGCCCTGATCGCTGGCGGACATACCTTCGGCAAAACGCATGGCGCTGCCGATCCGGTTAAGTATGTTGGCCGTGAGCCTGAGGGCGCCGGTATTGAAGAGCAGGGACTGGGCTGGAAGAACACCTTTGGCTCCGGCAATGGCGACGCCACCATCGGCAGCGGCCTTGAAGTTACCTGGACCACGACGCCGACCAAGTGGAGTAACAACTTTTTCATCAATCTTTTTGGGTATGACTGGGAGTTGACCAAGAGTCCAGCCGGCGCACACCAGTGGAAGCCCAAGGGCAACGGCGGGGCGGGCACCGTTCCTGACGCGCACGATCCGAAGAAAAGCCACGCGCCGACGATGCTGACCACCGATTTGTCTTTGAGATTTGATCCGGCCTACGAAAAAATCTCGCGCCGCTTCCTTGAACATCCCGAGGAGTTCGCCGACGCCTTTGCCAGAGCATGGTTCAAGCTCACGCATCGCGACATGGGCCCGCGCTCGCGCTACCTCGGTCCGCTGGTGCCCAAAGAAGAGCTCATCTGGCAGGACCCGGTTCCCGCGGTCGACCATCCACTGATTGATGCCAAAGACATCGAGGCACTTTCGGCCAAGATTCTCGCGTCTGGCCTCACGATCTCGCAGCTCGTGACGACGGCATGGGCGTCGGCTGCAAGCTTCCGCGGCAGCGACAAGCGCGGCGGCGCCAACGGCGCGCGCATTCGCCTGGCACCTCAAAAGGACTGGGAGGTCAATCAACCGGCTGAGCTCGCAAAAGTGCTCGCGAAGCTCGAGGCCATCCAGAAAGAGTTCAACGCGGCGCAAAAGGGCGGAAAGAAGGTCTCGCTCGCCGATCTCATCGTTCTTGGTGGGTGCGCAGCCGTTGACGCGGCCGCAAAGAAGGCCGGCCACAACGTGAAGGTGGGTTTTGCGCCGGGACGCACCGATGCATCGCAGGCTCAGACCGATGCGGCTTCGTTCGCGGTACTCGAACTCAGAGCCGACGGCTTCCGCAATTATGTTCGCAAGGGGCTCGAAAGCTGTGCCGCGGAATTGTTGCTCGACAAGGCACAGCTGCTCACGCTCACTGCTCCCGAGCTGACGGTTCTGATCGGCGGCATGAGAGTCCTGGGCGCGAATTTCGGCCAGTCGCCGCACGGCGTGTTTACCAAGCGGCCCGGATCGTTGACGAACGACTTCTTCGTCAATCTCCTCGACATGAAAACCAAGTGGCAAAAATCCGCCAAGTCGGAAGGCGTACTGGAAGGTCGTGATCGCAGGACGGGTGCGATCCAGTGGACTGGAACTATCGTCGATCTCGTCTTCGGTTCAAACTCGCAACTCCGCGCGCTCGCTGAAGTCTACGCCAGCACCGATGCCGAGAAGGCGTTTGTTGAGGCCTTCGTGGCATCGTGGACCAAGGTGATGAACCTTGACCGCTTCGATCTGGCCTGATTTTTATCGCGTCTCCGTGGCGAAGGCCCATTCGATTTGGATGGGCTTCCGCATTCTGCATTGGCATCGCGCCGAGTGATAAAATCAATCAGTGCCGGGTCCTACGCGACGTAATCCCGCCAACCCCGCCAGGTCCGGAAGGAAGCAACGGTAACGGGCTAGTACGTGTGCAGTAGGTCACCCGGTACATTTTTGGGGTATTCAACATTCCCAACACTTTTGTGCGGCGAACCGGTTTCCCGCCGGAGCGTGCGCCGCAAGGAGAAATGCTTTGAGCCTTACCGTTCGCCCCATCGTGGGCCGGCGCGCCAAAATCACGGCGCTCGGAACCTACGTCCCTCCTGATGTGATCACCAATCGAGACCTGGAAAAAATGGTGGAGACCAGCGACCAGTGGATCATGGAGCGCACGGGGATCCGTGAACGGCACAAGCTGGCGCAAGGGTTAGGTGTGAGCGACATGTGTACCGAGGCCGCGAAGAGATGTCTCGCTGCGCGCGGCATCGCTCCAACTGAAGTGGAGGCCATTCTCGTCGGCACCGTCACACCCGACATGATGTTTCCCTCGACCGCGTGCCTGGTGCAGGACAAGATCGGCGCGAAAGGCGCGTGGGGCTTCGACGTGTCAGCGGGATGTTCGGGCTTTGTGTTTGCGCTGCAAGCCGGCGCCAAGCTCGTGGAGAGCGGCGCACATTCCAAGGTGCTGGTCATCGGCGCGGATGCCAATACGCGCATGACCGACTACACCGACCGCACCACTTGCGTTCTTTTCGGGGATGGCAGCGGAGCAGTGCTCGTCGAGCCCTGCGAAGAAGGCGAGATCGGCTTCATCGATTTTGTGCACGAGGTGGATGGTTCAGGCGGCGTCTCGCTCAACCTTAAGGGCGGCGGCAGCCTTAATCCGTCGACGCATGAGACCGTCGACAAGAAGTGGCATTACATCTATCAGGACGGGCCCGCGGTTTTTAAGTTCGCAGTACGCAAGATGGCCGAGACTACCGCGAAAGTGCTGGAGCGCAACGGCGTTACCGGCGCGGACCTGGGTTGCTTTATTCCCCACCAGGCCAATAAACGCATCATTTTGGCCACGGCCGAGCGGTTGAAGATGCCCGAGGATCGCGTGATTATCAATATCGAGAAATATGGCAACACTTCGTCAGGCACGATTCCGCTGGCCATGGAGACGGCTATCGAGGAAGGCAAACTCAAGAAGGGCGACCTGGTGCTGCTTGGGGCGATGGGCGCGGGGTTCACGGTCGGGGCGGCGCTTCTTCGGTGGGAGATCTGAAAGGCAGCCCTTGGCTCGCGCCCGTCGGACGAACCTATGTACGCGGAGTTGGTTGAAGTTGCCCAAAAGACACCGCTGCCGGCGGAATTCAAAATGCTAGAAGGTAATCGCTTAGACTTAAGGGCTCGTTGCTGGCAGCGAACGGCTGATCCGTCATATACTGTGCTCCACAAATGCCGGATTCCGGTGCCGGCTGGAAGATTCCAAGCGGAGGGCGACCATGGATGTGGCAATGACCGCCAGAAAAGGGAGAATCTCCAGGGCATTGCGCGAGCAGGCCGAGGAGGGACTGGAACGGATGGGCCGCATTCTGGGCCGCACGGCGCGTGCCAGCGTCACCTTTACGACCCAGCGCCACATTCACATTGTGGAAATGACGGTGCAGGCGCGTCTGCAGCGATTCGCGGCCACGGGCAAGGCAGATACGCAACTCGCGGCGCTCCGCGAAGCCATCGAACACGCGGAGAACCAGGCCAGCCGTTTCCGCGATCGCCGTCTTGAGTCGAAGCGCCTTCCCAAAGGGGAGAAGGTGCTCACGGCTCCTCCGGTTACCCGTCCCAAGTCCCGAGCTCTCGAGCCGGACAGCGATGGCGCTGAATCGGGATCGGCGCGCCTCGCCAAGAAAGCGCGGACGTCCATCGCCGTTCACTCATTTCCTGCCCAGAACACGGTCGTTGAGCCGCACATCGTGAAGAGTGGCGAGGCTATCGCACTGAAGCCCATGACCATTGAGGAAGCGGTCAAGGAGACCGAGTTCCGCGATCGCGATCTGCTCATCTTCCGCACCGCCGCGGGAGACACGTTTGTCCTCCATCGCCGCCGCGACGGCCAGATGGAATTGGTGGAGCTTCCTTAGTCCGCGTTTCTCTGTTGCCGGTCGTTTTCTCGCATCAGTTCTCTTATCATTTGCGCTGAGGATTTGTGTCTGCGCTGCGTTTGCACGCCATTGTGAGAAGCGGATCGCGCCGAGGAACACGGAAAAACCGCGCAAACTATGCACGACGCTGGACTTTGGTTGCACTCATTGACCGGTTCTGGGGATGGCGGTCAAATCATTGGCTTTATAGGATTTAATCTATGGCGAAATCTCCGTCAGGCACCGGCTCATTGCCCGAAGGCAAGCCACTGCAGACGGGTCCGGCAAAACCAAAGGAAGCCATTGGATTGAATCTCTCCGAAAACGCGAACGCCGATGCTCAGCGCCAGGTGCTCGATGGCCTGCCGGTCCTAGTGTTTCTCGAGCGCGAAGGAAAAATCGTCTTTGCCAACGCCGAAGCACGCCGTACGCTTGGCCTGAATGAAGGGGAGTGGAGTTCTCGGCCGGTCGAAGAAGTTCTTTGGGGACTATTCCCCGGCACAGCGGAGCCGCAGACACTTTTGACGGGCACTGAACATAGCAGCCCGTTCCACGCCACGCTCCCCGACAAGAACGGCCGCCTCATCCCCGTTGAAGGCACGTACTGCATTCTCGATCCCGAGCTGCGCGAGGCCGTCATTGTGGCCCATCCCAGCGAGCGTGAGCGCGCTCCCCGATCGCGGCTGATGGAAGACGTGTTGGCCAGCCTACCCGAGGGCGTCGCCATCGAGCACCAGAATCACGTGCTCTACGTCAATCCTGCCTTTACGCGCATGTTCGGTTACAACGCCGAAGAGGCAAGCGGCGGGAGCCTGCGCGATCTGATTGTGCCTGAGACTCGCCTCAACGAGAATGCGTCGCTGCTCAAGGCCGTCGACGACCATGGGTTTGCAATTGCGGAAACGGTGCGCTGCAACAAGGCCGGCGAGCTGGTGGACGTGAGCCTGCAAATCGCTCCGCTGCTGGTTGACAGCGCAAGGCTCGGCTACGTCTTCACATTCCGCGATATCGGCGAGCACAAAGAGACAGAAAAGAAGTTGGAACACGACGCAATGCACGACGTCCTGACTGGCTTGCCCAATCGTGCTCTCTTTCTTGACCACGTCAATCTCACGCTCAACCGCCGGCTGCGCGATCCCGGCCAGGGTTGCGGGGTCCTCTATATTGACCTCGACGAATTCAAGCAAGTCAATGACCGTCTTGGCCACGCTGCCGGCGATGCTTTGCTCATCGCCGCTGCCGGTCGCCTGCGCGCTTGCTTGCGTCCACAGGACTCCGCTGCGCGCCTCGGCGGAGACGAGTTTGCTGTATTGGTCGAGAACATTGTCTCCCCGTACGATCTTGAAGTGGTGGCGAGCCGCATCCTGCAGGAGATGGAGCGGCCATTCGAAGTCTTTGGCCATGAGGTCCGCGCCGGCGCCAGCATCGGCGCCGCCGTCGCCGGGCCCGATCACCTAACCTCCGATCTTCTGCTTCGCGACGCGGACTTTGCCATGTACCGCGCCAAGCAGGCCGGGGGCGGCCGCTACGAAATCTTCGACAAGCACCTCGAGATCTCCGTCACCACCCATCAGGAGCGGGAGCGCGAGCTCCGAACGGCGGTGAACAAGCGACATTTCGTCTTTCAGTATCAGCCGATCTACCGCCTTGTGGGCGGCATGATCGAGGGATTCGAGTCGCTCCTCAGCCTGCGCCGGGCTGACGGTGTCGTGGATAACTTCAGCGATCTCCTTGCGGTGGCCGAAGACAGCACTCTTTCCATTCTTATGGGGCGAGAGGCGCTTGATGTCGCATGCGCAGAGCTGCGCGTTTTGAGCGATCGCCTGCCCGAGCAGGAATTGATCGTTACCGTCAATCTGACGCACCGCCAGCTGTATCATCCTGACCTGATCGCACATTTGATGAAAGCCATTGCCGCGAGCGGGGCTGACCCGTCGCGTCTGTTTTTCGAAGCACCAGAGAGCGCGTTCAACGCGGACCCCGACTCGGCGGTCGCCATTCTACAGCGCTTGGCCGATTGGCAAGTGCGCGTAGCCATCGACGATTTCGGCGGCAGCCTCGCGCCCTTGAATCACCTCATCCACCTTCCCGTGGGCATGGTCAAACTCGCCCCCAGGCTCACCGCGGCCGCACTCTCGTCGGGCCGGCAATTGGCCGTGCTTGAGTCGCTCATTCGCCTCTGCAATACGCTGGGCCTGCAAATCGTCGCGCAAGGAATCGAATCCTCGCAACAGCTCGCGGCGCTTTCCCGCATGGGATGCGCTTTGGGCCAGGGCCCGCTGTTTTCGGAGCCTCTGGACGCGGAGCGCGCCCTCGCGCTGGCCGAGGCCGGCTACTGGGCGGTTGCGCCGGGATTCTGAGTCCGCCCCGGATCAGCGCGCCGGCTATTTTTTCAGGGTTTGATTTCCGGTGTAGCATTGAAACCAATGACGCCCCAGAAGCCCTCGCGCCAATCGCCTAAATCGCGGCGAGCGCCAGACAAGAAAAAGCCGGCGAAGCAGCTCGTTATCGTGACTGGAATTTCAGGCGCGGGCAAGGCTTCTGCGCTCAAGACCTTTGAGGATCTGGGATTCCACTGCGTCGACAATCTGCCCCTCGAGTTATTGCCCCAATTCGCCGCTATCCTCGTCAAATCCACTGAGGTGGAACGCGCCGCCATCGTCATGGACGTTCGTGAGGGCGCCACTCTCGACCGCCTCCCGGAAATTCTCAAGAGCATCAAGAAGCAGCTTCAAATTCGCGTCGTCTATCTCGATTGCCAGGACGCTGTGCTCGTCCGGCGCTACTCTGAAACCCGCCGGCCGCACCCGCTGGGACAGGCGGAGACGGTCTGGCGCTCCATCGTCGAGGAGCGCCAGCTGCTCGATCCGATTCGCAACGTCGCCGACACGCTGATTGACACCTCCAACTTCAACGTCCACGAACTGCGCGCTGACATTCATGCCCGCTTCGGCCACGAGAACCAAACCAAACGCCTGCTCGTTTCCTGCTTGAGTTTTGGTTTCAAGAACGGCGTTCCGCTCGACGCCGACATGGTCTTCGACGTGCGCTTCCTGCCCAATCCCCACTTCGTCCCGGAATTTCGGAAGAAGACCGGCCTCGATCCCAAAGTCGCAGCTTACGTTCGCGGGTTTCCGCAATCGAAGGAGTTTCTCAATCGCGTGACTAAGCTCATGCTTTACCTTCTCCCTCATTACGTTAAGGAAGGGAAGAGCTACTTGACGGTTGCCTTCGGCTGCACCGGCGGCCAGCACCGCAGCGTGATGATGGCCGAGGAACTCGGCAAACGGCTCCACAAGGCCGGCTACCAGGTGAAGGCGCTGCATCGCGACATCGTGCGGTAGTGTTAGCAGACCCTAGGCCAAGGAATACAATCGAGCCGCCGGAAAAACGTCTCTGCGCCCGGATTCCAAATCCACTGCGCGATTCCAGCCTTAATGCAATCCGGGAACAGAAAGGAAAAGACTATGGAAGTTTGTCGCTGGGTTACGCCCATTTTGGCCATCGGTATCACATCTACGGTTTGGGCACAGCAGAGCACACCACCGCCTGCGCAAAGCTCTCCCGTGCTGTCCGCGCAAACCACTCAGCAGCTCGCCGCGGAAATGCAGATCATCCAAAAGGAACTCAACTCGGTGGGCAAGCTTAACTTCGCGGTTGCTGTATCGAATGCGGATGAGAAGGGAACATCTCAGATCAGCGAACAGGTGAGTAAAGCGATTGCCGATCCTGCAACCTGCACCATTCGATATCACTGGTGGGAATCGATATCTGGCAATGTGGGGGACGATGATGACGTTTCGATCAGCCTGCATGATGTGCTGGGCGTCTCGACAATTTCAGCCGAACAATCTTGGAAGAAAGAGGCAGAAAAGGAGGGGGCGACCCCCAACGAATTGAAAGTTTATTATGAGAAATTCGATCCGCCAATGTTCATTGTTGAGATCCGAATGACCGGAGACGACGGGGAAGCATTCTCGTTCACCGACCAAAAACAGGCGAGCCGCGTTGGCCAAGCCGTGGCTCAGGCCGTGTCGTTGTGCGGCGGCAAGCCCGGCCCGTTTTGAGCGGACCAATAAGCGGGCGAGTCAATCACCGGCCCGGCCCTGGCAGCTCATCAAGCCACCGGCTCAGCGCGTTCTCCGTTTGCACGTATACGTCCCCTCGGGGATTCACCCACACAAGCATCTTGTGCGACGCGACCTTCTTGTACGCTGCCGGCTCAGTCAATGCGCTCGTCGCATCCGCGCGCTCGAACCACAGTACCGGGACGTGAACCGCCGCAGCAGCAGAGACAGGATCGTAGCGATCCCGCACCAGCAAACGCGCGGGGACCATCCGCCCACGCGCATCGTTGAAGATCGCTGCCATCGGATCGGCCATCGGTGAGTCCACGATGACCCCGGCCAGCTCCGGATGCCCGGCGGCAACTTCAAGAGCCAGATTCGCGCCGAGACCGATCCCGTCCAGAACGATCGTTCCGGCGCCGATTTGTCGCGTCCCTGTTAGATAATTAAGCGCCGATTCCGCATCCTGGCGCAAGTGTGCCTCGCTGGGCCGCGCGAACTGGCTCTCACCGTAGCCGCGATAGTCAAAATCGAGCACGTTCACGCCTGCCGCGTGCAGCCGCGCCACTGCATCCACAGTGTCCCCAATGTTGCCGTTCTGCCCGTGCAGATAAACCACGGTCAGTCGCCGCTGTCCTGCATCTTGCGCCGCCGGGATCCACCAGCCCTTGAGCTGCGGCACGCCGGCGTCCGTGACCGCGAAGGCTACCCGATCGAATGTCAATTCCGCGCTGGCTGGCGTTTTCTGGACAGCCAGCGACGGGTGATAGAGCAACTGCCAGCTCCCTTGCGAGAAGAGCAGGCACAACGCCAGCCAGCCGCAAGCGGCCGCAGCAGCAACCGCAATGCAAACAGCCGCGAGCAGCCATCGGCCAGAGACAAGCTGCGGCTTCAAGGGTTTGGCGCGGGAGTCGCGCTGTCCACTGGCCGGAGGCTTGCACTGCACAACCTGCAACTGCGTTCTCTTTTGCGACATGATCGCGAATCCCGGCGCGCGCGCTCCAAACCGGGGAACCACTTCCATCCTAATTGCCGCCGCATACTTCGCATCGCGCCGCGGTGTATATTGCTCCTTGGTGTAAACGAATTCATCTGCAGGAAGCAATACCTATGGCAAGCGCAAATCACGAAGGCACAATGCCGGCAGCGAACGAGGTTCTCCTTGTCACCAGCGGCGATCTGCGCCTCTCCGCCAACCAGGCTTGCTGGCCGGCGCAGCGCGAAATGGAAGAAAAACTTACCGCAGCGTTTGCGCAAAAGGGAATCAAGCTTGTGCGCGCCCACGTCTACGACGAGAAACTGATGCACGGCTTCATCGGCTCGCAGCGCCAGGGCATGGATGTCTTTATGAAAATCCATCCACGGGCCCGGCTCGTTTTCGCGACGGCGGCGTGGCAGTACAGCCATCATGTTCTTCCCGGCCTGCGCTCACATCAGGGGCCGATTCTCACTGTCGCCAACTGGTCAGGCCAGTGGCCGGGGCTCGTCGGCTTGCTCAATCTGAACGGCTCCCTCGTCAAGGCCGGCAAGCCGTTCTCCTCCATCTGGAGCAAAGACTTTACCGACGCTTATTTTCAGAACGCGCTCGACGAATGGCTCCGCGACGGCAAAATTACGCACAATCTCTCTCACGTCCATTCGCTCAACAAGGGCAAACTGCCGGCAGTCAGTGCGCAACTGGGCGCGCGGCTTGCCGCCGAGTTGAGGCGCCGAAAAGCAATCATGGGAGTCTTCGATGAAGGGTGCATGGGCATGTACAACGCCATCATTGACGACGAGTTGCTAAATCCTGCCGGGATTTTCAAGGAGCGGCTGAGCCAATCCGCTCTCGTCGCCAAGATGCGCACCGTTTCTGACGCTGAAGCACGCGCCGTCTACCATTGGCTCGTCGGCAAAGGCGTCAAGTTCGCTTTCGGCAAGGACTCCGCGACAGAACTCACTCTCGAACAGGTGCTCGATCAGTGCCGCATGTACATCGCCGCGGTCCGCATCGCCCACGAGTTCGGCTGCGACGCGATCGGCATTCAGTATCAGCAAGGGCTCAAGGACATGGTGCCCGCGTCGGACCTGGCCGAAGGCATGCTCAACAATGCTGACCGCCCTCCGGTTTTTAACGAGAGCAAAGCCGAACTCTTCGCCGGAAATCCGCTTCCGCACTTTAATGAAGTAGACGAATGCGCCGGCGTTGACGCGCTCGTTACCAACCTCTGTTGGAAGGCGCTTGGATTAGATTCATCAACCACGCTCCATGATGTGCGCTGGGGAGAGCACTACAGTGGTCCAAGTTCCAACGGCTCCGGTGAAATTGACGCTTTCGTCTGGCTGCTGCAAATCTCCGGCGCCGCTCCCGCCAATCACTTTGTTGGCGGCTATGCAGGCGCCACAAGCGAACGCCAGCCCGCCATGTACTTCCCGCTCGGCGGCGGATCGCTCAAAGGCGTCGGCAAGCCCGGCGAAATTGTCTGGAGCCGCGTCTTCGTGGAGGGTGGGGCGCTCCATGCCGACCTGGGCCGTGGCACCGCCGTAAGATTGCCGGCTGAAGAAACCGAGCGCCGGTGGCGCGAGACGACGATTCAATGGCCCATCGTCCACGCCATTCTTCACGGAGTGAGTCAGAATCAGATGATGGCCCGCCATCGCGCCAACCACTTGAACGTGGCGTATGCGCCTTCGGCGGAGGCTGCGGACACAGCCCTCACTACCAAGGCCGCGATGCTCGCCGAACTGGGCGTCCAAGTCCATCTCTGCGGCGTGGCGCTTTAGGTCTTCAGTTCTGGATTTGCTCGGCCGCCATCTCCCGCGCCGCCGGAATGATTCCCATCTCCTGGTAAATGGGCCGCACTACGCGGCGCAACGCGGGCAGTCGCGTTACGAACCACGCCGCCCCGAGCACCACCACCAGTCCGTTGAGAATCACCGTCCACTGCGCGCCGGCCAGTATCGGTCCCGTCACGAAACCCATGTGCGTCGGCGGAATATTATGCGCCATTGCTCCAGCCAGCAGGCTGCCGAACGGCGCCATTCCCATAAACGCCATCGTGTAGTAGCTCATCACGCGCCCACGCTTGTCTTCGCTTACCAGCGTCTGGATGATCGTGTTGCTTGCCGCCATCCCCTGCATCATTCCTGCGCCCGCAACCGAAACAGTCAGCATTGAGAGCCAGAAGACGTGCGACAGCCCGAACCCGATCAGTCCCAGTCCAAACACAGCCGCGGCAACTGGAATCATCCGAATCAATCCGCGCACGCTCTTGCGCGCGGCAAGCGACAGGGCAGAAATCAGTGCGCCCACGCCCATCGCTCCCATCAGGAACCCCAGCGTGTGCGGTCCTCCTTTGAGCACATTCGCCGCGAAAATCGGCATGAGCACCACAAACGGCATCCCCATCAGGCTTATCACGGCGAACAGCGAAAGAATCGTGCGGATGGGCATAAAACCCGCGACGTAACTCCACCCCTCCTTCAATTCTGTCAGCATCGATGTGGCCGCCCGCCGCACTACCGCGGCATTCAATTGCATCATCAGCAACGACGCAATCACCGCGATGTAGCTGATGCCATCAATCAGGAAGCACCATCCCTCGCTTGTCGCGGCAATCAGCATGCCGGCCAACGACGGCCCGATCAACCGCGCCACGTTCACCATCGACGAGTTGATAGCGATGGCGTTACCCAGGTCGGCGCGGTCGCCCACCATCTCCACCATGAACGCCTGGCGTCCAGGCATGTCGAAGGCATTGACGATGCCCTGCATCACGCTCAAGATCAGAATTAAATCGACGGTGATGTGTCCGGAGAGAGTCAATGCGGCGAGCAGGAACGACTGGATCATGGACAGCGTCTGCGTCCACACCAGCACCTGCCTGCGGTTTAGCCGGTCCACCAAAACCCCGGCGAATGGCGCGAATAGAAACGTTGGAATCTGGCCCGCGAAGCTGACTGTACCTAGCAACAACGCCGATCCTGTGAGCCGGTAGACGAGCCAGGACGTGGCAATACGCGTCATCCAAGTGCCGATGAGCGAGATTGTTTGGCCGCCGAAGAACAGCCTGAAATTGCGATACCGCAGCGAACGCCAAGCATGCGATGCACCGCTCAACGCATGGGGCTGCGCCTGCGCGTCTGAGCCTTCGGGCGGCGCGCCCGCTTCGGAGGCTCGCCGCGTCCCTCCTGATTCCACATCGCTCACTCTTTAGCCGCCATCGCGGCGATTGCCTCCGCTGCGGCAAGATTCTGCATCAACTCCTCGGGAACATGGTGGCGGGTGCGGAGATAATCCGCGGAGTTATAAGAAACCCAGACCTTTCCCGCTTCATCTTCCCAGACGAGAATCTTCAGCGGTAGATCGATGGCGATGCTCGGCGCGGCAAGCATCACCGGCGTACCCGCCTTCGGGCTCCCGAAGATCACGAGCTTGGTGGGGCGCATCTTTATCCCGGCTTTCTCCGCTTCGCCGCTATGGTCCACGAGCGCGAAAAGGGTGACGCCCTTTGCTGCGAGAATGCCGCGTATTTTTTCAACGGTCTCATCGACCGGATGATGGCTGGGGATGTCGACGATTCCAGTGTCGTCACGTGTCATTGACGTCTCCTTCGAGTTCCCAGGCTGCGAACGAGTAGTGCTCCGAACAGAAATCAGATAGGCGGCCATGCCGAGCCCAATTAACGCCAGCAGGAAGGCGATCACCACGGCCTCGATTGCTCGATGCGGGCGACCGGACTCGCCATCATCCAAGCGCCGAACCAGGCGCATGTGGTGTACTCCGGCGAGGACGCTCACCAGAACGCCCACCGCGATTAGCGCTGTGCCGAACCAAAGGGAGAGCCCGAAATGCTCTGTCGATGGAGCCCCGCGAATCGCCTGGAGCTGCTCGAGAAAAAGCCCGAAGCGCGCCACAACAAAACCGAACCCCATCAATGCCAGGCCGGTACGAATCCAGGCGAGAAGTGTGCGTTCAGCCGCCAGATAGTCGCCGAGTGTGGCCTTTTGCGTGGCTTCAGGGGGCGTTTCCATGATGCATCGCTCCTGCGAAACGCACTACGCGCCGGATTCATAATTCAAGCGGCGCGCCAACGGCGCTTGTACAGAATGGGCCGCACTTTTTCGAGCCGCTGATTGCCGGCTGATTCCTCAGGCCACTCGCTCGATCGTTACCGACTCCAGCACCACCGGCTTATGTGGCTTGTCCTGCGCATTCCGCGGAACCTTTGAAATCTTGGTGACGATGTCCTGGCCTTCGACCACCTCGCCGAAGATGGTGTGATTGCCGGTGAGCCACGGCGTCGCGGCCACCGTAATAAAGAATTGGCTCCCGTTCGTATTCGGCCCTGCGTTGGCCATGGCCAGCTTGCCAGCCTTGTCGAACTTGTGTGCCGATCCCCTGGTCTCATCCTCGAAACGATAGCCCGGGCCGCCCATTCCAGTGCCCGCCGGATC
>Ga0187871_10001493_pt1 | contig 20280 bp, 11 predicted proteins | sample June2016WEW_16_1_FD_132988 | JGI IMG/M metagenome (GOLD analysis project Ga0187871, IMG submission 132988) | Peatland microbial communities from SPRUCE experiment site at the Marcell Experimental Forest, Minnesota, USA - June2016WEW_16_10 | ecosystem: Environmental > Terrestrial > Soil >...
GAAGGCGCCAGCCTGGATGGCAAGGAAACCTTCGCTCTCTTCCATGTGCTCGACCGCGCCGCCGACGCTAAGAGCGTGCTCAACGCCGTCGCCGAACGCTTTCCCCGCCTCGGCGCACGCGCCCAGTCGATCGGCGACTTCCGCGCGCTGCTCAAGGATCTCGAAGGCAAGATCGAGCCCGATGGCTCCGTCGCCGATCATGCCAGCGTGGCCCTGGCGCGCCTGCGCCGCGAGATCGAGCGCCAGCGCCAGTCCATCCAATCGTCGCTCGAACGCTTCCTGAAATCGCATCAGGAAGAAGGCGTCCTGCAGGAGGAGTTCGTCACCATCCGCAATGAGCGATTCGTGGTCCCCATCGTCGCCGGCCAGCGCCGCAAGATCGACGGTGTGATCCACGCCTCGAGCGCCAGCGGCCACACTCTCTTCGTCGAGCCGCTCGAAACCATCGACCTGAACAACGAGCTCGTGCGCCTCACCGAGGAAGAAGCGCAGGAAGTGCACCGCATTCTGCGCGAGCTGACGGCGCGCCTGCGCGGTTACGCCGAATCCATCCGCCAGACCATGGAGACTCTCGGCGAGTTGGAAATGATCTTCGCCAAAGCTCGCTTCGCCGTGGATTTCGATTGCGCCATCCCCCGCTTCGGCAGCCGCCTGCTGCTGCGCGACGCGCGCCATCCGCTGCTGCAGGACGTGCTCCGCCGCCAGCGCAAGCCGGTCGTGCCCATCTCTCTGGAGCTAGACGAGGGCTCGCAAACGCTGCTCATCAGCGGTCCGAATACCGGCGGCAAAACCGTCACGCTGAAGACCGTCGGCCTGCTCACTTTGATGGCGCAGTCCGGCCTGCCCGTGCCTGCCGCCGAAGCCGAATTCCCGATTTTCGGCCAGGTGCTCGCCGACATCGGCGACAATCAGTCGATACAGGAAAGCCTCAGCACGTTTTCCGCGCACATCTCCCACATCCGCGAGATGGCGCTCGATGTGACACCCGATTCCCTCGTCCTGCTCGACGAGTTGGGCGCCGCCACCGATCCCGAAGAAGGCGGCGCGCTGGGCGTGGCCATCGTGGAACATTTCCGCGCCGCCGGAGCGTATACGCTGGCCTCCACGCATTTGCTCGCGCTGAAGATTTACGGCGCAAATACCCCGGGCGTGCTGAACGCGTCCATGGGTTTCGATGAGCAAACGCTGGAACCGACTTACGTGCTGCACACCGGCATGCCGGGCAAATCCGCGGGGCTTGAAATCGCCACGCGCCTGGGCATGCCGGAAGACATCATGCATCGCGCGCGTGCGTCGCTGAGCGACCGCGAGCGCGATCTCGCGCGCTTCCTCAGCGAACTGCACCAGCGGCTGAAAGACACGCAGACGCTGGAAGCGGATCTTCGCCGCCAGCAGGCCGCTCTGGTCGCGCGCGAGAAGGAAATAGCCGCCGAATGGGAGAAGCGCGAATCCGCCAAGCTGAAGGAACTGGAGCGCCGCACCGAGCAAATGCTGGCCAAGTTCGACGAGCAGGCACAGCAAACCATCGATCAAATCGTGCATGGCGCGGACCAGCGCAAGGCGGCCGAGCAGGCCCAGCGCCGCGTGGCTAAGACCAAGCGCGAACTGCGCGAGGAGTTCCAAACCACCGTGCTCTCCACCCAGGACGAATCGCGGCATGGCGATTTGCGCCGTCCCAAGATTGAAGAGGGCGTGCGTGTGCGTCTGCAAGGTATCCGCGAACCGGCGCGGGTACGCCGTATACTGGACGGCGACCGCCTGGAAGTGGACGCCGGATTCATGAAAATGCAGGTCTCCGTCGACGACGTCCTGGAGGTGCTGCCAGACACGGGCGGCGGCGCCAAACTGCCCAAGAACGTGACCTACAAGCCTGCGCCGGAACTCGCGCCCGTGCACCAGGAGATCAACGTGATCGGCCAGCGCGCCGCAGAAGCCCGCGACAACGTGGATCAGTTCCTGGACCGCGCCGTGATGGCCACCGCCAGCCGCGTGCGTATCGTGCATGGCCATGGCATGGGCATACTGCGCAAGGTTCTGTGGGAGCTATTGGAGAAGCATCCGCACGTGCAGAAGCATTATCCGGCGCCGCCGCAAGAGGGGGGGACGGGGGCGACGATTGTGGAACTGAAGGAGTGACGTTGTGGGGCAGGACTCCAGTCCTGCGCGGGCCCTCCAGGACCCGCTCGTCGAAACAGGCTGATGTGGACGTCGGCCGCACGGTACCCCCAGGCAGGCTGGAGGAAAAGGGCGGGTCTGGAGACCCGCCGCAGGCGTAGACGCCTGCCCCACGTGGGAGCTGCAACACGATTTCTGAGGTATCATAGGGCGAATACCGGAGGGATGTCCATGAAGAACTCGGCCCTTTTCCTTGCCGCCGCGGCGTGCCTGCTTCCCGGCGCAGCGCTGAGCCAGGTCGGCGTCAGCCAGTTTGTCAATTTCGAGTCCTCGCAGACCAACCCCGTGCGGCTCTCGCCGGACGGCACCAGATTGTTCGCGGTCGATACGCCGGATGCGCGGGTTTCCGTGTTCAACGTCGCGCAGCCCGGCAATCCCGTGTTGATCGCCGAGATCCCCGTGGGTATCGAGCCGGTTTCGGTGAATCCACGCACCGACGACGAGGTCTGGGTGGTCAACCAGGAGTCCGATTCCGTCAGTGTCGTATCGGTTTCGAAGGGCATTGTCACCGACACACTCCAAGCCAAGGACGAGCCGATGGACGTGGTGTTCGCCGGCGGGCTCGCTTTCGTTTCCATCTCGCGCAGCAACCAGATCAATGCATATAACGTAACGACGCACGCGCTGGTGGCGTCCATACCGGTATTCGGCGGCAGCCCACGGGCATTGGCTGTCAGCAAGGACGGCACCAAGGTGTATGCCGCTTTCGCCATTTCCGGCAATGCGACTACCATCATTCCGGTGCCGGAAGCGCCTCCTCCTCCCCCTCCCACTAACCCGAAGCTGCCGCCCGCGCCCGCGCAAGGCATTATCGTGCAGGCCACCGATCCGAGTTGGTCCTCATTCATCCAATTCAACATGCCCGATAACGACGTGGTGGAAATCGACGTGGCCAGCCAAACGGCGACTCGTTATTTCTCTGGCGTGGGGACCATCAACCTGGGCCTCGCGGTGAGTCCTGTCACAGGCGATTTGTATGTGGCCAATACCGATGCGCTAAACCTGGTGCGGTTTGAGCCCAACCTGCGCGGCCATTTCATCGACAGCCGGATTACGCGCGTTTCCATCGCCTCCGGAGTCGTGACTCCCTTCGACCTGAACCCCAACATCAATTACTCGCAATTGCCGAATCCGGTGGCGCTCAGCACCGCGCTCTCCCAACCGGCGGGCACCGTGTTCGACCCCAGCGGCAATTTCATGTGGCTGGCCGCGTTCGGCACCGACCGCGTAGCAAAGGTCGATAACAGCGGAAACGTGCTCCAGCGCATTGAAATCGGCGACACCCCCGGCGCAAAGTCGGACCCCACGCACAAGCGCGGCCCGCGCGGCCTCGCGCTGAACGCCTCGGCGCAGACTCTCTATGTGCTCAACCGTATCTCGAATAGCCTGTCGGTGGTGAACACTGCGTCCGGCACGGTCACTAAGGAAATAGCCGTGGGCAGCTACGATCCCACGCCATCCGATATCAAGGCCGGTCGCGGATTCCTTTATGACGCCAAGCTATCGGGCAATGGCACGGGCGCCTGCGCATCGTGCCACGTGGATGGCGACATGGACCACCTGGCGTGGGACTTGGGCGATCCCGACGGCAATATGACGTCCGCCAAGGATCCGGTCACAGTCGTTTTTCACCCCATGAAGGGTCCCATGACGACGCTGGCGCTAAAGGGTCTCGACACCCTGCAGCCCTACCACTGGCGCGGCGATAAAGCCAATTTTGCGGCTTTCAATTCCTCTTTCAATCAGTTGCTGGGCGGCAGCGAGTTATCGGACGCCGACATGACCACCTACCAGGACTTCGTCTTCTCGATCCTTTTCCAGCCGAATCCCAATGAGAACCTGGACCGCACTCTGCCCACCAGCCTGGCGGGCGGGAACCCGCAAACCGGCTTCAATATTTTCACCACCCAGCCATTCACGTTCGATATCGTCACGTGTAACCTCTGTCATCTGTATGCCAGCCAGGGCACCGACCGGTTCATCATTCCGAAGTCACTGCTCGAGCAGCCGCAACCGTTCAAGACGCCGCAGTTGCGCAACATCTATCAGAAGCTGTTATTCAATAATGCCCCCGGCGCATCCACCATCGACGGCTATGGCCTGCTGCACGACGGCTCCGATGCCGGGACGCTGGAGTTCCTGTCGGATCCCGTTTTCGGATCGTTTTCCAATAACGTCGAAATTCAGACGCAACTGAATTCTTACATGCTCTGTTTCGACACCGGCATGGCGCCCACGGTGGGTTACACCATCACCATGACGGCGGCTAATGTGAACAGCGCGGGAGCGTCGGGCGCTTGGAACATTTTAGAGGGCCAAGCCAAGCTCTACAATATCGACTTGATTATGAAGGGTACGATCCAGGGACAAGTGCATGGGTTGTTGTACGAGACGAAAACCAACAATTACGTGACGGATACCACGGGACTCGGACCTTTCACCCACGCGCAACTGGTGAGCTTCATCCTGTCCGGGGACACGCTGAGTCCCATGGGCGTGCCATACGGAACGGGACTCCGCATGGGCATCGACCGGAATCTGGATGGCGTGCTGGACGGCGATCAAGCGCATTAGTGGAGGGCGGGCAATTCTGCCCGCAGCCGGCTTTTTAGCCGGATCTGGCCGCCTGAAAGGCGGCTGCGGCCAGAATTGGCCGCCCCGCACTTACGCGCGCGTCAGAAAGATCGGCAGCCCCAACTTATTCGCGTAATTCGGCCGATACCGCCGCGTGTTATACATCGTCTCCAAGTCCACCCGGCGCGAGCCTAACTTCGGGTCGGGTATGGGCACCGCCGCGTAGCAACCGCCGGAGATAGCCATCATCATGCCATGCTGGCCCTGTTGGATACAGTCCATCGCCATGCTGGCGAACGTGGACGCCACCATCTTGTCCACGAAATCCGGACTGCCGCTACGCAGGTCGTAAGTCAGATCGCTGACGATCGTCTCTTCGCCGGTGGACTTCTTGATCTCCTCGGCCAAGTCCTCGCCCACGTTCATTTTCTTCTTATGCCCGAACGCATCCGCCTCGCCGACCTCTTTTACCTGGTAGCCTTCCCACTCCGCGCCCTCCGACAAAATAATCAGGGCATAGTTACTCGGGTTGTACTGCTTGTCGGTGATCAGCAACTCAATCAGGTGCGGCAGATTGAACTTGTATTCCGGGATACAGCACCGCATGGACGTCACATACGCCGTGTACAGCGCGGTATATCCGGCATCGCGTCCGAAGATGCGGAAGACGCCGATGCGCTCGTGCGATCCTACGGTCGTGCGCTGGCGTTCGATGGCTTCGGTGGCGCGCGTGATGGCCGTCGAAAACCCGATGCAGTATTCGGTGTTCCGCACGTCGTTATCCATGGTCTTCGGGATGGCGATGACCTTAAAGCCCTCCGAGTCCAGGCGCGCGGCGTAGCTCAGCGTGTCGTCGCCGCCGATGGCGATCAGGTAATCCAGTCCCAACGTCTCCACATTCTTCAGCACGCGGCTGGTCATGTCGTAGACTACCGATGTCACGCCCTTCTTGGTGACCTCGGACTTGGGGAATTCCAGGCCCTTCACCACCGGGGGCGGGGCTTTCATCTTGGCCGGATTGGTGCGGGAACTATGCAGATAGGTGCCGCCCGTGCGGTCGATGGTGCGGGTGTTCTCGCGGTTGAGCGGCAAAATGTAGCGCGCCCGGCTGGCCGGGTCGTCCAGATTGACATGCGTCAGGCCTTCCCAGCCGCGGCGAATACCGATGACTTCGCAATCGATTTCGCTTCCTCTGTAAACGACGGTCTTGATGACGGAATTCAGGCCCGGCACGTCTCCGCCGCCGGTGAGTATACCGATCCGCTTCGCAGGCATCCATGCTCCTTCAATTGGGGATTTAACACCTCATTATACAGTGGGGCGGCCCTCCAGGCCTGCGCGGGTTCTCCAGAACCCGCTCTTTGGCCGCTCTGGGCGCGGCGGGTCGAATTTTCTTGAGCACTTTCGCGCAGTTTCCGCGCATACACTAGGTGAGGATCGGCAGTTCAATTTCAATCCTGGAGCCGGGTAACATGAAGGGTCCATTATGCGCGTGGCCGATAATCGCCGCGTTTATCGCGTTGTCGACAGCCGTGGCCAGCCCTCAGGAGCAAGCTGCGCCAAAATCCGCCGCCCAGCCCGAGGACCTCCTGGCCAAAGCCCTCAAACTGCTTCCATCCAAGCAATGGCTGGAGATCAAGACCATTCTGGTCGAAGGCATCAAGGGAATGCCCGAAAACTGGTCGCCGATTGAGGTCCAGGCGGGCGCCACCCCGGAGGAGGAGCGCGTGCTGTTCAATGCCTGGGACTCGCGCGAAGTCATCGCCTTCCTCACGGAACACGCTTCACAGCGCCCAGCCGCCGCGCCCGGCCCATCGTATTCCAAAGCGTACTGGCTCCTGGGCGCGGCGGATCTCGAGATCGGAAGCGTTAAAGACGCTGAGGACGCGTTGGATCGCGGATTAAAACTCGAACCTGACCAGCCCACTCTCCTGTGCGAAAAGGCGTTCTGTTACCAGAAGGAAAAGCGCTATCAGGAAGCGCTGGACCTTTATAAGCGGGCAGCCGCCGCGCGCACTTGGGCATCGCGGTCCGAGATGGGGCGCGCCTGGCGGGGCCAGGGCAACTGCCTGACGGACCTCGGGCAATTGGACGCAGCCGAGTCGGCCCTGCGGACGGCATTGCAGTTTTGACCCGGCCACCTGGCGGCGGTTAACTCGCTCGGTTTCGTTCGAAGGCAACGCCAGACGTCCTCCCGCCGGTAAATCGGGCTTCCTGTGGCAGCGCGTTGGCGTCGAGTGGAGTGCGCAATCGGCGAATCTGATGACGAAGGTCGATCCGGTCTATCCCTGGTTGGTTGGACGCATGCGTATTCAGGGCACCGTAAAGTATGACGTCTTGATTCTAGCGGACGGCACCATCGGCCAACTGACCATCAAATCCGGCCCCAAGCCGCTGCAAGAAGCCGCCACGGAAGCACTTCGGCAATGGGTCTTCAAGCCAACATTGGTAAACGGCGAGCCGGTGGAGGTCTCCACGCAGATCGAGATCGAGGTGCGTCCCGCCGAGGCGCATGCGATGTAATGCTCTGTGCAGGCGTCCTGTAGCTACTGCGCGCTTCGCCGCGGCGATTCGGTCTCGCGGTCGCGAGCAGCGGCTTGCCCGGCAAGTTCGGCGATGCGGGCCCCCGAGCGTGTCGTTGGTTTGGGCAACGCGGTCGCCCAGGTCGGCGACCTTGATGGTGAGGTCGTTTAGTTGACGCTGTGTGTCGCGCCAGAGGGCGCGGAATTCCTCGCGGTCTTTGCGGCGCTCCTCGGCAAGGCCGGCGGCTACGTGCTCGATGCGTTCGAAGCGTTCTTCGATGGTCATCGTTTTCTCCATCGTAACTGAGGGGCGGGTGCGCCGCCTCGACATCCACCCGCATGCTATCCTGAAAAACATACGAGTGCCTCCTCCAAATGCGCCGCCGCTTGCTCATCCGCGGTAGTCTTGTGGCCATTTCGGTGACGGCGTTGCTCGCCCTCCAGGCCACTTTCCGCGAGTTTCCCGCTTTGGAGGACGACCACGTTCCCGTGCCCCCCGACGCCTACGAAAAAACCGAATGGGCCTTCACCCGCCTGATGTATCCGTCCGGCCGGCACGCCAGCGTGTTTGGCCAGACCGGCAGTTGGCCCACCGATTATCCCAAGGCCGACCGCCAGTTCGTGCAAGGCGTCCGCCGCCTCACCCGCATCCACACTCGTTCGTCTGAACAGGTAGTGGACTTGGACGGCGACGAAGTTTTCAATTGGCCCTGGCTCTACGCGGTCGAGATGGGCCACTCGAACCTGACCGATGCCGAATGCGCCAAACTGCGTGAATATCTGCTGCGCGGCGGATTCTTCATGTGCGACGACTTCCACGGCAGCGGCGAATGGAACGTCTTCCTGGAAAGCATCCAGCGTGTGTTCCCGGACCGCCCCATCGTCGAAATCGATAACCAGGACGCCATCTTCCACGTCCTATACGACATAGGCGAGCGGATTCAAGTGCCCGGCATACAATATTGGTACACCGGCCGTATCTGGGAAAAGGACGGCAAAACGCCCCACTGGCGCGCCATTTACGACGATGACGGCCGCGTGATGGTGGCCATCTGCTTCAACCAGGATAACGGCGATGCCTGGGAGTGGGCCGACCATCCGCGCTACCCCGAGCGATATGCTTCGCAAGCCTACCGCATGGGGATCAACTATATCATTTACGCCATGACGCACTAACGACGCACTAACGACGCACTAATGACGCATTAGAATCCCAAGGCCATCATGTTCGAGTTTCTGTTCAAGTATCCCGGCGCGGTTTTCCAGAAGGGGCAGTTTGTGCTGCTGGCGGCGTGGCCGGTTTGGGTGCTGGCATTGGGCGTGATGGCGGCCGCGGGGCTGCTGCTCTGGCACGTGCGCCGCAATCGCGGATCGCTGACAGGGGCGCGTCCGCTGGCGATCTGGCTGCTCGAAACCGCCATGATCGCGCTACTGCTGTTCCTGCTCTGGCACCCAGCCATCTCGATCGCCACGCTGCGGCCGCAGCAGAACGTGGTCGCCGTGCTGGTCGACGATTCGCGCAGCATGGCCATCCAGGAGGGTACCCAAACGCGCAGCGCGGAGGCCGCCGCGGTACTCGATCGCAAGCTGCTGGCCGCGCTGGGGCAGAAGTTTCAGGTACGCCTTTATCGCTTCGGCAAAGAAGCCGAGCGCATTCAGAAATCCAGCCAGCTCACTGCGGCGGAGCCGGCTACGCGCCTGGGCGACAGTCTGCAGCAGGTGCTGGCGGAATCGTCGACGTTGCCGCTGGGCGCGGTGGTGCTGCTCTCCGACGGCGCGGACAACTCCGGCGGCATCGATCTGGATACGATCTCGCAGATCCGGCAGCGGCGCATTCCCGTACACACCATCGGCTTCGGCCGCGAGAAGGCTGTCAAAGATATCGAAATCACAGACGCTGTGCTGCCCGCGCGTACGCTGGCCGGGTCGCGCTTGAGCGCGGTGGTTACATTCCGCCAGTATGGGTACGCAGGCCAGAAAGCGCTGGTTTCGGTGCGCGATGCCGGCAAGGTGGTCGCCTCGCGCGAAGTGCAGTTGAAGGCCGACGGCGCGCCGCAAAGCGAGCCCCTCCTGTTCAACGCCGGCCTCGCCGGACCGAAGACGCTGGAGATTTCCATCGATCCGCTGCCAGGCGAAGAGAATCGCGGCAACAACTCGCTGCGCCGGCTGGTGGACGTGGAGACGCGCCAGCCGCGTATCCTTTATATAGAAGGCGAGCCGCGCTGGGAATTTAAATTCATCAGACGCGCCGCCGAAGACGACCACAGCCTGCAACTTGCCTCCATGCTGCGCACCACGCAGAACAAGATTTACCGGCAGGGCTTTTCCGATGCGCATGAACTGGAGGAGGGCTTCCCCGCGAAACCCGAAGAGCTGTTCGCCTTCGACGGCCTGATCGTGGGCAGTGTGGAGGCTAACTACTTCACGCCCACGCAGCAGGACCTGATCCGCGAATTCGCCAACCGCCGGGGCGGAGGTATTCTGTTCCTGGGCGGACGCTTCGCGCTGGCTGAGGGCGGCTATGCGCATTCGCCATTGGCCGAGTTGCTCCCCGTGCAGATTTCAGAAAACAAGGGCACGTTCCACCGCGATTTTTCGAACTTCGAATTGACCGCGCAAGGTCGCGCCAGCCTCATCTGCCGTTTGGTGGAAGATCCCGAACGCAACGCCGCGCGTTGGACCGGCATGCCGCAAATCGCCAATTATAACGACGTCGGCGAGGCCAAGCCCGGCGCGGTGGTGCTGATGGACGTGTTGCCCGCCGGCCGCCATCGCATGCCGCTGTTGATTACCGAGAACTACGGGCGCGGCCGGACTGCCGTGTTCGCCACATCCGGAAGCTGGCGCTGGAAAATGTGGCAGGATCATACCGATGTCACGCACGCTACGTTCTGGCAGCAGTTGATGCGCTACCTGGTGTCCGATAGTCCCGGCCGCGTGGCCGCATCGACGCCGCGCGCCGTGCTGCCGGATGAAACCAAGGTCACCTTGCGGGCCGAAGTGCGTGACAAGGCCTTTAAGCCGGTGCCGAACGCGGTGGTCGAGGCGCACGTCGTGGGGCCGGATGGAGCCTCCACCAGTGTCGAGATGACGCCGGTTCCCACCGAGGAGGGCGCTTACTCCGCCGATTGGAACGCGGAGAAAACGGGATCCTATGTGGCCGAAATCGTGGCGGGGCGCGATAAGGAAGAACTCGGACGCGACATCGCGACCTTCCGCCGCGAAGACGGCGTGGCCGAAAACTTCCACACGGCGCAGAATCGCGAGCTGCTGCAGAAGTTGGCGGAAGAGACTGGCGGGCGATATTACAGCGCGTCGAACGCCGGGAAGCTGGCGGACGAAATCTCGTACTCGGAAGCCGGCATCACCACGCGCGAAACCAAGGACCTATGGGATATGCCGGCGGTTTTCTTGCTGGCCCTGCTATTGCGCGGGTCGGAATGGGTGCTGCGGCGAAGGTGGGGTGTGGTATGAAGATGCTTGTATCTCCACACCACCAGTCTTGTGGGGCGGCCAATTTTGGCCGCAGCCGCCTTTCAGGCGGCTCTTTCTCCCGCCTACTACCAATCCTCCTCCTCACTGCCCTCCCCCTCCCCGCCACCACTTACTACGTGACCGTCACTGGCATGGGCGGCGAGCCCGATTACGAACAACGCTTCGCCATGTGGGGCAAAGACATCGAGAAAGCCCTCAAATCCGCTCCCGATGCCAAGGTCGAAACACTGGTAAATGCTACGCGCGAACAGGTACGCGCCGCGCTCGCCGGCATCGCACAGCAAGCCAAACCGCAGGACGCCCTCGTCCTCATGCTCATCGGGCATGGCAGCTTCGATGGCTATGAGTACAAGATCAACCTGCCCGGTCCGGATTTGACTGCTTCCGAAATAGCCACGCTCTTGGATCGCATTCCCGCCACGCGGCAGCTTGTGGTCGACATGACCAGCTCCAGCGGGGGCGCCATCCAGTTCCTGCGTAAGGCCAATCGCGTGGTGATTGCCGCGACAAAAAACGGCACGGAAAAGAATGCTACGGTTTTCGCGCGTTACTGGGTGGAGGCGTTGAGCGATCCCGCCGCCGACAGCGATAAGAACGAAGTCATATCGGCGCTGGAAGCTTTCCGCTTCGCGGACAAGAAGACGGTGGCCTACTTCGAATCGCAGAACCGCTTGGCCACGGAGCACGCCGTTCTGGAAGACACGGGCAAGGGCGAAGGCGTGCGCGCGCCATCGCCCGAAAACGGCGAAGGGATGGTGGCCGCTCAATTCCCACTGCTGCGCATCGGCGCCACAGCCGCGGCTGCCAAAGACCCGGCCAAAATGCAGTTGCTGGCCAACAAAGAAGCATTGGAACAACAGATCGACAAGCTCAAATACGACAAGGCCGCAATCCCGCCGGACGAGTATAAGAAGCAGCTCGGCGCGCTCTTGCTGAAATTGGCGCAGACGCAAGAGGAGATCGACAAGTGAGGCTCCTGCCGATCGTCCTGTGCGCGGTCGCCGGGCTCACTGGGCAAACCCCTGCCCAAATCGCGGCGCCCACTCTCGCGCAGGCCGAATCGCTTTGGAAGCAGCACCTGTATCGGGACGCGAACGACGCCTTTCGCGCGCTGGTCGCGGCGCATCCGCGGAACGCCGAATACCGCGTCCTATGGGGCCAGTTGTTTCTGGAACGGTTTCAGCCGGACGATGCCGGGAAGCTCTTCAACGAGGCTCTGGAAATCGAGCCCAAGCGGGCGGACGCGCTGCTCGGTCTGGCGCTGATCGCGGCGGACGGCTACGACGCGCAGGCTCTCCACCTGGCAAAAGAGGCGTTGGAGGCCGATCCGCACATGCTGGCCGCTCAGGAATTGCTGGCGCGCCTGGCGCTCGAAGATAATGACCCGGCCAAAGCCGCGGAAGAGGCCCACAAAGCGCTCGACATATCGGCGAATGCAGTCCAAGCGAAAGCCGTCCTCGCCACCATCGACTGGCTTAACGATAAGGCCGAAACGCCATGGGATCCGCATGACGGCCGGGCCTACGAAACGGCGGCCCGCATCTTCGTTCTGAATCGCCGCTATGAGGAAGGCATCAAGCTTTTCCGCAAGGCCATCGCCCTGCAGCCCGGCCTTTGGAGCGCCCACTCGCAGTTAGGCATCAACCTGATGCGGCTCGGGCTGGAGGACGAAGCCCGCGCCGAGTTGGAGTTGTGTTACGAGAACGGCTACAAAGATAAGCCCACGGTCAATACGCTCCGGCTGATGGATAGCTACAAGAGCTTTGTCACTTACAAGACCGACAGAACCGTTCTGCGCCTCCACAAAAAAGAAGCGGAGCTATTGCATCCCTACTTCGAAGCTGAGATGCTGCGCGCACTCTCGACTTACGACAAGAAATACGGCTACAAGCTGGATCGTCCGGTGCAGGTGGAGGTTTACCCCGACCATGAAGACTTCGCCGTGCGCACCATGGGCATGCCCGGCCTGGGCGCTCTGGGCGTCACTTTCGGCTACGTAGTGGCCATGGATAGTCCCTCCGGCCGCCCGCCCGGGACCTTTCATTGGGCCAGCACCATGTGGCATGAATTGAGCCACGTATATGTCCTGAATATGACCAATTTCCACGTGCCGCGCTGGTTTACCGAAGGCTTGGCGGTGCACGAAGAGACGGCCGCGTCGCCGGAATGGGGCGACCGCCTGGATCCGCACGTCATCATGGCCATCAAGGATAAGAAGCTGCTTCCCGTGGCGGAATTGGATCGCGGCTTTGTGCATCCGACTTATCCTGCTCAAGTGGTGGTGTCTTACTTCGAAGCGGGGCGTATTTGCGACTTTATCAATCGCGAGTGGGGTTGGGCAAAGCTGCTGGCCATGATTCACGACTTCGCCGAAGGCGCCGCCACGCCCGACGTGATCGAGAAAGAGCTTGGGGTCAAGCCAGAAGCATTCGACAAGAGCTTCCTGGCTGACTTGGACGCGTCCACGAAGAAGACGGTGGACGGTTTCGACGACTGGCGCAAGGGCCTAAAGAAAGTTGCGGAGGAGTCGAAGGCCCATGATTACGACCAGATGATTCACGACGCCGCTGAAATTCGCGACATTTATCCCGACTATGTCGAAGCCGGCAACGCCTATCAGTTCCTGGCCGACGCTTACGTGGCCAAGGGTGACAAGCCTGCCGCCATCGCCGAACTGGAACGCTACGCGAAAGTGGGCGGCCGCAGCCCTGATACACTGAAGCAATTGGCCACCCTCCTCGAAGAGGCCGGCAATCGGAAGGAAGCCGCCGAAGTGCTCGACCGGCTCAACTATATTCAGCCCATCGACGAAGACCTGCATCGCCGCCTGGGCGATTTGTGGCTCGGCCTGGGAAACACCTCCGGCGCCATTCGCGAATATCAGGCTGTGCTGGCCAAGTCGCCCACCGACCCGGCCGCGTCGCACTTCAGCCTGGCGAAGGCTTACCGCACGGCGAATCGTCCGGAAGCCGCGAAAGACGAATTGTTACTCTCGCTGGAGGCGGCCCCCGGATTCCGGCCTGCACAGAAAATGTTACTGGAGTTATCCAAATGAACCACGAATTGTGGGGCGGGCAATTCTGCCCGCAGCCGGCTTTCAGCCGGCTCTGGCCGCCTAAAAGGCGGCTGCGGCCAAAATTGGCCGCCCCGGAATTCAAATGTCCTCCAACACGATTAAATATATGTCCACCACTGTCACAACCCAGTTAGAGCCCGAGGTTTTGCGCGGCCGCATTGAACGCTTCCGTCAGGTGCAGGCGGAAATTGTGCGCCAGGTCCGGCGCGTGATCGTCGGACAGGAAGAGGTGCTCGAACAGGTGATGATTGCCCTGTTTGTGGGCGGCCATTGCCTGATCACCGGACTGCCCGGCACGGCCAAGACGCTGCTGGTCCGCACCATGGCGCAGACTTTGGGCCTGATATTCAAGCGCATCCAATTCACGCCGGACCTGATGCCGTCCGATATGACCGGCACCGACATTATCGAGGAAGATCCCACCACCGGCCATCGCACCTGGACCTTCGTCAAAGGCCCCATCTTCGCCAATGTGCTGCTGGCGGACGAAATCAATCGCACCCCGCCCAAGACACAATCGGCGTTGCTCGAAGCCATGCAGGAGCGCGCCTGCACCGTGCGCGGCAACAATTACATTCTGCCTGCGCCCTTCTTCGTGCTGGCTACGCAGAACCCCATCGAGTTGGAAGGCACTTACCCGCTGCCTGAGGCGCAATTGGATCGCTTCCTGTTCAACACGGTGCTCGGCTACCTGACCGCGAACGAGGAGATGCAAGTGGTGGACCTGACCACCACCACGCACGTCGCCCAGGCCGACCCGGTGACCACCGCCGAAGAGATCCTGGACTTCCAGCAACTGGTGCGCATGGTGCCCATCGGCGAATCCGTCGCGCGCTATGCCATCGACCTGGTGCGCGCCAGCCGCGCCAGTGACGAAAGCGCTCCGGACTTCGTCAAAAAGTATGTGAACTACGGCGCCAGCGTGCGCGCCGCGCAGTTCCTGGTGCTGGCCGCCAAGGCCAGAGCCCTGATGAAGGGCCGCTATCACGTGACCTACGAAGACATCCGGGCGCTATATATCCCGGTCCTGCGCCACCGCATCCTGCTGAACTTCCATGCGGAATCCGACCGGCTGAAACAGGATGACATACTTCAGCGCTTACTCGAATATAGAGGAGCGCCAAAAGAAAAAGACCGGCCACAGATGGACACAGATGCACACAGATGAGAACAAAACCAAACAGGCGGCGGATCGAACGTCTGCATTTTTCATCTGTGTTTATCCGTGTCCATCTGTGGTTCCATGTGTGAGCTGAATGCTACAGCGCTTTCTAGACCCCGCTACCCTGGCATCCATTTCCGGCCTCGACTTAGTGGCCAAGACGGTGGTGGATGGTTTCATCGCGGGCTTGCACCGCTCGCCCGATTACGGTTTCAGCCAGGAGTTTGCCGAGTATCGCGCCTACACGCCGGGCGACGATCTGCGGCACGTCGATTGGAACGTCTTCGCGCGCAGCGAGCGCGTCTACCTGAAGCGGTACCGCGGCGAAACCAACACACAGTTGCTCATCCTGCTCGACACCAGCGCGTCCATGGCATACGGCTCGCACGCCGTGAACAAACTGGATTACGCGCGTTTCCTGGCCGCTTCGCTCTGCTATCTGGCGCACGCCCAGCGCGACGCCGCCGGCCTGATCGTTTTCGATGAAGATGTGCAGAACTATGTGGCGCCCTCCGCCCGCCAAGGCCAGTTGTTCCGCCTGCTGCACGCCATCGAGAAGGCCCAGCCCGGCACCCGCACCGACTTCGCCAAACCCTTCGTGCACTTTCTGGATTTTACGCGCCGCCGCGGTTTGGTGGTGGTAATTTCGGACTACTATGAGCGCCCCGACGTGATCGTCAAAACCGTTGAACCGCTCCGTTTTCGCGGCAACGAAGTGATTCTCTTCCACGTACTCGATCCGCAGGAGATCGCTCCCAAGTTCGGCGAGCCCGTGCTGCTCACCGACATGGAGACCAGCGGCACTCTGGAAGTCTCGCCCGAATATGCGCGCGGCGAATACCGCCATAGGATCGATGCGCACATACAAGCTCTACGCGACCAGGCCAAGGGCGCGGGCCTGGATTACTTCCTGATGGACACCGGCCGCCCTCTCGACGAAGGTCTGCGCGAGTATCTGGGCGTGCGGCAGGGGAGGATGTAAATGGGACTCCTGGCGCCCTGGGCACTGGCGGGTCTCGTCGCGGTGGGCCTGCCCGTCTGGCTGCATCTGCTGCGGAAACACAAGACCACGCCGCTGCCGTTCGCCTCGTTGATGTTCTTCGAGCGGCGCACGCAAAGCTCCATCAAACACCGGCGCTTGCAGTATCTGCTGCTGCTGGCTTTGCGCGCGGCGGTGATCGCGCTATTGGCCTTCGCCTTCGCCCGCCCGTACCTCCAATCGCGCCTGGCGGCCCTGGCGGGTGGTCCCAAGCTGACCGTGCTGGCGATCGATAATTCCTTCAGCATGCGGGATGCCGACCATCTGTCACGTGCCAAACAGGAAGCCGCGCGGGTAGCTTCGAGACTGGGCGCCGGCGATAAGCTGCAGGTGCTGGCCTTCGGCTCGCAAGTGCATGTGATGGGCGATTCGGCCGCCGCCATCCAATTAATCGAGCCCACCGACACGCGCAGTTCTTACGCGGAACTTTCGCGCGCGCTGCGCTCGATTGCGCAATCGGCCCGCATTCCGGTCGAGGCACACCTGTTCTCCGATATGCAGAAGTCTTCGCTGCCCGCCAATTTCGCCGACCTGCGCCTGGGCGACAGCGTGCGCTTGATCGCGCATCCCGTGGCGGACGGGCGGGCCGCCAACTTCGCCGTCGAGAGCGTCAACGCGGCGCGCCGGGTCTATGGCTCCGGCAAGACGCGCGTCGCAGCTACCGTCGCGGGCTACGGAACCGCGCAGGCCAAGCGCCGCGTGTCGCTGACGTTGAATGGCCGCGAGATCGAATCCAAGTCGGTCGACGTCCCCGCCGGTGGTCGCGCCACGGCGGAATTCCTGCCGGCCGATCTGCCGTTTGGCCTGAATCGCGGCGAAGTCCGCATCGACTCCGCCGACAATCTGCCAGACGACGATCGTTTCTATTTTTCGGTCGAGCGCGCCGAGGCGCGACGCGTGCTGTTCGTACACGAAGGACGCAATCAGCGCGACGCGCTGTACTTCCGCACCGCTCTGGAAGCCGCCGCTGAATCCGCCTATGCGTGGGATGCCGTGCCCGTCGAACAGAGCGCGAATCTCGATCCGCATAAATACGCATTCGTGGTGGTCTCGGATGTGGGATCGCTGCCGGCCGGCTTTGAAACCGCATTGCGCGATTATGTGCGCGCCGGCGGATCGCTGTTGGTGGCGCTGGGGCGCGAGTCGGCGTTGCGCAGTCGCGTGCCGGTGTTCGACGAGGCCATCGTGGAGCCGCGCTACTACGCCCGCGATGCGGAGCGCTTCCAAACCGCCGCCTGGCTGGACGCCGGCCATCCCTCGATTCACAACGCGCAGCGCTGGGACGACGTGAAGTTCTATCAGGCCGTGCGCGTCAATCCGGGCGCCGCGCGGGTGGCGGCGCGTTTGGGCGACGATACGCCGCTGCTGCTTGAAAAGCAGCTTGGCGAAGGGCGCGTGCTGGTGTTCGCTTCCACCTTCGACAGCATCTCGAACGATTTCCCGCTGCACGCTTCGTTTGTGCCTTTCATCGAGCACACCGCGAACTATCTGGCGCGGCAGGAAGAAGGCCCCAGCAATTACACGGTGGGATCGTACCTGGAATTGCGCCAGGCCAAGGAGCAGGGCGCGGCGGTGGAAGTGCTCGACCCCAAAGGCGCGCGCGCGCTGACGCTCGACGAGGCCACTCGCGCGCAGAACATGCCGCTCTCGATGGCCGGGTTTTACGATGTGAAGCGTCCCAATGGACGGCATGAATTGGTAGCGGTGAATGCGGACCGTCACGAGTCCGACCTGGATGTGATCTCCGCGGACACGCTGGCGTTGTGGCAGAATACGGCTCTGGGGGGGCAGAATGCAACCTCCGGAGGGGAACCCGACGCACCCAAGCCGATGGAGTTTTGGTGGTATGTCCTGATCGCGGTGTTGGCTCTGTGCGTAGCCGAATCGCTGCTGGGTAACCGTCATCTGCAGGGGGGCGGCCTTGAGCCCGCGCGGGACTCTAGTCCCGCCGAAGCCGAGAAAGAGGCGGTATGAATCCATTAACCGGATTGACCGATTATCTCCGCCGCGTCGAGCGGCGCTTGCGCATCCTGGCCTTCGCCAAAGGCGCAGCCATCACCGCCGCGGCGGCGCTGGTCTGCACGGTGCTGGCGGTCCTGTTGGCGAACGCTTTCGCGTTCTCCGATCCGAGCGTAACCGGCGCCCGCGTGTTGCTCTTCCTGGCGCTGGCCTTGGCGCTGGGGATCGGGCTGGTGATTCCCATGCTGCGCCTGAACCGGCGCAAGGCGGCGCGCCAGACCGAGCGTAAGTTCCCCGCGTTCGAAGAGCGGCTGCTCACTTTCACCGAGCGCGCGCAAAGCAATCCCGACGATCCCTTTCTGCCATTGCTGGCGTCCGACACGCTGGCAGTCACCCGCCAGGCCGAGCCGGCGCGCGTGGCCGGAAGCAATCGCATTCTCAGTTTTGCCGCCGGCGCAGCAGGCTCGCTCGCGATTCTTATCTGGCTGGGCACGTCCGGCCCAGGATTCCTGGGTTACGGAACGTCGCTGCTCTGGGGCGGGCTGCCCAAGGGCGAACTCGCGCCTTATTATGACATCTCCGTCCAACCCGGCAGCCGCATCGTGCGCCGTCTCGCGGATCAACTGATCGGCGCCCAATTGAAAGGCTTTCAGGCGCAGCGCGTACGCATGTTTGCCAAGTATGCCAGTTCCTCGAAATGGGAACAAGCCGACATGCGCCCGCAAACCGGCGGGCCGGGCTATGAATTCCTGATCGCGGGCGTGCCTGAGTCGCTCGACTACTATGTGGAAGCCGGTGGCGTGCGTTCGAAACAGTACCGGCTCAAAGTGGTCGACCTGCCTGGCATCAAGAAACTGAAGGTCACTTATCATTTCCCAGGCTGGACCGGGATGAAGGATCAAGTCGAAGATCCCGGAGGCGATTTGCGCGCGGTGGAAGGCACCGATGCCGACGTGGCCGTCGAAACGGACCGGCCGCTGATGAACGGCGCGCTGCTCTTCGACGATGGCACCAAGGTGCTGCTGCGCTCCGGCGAAAACGGCTTGCGCATCGCCAGCGTGCCCATCCGCAAGGATGGCATGTATCACATCGCCGCGGTCGAGCAGGGCGAGGACGTGCGCCTCAGCCCGGATTATTTTATCGAAGCTCAAAAAGACGAGCCGCCCACCGTGCGCATCACCCGGCCGGAGCGCGACGCGAAAGTGAATCCGATCGAGGAAGTGACGGTGGCGGTGGAAGGCCAGGACGATTTCGGCCTCAATGAGTTGAGCCTGCACTACTCGGTCAACGGCGATGCCGAGAAGACCGTCTCGTTGCTGAAGAGCAAAGGACTGAGGACCGCCTCCGGCTCCACCACCATTTCCTTGGAGGATTTTAAGCTTTCGCCCGGCGACCTGGTGAGCCTGTATGCCACGTCGCGCGACGCGCACTCGATCGCCCGTACCGATATGTTCTTCGTGCAGGCAGAGCCGTTTGAGCGCCGCTACTCGCAATCGCAGGAATCCGGCGGCATGGGCACCGGCGGCGATCAGGACGATAACAAGATTTCCGAACGCGAGAAGGAGATCATCGCGGCCACTTGGAACCAGATCAAGGATACGTCCGGCGATAAGGCCGCGGCGGCTGAAAACGCCGGCTTCCTGTCCGGTGTGCAGTCGAAGCTGCGCGACCAGGCGCACTCGCTGTCCGAGCGCATGAAGGCGCGCCAGTTGGCGGGATCGAGCGAGGAGTTCAAGGCATTCACCGCGGATATGGACGAAGCCGTGAAGGCCATGGGGCCGGCGGCGGATAAGCTGCGCGGCTCCGAATGGCAGAGTTCGCTGGCGCCGGAGCAGAAAGCATTGCAGCATCTGCTGCGCGCCGAAGCTGTGATGCGCGATATCAAGGTGGCCTTCGGGAATCGCGGCGGCGGCGGCGGATCGAGCGGCGCGGAGCGCGACCTGCAAAGCCTGTTCGATCTCGAGCTGGACACCGAGAAGAACCAATACGAGAGCGGCCAGCAATCGACGTCCAAGGATCAACGGCAGCGCGAGATCGACGAGGCGGTGCAGAAGCTCGAACAGCTCGCGCGCCGGCAACAGGAACTGGCCGAGCAGCAGCGCCGTAATCAGCAGGTGTCCCAACAGCGCTGGCAGCAGGAGATGCTGCGCCGCGAGGCCGAGGAGTTGCAGCGCAAGATGGAGCAGCTCTCGCGGAATCAGCAGGGGCAGCCGCAATCGGGGCAGCCGCAGTCGGGGCAACCGCAGTCGGGGCAACCGCAGTCGGGGCAACCGCAGTC